>Ga0208080_1001284_pt1 | contig 12371 bp, 17 predicted proteins | sample NGESurdeep092012_3_FD_184476 | JGI IMG/M metagenome (GOLD analysis project Ga0208080, IMG submission 184476) | Arctic peat soil microbial communities from Barrow, Alaska - NGEE Surface sample 210-3 deep-092012 (SPAdes) | ecosystem: Environmental > Terrestrial > Soil > Wetlands > Peat ...
CTCGGGCAGCGCAGCGACGACGAGGCGGCTTCCTGGGAGAAGACGCAGTCCCGCGACTTTGACTGGGACCGCTGAGAGACCCGCACGCGCGAAGGGCCGGGAGGCGCCTCTCGGCGCCTCCCGGCCCTTCGTCATTTCCAAGCCGCCGCGCGCAGCGGCCTGTCACGCCCTCGTCAGAAGCTCAGCCCGGAGCCGCTGCCGCCCATCATGCCGCCGAACATCTCGTTCATGAGCTTGTCGAACGGCCGCGCCTTGGCCGGCGGAGTGACCGTGACCGGCTGGTCGAAGCCCGTCATCGTCACGCTCATCTTCATGCTCATGCCGTCGACGCCCTCCATACCCTTCTGACCCTTGGTGGCGAGACCGACGGAGAGCTCCGCCTTGCGCATCAGCATGTCGTCAACGCCGATCCAGTAGTCCACGGCGACGTCCTTGAGGCTCTTCTTGAGCGCGTCGACCTGCTTCTTGTTCTGCGCCAGCCCCTGCTCGAGCTGCTTGGCCGTGCTCGGGTCGCCCAGCTTGTTCAGCAGGCTCGGATCGTTCATCGCCTTGGTGAGGTCTTCGGCGAGCTTGGCCGGGTCGGCCGTGGCCTTGACGTGGTAGACCTGCGCGCCGGCCATTTTCTCGGTGCCGGCCATCTCATAGCTCGTACCCCAGGCGGACGGGTCGAGGCCCAGGCTCTTGAGCTGCTCGGTGGGCGCGGCGCCCGTCTTGGCCTGGTCGCTCAGGCTCTTGGAGTTCTTCTGGTCCACCGCGTACCACTTGCCCTGGTACTTCACCCACGCCTTGTCGCCCTGCGCCATCATCCCGAAGTCCAGGGTCTGCCCGGCGATGCCCACGCTCATCTTCATGTCGGAGGCCATCGGGTCGGTGGCGCTCTTGCCCTCCACGTGCAGTGAGATGCCCTGGGAGAGCATCGCCTTCTGCGTGGGGTCGGTCATCTTGTTCGGGTCGCCCTGGACCTCGAGGCCCATGTCGGCGGTGAAGGACGCGCTCTTGAGCTGCGCCATCTTGGCTTCGCTGTCTTTGACGACCTGGTCGGCGGACACGCTCGCGGCGGCGGCCGTGACGCCCTGAGAGCTGCTCGACGACGACTTGTCTCCCCCGCAGCCGGCGGCCGCGAGCAGGGTCAGTGCGAGCACCAGCACCAGCCACGTTGACACTGACTTGCGACGCATGGGTTTGCCTCCCTTTGGCGTGGTTGAACCCCGGCGCCCGCCCGCGGCGGCGCGCCACGTTCTTCTATCGACTCATCGGGGCTCCTCCTTTACGGAGGATACCCTCAGCCGTCAGCCGGGCGGCCGTTTGGGAGAGACGACCACCGCCCGGAAGGGTTCGTTGCCCTCCGAGACGGTCTCGACGCGAGGATGATCCTTGAGGTGCAGATGGATCACCTTGCGCTCGGCCGCCGTCATGGGCTGGAGGGCGACGGCGGCGCCCTCCCGCGCGACTTTCTGCGCCGTGCGCTCGGCCAGCGACGAGAGCGCGACCTCGCGGCGCTCGCGATAGCCCTCGGCGTCGACGATCACTTGGCGCCGGTCGCGACGGGCGCCGTTGACGACGATGCCGGCGATGTACTGCAGGGCGTCGATGGTGGCGCCGTGTCGCCCGATGAGGAGGCCCAGATCGTCGCCGCTGATGTCGGCCTTCAGCGCCTCGCCGACCTCGCCGGCGTCGACGTGCGCCTCGATGCCCATGAGCTCGACGGTGGTCTGCACGAACTCGCGGAGCACCTCGGCGCCGGGCGGGAGGTCGCCGGCGACGCGTTCGCCCGCCGGCCGCAGGCGCGCCTCGACCCGAGCTTCACTCTTGCCGCGCCCGAAGAAGCCGCCCTTGCTGCCCTCTCCCATGACGACGAAGTCGACATCGGCCTCGTTGACGTAGGGGACGACCTTGCGGAGCTGGTCCAGCGCCTTGCGCTTGGCCTCCTGGATGGTGGTCGCGCCGGCGATGGTCGCGAACTCCGTGTCGTCGTCTTCGCCGTCGTCGACAGGCTGAAGGTCGTCAGGCTCTGTCATCGCTGCCTCCGCCCGCCGGGCTGCTCTTGTTCTTTCCCTGATCCGCCGGCGGGCTCTGCTTGCGCTTACCCTTGCCGGGCGGGGCCTTGCGGGCGCCCTTCTTGGCCGCCGGCTGGCCGGCGGCCTGCCTGGCGCCCCCCTGCTTCGCCCTCTCGGCCTTCTGCTTGGCGATGAGCTCCTCGCGGGTCTGCACACGGTCGCCCTGCGCCGACGTGATCGCCTCCATGATACGGCTGCGCTTGGCGGGCTTCGCGCTCATCGTCGCCAGGTCCCTGGGCTTCATCACCTTGCGGATGAGGAGCTGCTGGCCGACGGTCCACAGGTTGGTGGTCACCCAGTAGACGAACAGGCCGGCCGGGAACCGGAACAGGAAGAACACGAACATGATGGGCATCGCCCGCATGATCATCTTCTGCGACTTGTCGGTCTGCGTGGCGAGCATCAGCTCCGTGGATACCAGCTGGGACACGACGTACAGGATCAGCAGGATGTAGTACGGGTCGGACAGCCCGAGGTGGGGGATCCACAGGAAGCTGGCGTGGTTGAGCGCCGCGACGGAGGGGAGTTGAGGGTTCCCGACCCCCATATTGAGGGGACCCATGCCCTTGATGGCCGCGTACAGGCTGATGAAGACGGGCAGCTGAAGGACCAGCGGCAGACAGGAAGCGAACGGGTTGACGCGGTGCTCCTTGTAGAGCTGCATCGTCTCCTGCTGGAGCTTGCCGCGGTCGCCCTTGTGCTTCTTCTGGAGCTCCTTGAGCTGCGGCTGGATGACCTGCATGGACTGCGCCGAGCTGAACTGCTTCCAGGTGAGCGGGAAGAGCACGAGACGGACGATGATCGTCAGGCCGATGATGGCGAGGCCCCAGCTCCAGTTCGGGCCCAGCCCCAGTGAAGCCAAAGCGCCGTTGATCGTGACGAGGATCCAGTGCAGCAGCAAGACCAGCTGCTTGAGGATGGGCAGGTTATACACGGGCGCTCACGTTCGTCTCGCAGTGCTCATGCTCGCACCCTTTGTGGCGCGGCGGCACCGGGTCGTAGCCACCGTTGCTGAAGGGATTGCAGCGCAGCAGGCGCCACGTGGCCAGACCGAGGCCGCGGACGACGCCGTGCTCGCGCAGCGCCTCCACGGCGTAGTTGGAGCACGACGGGTAGTACCTGCAGCGCGGTCCCAGCAGCGGCGAGATCGTGTACTGGTACACCCTGACGAAGGCGATGAGGATCTTGCTCACGAGCTCTGGACCTCGTCGAGGACGTCGGCGCGGACGAGAAGTTCGCGCACGGCCGCGCCCACGACGCCTTTCTCCCCGGCGCTCTCGCGAGCGACGAGCTCGAGCAGTTGCGGGCGCGCGATCACCACGAGATCGTACTCCTCGGCCAGATGCCCCGCGCAGCCTTGGAAGGCCTCGCGCAGCAGACGCTTGACGCGGTTGCGGACGACGGCTCCGCCCAGTTTCTTCGAGACCGACAGCCCCAGCCTCGGCCCCTCGGCGCCCGTCTCAGCCGGGCGCTTGAACGAGTACAACACGAGGAACCGGGAGGCCGTCGAGCTCCCCTGCCTGTAGATACGCTGGAAGTCGGAAGAACGCGAGAGGCGGGGGCGCTTGGTGGCCATAGGCCGGCGGCTATGCCGAGAGGCGCTTGCGCCCCTTCTGCCGCCGCTTGTTGATGACCATCCGACCCGCGCGGGTGCTCATCCGCTTGCGAAAGCCGTGGGTCTTGCTGCGCTTGCGGGTGTTCGGTTGATAGGTCCTCTTCACAGCTTCCTCGCTCGATTGCCGATACTCAGAACGTGCAGTATAGCCGTGCGGCGGAGGCCGGGTCAATTTGGCCCGGCCGGCCTCCGCCGCACGGTCCACACCGCCGCCGCCTAAGCTTTCCCCTGCACTTTGCCGATACGCCGAATGGACGACGAAAGCCGGCAGAGACAAGGCGATGCTACTCCAGGGATCGATCCACAGGTTCAACTTGGCGAGCGTCCTGCAGTTCCTTGCGCAGAACGCCGCCACCGGCGTGCTCGAGGTCCGCGATTTCGAGGAGTACGGATTCATTTATCTGGTCGACGGCAGCGTGGAAGGGATCTCCCTGCCGATCACCGACGAGAAGCTGGGGACGCGCCTCCTCAAGGCCGGCTGCCTGAGCGCGCAGCAGCTCGCGGAGGCACTCATCGAGGATTCGGCGCTCACCCACGACCAGAAGAAGTTCATGCCGCTGGGGCAGCGCCTTATCGAGAAGGGCTTCACGATCGAAGCCAGGATCCGCGAGGTCATGGGGCGGCAGACTCTCGACCAGGTGTTCGAGCTGGCCCACTGGCAGAACGGCGTGTTCATCTACGACGAGCCGGAGCGGATGCCCAGGTTCCAGATCGCCATCCAGGGCAACGTCCAGAAGCTTCTGCTCGACGCCTACCGGCGCATCGATGAGGGCGAGCACTCTCGCAAGACCGTGAACGTCGTCGACAATGAAGTGTGCTACGCCTGCCCGCTCGAGGACGAGTGCACCCCGGCGATCAAGGCGAAGCATCTCAAGAAGGACGTCTGCCTGTGGCGCGAGATGGGCGCCGTGCTGGACGACGAGTACGACAAGCTGCGCGACTCGCGCCAGCTCTACCGTTCCAAGGAAGACGACGCGGGGGCGGTGCTCGACGCCTCGCTGAACGCGGAGTAGCCTTCCCCGCAGATGATGCGAGGAGCGACGACGAACGACGAGCACACCACTGGCGGCGGCGAGCTGCGCCGCAACCCCGTGAACGGCAAGCTGACGATCGTCGCGCCGGGGCGCGCGGCGCGGCCCAGCGACATGCATGCCGCGGCCGCGGCCGACGCGTCAGGCCCGTGCCCATTCTGCGCCGGCAACGAGAGACTCACCCCGCCGGAGGTCGATGCCGTGCGGCCCGACGGCGGCGCCCCCGACACCCCTGGCTGGAGGATCCGTGTCGTCCCCAACAAGTACCCCGCGCTCGCCGGCATGCACGAGGTGATCGTGCACTCGCCGGATCACGAAGCGGAGCTGGAGGACCTCGGCGACGAAGGTCTGCTCGAGGTCCTCGAGGTCTGGCGCCGGCGCATCGCCGCGCAGCTCGACGCCGGGGCGGCCGCCGCGACGCTGATCGTCAACCGCGGCCCGGGCGCCGGCGCCTCGCTCGCGCACCCTCACGCGCAGCTGTTCGGCACCCCTGTGGTGCCGCCGCTTCTGCTCGACGAGCTCCTCGAGTTCGAGCGCTTCAGCAACCGCTACGGCGGCTGCGTGCTCTGCGCCGAGATCGACGGCGCCGGCGACCGCCTCGTGCACGCCGGCGACATCGCGGCCTGGGCGCCGGCGGCGACGCGCTTCCCCGGGGAGCTGTGGCTCGCCCCGAAGACGCACGAGCCCGACGTGCGGCGCGCCGACCTGCGGCCGCTGGCCGGCGCCCTGCGGCGCGCCCTGGTCGCGGTGGACGCCGCGACCGGCGGCGCGCCGCTCAACCTCTGGCTGCACACGGCGCCCGTGGAGCTTCGCGGCGCCTACCACTGGCACATGGAGCTGGCACCGCGCCTCTCGAGCATCGCCGGACTGGAGCTCGGCGCCGACATCGCGCTGGTGACCGTCGACCCCGAGGCCGCCGCGGAGGCGCTGCGCGCGGCGTGGCCTCAGGGCTGAGGGGCCGCCTCGCCGCGGCGCAGCGCCAGCTGTCCGCAGGCCGCCTCGATCTCCGCCCCCGGCGAGCGTCTGACCGTACAGCTGACGCCCGCGGCTTCGAGCCGCGCGTGCAGGGCGGCGAGCTGGTCCGCCCGTGGGCGGGCGAACTCGCCGCCCGTCTCGTTGTAGGCGATCAGGTTGAGGTGATAGTGCGGTGGCCGCACCCGGGCCGCCAGCATCTGCGCCTGCTCGTCGGTGTCGTTCACCCCCCGCAAGACCACGTACTCGAACATGACCTTGCGGTGGGTGCGCCGCACGTACCGCGCGCACGCCGCGAACACCTCATCCAGAGGGTACGTGCGGTTGAGGGGCACGAGGCGGTCGCGTACCTCGTCGGTGGCGGCGTGGAGGCTCACCGCGAGGTTGAGCTGCAGCGGCTCCTCGGCGAAGCGGTCGATGCCCGGCGCCACACCGACCGTCGACACCGAGATGGACCGCGCCGCCAGATTGAAGCCGGACTCATCGTTGAGAAGACGGCAGGCGCGCAGCGTCTCGTCGTAGTTGTGGAACGGCTCGCCCATGCCCATGAAGACGACGTTGGTCACGCGGCGCTCGTCGTCGCGGAGCAGTCGCGCGAAGTGGAACACCTGGTCGACCATCTCCTCAGCCGTGAGATCGCGGCGCAGACCGAGACGACCGGAGGCGCAGAAAGCGCACCCGACGGCGCAACCGACCTGGGTAGACACGCACACCGTGGCGCGTTTCGCATAGGTCATGAGCACGGCCTCGACGAGGTGACCGTCGGAGGTCGCGAACAGGGTCTTGCGGGCGGCGCCGCGCGGCGCGACGCGCGTCTCGATGTCCTCGAGAGAGAGCGGGCGAAGGCGCTCCGCCAGCGCCCGCCGCAGCGCCGCAGGAAGGCTGGTCATGCCGTCGAAATCGAGGGCGAGGCCCCGCGTGAGGGCCTCGTAGACCTGGCGCGCGCGGTACGGCGGCTCTCCCAGCTCCGTCATGACGGCGGCGATGGAGTGCGGATCGATCACTAAGCCATTGTACCGCCGCGCGCGGCAAGGAATGACGCTCTCGCGGGCGAACAACTACGCTGCAAGGCACAGACGACAGGCAAGAGGACGCAGATCACATGACCACCGTGCAGATTGTGGGCATCGTCGTCGCGGCGGCGATCGTCCTCCTGCTCATCATCGCGCTGCTGGTGACGCGGCGTCGGGGCTCCGCGAGCGGGGAGCCGCCGGCGGTGACGTCTCAGGCCTCGTTCCTGGACGATGCGCCGCAGGACAGTCTCTCCGCCCTCGGCAAGGCCGAGCAGCCGATGGAAGATGTCACCCTCGACCCCGGCGTGCATCGCCAGGGCCGGCCCGCGGACGAGAACGCCGTGCCCGCGCCGCCGGTCGCCGCGGCGGCGGAGGAGCCCGGGGGCAACGCGCTGGGCCTGGACTGGGGCCCCTCGGGCGATACGCCCGCGGCCACCACTACGACACAAAGCCCTCTCACGGAGAGCGGCGCCTCTGCGGCCGCACCGGAGCCCGCGCGGCCTGCTGAGGGCGGGTCCGCCGCCTCGGAAGAGGCGGCCCCGGAGTCCGGCCCCGGCGGCCGCAGGGTGCCGCTCTCCGACATCATCGTCACGACGAGCAACAAGATGGTCGACCTGCAGGACCCGGAGGTCCGGCGCATGCTCACGGATCTCGTCAAGTACGAGATCGACCAGGCGACGCACTACCGGCAGCAGGGCCAGACCATAGACGCGGTGCTGCAGCTCACCGAAGCCGAGAAGATCTCACGGGCTCTCGACCTGCGCGGGTCGGCCGCCGCGATCCGCAAGATGATGGAGGACCTGCAGGGGCAGGCCTGAGCCGCCCCGTCAGTTCGTAAGACTCTGTAACGGGGCGGGCATGCGCGCTCCACGAATGCGTCGTTGCCGGCGCTGCTCACGGCCATCACCGGCGCCTCGCCGAAGAGCCCGCCCAGCGTGACCCAGTCGCCGACCTTCTTGCCATAGGCGGGGATGAGGCGAGCGCCCGTGGTCTTCGCTTTGATCATGCCGATGCCCATGACGTCGGCGATCACGCCCTCGAAGCGAGTGGGCGGAGACAGGCGGATAGTATACTAGAGGGGATTCCGATGCCCTCCGCCCCCCGCTCCAGAGACGCCGTGCCGCCGACCCTCCCCGGCCGCCTCGACCGCGAGCTCTCGCGGCGTGCGGCCATCGGCTGGCCGCACCCGCGCTGGTTCGCGTGGCCCCTCGGCGCCCTTTCGCTGACGGCCAACTACGGCATCCTCTGGTACGTCATCTCACTTCTGCCCTGGATCTTCGGCGAGCCGCGGCCCCTGGCCCGGGCCCTCTACGTGGCCGTGCCGGCCACGGCCGTGGAGGCGGCGGGCTTTCTTATCAAGCGCTTCGTGGCAAGGCCGCGACCGCCCATCGCCGACCCCAGCCAGCCCAGGCAGATCCCGCTGCCCCTCAGCAAGTCGTTCCCTTCGTCGCACGCGAGCATGGCCGTGGTCGGCACCTTCACCGTGGGCACCTTGTACCCCGCCGCGCTGCCGGCCCTCATGGCGCTCACCATCGTGCTCTGTTTCAGTCGCGTGTATCTCGGGGTCCACTACCTCGGCGACGTCCTTGGCGGGCTGGCGTTCGGGCTCGCCGTCGGCGCCCTCTGGATCCTTCTGGTCCCGGCGCCGCTCTGAGATGACGGCGCTGCGCACACGTGGGGGCCTGCTCGCGGTCGCGGTGGCGGCGGGCCTCGTCGTCGCCATAGGTCTGGCGACGGCCGGCGACTTCGGCGGCTGTGACCAGACCGCAAGGAAGGCGGTCCGAGCGTCCGCCGCCGTGTCGTCCACCGCCCACGGCGCGGTGGCCTATGTGCTGGCCAAGACGTTCGCCACGAGCGTGCACCCGCGCGCCGCCGACACCTGGGGCGAGATCGAGGCGCGCGAGTTCGTCTTCAACGCGTTCCAGCAGTACGGCTACTTCCCGCGCACCCAGGAGTTCATCGCGGGCTCTTCGCGGGGGCGCGTCCACTCCGCCAACATCATCGCCGTCAAAGAGGGGGAGTCGGCCAAGCGCTTGATCGTCGGCGCCCACTACGACTCGGCGCCCGTCGGCGAGGGCTACTCCGACAACGCCACGGGAACGGGAGTGCTGCTGGAGACCGCGGCGCGCATCAAGTCGCAGGACACGCCGTACACCATCGTGTTCGTCGCCTTCGGCGCCGAGGAGAAGGGCCTCCTGGGCTCCCGCTACTACGTGCGCGCCAGGAACGACCTGGAGCGCCGCGCGACCATCGGCATGATCGATCTCGACGCCGTGGCCGGCGGCGCCGCGCTCTCGGTGACCAGCCGCTTCGGCGGTCCGACCTGGCTGCGCGACGACGCGCTCACGGAGGCCAAGAGCCTGGGCATCCCGTTGGGCGCCAGCCCGGCCGGTAAGGGCCGGCCCGCGGGCGTCTCCATGGCGCCGAGCGACGACGAGCCGTTCGCGCTCGAGGACATCGCCACGGCGGCGTTCACCGCCACGGACTGGACGGCGGACGACACCGGCCTCTCGGCCACCGGCGGGGGCGGCCGCCTGTGGCACAGCCGCAAGGACACGGTGGCCTTCATCGACCGCTCCTATCCGGGACGCGTCCGGCGACAGCTCGCCGATCTCTCGCGCCTCCTCGAGACCCTGCTCACCAGCAAACTGGAGAAACGCCCGTGAAACTCGGCATCGTCGGCCTGCCCAACGTCGGCAAGACGACCCTGTTCAACGCCCTCACCCACGCCAACGCGGCGGCCACCGCCTACGCCTACACGTCGGCCGAGTCCAACATCGGCGTGGTCGCGGTCCCGGACCCGCGGCTGGACCGCCTCGACGAGGTGCTCGAGACGCCCCGCAAGGTCAACGCGACCATCGACGTCGTCGACATCGCCGGCCTGGCCGAAGGCGCAAGCCGCGGCGAGGGTCTCGGCAACCGCTTCCTCGCAGACATCCGCGGGGTCGACGCAGTCGCGCACGTGATCCGCGTGTTCGCCAACCCGGAGGTCGCCCACGTGCGCGGGACCGTCGACCCCAGGGCCGACGTGGAGCTCGTCGAGACGGAGCTCGTCCTCGGCGACCTGGAGCTCGTCGAGCGCCGCATCGACAAGACGCGCAAGGCGGCGCGCAGCGGCGACAAGGCGGCCCAGCGCGAGCTGGCGACGCTCGAAGACCTGCTCGCCGCCCTCCGGCAGGGCCGGCTGGCGCGCAGCGTGGAGCGCCATCCCGAAGACGCGCCCCTGTTCCGCGAGCTGGCGCTGGTCAGCGACCGGCCCGTCCTCTTCGTCTTCAACACCGACGACGACGTGGGCGCGGCGCAGGCGCTCGCCGCCCACGCCGCGTTCGTCGAGTGGGCGCGCGGCCGGGGCGACCAGGTGGTCGCCGTCGCCGCGCGCCTCGAAGCCGAGCTCGCCGATCTCGAGCCCGAAGACGCCGCCGAGTTCCGCGCCGAGCTCGGCGCCGACGAGGCGGGGGCCATCGACGTGTTCCTGCGCGCGGCCTACGAGGTGCTCGGCTACATCACGTTCTTCACCGGCGACTTCCGCAGCAGCGAATCGCGCGCCTGGCAGCTGCCCCGCGGCTGGACGGCCAAGCAGGCCGCGGGCCGCATCCACAGCGACATCGAGCACGGCTTCGTGCGCGCCCAGGTCGTGGGCATCGACGACCTCATCGAGCTGCGTTCGTTCCACGCCGCCCGCGAGAAGGCGCTGCTCCGCACCGAGGGCAAGGAGTACGTAGTCCAGGACGGCGACGTCATCAACTTCATGCACACGGGGTGAGGCGGGGGGAGACCGGCGCGACCAGGTCGGCGCGGCGCGTGCAGCTCTCGATGATGCGCGCCGTGGCCCGCAGGGCGGTGTTGCCGGCGGCGTGCCCCAGGCGGTCGTTGTAATCCTTGAAGAAGTCAAGATCGCAGAAGAGGAGCGCCACGCCATGACTCTCGTGGCGCGCCCGGCTCAGACGGTCGGCACGGGCGTCGCGGTCAGCGCGGCGCGGCGGGCCGCGCCGCGCGGGCCAGGCGCCGCAAGCGGCCGGCCGCCACCAGCAGCATGCCGCCGTACACAATGCCGAACACACCGATCGCCCAGACGATCTCCAGCGGGTCGTCCTTGGGCACGGCGATCAGCGCGATGCCGACCAGAAGCGAGAGGCCGCCGGCGAGGAACAGGGACGCGTCGCTGCCGGCCAGCCGCCGCAGCCGCACGCCGGCCTCGATCTCGAAGACGCCGGTGACGACCGCCCAGACGGCCAGGAGCGAGAGCAGGCCGAGGCCGCAGATCCCCGGCCACGCCAGCGCCACGAGGCCGACCGCCACACCGACGAAGCCCTCGACGAGTACGACCCACCACTGCTCGAGCACGTCGCGCCCGACGACGGCCACGGCGCCCAGCACCAGACCGTCGACGAGCGCGAACACGCCGAACGCGACCGCAACGACAGCAGCGCTGGGGTCTTGCCAAAGGAGCACCGTGAGACCGAAGACGAGAGCAACGGCGCCGCGCAGGGCGGTCATCCACCACTTCTCACAGAAACCGATCAAGACCGCGCTATCGTCAACCCCAGCCGCCCGCGACGCAAGCGGAGGGCGGAACATCGGCTGAGCGGCCGACCCAGGGCGCCGGCGGCGCAGCGGCCCCCGGCATGCCGCCTGTGGGCTGCGCCGCGCCCGCGGGCGGGCGGAGACCGAGTAAGGCCGGCCGGCGGTCGTATACACTCCTCCAGGCACACCAGCGGGAGGGATCATGGCCGTCATCGAGGCCGAACACCTGAGCAAACGTTTCGGCAAGAAGGTCCTCGCCGTCGACGACGTGAGCTTCAGCGTCGAGCCGGGCACCATCACCGGCTTCCTGGGCCCCAACGGCGCCGGCAAGACCACCACCCTGCGCATGATCGTCGATCTCGTGCGGCCGTCGGGCGGCGCCGTCCGCATCCTCGGCAGCCGCTACCGCGACCTCGCCCGGCCCACGACCCGCGTCGGGGCCCTCCTCGACGCCTCCGGCTTTCATCCCGGCCGCTCCGGCGCCAACGCCCTGCGCGTCGTGGCGGCCGGCGCCGGCATCTCGTACGACCGCGTCGACGCGGCCCTCGAGATGGTGGAGCTCAGCGACGCCGCGAGGCGCGCCGTCAAGGGCTACTCCACCGGCATGAAGCAGCGCCTGGCCCTCGCCGCCGCCCTGCTCGGCGACCCCGAGGTGCTGATCCTCGACGAACCGGCCAACGGGCTCGACCCGGAGGGCATCCGCTGGCTGCGCATCTTCCTGAAGGCCCGCGCCGCGGAAGGCCGCACGGTGCTCGTCTCCAGCCACGTGCTCGCCGAGGTCGAGCAGACCGTCGACGACATCCTCATCATCAGCAAGGGCAAGCTCCTCGCCCAAGGCCCTATCAGCGAGCTCACGCGCACCGCCCAGCCGGTGGTCCGCGTGCGCTCGCCGCAGGCCGAGAAGCTCGAGGAGCTGCTCGCTGCCCGAGGCGCCGCGGTGAACCGCCTCGGCGATGCCCTGGCCGTTCGCGGACCCGCCAGCGCCGAGGTCGGCGAGGTCGCGCAGAGCGGCGGCGTGGTCCTCCACGAGTTGCTCACCGAGCAGCCCAGCCTCGAAGAACTCTTCCTGCAGATCGCCGGCACGAGGAAGGAGGCGTGATCGCCCTCTTGCGCGCCGAGCTGCTCAAGCTGCGCAGTACGCGCACCGCCCTGGGCATGG
>Ga0208080_1001286_pt1 | contig 12353 bp, 8 predicted proteins | sample NGESurdeep092012_3_FD_184476 | JGI IMG/M metagenome (GOLD analysis project Ga0208080, IMG submission 184476) | Arctic peat soil microbial communities from Barrow, Alaska - NGEE Surface sample 210-3 deep-092012 (SPAdes) | ecosystem: Environmental > Terrestrial > Soil > Wetlands > Peat ...
TGGGCGATGGGCAATGAGGGGGTCAAGCTCAAGGACCTGGCCGCGACGTTCATGAAGGACAACCCGGGCACCACGGTCAACGTGACGCCGGTCGACTGGGGCCAGGCCGTCGCGAAGCTCACGACCGCGATCGCCGGCCACCAGACGCCCGACGTCAGCCAGATGGGCACCGACATGATGGGCCAGTTCGCGGCCACCTCAGCCCTCGAAACCGTGCCCGCCAGCTTCCAGGCGAGCACGTTCTTCCAGAGCGCCTGGAACACGAACATCGTCAACGGCACGGTGTACGGGGTGCCGTGGTACGTGGAAACCAGGCTCCTCTACTACCGCACCGATATCGCGACGAAGGCCGGCATCACCACGCCGCCCGCGACATGGGATGACCTCATGACGATGGCCACGGCCATGAAATCCAAGGGCGGCGCGACCTGGGGGATCGGGCTGGGCGCCAAGAACTGGCAGGAATACCTGCCCTTCCTGTGGTCGAACGGCGGCGACGTCATGGACGCGCAGGGCAAGTTCCAGCTGAACAGCCCACAGGCCGTTGAAGCCCTGACGTTCTACGAGTCGTTCTTCAAGGCAGGCCTGACCCCGAAGTCGGTACCCGCCAACTTCGACATCACGCCCGCCTTCGTTGCCGGAACCCACCCGATGTTCTTCTCCGGGCCGTGGCACATCGGCCTCCTCAAGACCGCCGGTGGCGCGGGCTTCGACGCCAAGTGGGCGCTCGCCCCGATGCCCAAGAAGGTGACCGCGACCTCGTTCATCGGCGGTGGCAACCTGGTCGTCTACAAGGACAGCAAGAACAAGGACCTGGCCTGGAAATTCGTCCAGTACCTCACCGACCCCAAGACGCAGGTCGCCTGGTACGCCGACGTGACCGACCTGCCGGCCGTCCAGGCGGCGTGGGACGACCCGACCCTCAAGAACGACAAGAACGTTACGTTGTTCGGCCAGCAGCTCAAGGACACCAAGGCGCAGCCGGCGATCTCGACGTGGAGCGAGCTGGCCACAGCGCTCAACGGCACGCTCGAGAAGATGACGAGCGGCACCCTGGACCCGAAGGCCGCGGCCGACGAGATGCAGAAGGAGGCCGAGACGATCGGGACGGGCAAGTAACATGACGGTTCCTGCGCTCGCCCAGCGCAGAGCGGCGGAGGCGGCCCCACCCGCCTCCCGCCGGCCCTGGCGGGACGACCTGGTCGGCTGGACGTTTGCCGCCCCGTTCGTGATCCTGTTCGGGATCTTCCTCGCCTTCCCGATCCTGGCGTCGTTCGTCCTGAGCTTCACGAGCTTCGGCCTGAAGGATCTCGCGAACCCGGTCGGCTCAACCGTCGTCGGGCTCAAGAACTACGTCGACCTGTTCAGCGACCCGGTGTTCTGGACCGCGCTGTTCAACACCTTCTACTTCGTGATCGTCGGCGTGCCGCTGACGCTCGTCTTCGGGCTGTTGATCGCGACGGCGCTGAACCGCGGGGTGTCCCGCTTTCGAACGGTCTTCCGGGTCGGCTACTACCTGCCGGTCATCACGAGCATCGTCGCCATCGCGGTGGTCTGGCGGTTCCTGCTGGATCCCGACGTCGGGCTGATCAACATGGCGCTCGGCGGCCTGGGAATCAACGGACCGGCCTGGCTGGCCGACCCGGTGCTGGCGATGCCATCGATCATCGCGATGGCCGTCTGGCGCAACCTCGGGTTCGCGATGATTGTCTTCCTGGCCGGCCTCCAGGCCATCCCCGCGATGCTCTACGAGGCGGCCGCAATCGACGGTGCCGGTCGCTGGCAGGGGTTCCGGTACGTGACCCTGCCAATGCTCCGGCCGACCATCCTGTTCATGACGGTGATAACGACGATCGGCTACCTCCAACTCTTCGAGGAGCCGTTCGTAATGACCGCCGGCGGGCCGCTCAACAAGACGCTCTCGATCACGATGTACATGTACCAGCAGGGCTTCACCTTCTTCCACCAGGGCTTCGCCTCGTCGATCGCGTACGTCCTGTTCGTCATCGTCGCGTTCGTCGCCTTCCTCCAGTTCAAGTTCCTCCGGTCGGACACGTGAGGGAGGTGGATCGATGACCGCCGCGTCGGCTCCCGCTCCGGCCCTGGCGCGCCCCGCTCCGGGAGGCGGCCGGACTTCGCCGAACTTGTGGATCTACGTCCTGCTCGTCGGTGGGCTCGTGCTCATGGTCGGGCCGTTCCTGTGGATGCTCCTCGGCTCGATCAAGCCGCAAGCGGACTTCCTCCGCGCGCCCACGCTCATGCCGTCGACGCCGACGACCGACAACTACCAGCGGCTCTTCGATCAGCTCGACTTCCCGCGGTTCTTCTTCAACTCGTCGGTCGTCGCGCTGGCGGTGACGGTCGGCAATCTCGTCTTTTGTCCGATGCTCGGATACGCGCTCGCCAAGCTGCGCTGGCGGGGCAAGCGCCTGATCATGGGCCTCGTCCTGGCCACGCTCATGGTGCCGGCCGGGATCACGCTCATCCCGAACTTCATCCTGATGAGCAACCTCGGGCTCGTGAACAGCTACCCGGGCCTGATCCTGCCCTTCCTCGCCGGACCGTTCGGCGTCTTCCTCATGCGCCAGTTCATGTTCGGCGTCCCGAACGAGCTGCTGGAGGCGGCGCGCATGGACGGAGCGAACGAGTTCCGCATCTTCTGGGCGGTCGTCGTCCCGATCGCCGCGCCGGTCCTGGCGACGCTCGGGATCCTGACGTTCCTGGGCAACTGGAACAGCTTCCTCTATCCGCTGGTCATGGCCCAGTCACCCCAGATGTACACGCTGCCGGTTGCCCTGGCCACGTTCGCAACGGGCCAGTACCAGGCCGACCACGGAATGCTCATGGCGGGCTCGGTGATCCTCGTCGTGCCCGTGCTGATCGTGTTCATCGTGTTCCAGCGCTGGATCACGGAGGGCATCGCCACCACTGGCCTCAAGGGCTGATCGGTTCGGTGGCGGCCGCGCGCTCGCGGTCAGAGGAGCGTCGGCCGCCCCCGAACGACCAGCCGTTCGACAGGCGCCAGCGCGCTCGGGAAACACTGGAGGATTCGACATGCCCACTCGTCGGCGCGTTCACCCGCGTCTCGCCTTCTTCGTCGGCCTGCTCGCGGCAGTGCTCGTCCTGCCGACGATCACGCTCGCCGCGGGTCCGGCGTCCAATCCGGCTGCGAATCCAGCTGCCGTCAGCCTCGCGCAGCTACAACCCGCCCAGCAGGACACGCTCCTCCGCTACGCCCGCGACACGTGGGCGTCCTTCGTCGCGATGACCGATCCGAAGAGTGGCCTGCCGGCCGACAGCCTCTCGTCGGACGGCACGACGAGCGTCCAGACGTCGACCACGAACATCGGCGCCTACCTGTGGAGCGCAGTGGTCGCCGATCGGCTCGGGATCATCACCCACGCCGATGCGGTGAAGCTGCTCAGGCGCACGCTGCACTCGCTCGAGACGATGGAGCGCTACTGGCCCGGCGGCCAGTACTACAACTGGTACGACCACACGACGGGCGCCAAGCTCACGATCTGGCCGCCCACCGACCTGCCGATCAACCCGCCCGACGGCCCGATCCTGTCGTCCGTCGACAACGGCTGGCTCGCAACCGGGCTCCAGGTCGTCGCCAACAGCGTCCCCGAGGTCGCGAAACGCGCCGCGGCCCTCTTCGCCAGCATGGATTTCGGCTTCTACTACCGGCCGGCCGTCAACCGGATCGCCTTCTTCTACGCGCCCGGCGACGGCGCGTCGGCCTGCTGCTACGACACGATCGTGAGCGAGAGCCGGATCTCCAGCTACATCGGCATTGCCAAGGGCGAGATCCCCACGAAGGAGTATTTCGGCTCCTGGCGATCATTCCCGGCCACGTGCGACTGGAGCTGGCAGGAGACGCAGCCCGTGGGCTTCACGCGGACGTACCTCGGCGTGAGTGTCTTCGAGGGCGCCTACCCGTATGACGGCATGCGCATCGTCCCGGGCTGGGGCGGCAGCATGTTCGAAGCGCTCATGCCGGACCTCTTCGTGCCCGAGGACCAATGGGGGCCGAATAGCTGGGCGATCAACCATCCGCTGACCGTGGCAGCCCAGATCCACCACGGCCTCGTGGATGCCCGCTACGGCTACTGGGGCTTCTCCCCGTCGAACACCCCGGAAGGTGGGTACGCCGCATACGGCGTCGACGCGATCGGCATGAACTCCAACGGCTACCCGTCGAACGAGGACAACACGTTCGTGGATCACGGCTTCGGCACCTGCCCCGATCGCCCAGCCGTGCCCGACCCGAAGCCAAAGGCCTACACGAACGGCGTGGTCACCCCCCACGCATCGTTCCTCGCCGTGCGCTTCGCGCCGGACGCCGCGCTCGCCAACCTGGCCAAGCTCGAGCGCAACTTCCCGATCTACGACAAATGGGGGTTCCGCGATTCCGTGAACGTCGGGACCGGCAGGGTCTCCGACTCCTACCTGTCGCTCGACCAGGGAATCATCATGGCCGCGATCGGGAACGCACTCGGCAACGACATGCTGCGCCGCGCGTTCGCGACGACGCAGTTCCAGCAGGTGCTCCAGCCGGTCATCTCGATCGAGCAGTTCAACGCCAGCGCGGGCGACCGCGTCGCACCGCTCGTCCTCCCGTAGAGGCTCGCGCCGATGCCGGGACAGCGTTCCCCTGGCCGGTTGCCGCGCCAGGCTCCGCCGCTCGGGCAGGCCCGCCGCCTGCCCGAGCCGAACCGCGCCCCACGGTCCGGGTCGGGCGCGGATTCGGAGACCAGCGAGCGCTCGGCCAGCTCCGCGCGAATCGCCTGGTTCGCGACGCTCGGCGCCCGGACCGAACGCGACCGACCGTCGCGGCCGATCTCGCTCCCGCCCCCGGACCACGTTCGGGCCCTCCGCGGGCGTGGCCAGGTCACGATCGAGTGGCCGCCGGTGGCGGGCGCGGCCGGCTACCTCGTCCATCGGGGCCCGGCCGCCGACGGTCCGTTCGCGCCCATCGACCAGGGCGGCGGCGACGTCCTCGCGGTCCCGCACGGCCCGTACCTCGACACGACGCGCCCGCCCGGCGCGGAGGCGTGGTATGCCGTCTCGAGCCTGCCGACGATCGAGGCGGAGGGAGGGTCGCTCTCGCTGCCGGTCGCTCCCCAGGCGGGCGCGGCGGACGCGGCCGTCGCAATCCGCGTCGACGCGGGCCACGTCCTCGGTAGAGTCGGCCGACCCTGGCGCCCGATCATCGGCTCCGAGCACCTCGCCCTCCTCCTCCGCGGGCCGGGGCCTGGCGGGCGCGACGTCGGCGCGGAGCTGGCCGAGGCCTTTCGGGTCGTCCGCCGCGAGCTCGGCGTCGAGGCCGTGCGGGCGCATGCCATCTTCGACGACTCGCTCGCGGTCTACCACGACTCGGGCGATGGGCCGATCCTCGATTTCTCGAGGGTGGACGAGGTCCTGGACCGGCTGCTCGAGACCGGCCTCCGGCCGATCGTCGAGCTCTCGTTCATGCCGCGCGACCTCGCGAACGAGCCCCACGCGACAGTGTTCGCCTACGCGGCGATCATCTCGCCGCCGCGCGACCTGGAGCGGTGGAGGGCCCTCGTCCGGGACCTCGTCGCCCACCTGGCGGACCGGTACGGTCGCGACGAGGTGCGCCGCTGGGCGTTCGAGGTCTGGAACGAGCCGAACCTCTGCGTCTTCTGGTCGGGCGCCGAGTCCGACTATCTCCAGCTGTACGAGGCAAGCGTCCGGGCCGTCAAATCGGTCGACCCGAGCTTCCGGGTCGGCGGCCCGGCGACCGCGGCCGCGGGCTGGATCGACGACCTGCTCGACCACTGCCGGGCGGACGACCTGCCGCTCGACTTCGTCTCCACGCACACCTACGGCATGCCGCCGCTCGACCTCCGTCCGGTCGTCGCCCGTTTCGGGCGGCCCGACCTGCCGCTGTGGTGGACCGAATGGGGCGTCAGCCCGCGCCTTGGCGCGCCGATCAACGACAGCGCGTGGGCCGCGCCGCTCGTCGCGCGAGGCATGCGCTCGGCGGCCGGCCGCGTCGAAGCGCTCGCCTACTGGGTCGCGTCGGACCACTTCGTCGAGGGCGGCGACGCGCCGACGCTGTTCCATGGCGGGTTCGGGCTGCTCACGATCGGCAACCTCCGCAAGCCCCGCTTCTGGGCGATCGCGATGCTGGAACGGCTCGGCCAGGACGAGCTGGCGAGCGAGCTCGACGGCGACGGCGCGGGTTCGCTCGTCGAGGCGTGGGCGTCGGGCGATCCCGACGGCCGGATCGCGATCGCGGTCTGGAACGGGACGCTCGACCAGTCGAAGGGGGCCGGGGTTCGCGCCCTTGGTCGGTCGGTCACGCTCAAGGTCGAGGGGCTGCGGACGGGGAACTACGAGCTCCGGCACCACCGGGTCGACGCCCGCCACTCGAACATCGTGCGGACCTGGAAGCGTCTCGGCCGGCCTGACTGGCCGGATGACGCCGGCTGGACACGTCTCCGCGCAGCCGACCGCCTCGAGGCCCTGGAGCCGCCGCGCCCGGTCCGCGCCCGCCAAGGCCGGCTCGAGCTGGAGTTCCAGCTGCCGATGCCGGCCATGTCGCTCGTCGAGCTCGTGCCGATTGGTCGCCGGGGACGACCGTGTCGCCCGTGTCGACCGTGTCGCCCATCCGTGACCGGCGGCAGCTGATCGCAACCGAGCTGCGAAACGCGGCCGGCCTCTCGATCGAGCTCCTGGACAACGGCTCGCTCTTCGCGATCCGCCACGGCGACGTCCTGATCAACCAGGTGCTCGGAAGTGCCGTGGAGGGCGGCCCTGGCAACGTCTACCTCCGACGGCGAACGCGCGACGGCATCTCGTCCTTCCCGTTGCTCGGGCCGGGGTCCGCGAGCAGTTTTCGGGCGTCCCGCCGCGGCGCGTCCTGGGCGGGATCTGTCGACGGGCTCGACTACTCGTGCACGCTCCGCCTCGCCAGGCGGCAGCCCACCTGGTACTGGTCGATCAGGCTCGCCAACTCCACGAAGAGGCGGCTGAGTCTCGACGCCGTGCTCGCCCAGGACCTCGGGATCGCCCACGAGGAGGCCGTCCGGAGCAGCGAGCTGTACACCAGCCAGTACATCGATCACACGATCCTCGAGGACGAGGAGTTCGGCTTCCTGATCTGCTCGAGGCAGAACCTGCCCCAGGGCGAGGCGTTCCCCTGGATCATGCACGGCTGCCTGGACGGGGCCGTGGGTTACCTGACCGACGGGTTCCAGTTCTACGGCCTGGCCTACAAGGCGTCGAACGTCCCGGCCGCGCTGGGTCGCCCGAGGTTGCCGAACCGGAACTACCAGCACGAGTTCGCGCTGCCGACGCTCCAGTCACGGAGGCTCTCGCTCCCACCCGGGGCGACCGGCGAGATCACGTTCTTTGCCGCCTTCGCGGCCGATCACCCGGCGGCCACGAGCGCCGCGGACGCGGGACGGGCCCGCGCCGCCGCAGACGCATACCGGAGCCGTCGCCGTGCCGCGATCAACCGAACCCCACGCCCTCGCCCGGCCGGCCTCTTCGATGCGCCAGTCCTGTTCGAGAGCCAGGATCTCGGACCGGCCGACCTCGAGCGGTTCTTCGGATCCGAGTGGCGTCACGTCGAACGCCGCGACGGGACGCTCCTGTCGTTCTTCCACGGTCGCCAGCAGCACGTCGTGCTGAGGGCGAAGGAGCTCGTCATGGAGCGGCCGACCGGGCACATCATGCGCTCCGGCCGGGACCTGGTCCCGAGCGACGACAGCCTGTCGGTCACCGCCTGGATGTTCGGCGTCTTCGGGTCCCAGCTCACGATCGGCAACACGTCGTTCAACAAGCTCCTCAGCGTCTGCCGCAATCCGCTCAACGTGCTCAAGGCCAGCGGCCAGCGCATCTTCGTGCGGACCGACCGGGGCTACGAGCTGCTGGGCCTGCCCTCGGCCTTCGAGATGGGCCCGAACAGCGCGCGCTGGATCTACCACGCTGACCGGTGCACGCTGACGATCCGGGTCGCGACCTCGCTCGACGCGCCGGCCTGTCGCCTGAGCGTCGAGGTCGAGCGGGGTGGTCCGCTCGCGCTCCTCGTCAGCCACGACGTCGTCCTGGGCGTGAACGAGCACGACGCCGCGGGGCACGTGGTCGTGGACGCGGCCAACGCACGCGTCGAGCTGCGCCCCGCGCCCGAAGCGCTCGTGCGCCAGCGGTATCCCGAGACGACGTTCTTCATCGTCTCGCCGGACGCCGACCAGATCGAGGCGATCGGCGGCGACGGGCTGCTCCGTGCCGACGGTGCCGACGGAGCCGACGGAGCCGACGGCGGGGCGTCGTACGTCGTCGTGAAGACGAAGCCAGTCACGCGCTTCTCGCTCGTGCTGACCGGCAACCTCCTGAGCGCCCGGCGGGCCCAGGAGCTGGCGACCGCGTACAGCCACGGGCCGGATCCCGACGCGGACCTGGAGCCAGCGTCAGCCGCCTTCTGGTCTGGACTCGGGCGGGGGGCGACCCTGGGGGGCGCCACCGGGAAGTGCGCGGACGACCTCACCCGTCTGAACGACGTGCTGCGCTGGTACCTCCACGACGCGATGATCCACTACACGACGCCGCACGGACTCGAGCAGTACAGCGGGGCGGCGATGGGGTTGCGCGACGTCTGCCAGGGTCCGACCGAGCTCCTCGTCGCCACCGGCAACCTGGGCCCGCTGCGAGACCTGCTCAGGCTCATCTACGAGCACCAGGACCGCCAGACCGGCGACTGGCCGCAGTGGTTCATGTTCGACCGGTTCCGCGAGGTGCGAGCGGCCGAGAGCCACGCCGACATCATCCACTGGCCGATCAAGGCGCTGTGCGACTACGTGGAGGCGACCGGCGACCTCTCGATCCTCGACGAGCAGGTCGCCTGGACCGACGACCAGACGAAGGCGGTCACGGCCGAGACCGACACGATCTTCGCCCACACCGAGCGGCAGATCGCCAGGATCGAGGACGATTGCATCTCGGGCACGGCGCTCCCGGTCTTCGCCGGCGGCGACTGGGAGGACACCCTCCAGCCGGCCGACCCGGCCATGGCCCGGCGGCTGGTCAGCGCCTGGACGGTCGAGCTTGCCTACCAGACGCTCCACCGCTACCGAACGGTCTGCGACCGCGCGGGAAGGGGCGCCATGGCAGATCGGCTGGCGGGCATGTGCGCCCGGATGCGATCCGACTTCAACCGCTACCTCGTCCCCGATGGCGTGGTCGCCGGGCTGGCCCAGTTCGGGCCTGACGGGATCGAGTACTTCCTCCACCCGCGCGATCGCAAGACCGGCGTCGCCTACCGGCTCCTGCCGATGACGCGGGGCATGATCAGCGGCCTGTTCAGCGTCGAGCAGGCGAAGCGACACGTCGCGCTGATCCAGCGCCACCTCACGTTTCCCGACGGCGTGCGGCTGATGAACCGGCCGATGGACTACCACGGCGGGACGTCGCGCTACTTCAAGCGCGCGGAGACGGCGGCCAGCTTCGGGCGGGAGGTCGGGCTCCAGTACGTCCATGCCCACATCCGGTACATCGAGGCAATGACCAGGATCGGCCGGCCCGACGAGGCGTTCCGGGGGCTGCTCGCGGTCTGCCCGATCAGGCTCGATCTCGACGTTCCCGCGGCCCTCCCCCGCCAGGGCAACGCCTACTTCAGCAGCTCCGATGCCGCGTTCATGGACCGCCGGCAGGCGAGCCGCCAGTTCGGCCGGATCAGGACCGGGCGGATTGGGGTCAAGGGAGGCTGGCGGGTCTACTCCAGCGGGCCCGGCATCTGGATCAACCAGGTGATCTCGAACGTGCTCGGCCTGCGCACCTACTTCGACGACGTGGTGCTCGACCCGGTGCTGCCCAGGCGCGCCGACGGGCTGACGTTCGATTTCGAGTTCGAGGGCCGCCCGGTCCGCTATCTCTACCACGTGGCCGGCGACGGCTTCTCGCCCCGGCAAGTGCACGTCAACGGCCGGCGGCTGCCCGGTGGCAGGTACGCGGACAACCCCTACCGGTCGGGCGGCATGCTCATCTCGAAACGCGCCTTCGGCGAGGCGCTCGACCGGGATGAGAACCTCGTCGAGATCTTCATCTGAATGTCATGCATGGACCCTCGGGCGGTCCATCGATGGTCATCTGTGCGGCTCCCCTCCTACGTTCCGTGTGCTGCGCTGCCCCATCTTCCTCCAGGCGATGATCGCGGGCGGTTGGGACGGAACGTGTCCGCCGGGCGCCACGGCCGGTCCCGCCCGTATGATCGTCCGGCGGGGGTGAGGAGGGAATTCGTGGGACGCGTCGCGATCGTCACCGATTCGACGGCGGACCTGGCACCCGGGACGGCCGCAGCCGCCGGGATCCGGGTCGTGCCGCTGTTCGTCCGGTTCGGAGCCGAGGAGTTCCGGGTCGGGGTCGACCTCACGACAGAGCAGTTCTGGACACGGATGCTGGCACCGGACGCGCCCTTCCCGACGACCGCCGCGCCGTCGCCGGGCACATTCCAGGCGACGTTCGAGGCGTGCTTCGCCGAGGGCGCCGACGCGATCGTCTGCCCCACCATCGGCTCGAAGCTGTCTGCCACCTTCCAGAGCGCGACCCTGGCGGCCCGGGCGCTGCCGGACCGCGAGATCCACGTCATCGACACGGGATCGACGTCGATGTCGACCGGGATCCCGGCCCAGCTCGCGGCCGAGATGGCGACGGCCGGCGCCACGGGGTCCGAGATCGCCGCCGCCGTCCGCGACCGCCTTTCGGACGTCGACCTCTATGTCGCCGTCGACACGCTCGAATACCTCAGGAAGGGCGGCCGTCTCTCCGCGGCGCGGGCGGCGATCGGCACGCTCCTCTCGGTCAAACCGATCATCACCGTGCGCGACGGGATCGTTGTGATGGCAGAGCGGCCGCGGACCCGGGCGAAGGCCCGCGAGCGCGTCATCGAGCTCATCACCGCCGCGCCGATCGAGCGGATCGCGTTCCTCCACACGTCGACCAGCACGCACGAGGAGGTCCAGGCCTTCTGCGACAGGCTCCTCGCGCGGGTCCCGGGTGGCATCGACCCGGCCCACATCTCCGCAGGCCTGATCGGCGCGTCCACCGGTCCGCATCTCGGCCCGCACCTGATGGGCGCCGCCTTCCTGCGTCGGCGCTGAGGTCCCATGGCGGGGTACGTTCAGGCGCTTCTCGATCTCGTCTCGCGAGTCCAGGAGGGCCGAAAGGGGCGCCTTGACAACCAGGATGCGCTCGAAGATCCAGGTTGGACCAGGTCACCCGAAGCCGGCACCCGCCGTGCATGGGGCTCGCCACCGGCCGCTCTCAGGATGCATGAGTGGTATCTCGCGGCGCTCGACGCGGCAGGTGTCGACCGACCAACCGGGTTACCTGTCTCGACGAGCCGCCATCGCGAAGGGCAGGAAGTAGCGGTCGAGCGACGCGGCCGTCGAGCCGTACTCGTTGTCGCCCACCAGGAAGTCGCAGACGACCTCGCGCGCCCGCGTGATCTCCCTGAACCGACCCCGCCAGCGATTGTCAGCGAGCGTCAGGTCGAAAAGCTCGAGGGCCCGATCCATGGCGCCTGCCAGCCTCTGTTCGTTGCCCTGCGACTTCGCCCGGGTGGCGCGGCCGACCTCACTGCCGATGTTGCCCAGCTGCTCCATCAGCGTCATCTCGTGCCATCGGCCGGCCGCGAGGCCGGGGTGCAGGGGGGCGCCCATCAATGCACCAGGTGCTCGACGATCTCGGCAATCCGCTGCCGGGTCTCCGAGTTCTCGACGGAACGTGACCGATTGCCCTGCCTGGGCCTCACATTGATCATCGAGTCGAACTCGATCCAGCCCCTCTCACCGTGCTGGGCCGGATAGAGGTTGATGCCCCACAGGTCGGACTGGCTGCACCCTGCGCTGAGCAGCAGCGCCTCTTCGTCCGCGTGTAGCTCACCACCGATCGCCATGATTCCCTGCCCGACATCGACCACGGCCTTGACGAGCTCGCCGAACAGGCCCTCGGCCAGGGAGCCGAGGTGCCCGAGCGCAACCTGCGTACGGATGATCTCGACCTCGGGCATTCCGTCTGTCTCCAACTGCCCGGTGTCACGCGCATCGTGATCGGTCACGCCGGCTCCCGTTCCAGGTTGAGGGCGAGGAGGCGGGCAAGGACTTCCTCGACGGGCAGGTCCGCGGGCCAGCCGTAGGCGGCGAGGACGGCGGTATCGAGGGCGGCGTGGGCGTGCTCGAGCCAGGTGGGGCGGGCGTTGTAGAGGTTGGTCAGCGTGCGCTTACCGAGAGCGTCGGGGTCGAGGCCGGGCGGGTTGAGCGTCACGCCGCTCCACTTCGCGGCGAACTCGGTCGGGGTCATGGACGGAAGCGTACGGCAGTCCG
>Ga0208080_1001288_pt1 | contig 12348 bp, 15 predicted proteins | sample NGESurdeep092012_3_FD_184476 | JGI IMG/M metagenome (GOLD analysis project Ga0208080, IMG submission 184476) | Arctic peat soil microbial communities from Barrow, Alaska - NGEE Surface sample 210-3 deep-092012 (SPAdes) | ecosystem: Environmental > Terrestrial > Soil > Wetlands > Peat ...
TGTTCGATGTCATTTCCGGTTTCGAGGCGCTGACAGTAACTCAGAAGCCGAAGCCGCAACAAGGAAGGCCGAAAGGATCAAGATGAAAACCAATGTCAAAGATTTCCGCGTGTCGGCTGGGAAAAAGGTCAAGCTCGATAAGTGGCCGACCCAGGTGAAACCGGTATACAAGTCGAAGAAAAAATACAGGGAGCTCCTCGAAAAACAGGTTGAGGAACTGAGTGAGCAACAACAACTTCACTACGCATCCAACCGCTACGCGGTGCTGCTGATATTTCAGGCGATGGACGCCGCCGGGAAGGACGGTGCCATCAGGCACGTGATGTCCGGTGTCAATCCGCAGGGCTGCCAGGTGTTCAGCTTCAAACATCCGAACCCCGAGGAACTGGAACATGATTTTCTGTGGCGCACCATGCAGGCTCTGCCGGAGCGCGGGCGCATCGGCATCTTCAACCGATCCTATTACGAGGAGGTGTTGATCGTTCGCGTGCATCCGGAGATTCTGCAAGCCGAGAGTATTCCGGATGGGTTGCCGAATGAGAAAACCATCTGGCAGGAGCGCTATCGTTCCATCGTGGACATGGAGGAACATCTCCACCGCAACGGCACACGGATCATCAAGTTCTTCCTGCACCTTTCGGAAGAGGAACAGCGCAAGCGATTCCTCGAGCGCATCGATGAGCCCGACAAGAACTGGAAGTTCAGCCTCGCGGATATCGAGGAGCGGAAATTCTGGAAACAGTACATGCAGGCCTATGAAGAATGCCTGAGCGCCACCAGTACGAACAATGCGCCCTGGTATGTCGTTCCCGCCGACGACAAGGAAAATGCGCGGCTGATCATTTCCCGGATCGTTCTCGATACATTTAAATCACTCAAATTGGCCTACCCGAAGGCCAGCTCGGAACATCAGCGGGAGTTGCGGTTGATACGCAAACAGTTGGTGAAATAGGACTGTGAAAATGAAGAGGTATCTATGAAAAAAGCATTTCACAAAGATCGGCAAAACGCGGCTCAACAGGGACGGATGGTTCAGAAGCAGGCATCCCTCGATTTCCTGGATCCGGCGCACGAATGGCGCCGCATTTTTGCCGAGACATGGGGCACGTTCCTGCTGGTTCTCGTCGCCGCCGGTGGCGGGGCCGTGGCAGCCAAGAGCGGCGGGACCGTCACCCTGGGCATGCAGGTGGTAGCACCCGGACTGATGGTGATGGCGATCATCTACTTTATGGGCACTGTCAGCGGCGCGCATCTGAACCCGGCCGTCACATTGGCCTTCGCGGTACGGCGTAATTTCCCGTGGCGCCGCGTGCCGGCCTATGTGTTGGCACAACTGCTCGGTGGTGTTGCTGCAACGTTATTTCTGCATGCCATGTTCGGCAATGTTGGTGCACTTGGCGCGACCTTGCCGGGCCGCGATATCAGCAACGGAACAGCCTTGGCGATGGAAGTGGTGCTGACAGCCGGGCTGGTGAACGCGATCCTGGGCACGGCCTCGGGAGCGCGCAACATCGGCACCAACGGTGCCATTGCGGTGGGAGGATACATTGCTCTGGCGGGTCTTTGGGCGGCGCCGATCAGCGGCGCTTCAATGAACCCGGCCCGATCGTTCGCGCCCGACCTGGTGCGCGGCGACCTGGGCACGACGTGGATCTACATAGTTGGGCCGGTGCTGGGTGCCCTGATCGGTGTCGCTTTCGAGTGGATACTCAAAGGCAAACCCACCGTTGCCGGAGCGCTTGCGGCGCAAGGCTCGCTCGATACCGATGATACGGCGAAGCCTGACGTGTGAACAAGGGCCGTGGTGGAGGTGATCAGGATCGAACTGACGGCCTTCTGATTGCGAACCAGACGCTCTCCCAACTGAGCTACACCCCCACGGCCAGCAGGATGCTAAACAGAAACCAGCGGTTTGGGAAGAGGCAATCCGGTTGTCCGGTAAAAGACAGCAAGGTCACTCAGGTCCTCGAATATTCCTGCAGCACCGTCAAAATCATGCCAGTGGGTGTAGGGATTGGTGGTGACATAGGTCTTGATGCAGGCAGCAAGCGCCGAGCGCAAGCCGTTCTCGGAGTCTTCCAGCGCGATGCAGTCGGCGGCGGACAGGCCCATCTTCTCCAGTACCCAGAAATAAATATCCGGCGCGGGCTTCTTGTGCGGCACGATGTCGCCGCAGCCGTTGGCGGCAAAATAATCCGCCCAGTTCTTTCCCAGTCCCACTTCCAGTAGAGCGGAAACATTTTCTGGTGTGGTGGTGGTTGCGATCGCGAGCGTGATGCCTGCGGCGTGCGCATCCTGGATCAGTTGTTTGATGCCGGGGCGCAACGGAATCTGCCCCTCGCGCAACATCGCGGTGTAATGCGCGGTCTTCACCTTATGCAGGTGTTTGACGAACTCGTCAAAGTTTTCGGGTTTGGTGTAACCGGTCAGGAAGTCAGAAACGAAATATTTAATGCGCTCCTTGCCGCCGGTCACTTTGAGCAGTTTGTCGTACAGCGCGACATCCCAGTTCCAGTCCAGTCCGCTTTCTGCGAAGGCTTTATTGAACGACTTGCGGTGTCCGTCTTCGGTGTCGGCCAGTGTGCCGTCGACGTCGAAAATAATGGCTTTGATAGTCATGTGTACCTCTTAAAATCCAGATTTCATCCCAACTGATGGAACTACTGATATGACTACTAGCCATCTGACTGATGAAACAACTAGCCAATCCACTAAGCCACCAAAGAACGGTGTCAAAGTGGCTGGTTATAATCCAGCAAAAGACGCTGGGCAAGTCATTGGTTATAGCCATCCCACTAAGTTGCCAAAAACGGCAACCAAGTGGCTGGTTATGCTGCGTTGCTCGGAAATTTTAGTTACGGCCAACCTAAAGGTCACCCTGCACTGAAACTCTGTTTTCTTGCTTACATATCCCCACATATGCGGCGCTGCGAAGTGCTTCAGGCAGGCAATCCGCGTAGCGGATGCTCGCAAAATTTCCTCGCGCCTTGCATTTGGGTGAACTCTGAATTTTCAGAGGTACCCATTGGGTGTAGGAAAAGACGGGCAGGGTTAGCGACCCATTCCGGGAAGTTTTCCCGCCATGCCGCGCATCAGTTTGCCCATGCCGCCCTTGCTGAACATTTTCATCATTTTTTGCATTTGCTCGAACTGGTTGAGCAACTGGTTGACGTGCATTACCTGCACGCCCGCGCCCATCGCGATGCGGCGTTTGCGCGAGGCTTTGATGAGTTCCGGTTTGCTGCGTTCAAGCGGGGTCATCGAGTTGATGATGCCCTCGGTGCGGGCGATCTGTTTATCATCGATCTTGTTGCCTGCAGCGGCTTGGGAGAGCTGTGCGGGCAGCTTGTCCATCATCGCCGACATGCCGCCCATCTTGCGCATTTGCACGATCTGCATCTTGAAATCGTTGAGGTCGAAGCCTTTGCCGCTTTGCATCTTCCTGGCGAGTTTTTCGGCTTCGCCGTGATCGACTTCGCGCTGCGCATCTTCGATCAGCGACAGTACATCGCCCATGCCCAGCACGCGCGAGGCCATACGTTCTGGATGGAAGGCTTCGAGGCCGTTCGGCTTTTCGCTGACCCCGACGAACTTGATCGGTTTGCCGGTGATCTGGCGCACTGAAAGAGCCGCGCCGCCGCGCGCATCGCCGTCCAGCTTGGTGAGGATGATGCCGGTCAGCGGCAGGGCTTCACCGAAGGCCTTGGCGGTATTCACCGCGTCCTGTCCGGTCATCGCGTCCACCACGAACAGCGTTTCGATCGGTTTGAGTGCGGCGTGCAGCTGCTTGATCTCCGCCATCATCGCTTCATCTATCGCGAGGCGGCCTGCTGTATCGACGATCAGCACGTCGTGGTAATGACGCTTCGCATAATCCAGCGCGGCCAGCGCGATGTCCTGGGGTTTCTGGCTGATGTCGGAAGAGAAGAAGTCCACTTCCAGTTGTTTTGCCAGCGTGCGCAGTTGCTCGATTGCTGCGGGGCGATACACGTCGCAGCTGACCAGCAGTACCTTTTTCTTTTGCTGATCGCGCAACAGTTTGGCCAACTTGCCACTGGTGGTGGTCTTGCCCGCACCCTGCAAACCGGCCATCAGGATCACTGCGGGCGGCACGGCGGCGAGGTTAAGCGCATCGTTGTGTTCGCCCATCAGCCTGGTGAGCTCACGATGCACCACGCCGATCAGAGCCTGGCCGGGATTCAGGTTGCCGATGACCTCTTGTCCGAGCGCGGCCTGTTTGACCTGGGCGATGAATTCCTTTACGACGGGCAGCGCAACGTCCGCCTCGAGCAGAGCCATGCGCACTTCGCGCAAGGCATCCTGAATGTTGCTCTCGCTGAGCCGTGCCTGCCCGCGCAGGGTCTTGATGACGCCGGATAGGCGTTGCGTTAGGTTGTCCAGCATGGTTGTTTAACAAGTTTAGTGTAGAATTCGTGAAGTCTAAAACATCCTGATAAAAATGCACAGCCTTCTTATTCCCGCGCTCACTTTCGTCGCCTACAGTGCTCTTGCTGCCTATTTCTGGCGTGCCCAGGCGCGAGGCGAGGGCGATGTGTTGAGCCACAACGGGATAGGGCATCTGGTGCTGGTTCCGCTGGCATTGCACGGTTATTTGCTCGGCCAGAGTATTTTCCCCGGGGACGGCTTTGATTTGGGCGTGCTGAACGCGCTGTCGCTGATCGTGTGGCTGACCTTGCTGGTTTACTGGGTGGCGCGTTTCTTTTACCCGATAGGCGGGTTCCAGGCGTTGGTGTTGCCCTTGGCAGCGGTGACCATGCTGTTGCCCGAGCTGTTTCCATCCGAACATCCGTTGGCGAATACCAATTTGCTTGCCTTCAAGGCGCACATTACCGCAGCCATGCTGGCGTATAGCTTGTTCACTATCGCCATGTTGCATGCGGTGTTGATCTCTCAGGTAGAGAAACGGCTGCATCACCCGACTTTGCCGCGCGTACTGCGCAGCTTGCCGCCGCTGCTGACGATGGAAACCTTGCTGTTCCGCCTGATCGCGATTGGTTTCGTGCTGCTGACGCTGACGCTGGCATCCGGCGTGTTGTTTTCCGAAGAGATATTCGGCAAGGCCTGGCAATTCAGTCACAAAGTGTTGTTTGGCTTTATCTCCTGGGGTGTGTTCGCTGTATTGTTGTGGGGCCATCACTTTTACGGCTGGCGCGGCCGTGTCGCGGTGCGCTGGACGGTGGGCGGCTTCATATTCCTGCTATTGGCTTATCTGGGCAGCAAGTTTGTCCTTGAGGTGTTGCTCCACCGATAAAAACCCATAGCTTTGCTTTGTGTGGTTTTTTGCGGGTTGCAAGAAGTACCCAAAATGTCGTAGAATCCGCGCCCTTTCGCTAGGCTAACTAAATTACAGGTAGGTTTCATATGGTAATCATTCGTCTTTCCCGTGGCGGTTCAAAGAATCGTCCGTTTTACAATGTGGTGGTAGCTGATTCGCGCAATCGTCGCGATGGCCGTTTCATCGAGCGCGTCGGCTTCTACAATCCGCTGGTAGCGGAAGGTCAGGAAGCACTGCGTCTGCAACTGGAACGCGTTACTCATTGGCAAAGCAAGGGTGCGCAATTGAGCGACACCGTTGCCAAGCTGGTCAAGCGCGCCGGTGCCACCGCTGCCGCCTGATGAATCGATCCCCATGGTGATCATGGGGCGCATAGCGGCTGCACACGGTATTCGCGGTTGGGTCAAGATCCAGCCGTACACCGAGTACCTTGATAGCTTGCTGGATTATCGAACCTGGTGGATCGGCCATGAGCACGGTCCGTGGCGCGAAGTGGAAGTTCAGCAGTGTGAGGCCCATAACAAAACACTGGCCGCACAATTGCCGGACTGTCCGGATCGCACCGCTGCCGAAAAGCTGAAGGGCTTGTTGATCGCCGTGCCGCGCAGCAGCTTGCCGCAGCACACAGGTGATGAATACTACTGGTCTGATTTGATCGGGCTCGCGGTGGTGAATGAAGCGGGTGTGCAACTGGGAACGGTGGCAAACCTGCTGGAAACCGGCGCGAACCAGGTGTTGAGCGTGAAGGGTGACAGCGGCGAAATCCTGATCCCGTTTGTGGCTACAGCCATCAAGCAGGTGGATGTGAAGAACAAGACAATCCGGGTGGATTGGTCGGCGGATTACCTGAGATGATTTTTGATGTCATCACATTGTTTCCGCAGATGTTCGATGCGCTGACGCAATATGGCATCACGCGGCGCGCGGCAGAACAGGGACGCTATGTCCTGAAGACGTGGAATCCCAGAGATTTCACCACGGATAATTACCACACCATCGATGATCGCCCCTACGGCGGCGGTCCCGGAATGGTGATGCTGGGCGAACCGCTGGCAGCCGCGATCAACGCGGCCAGACAGCGACAAGCGGCCAGCGGCGTAAAAAAAAGCCGTGTGGTGTATTTGTCACCGCAAGGCCGATTGCTGACCCACTCGGTGGTTAAAGAATTGGTGGCGCAAGCAGATGAGGGTTTGATCCTGCTGGCGGGGCGTTATGAAGGCATCGATGAACGCCTGATACGCCAGTATGTGGATGAAGAGATTTCCATCGGCGACTACGTGTTGTCCGGTGGTGAGTTGGCGGCGATGGTGTTGATAGACAGTTTGGTGCGGCAACTTCCCGGCGTGTTGGGCGATGCTGAATCAGCCGAGCAGGATTCCTTTGTGCAAGACTTGCTGGATTGTCCGCACTACACCCGCCCGGAAATGTTTAATGGTGAAGCCGTGCCCCCGGTGTTGTTGTCTGGCAATCATGCAGACATACAGCGCTGGCGGCTTCAGCAGTCGTTGGGCAGGACGTGGTTGCGCAGGCCGGATTTATTGGCCAGGCGTGATTTGACAAAAGAGGAGTCTCGGCTTCTGGCTCAGTTCCAGAAGGAACAAGACCCGTATAAAAAGGAGCAGTAAAGTGAATTTGATCGAAACATTGGAACAAGAGGAAATCGCCCGTTTGGGTAAGAAGATTCCCGCTTTCTCGCCAGGCGACACTGTAATCGTCAACGTGAACGTGGTCGAAGGCGAGCGCAAGCGCGTTCAGGCTTTCGAGGGAGTCGTGATCGCCAAGCGCAATCGAGGCCTGAATTCTGGCTTCATCGTGCGCAAGATTTCGGCCGGTGAAGGCGTGGAACGCACCTTTCAAACCTATTCGCCTATCATCGCCAGCATTGAAGTGAAGCGTCGCGGCTCTGTGCGCCGTGCCAAACTGTATTACCTGCGCGATCGTTCCGGCAAGTCGGCACGCATCAAGGAAAAACTCGCAATCCGCGGTTAATCGCGAATAGTTTTTTTGCAGGACAAAAACGGGAGCTTGCTCCCGTTTTTTAATTGTGCGCTATCATTACTGCATGAACTACCAGGCAAAACTAACTGTCCCGTTCGGTGTGCTCGGCATACGTTGCGATGACCGTGCGCTGCTTGGCATTGATTTTCTTCCAACTACCGAAAAGCCGCAGCGCGCGACCAGCGCGTTCGCAGTAATAGTGTGTGAACAATTGCTGCGTTATCTTGAAAATCCAGACGTGCAATTTTCCGTGCCGATAAAGTTAAACGGAACCACGCACCAGCAAAAAGTTTGGCAAGCCATGCTCGATATCCCGCGCGGAGAAACACGCAGTTACGGCGAGTTGGCGGCTGAACTGAAATCCGGCGCACAAGCTGTCGGCCAAGCCTGCGGAGCAAACCCGATACCCATCATTATTCCCTGTCATCGCGTAGTGAGTAAGTCCGGTTTGGGCGGTTTCATGCGCCATGCCAGCGGCACATCACTAGACATCAAACGCTGGCTGCTGGCGCATGAACAACGCTGAGCTGCTAGACGAATTTTGCGACAACCTGTGGTTGGAAGATGGCTTGTCACGCAACACGCTGGACAGCTACCGGCGCGACTTGCGCAAGTTCGCAATCTGGCTGGAGAAACAGCGCGACGCATCCATCTTGCAAGCCACACATGGCGACATACAAGGTTATCTCGCCCATCTGGTGGTCGTGCAAAAAGCCAAACCCAGCAGCACCGGGCGCAACATCTCCAGCCTCAAGCGCTTATATCGCTATCTGCTCAGACAAGGCAAAATCTCCACTGACCCCACGCTGCAAATCGACACGCCCAAGCTGCCGCGTAACCTGCCCAAGAGTTTGACCGAGCAAGATATCGAACAACTGCTCAACGCGCCGGACGTTCAAACCCCGTTAGGCATGCGCGACCGCACCATGTTCGAAGTGCTGTACGCCACCGGTCTGCGCGTGTCCGAACTGGTGACGTTGCGCACAACGCAAGTCAGCATGGATATGGGTGTGGTGCGCGTGATGGGCAAGGGCAGCAAGGAACGCCTGGTACCGCTGGGCGAAGAAGCGCTGGACTGGCTGCGCCGCTATCTGGCGGATGGTCGCGGGGTATTGCTGGGAAAACAGATGAGCGACGCGCTGTTCGTCACCGCACGCGGTGAAGGCATGACGCGCCAGATGTTCTGGTACCTGATCAAGAAACACGCCAGGCATGGCGGGCTGGACAAGCCGCTCTCGCCGCACACGCTGCGCCACGCCTTCGCCACGCATCTGTTGAACCACGGTGCCGATTTACGCGTGGTGCAGATGTTGTTGGGCCATGCTGATATTTCCACAACGCAGATCTATACTCACGTCGCGCGTGAGCGCCTCAAGCTGTTGCATGCTCAGCATCATCCGCGTGGCTGATCGCTCACCGCGCTCAGACAACAACAGACTGGATAATGGAGAAAATTTGACTCCGGTATTGGCGACCTCTATTCTGCCGTCCTGAGTTACGCTGTCTTTTGGAATTGCCATGAACAGGATTATTTCCTCTTTATTTTCTCTTGGCTGCATGCAATGGCTGTGGAATAGATCAGAATGACGACGATCTCATGAACACGCCCCCCAAAAAATCTGCACTACATGCACAATCAGGCAAGATGAAGCCAATCAACCGTACAATATTTTTTGTTTCGGATGGCACCGGCATCACTGCCGAAATCCTGGGTAAGGGTCTGCTCTCCCAATTTGACGGGATAAATTTTCGCCAGATACGGTTTCCCTTTGTGGATAATCCGGAAAAGGCTGCGGACTGTCTGTCGCGCATACGCGAGATACGCGAGCAAGACGGTATCCGCCCGCTGGTTGTGATGACCATGATGAATCCTGAAATCAGCGCGATGCTGCGTCAGGGGGATGCATTGTTTCTGGACCTGTTTGAGGTCTTTATCGCGCCGCTGGAAAAAGAACTGGGCGTGCGGTCGGCGCATACCGTCGGTCGTTCACACGGCCAGGCCGGCCACGAATACATCAACCGCATTGCCGCGATGAATTTCGCTATCGCACACGACGACGGCGTTTCTGATGCCGACTTGAAAAATGCCGACGTGATACTGGTCGGCGTGTCACGTTGCGGCAAGACCCCGACCAGCTTGTATCTGTCGATGCAATTCGGCCTCCGGGCGGCAAATTACCCGCTGATCCCGGAAGATTTCGAGCGCGACCGCCTGCCAGATACTGTGTTGCCCTTCCGTGACAAACTGTTCGGATTGACCATCGCGCCGGAGCAACTGCACAAGATACGACAGGAGCGGCGACCGGACAGCAAATATGCCGCACTGGACACATGCCGCCAGGAAGTTGCCGCCGCCGAACGCATGATGCGACGCGAGGGTATAGAATGGTTCGATATGACGTCACGGTCGATTGAGGAAATCGCCGTTCAAATAATCCAGGCGATCAATAAAAAAGAATGAGCATTGAACAAGGTTTTGAATAATTCCGTAGTAGTACAACAATTTAAAAGTAAACAGGAGAGCAAGCATGCAACCTTATGTGATTCCATTTCAGTCACTGGGCATTGCTGACATTGATCAGGTAGGCGGCAAGAACGCTTCGCTGGGTGAGATGATCGGCAACCTCAGCGCCTCCGGCGTGTGTGTGCCCGGCGGCTTTGCCACAACAGCGGAGGCCTATCGCGATTTCCTGAAGAACAATGGTCTTGACCAGCGAATCAAGCAGACGCTGGAAGCGCTGAATGTGGAAGACGTGAACGCACTGGCCAAGACCGGTGCAGACATACGTGGCTGGATATCGGCAGCCTCACTCCCGCCGCGCCTGGAGGAAGAGATACGCCAGCACTACACCAAGCTCGCGGCAGGCAGCGACGCCAGTTTCGCGGTTCGTTCATCCGCAACTGCTGAAGACCTGCCGGACGCGTCCTTTGCGGGACAGCAGGAAACTTTTCTCAATATTCACGGCATAGACAATATCCTGCATGCGATCAAGGAAGTTTTTGCGTCGCTTTATAACGATCGCGCCATTTCCTATCGGGTGCACACCGGCTATACGGATTCCTCTGTCGCCCTGTCGGCGGGAGTGCAGCGCATGGTGCGTTCCGATCTGGGTGCTTCCGGCGTGATGTTCACGATGGACACAGAATCCGGCTTCCGCGACGTGGTGTTCATCACTTCGTCATATGGTCTGGGTGAGATGGTGGTGCAGGGCTCGGTAAACCCTGATGAATTCTACGTCCACAAGCAGCAGCTTGCCGCAGGTTATCCCGCGCTGGTCCGCCGCAGCATCGGTTCCAAACAACAGCGCATGGTGTTCCGTGAAGATCGTGCCGCCGGACGTTCCACGAGTATCGAAGAGGTCCCCCAGAAAGAGCGCGACAGTTTTTCCCTGACCGATAAGGATGTGCTGGAGCTGGCAAAACAGGCCATGGCCATCGAGCAGCATTATGGCAGGCCGATGGATATCGAATGGGGCAAGGACGGCCTGGACGGCAAGCTCTACATCCTGCAAGCACGTCCGGAAACGGTCCAGTCCCAGGTTGCTGCAGGCGGTGCGGAAAAATTCCGTCTCAAACAACGCGGCGAGGTGCTCATCGAAGGTCGCGCGATCGGCCAGAAGATCGGCATCGGGCCGGTGCGCCTGGTGGCGAGCAGCGCTGAAATGGACAAAGTGCAAGTGGGCGATGTGCTGGTCACGGACATGACTGATCCCAACTGGGAGCCGGTGATGAAGAAGGCATCGGCCATCATCACCAATCGCGGCGGACGTACTTGCCATGCCGCGATCATTGCGCGGGAACTGGGTATCCCGGCTATCGTGGGTTGCGGTCATGCCACGGAAGTGCTCGCCGAAAACGAGATCGTCACCGCTTCCTGCGCGGAAGGCGACACAGGCTTCGTCTATCGGGGCAAGCTGCCTTTTGAAACTACCCGGCAGGATGAAAAGGCATTGCCACCGTTGCCGGTCAAATTGATGCTCAATGTGGGCAATCCCACGCTGGCTTTCGAGTTTGCGCAAATGCCTTCCGCCGGCATCGGTTTGGCGCGACTGGAATTTGTCATCAACAACCTCATCGGCATACATCCCAAGGCAGTGCTGCAGTTCCAAACCCTGCCCGCGGAACTCAAGGCTGCCGTATTGAAACAATCGCGGGGCTACGCCGATCCATTGACTTTCTATGTGGAAAAATTGACCGAGGGCATTTCCACTCTGGCCGCCGCTTTTTGGCCCAAGCCCGTCATCGTGCGCTTGTCGGACTTCAAGTCCAACGAATACCGCAAGCTGCTGGGCGGCGAGCTTTTCGAACCACTGGAAGAAAATCCGATGCTGGGTTTTCGCGGAGCGGGACGCTATGTCGCGCCGAGTTTCAGGGATTGTTTTGAACTGGAATGCCGCGCGATGAAGAAGGTCCGCGACGGCATGGGCTACACCAATGTGGAGATCATGGTGCCGTTCGTGCGCACGGTGCAGGAGGCGCATGAAGTCGTCGAACTGCTTGCGCAACACGGTTTGAAGCGCGGCGAAAATGGTTTGCGTCTGATCATGATGTGCGAGATACCGTCCAACGCGCTGCTGGCCGAAGAATTCCTGCAATATTTCGACGGCTTCTCGATAGGATCGAACGACCTGACCCAACTGACCCTGGGGCTGGACCGGGATTCCAGCCTGGTGGCAAACAGCTTCGACGAACGCGATGCCGCGGTCAAACGCCTGCTGGAGATGGCCATCAGCACCTGCAACCGGCTGGACAAATACGTGGGTATCTGCGGACAGGGGCCATCCGATCATTTCGATTTTGCACTGTGGCTGATGGATATAGGCATTCAGTCCATGTCGCTGAACCCGGATACTTTGCTGGAGACTTGGAGGAAGCTTGGGGAGGCACATCCGGGAGGTAAGCCGTAGGTTGGGTTAGCAGATTCACCGCGTAACCCAACATCATTTATAAAGGCTTAAGTCAACTTCGCCGGTGGTAGACCGGCAGCTAGTTACTTTCTTTTGCTTCGCCAAAATAAAGTAACCAAAGAAAAGGCGACCCCGGTTTGCCGCCCC
>Ga0208080_1001291_pt1 | contig 12336 bp, 10 predicted proteins | sample NGESurdeep092012_3_FD_184476 | JGI IMG/M metagenome (GOLD analysis project Ga0208080, IMG submission 184476) | Arctic peat soil microbial communities from Barrow, Alaska - NGEE Surface sample 210-3 deep-092012 (SPAdes) | ecosystem: Environmental > Terrestrial > Soil > Wetlands > Peat ...
AGCTTGCAAGGATCAGTCCGGCAAGCGCCAACATGCGCGCGTAGGACAGGTAACAGCGCCGTCGCATGAGATCTCCGCAACCGACAAACGTCTCAACTCACTCTGGCTGGAGTCCGATCTCGCGGACTACTTTGCTCCAGAGCTCGTACTGGGCCCGCACAAAGGCGCGGGTTTCCTCCGGCGTTTCGGCGCCTTCAGTGAAGAAGCCGAGCTCGGCAAGCCGGTTCACCATCTCGGGCGTTTTGAGGATCTTGTCCATCTCCTGGTTCAACCGCGCAATGACATCGGCGGGCGTTCCGGTCGGCGCGGCAATCACGAACCAGCCGGTGAGTTCGACCCCGGGATACGTTTCAGAAATCGAGGGAACCTGCGCGTATTGCGGCAAGCGTTTGGTCCAGCTGATGGCGAGCGGTTTGAGCGCTCCACTGGCGATGTGCGGCGCCGCCGACGGAGGGGACAGGATCGTGAGCTGTGTGCGTCCGGCCAGGGTGTCTTGGATGCCTTGCGGCATGGTCGCGTACGGTACCTGTAGAATGTCGGCGCCGCTGACCTTGTTCAGCCAGGTGGCCAGAATGCCGGAGAAATTCCTCCGGCCGTCGGTCGCGAAGGTTAGCTTTCCCGGGTTTGCCTTATCATAGGCGACCAGCTCGGGCAGCGTGTTGGCCGCCACGCTGGGGTGGGCGAGAATCAAGAACGGATTCTTTGCCACCATCGAAACCGCGACGAAATCCTTGATCGGATCGTAGGGCAACGCTTTGAACGTGTGCGGATTGCTCACCAGCGCGGCCGCGGTCGCGAAGAACAGGGTGTATCCATCAGCAGATGCGTGCGCCGCCGCGATGGCACCGACCACATTCGCCCCGCCCGGGCGGTTCTCAACCACGACCTGCTGGCCTAACAAAGTCGACAACTGGGCGCTGATGAGCCGGCAGATGATGTCGGGAGTGCCGCCGGCGCCCTGCGAGACGATGATCTTGATCGGTCGCGTCGGCCAAGTCTGCGCGACGGCAGGGGCAAACGACAACAGCAGCAGGGCGAACACCGTCAGCGCGCGCACCAAAACGGACATAGGTTTCTCCTTAAACCGACGCGACCCGATTGAATAATTGCGTTGCCGCGGGGGCTGCATTGATATTGGTCAAAGATCACTTCTGACTGGGTTGGAGAGGGGGAATGTTTGAGCCGCTGAGCGGTTCGACCATTTCCATTTTAAGGCGCTCAGCAGCCCTCAATCGTTGCAGCTAGCAACTTCGGCTTTGTGCCAGGAGCCGCCTTTATGCTCGCGGTGCTTGTGCGCGGGGCCTTCATCGGTCAAGATGTTTAGCGTCGATTGCGCGGACCTTGTTGTCGCGCCTAACCGCGATCAGGCCGTGAAATCCTCAAGTCAATTCGGGACAGCCGCCGAGCACACAGGCTGAGCAAGTGGGCGCCAGCGCAGGAGCGAGGATGTTAAATCCGAACGCCGATGGAAATCCTGCTCTCTTCCATTTCGTGATGATAAAGCCGACGCATTACGATGACGACGGCTATCCCATCCAGTGGCTGCGGTCGGCGATCCCCTCCAACACCCTGGCTTGTCTCAATGCCTTGGCGGAGGACGCGAGCCGGCGGCAGGTACTGGGAGCCGGCGTCGAAATCCGTCTGCATACCTATGACGAGACCAACCGGCGTGTTCGGCCCGACCAGATCATTCGCATGATCCGCCGTGAGGGCGGCCGGGCGTTGATCGGTCTTGTCGGCGTTCAGTCGAATCAGTTCCCCCGTGCCGTCGATCTGGCCAGGCCATTTCTCGCCGCCGGGCTGCCAGTTTGCATAGGCGGATTTCACATCTCCGGCTGCATCGCCATGCTTCCGGAATTGCCGCCGGATATTCTCGCGGCACAGCAACTTCGTATTTCATTCTTCGCAGGAGAAGCCGAAGAACATCGACTCGACCAGGTTCTGCGCGACGCATGGCATGGCGAGCTGGCGCCGCTCTACAATTACATGAACGATCTGCCCGCGCTAGCGGGCGAGCCGCCACCGTTCCTGCCGCGCAAGCATGTCCGCCGCACCTCGGGCTCGTTGTCGAGCGTCGATCTTGGCCGCGGCTGTCCCTACCAGTGCTCATTTTGCACCATCATCAACGTGCAGGGGCGCAAGAGCCGCATTCGCTCCGTCGACGATCTGGAAACGATCGTGCGGGGCAATTATGCGCAGGGAATAAAACGATTCTTCATCACCGACGACAATTTCGCGCGCAATCGCGACTGGGAGCCGTTGTTCGACTGCATGATTCAAATGCGCGTCGACGAGGGGCTCAATATCGGGTTCACCATTCAAGTCGATACGCTCTGCCACAAGATTCCGAATTTCATCGAAAAAGCGACCAAGGCGGGAGTTCGCCGCGTATTCATCGGGCTCGAGAATATCAACCCAGATAATCTGATCGCCGCCAAGAAACGCCAGAACAAGATCACCGAATATCGCGAGATGCTGCAGATGTGGCGCAACCACGGCGCCATAACCTATGCCGGTTACATCCTTGGTTTTCCTGCGGATACCAAGGAGTCGATCGCGCGCGACATCGAAATTATCAAGCGGGAGTTGCCCGTCGATATTCTTGAGTTTTTCTTCCTGACGCCGCTGCCTGGATCGGAAGACCACAAGATTCTCTGGAGCAAGGGAATCTGGATGGACCCCGACATGAACAAGTATGACCTCAATCACCGGGTCTCGCATCACGCGACGATGTCGGACAGGGATTGGGAGGACGCCTATCGCGCAGCCTGGGACACGTTTTACACCCCGGATCATATCCGCACGATCCTTCGCCGCACCTGCGCCAATCCGATTGGGCGGCCGGGCACCACGTTGTCGACGATTCTGTGGTTCTATCTGATGATTTTATATGAGGGCGTGCATCCGCTCGAAGGCGGGGCTCTGCGGCTCAAGTTCCGCCGCGACCGGCGGAGCGGGATGCCGCTGGAGAATCCGATCGTATTCTATGCACGCTATGTCGGTGAAACCGCCTTGAAGGCATGGCACTACCTGCAGGTCTACCGGCGCACCAAAGCCATGCTGAATGAGGCGCTCGCGGCCCCAGACCGTTGGACCTACAGCGATCTCGCGATCGCGCCGCCGGAGGCCGACGAATTCGATGCGCTCGATCTCTACCACGCGACCACCGGCGGCGAGGCCGCGCTGGCGCGCAAATATCGCGACGAGGCAATTCGCGCGCGGCCAGCCCCGACGGCCGAAGAGCGGGCCACGGCGAAGAGCGCCGCGGAATAAATTGCCTGCACATCATGTTGATCCAACTGATTGCGTCGTGGCCAAACGCAAAATAGCATTCAAAATGGCGCTAAGCCGATGCCTCGGCGGCCATTTTCCTCGGGCAATGGAGCGTTACCAACAATGACAAACGAAGCGAACAACCAGCCCGCTACAAATCCGCATTGCCGGTCATGCAAGGCCGCAATTGCTCCGATGGATCGCTTTTGCCGAGCATGCGGGGCTCAGGCGATGCCCGATGCGAGCAAGCCGCGCGCGGCACAGAAGAAAACGAGTCGGAGAAATGCGGCCATCATGTTTTTATTTGGCATTTCGATATTGCTGTTTGCGGTCGCACATCGTGACCCAGCAGGTATTATTTTAGTCGTTGCATTTGCACTGCCCTTGTGTGGAGCAGGAGCCATCACATGGCGGATGGCATAACTTAGTCATCTGTTATGGCGTGAATTCATAAACGATTGGAGCCGGCTTATCGAGTTTCCTGTGTTGCCTTGCCGAGCGCGCGCATCACATCCCCTCGAGAAATCACACCGATCAATTGCCGATCAGCGTCGAGAACCGGAAAACTGCGAATCTTGAGATTCACCATCAACTGCAGGACTCGGGTCAACGGTGTTTTTGGTTCAACATGAACGACCGCTTCGGTCATCACTTCGCCGACCGTCCGTCGCATCAACTCATCGTAACGGGGAACCATCTGCCCGGTTGTGAAGGCGAAGACCCGAAGAAAATCGAATTTGGTTACGATACCCAGCAGCTTGCCGTCTTCCACGACCGGGAAGGCATCGAAGTCATGTTGCTCAAATAATGTTTTCACCTCGCTCATTGTGCAATGGCGTGGCAGGCTCTTTACCGCCGGCGTCATATATTGAGCGGCCGTACATTCGAGAAAGCGATACATGTCCATCTCTGCCCTCCAATCGTCGCTCAGGCGGTGTAACGGATATCGACAGCGCCCTGGGTGGTCTGCCCCCGCAGAGCGCGTAGCGCGGATGAGCAAATCGTTATCCGTCCGTCTCCGGCAGCGCGGCGGGTTACGCCGGAGCCGGCCTGCGGGCCGCGCGTTGCGCGGAGCCAATCGGCTAATCCGCCCGAGGCCCTGCGTTTTAAATATTGGCAAACGCCGCCCCTGCGGCGGCCGCTTGCGAGGCGGGTGTTTTACATACCTTCGGCGATGAACGAACGCGACTTCGATGTCTTGGTGCGGATTGCATCAATCTCTTTCTGGGCGGCCGAATTGCTCCATGCTTTTGCCGTCTCCACGTTATCGAAGGCGATGACGACGAAGCGTTTCGGCGCGGTGCCATCAAGGCTGGTTATTTTTTCGGTGCGGATGAGGTAGCGACCTTTAAAGGCCGAAATGGCATCGGGCGCTTTTGGGATCAGGGTCCGGTACTGCAGAGCGTCAGTCATATCGGCGATGTCGACGACGACATAAGCCAGTGGTTTTCCTTGGGCATTGATCCCGTGGATTGTCGCGGCACCAAGAACGGCGCCAGCGAGCAAGGTCAGCGCCAATTTGTAATTTGCTTTCATGGGGTCCCTCCAGTTGGCTCCAACTGCATTGTAGCACATGGACGAGCCGTCAGGCGATGAGCGCGCCGCCATCGATATACACGATCGATCCGGTGGCAAAGCCGATCGTCATGAAGGCGAGGATTTGCCGCGCGATATCGTCAGCCACGCCGACGCGGCCCACCGGCAAAGCGGCGGCGGTCTTGGCGAGCATGTCGCTGCGCGCGGCTTCCGGCATGGCGGCGCGGATCGGCGTGTCGATGATCCCGGGCGAGACCGCGTTCACGCGCACGGGGGTAAGCTCGAGCGCCAGCGCGCGCGCCAGCGACTCGAGCGCGCCGTTGGCCGCGCCGACAATCGCGGCGGCGGGGCGCGGACGAATGCTCAGGAAGCCGGTGACCAGCGTGAGCGAACCGCCGGGGCGGATGTCGGCCGCACGCGCGACGCGCCAGGCGCCCCAGAACTTACTTTCCATGGTCCCGCGCACGTCGTCCATGGACACGGTCTTGAACGGGCCGGAGCGCAGCTGCGCCGCGGTGACCACCACATGATCGACCGGGCCGAGCTTGCGGAAAAGTTGAGTGACGCTGTCGTCGCTGGTGACGTCGGCCGCAATCGCCGTCGCCCCCAGCTTTGCCGCCGCCGCCTGCAAGCGCTCGGCGCTACGCGAGGCCACCACCACATCGGCGCCTTCGCTCTTGGCCAGCGCGGCGGTCGCCAGACCGATGCCGGACGAGCCCCCAACCACAACGACTTTCTGACCTGCAAGCAGCATGCTGTCTCCTCGGAGTTTTTGGTTTGGGCTGAATTGATCGCGGCGCGGGCCGCACTAAACCACGCCGGACCGTCCACAACAATATCGAAGAACATTTCATATGGCGAAACGAGACGCGCGCTGAGACACTACGGCCTCGTACCCCGGATCAGCGGTGCCCCTCATCCTGAGAAGGCCGCACCTTGCGGCCGTCTCGAAGGATGAGGCTAGGGGCGCCTCGACTCGTCGAGACGCGCACCTGTCGGTGCGCTCCTCAGGGTGAGGCGACCTGCTGCCGAGCCCGATCATCGCGAACGCAAGTCTCTGGTTTTCGCGGTGTTCGGGTTGCTCTCAGTTGCTTGAGCCGTCGGGCGGTTACTGTCTTGAAAGACCGCATACTTATTTATCCCGTTATCCCAGCAACCCGTTTTTACGTTGCTTGCCTCCCCTTGCTTGCCGAGGCGGCGAGGGGTTGATACCTAATCCCTGACTCATCATGGCCGGGCTTGTCCCGGCCATCCACGTCTTCAATTAAAGTCGAATTATGCCCGATAAGACACCCTTCTACATCACCACTGCGATCTCCTACCCGAACGGCCCGCCGCATATCGGCCACGCCTACGAGGCGATCGCGACCGACGCCATCGCGCGGTTCATGCGGCTCGACGGCTACGACGTCTATTTCCTCACCGGCACCGACGAGCACGGCCAGAAGATCCAGCAGACCGCGGCCAAGGAAGGGCTGACGCCGCAACAATTGCTCGACCGCAACGTTCCCCGTTTTATGGCCATGGTCGAGCGCATGAACTGCTCGAACGACGATTTCATCCGCACAACGGAAGAGCGCCATCACCGCTCGTCAGAAGAAATCTGGCGGCGGATGGAAAAGAACGGCGACATTTATCTCGACAAATATGCCGGCTGGTATTCGGTGCGCGACGAGGCCTATTACGCCGAGGACGAGACGCACCTGAACGAGCACAAGGTGCGCCTGGCCACGAAAACAGGGACGCCGGTGGAATGGGTGGAGGAGGAGAGCTATTTCTTCCGGCTCTCGGCCTATCAGCAAAAGCTGCTCGATCTCTACGCCCGTCCGAACTACGTGCTGCCGAAGGAGCGACTCAACGAGGTCGCCAGCTTCGTAAGCGGCGGACTTAAGGACTTGTCGCTCTCGCGCACCACCTTCGACTGGGGCATTCGCGTGCCCGGCGCCGACAAGCACATTATGTATGTGTGGGTGGATGCGCTGACCAATTACATCACCGGCGTCGGCTTTCCCGACACCGACAGCGACAAGTTCAAGCGCTATTGGCCGGCCGCACTGCACGTGATCGGCAAGGACATCGTGCGCTTCCACGCGGTCTATTGGCCGGCCTTCCTGATGTCGGCCGGCGTCGCGGTGCCCAAGCGCATCTTCAGCCACGGCTTCCTGTTCAATCGCGGGGAGAAGATGTCGAAGTCGGTCGGCAATGTGATTGACCCGTTCGCGCTCGCCGACGCTTATGGCGTCGATCAGCTGCGCTATTTCTTTTTGCGCGAGGTGCCGTTCGGGCAGGACGGCAATTACAATCACGAGGCGATCGTCAACCGCATCAATGCCGACCTCGCCAACGACCTCGGCAATCTGGCGCAGCGCTCGCTCTCGATGATCGGCAAGCAGTTTGGCGGCGTACTGCCGGAACCGGGCGCCTTCAGCGACGCCGACAAGACCATCCTGGCGGCCGCCGACGGCATGATCGCCATCGCGCGCGAGCATATGAAGACGCAGCAGCTGCACCAGGTGCTCAATGCGGTCTGGTCGGTGGTGGCGGACGCCAACCGCTATTTCGCGTCAGAGGCGCCCTGGGCGCTGGCCAAGACCGATCCGAAGCGGCAGGGCACGGTTCTGTACGTGACGGCCGAGGTCCTGCGATGCGTTGCCATTATGGCTCAGCCGTTTGTGCCAACCTCGGCCGCGAGGATGCTCGAGCTTCTGGCTGTACGGCCCGAGGAACGCAGCTTCTACGAGCTTAACGGCACCAAACGCATAGCTCCCGGCGGCAAGCTGCCGGCGCCGACGCCGGTATTCCCGCGCTATGTCGAGCCGGAGGCAGAGGGCTGACGATGCTGGTGGATAGCCACTGCCACCTGGATTTTCCGGATTTCGCCGCCGAGCTGGACGCGGTGGTAGAGCGCGCGCGCGCCGCCGGCGTCGGGCGCATGGTCACGATTTCGACGCGGGTGCGCCGGCATGCCCAAGGGCTGGCAATCGCTGAGAAATTTGCCGACGTGTTCTGCTCGGTCGGCACCCATCCGCACCATGCGGATGAGGAGCTCGATATCGGCGCTAACGAGCTGATCGCGATCGCGCAACATCCGAAAGTGGTGGCGATCGGCGAGGCCGGGCTCGATTATCACTACGACAACAGCCCGCGTGCGGCGCAAGAGCAGAGCTTGCGGCAACATATTGCCGCGGCTCGCGAAACCGGCCTGCCGCTGGTCATCCATGTGCGCGAAGCAGACGCCGACATGGCTGCTATTTTGCGGCAAGAAACCGGGAAGGGCGCCTTCCCGGCCGTGCTGCATTGTTTTACCGGCAGCCGCGATTTAGCTTTCGCTGCCATAGACTTAGGGCATTACGTCTCGTTCACCGGCATCCTGACGTTCAAAAATTCCGCCGCCTTGCGCGACATCGCAGCCGAACTGCCGGCCGAGCGCGTGCTGGTGGAAACCGACGCGCCCTATCTGGCGCCGTTGCCGTATCGCGGCAAGCGCAACGAGCCGTCTTATGTGGTTGAAACGGCGAAGGTTCTGGCCGAGACGCGCGGCGTTTCGGCCAACGAGATCGCGCGGCAGACCACGGAAAACTTCTTCCGGCTGTTCAACAAGGTCCCGCGCGACCTGCCGGATGCGGCAAGGAAAGTCGGATGAGTCTCATCTTCACCATCCTCGGCTGCGGGTCGTCCATGGGCGTGCCGCGCGTCGCGCTCGGCTGGGGCAAATGCGATCCGCATAATCCGAAAAACCGCAGGCGGCGCTGTGCTTTATTAGTGGAGCGCACCGGTACGCACGGCCGCCGCACGCGCGTGCTGGTCGACTGTACGCCCGACCTGCGCATGCAGTTGCTCGACGCCGAGGTGGATTGGCTCGATGGCGTGCTGATCACCCACGAGCATGCCGATCACATCCATGGCATCGATGACCTGCGCCCGCTGTTCGTGCACAAGCACCGCCGCGTGGATGTCTACCTCGACGAGGCGACCTCGCGCGCCATGCACGCTCGCTTCGGCTATTGCTTCATGACGCCGCCGGGCAGCGAATATCCGCCGATCCTGGCCGAACGCCGTCTTCTACCTGGCCATGCGGTGACCATCGACGGGCAGGGCGGCCCGATCGAGGTCCTGCCGGTGTTGCAGCAGCATGGCGACATTCCCTCGCTCGGTTTCCGCTTCGGCAACGTCGCCTATTCGGCGGATATCAAGGACCTGCCCCCGGAAAGCGTGGCCGCCATGGTCGGCCTCGATGTCTGGATCGTCGATGCGCTACGCAAGGCGCCGCATCCGAGCCACTTCAATCTCGACGAGGCGCTCGAATGGATCGCCCGGATCAAACCGAAGCGGGCAATTCTGACCAACCTGCATAGCGACATGGACTACGAAGATCTGCGGGCACATTTGCCGCCAGGCGTGGAGCCCGCCTACGACCGGATGAGCTTTGCCACAAAATTGATCTAGTTTATCGGCTGTTAGGCGTAACACACTGATTATATGTTTCGATATATGTTTCAAGGCTCCGATTGCCGGTATTGATCAATATTCTAAATAGTCTCGTTTCATCAAACAAATGTGGGTAATTGTTAAGGCGCATTTAGGCCAGCGCTCTCGTGCCTGTATATTCAAATATATTCCATAATATGTCTTATGCGAATCATCGAATCCGTGGCGCCCGCAGATTTTCGGGCGAACCGCGAACACGTATTGGGCGACCAAGTCGCGCAAGGCGGCCGGCACGGCACTTGCTCGAATTGGCGCGCTGCCCATGGCAACGCGTCGCCGAGAAATGTGCCGGTTTCGATGAAGCGGCGCAGCCCGCCCGCCTGCGCGAGCGCAACCGCAAGAGTGGCCAACGGCTCTTTGTGAATCTGACCCAAGGTGTCGGTGCCCCTTGCACGCAGACGCTGACCCCCCCAACGACCTATAGGCGATTCGGCGGGAATTGCCCTTTGCCTTGCCGCGGGTTCGGTCGCGGCTGCACGCGGCCTCTGTTAAGGTTTTCGATGACAATTTTGCGAGGCAAAAGCGTGAAGCCCTCCCGAGACATTGCCCGGCTGATCGTAATTATGGCGGCGTTGCGCACGCCCGGCAGCGGCTGCCCCTGGGACCTGCAGCAGACGTTTCAGACCATCGCGCCCTATACGCTGGAGGAAGCCTATGAGGTCGCCGACGCCATCGCGCGTGGCAACCTGGACGACCTCAAGGACGAGCTTGGTGATCTCCTTCTCCAAGTCGCATTCCATGCCCGTATGGCCGAGGAGCAAGGCGCTTTCAATTTCGGCGACGTGGTCGAGGCCGTCACCACAAAACTTGTCCGGCGTCATCCGCATGTCTTTGCCGATGCCGAGGGCCGCACGGCGCAAGCCGTCGAGGGTCTGTGGGAGCATATCAAATCGCAAGAAAAGGCCGAGCGCGGCCAGGTGGCGCCGGTCAGCGCCCTGGCCGGCGTGCCGCTCGCCCTGCCCGCGCTGACGCGTGCCCTGAAACTGCAGGACAAGGCCGGCCGCGTCGGTTTCGACTGGAACGACCCGCGCGTGGTGCTCGCCAAGATCCGCGAGGAAGCCGACGAGATCGAAGCCGAGCTCAACGGGACCGACAATGCACAGGCGGCGGCGGAGGTCGGCGATCTCCTTTTCGCGGTGGTCAACCTCGCCCGCCATCTGAATGCCGACCCGGAAGGCATTTTGCGGCAGACCAACCTCAAATTCGAGCGCCGCTTCGGGGCCATCGAGCGCGCTTTGGCCGCGCGCGGCAAGACGCCCAAGGACGCCACCTTGGCCGAGATGGACGCTCTATGGGACGAAGCCAAGGCGGCTGAGAAAGCCGCCCCCGCCGATTCTTAGCGCAGGCTGTCGGGAACCTGACGGGTTGAGCGAATCGTCCTACTCGGCCGGCGTCGAGAGATATTTTCGGCGCACAATCTCCGCGTTTTTCGGATCGGCGCGCACTGTCACCGCAAGCCGTCCATCGTCCCGCATGTCCCTGGATAACACTTCGGAATGGCGATAAAGCCAGCTCAAGCCCGCGCCATCGGCAGGGTCGAGCGAGAGCTCGATGGTCAGGCGGCTTTCGCCCAAACGCGTTTCAATCGCGGGAATGAGGCGATCGAGTAGCCCTTCCCCACTCAATGCCGACACCGGCACCGGACGGCTTTCGGCAGGCTGCCGCTCCACGAGATTGAGAAGCCGAGCACGCCCATCGGCGTCGAGCCTGTCGATCTTGTTCCAGACCTCGATCAGGCGACGATCGGTGCCTTCGATGCCAAGTTCACCGAGAACCTTTTCGACATCGTGCGATTGCGCACCCGAATCTTCGTGCGACATGTCACGCACATGTAGTATCACGTCAGCCTCGATCACCTCTTCCAGGGTCGCGCGGAATGCCGCCACCAGCATGGTCGGCAGATCGGAAATAAAGCCGACCGTGTCCGATAGGATGATGCGGTTTCCGAGTGGCAGATCGATCGCGCGCAGCGTCGGATCGAGCGTGGCAAACAGCATATCGGCCGACAGCACGCTCGCCGCCGTCATGCGGTTGAACAGCGTCGACTTGCCGGCATTGGTATAACCGACCAGCGCCACGATCGGATAAGGCACGCGTTTTCGGCTGTCGCGATGCAGCTTGCGAGTGCGTTTGACTTTGTCGAGATCGCCTTCGATGCGGGCGATGCGTTCTTCGATCAACCGGCGGTCGGCTTCGATCTGCGTCTCGCCCGGTCCGCCGAGAAAGCCAAAGCCACCGCGCTGGCGCTCAAGGTGAGTCCATGAGCGAACCAGCCTACTCTTTTGATAGTTGAGATGGGCGAGCTCGACTTGCAGCGCGCCTTCACGCGTGCGCGCGCGCCGGCCGAAGATTTCCAGAATCAATCCGGTGCGATCGATGACCTTCGCGTTCCAAGATTTTTCCAGATTGCGCTGCTGCACCGGCGAGACTGCGCAATCCATTATCACGACGGACGCGGACAGACTTTTGGTGAGGCCTGCGATTTCATCGAGCTTGCCCTTGCCGATGTAAGTTGCGGGACGGATGTTATTGAGCGTGACCAGCCCGGCTTGCACCACGTTGAGATCGATGGCGCGCGCGAGCCCAACGACTTCCGCCAGACGAGCCTCTGGTGTGCGCGTGTCGGCTTGCGAACGGCCAGATTTTCCCCGCGCAGCCGCATGCTTGAGCCACGGCTCGATGACAATAGCACGGCCGGTCTCCGTGCCCGACGCCGTTGGGCTTAGGAGATCCGCGCTTTCATCACGACGTCGTGGTTCCAATCAGGCTTTATCCCCGGCCCCGGCCGGCGGCTCTTCACCGCCTTCGAACAGCTGGATCGGGTGGCCCGGCATGATGGTCGAAATCGCGTGCTTGTAGACGAGTTGGGAATGTCCATCCCGCCTCAACAGCACGCAAAAATTATCGAACCAGGTCACCACGCCCTGCAATTTCACCCCGTTGACCAGGAATATGGTGAGCGGGATTTTGCTTTTACGAACATGATTGAGAAAGGTGTCTTGCAGATTTTGCGCACGATCGGCTGCCATGGCCGTGTTC
>Ga0208080_1001299_pt1 | contig 12250 bp, 15 predicted proteins | sample NGESurdeep092012_3_FD_184476 | JGI IMG/M metagenome (GOLD analysis project Ga0208080, IMG submission 184476) | Arctic peat soil microbial communities from Barrow, Alaska - NGEE Surface sample 210-3 deep-092012 (SPAdes) | ecosystem: Environmental > Terrestrial > Soil > Wetlands > Peat ...
TAAGATTTGGTGGGTCCGGGAGTGACTTCGCCGAAGAGCCGGCCGTCAGGGTGCAGAGCCGGTCACGCAGGCTACGAGTCGTCCCCGCCTGTCCTCCCGGGCCCTACTTCTGTGCGTCGAGGACCAGGTGGCGCCCGTGAGGTGCTCTCGTCGGTGTGATGGGGGTGGTGGAATGCTCTGCGCTGGAGTCGGTCGAGGGGGTTAGGTGGCAGACCGTCATGCATCGGATCTGATATTCGCTGGCTCGGTGCCGGAGTTGTACGACCGGCATCTGGTGCCGCTGATCTTTGAACCCTACGCCGACGATCTCGTGGCTCGCCTTCGAGACCTCGAAGTCGGGTCGATACTCGAGGTTGCAGCGGGCAGCGGTGTGGTGACCCGAGCTATGGCGGCTGGTCTGCCTGCATCGGTGTCGATCACCGCTACGGATCTGAGTCAGCCGATGATCGATTACGGCCAATCGGTTGGCACGTCGCGTCCTGTGGTGTGGCAGAGCGGGGACGTGATGGATCTGCCCTTCGGCGACGCAAGCTTCGATGCCGTGGTGTGCCAGTTCGGGGTGATGTTCTTCCCCGATCGGACCACCGCGTTCGCTGAAGTGGCTCGGGTGCTGCGCCCCGGTGGCGTGTTCTTGTTCAACGTGTGGGACGCGATCGAGCACAATGAGTTCGCGTCGGTCGTCACGGCGGCGGTCGGGGGCATGTTCGCCGACGATCCGCCGCTCTTTCTGGCCCGCACGCCGTACGGCTATTTCGACGAGGCGACGATCCAGGCCGATGTCGCAGCCGGAGGATTTGTTTCACCGGCGGGTGTCGAAGTGTTGGAGGCTCGGAGCCGGGCACGGTCGGCCGAGATCCCGGCGATCGCCTTCTGCCAGGGAACACCCTTGCGCACCGAGATCGAAGCCCGACACCCATCACGTCTTGCCGAAGCAACCGCGGTGGCGACAGCGGCCATTCAAGCGCGCTTCGGAAAGACAGATGTCGACGGCAAGATCCGCGGCTTCGTCATCTCGGCCACCAAGCCCCTCCCCGCGTAGGGGCTGTGCGACCGTGACATGGGCGCGCTCCCCGAAGGCTGGCGCGCAGCCTGGGACAAACAAATCAGCGCAATCGAATGCCCTCGCCCTTGACACAGTTGGCTGATCCTTGACTCGGCCACGCTGGGGCAGTCGCCCGCGTAAGGACAGTCCTCAAGTTAACATGCTGCAGGCCGATGACTTGAAGGGCTATCGGTGGCTCTTGCTGCAAGGAACGGAGACGCCATGACCCAACCGGAAACAGGACCCGGCAGTCCGGAGGCTGAGGCGCATGGTCCCGGCTATTGGCTGGCCTCTGACGGAAACTGGTATCCGCCGGAGCAACGACCCGGGCCCACGCCGATTCCGCCGACCAACCCTCCGCCTGCCCAGTACGGGGCCTACGGGACCTACCCGCAACCCAATGCATGGAATCAAGCTGGGAATCCCTATCCAACGGCACCGGTCGTCCAGCCAAACCAGACAAACCCATTTGCCATCTGGTCACTCGTTTGCGCCTGCGCCGGCGTCATTCCGTTCCTGGGCATCGTCGGAGTCATCTTGGGCGTGATCTTCGGTTTCGTTGCCAAGAGTCAAATCAATCGAACCGGCGGCGTCCAGCAAGGGTCGGGCCTCGCCACTGCGGGCATCGTCGTGAGTTTTGCGATCACAGCAGTGTGGATCATCCTGTTCATCGCGTTTGGCACCTTCTCGACAACGACCACGTGCACAAACGGGTTCTGCTCAAACTAGGACCCAAACCTCGCGGTCCGGTGTGATCGGGATCTCGGTCGAACTGTCAAGAACGATCGAAGAAGACCAGGGCTTCGGAGGTGGCACTGATCTGCTGCGTGGTGAGTCCGACGGAAGCGTTCGGGTCGGCACCGGGCCAGGAATGTCCCCCGCCGAGGACGGAGTAGAGCACTACCGACGTCCCATCGATGCAGGCGGGCCACTGCTGCCGGATGACCTGGGAACCGACTGGCGTCTGCTTCGGGACCAGCCGGCAATGGGCGAGACGGGCCCAGTCGGTCATGTTCAGTTCGGTTCCCCGGACTTTGACCCCGGGAAGGGACAGACCGACGGCACCATCCTGGTACGGGACGAGAGGGTCCTCGGTACCGTGGAAGGCCAGGATGGAGATCGGGCGGGTGCAACCCAACTGAAAATCCACGGCCACCGTGGCAATCGCGGCGATCTGTCCTTGATGGCCGCAGGCATAGAAGATGGTGAAAGCCGCGCCGGCAGAGAAGCCGGCGGCGAATACCTTTCTTTGATCGACGCAGTAAGTGCTGCCGATCTGCTGCAGCAGTCCGTTCACAAATGTGGCATCGGTGCCCTGTCCACTGAACTGCCACTCGGTGCCTTGGGCGTGGGGAACGGCAACCAGGTAGCCATCGGATGATCCCTGTGAGGGAAGGTGGGTCAGGGCGGAGAACTGCGAAGGGTCGGAGCCGAACCCGTAGAAGAGAAGGATCACCGGTATCGGGTGTCCAGGCCGGCACGAACGGGGCACGGTGATCAGGTAGGAGCCGGTGGCGCTCACTGCCGTCAGGGTTCGGTCCTGGGTGGTTCCGGGGGCCACCGCACTTGGCGGCACGTGTGGTCCGCACCCGGAAGACAGCGATCCGGCAGGGGCGGCGGTGGTCTTCGACGGACTGCCCGAGGATCGATATCCGGTGCAGGCGGTCAGCATAAGAGCCGATCCGACGAGGCCCACTGCTCCCCATCGGACGGACTTCGACCACAGAGGTTCTCGCACGAGAATCGTACCTAGCTTCGAACTGGGTCAGGGAGACGTGTGCCCACTACATGCTGTCCCGCTCCGCCCACAACCTCCACAGGTCGGGAAGGACTCGTTCGGCCAGCATCGAGATCTGCTGGCGGGCTTCAGGTGGGGTAATCCCCGGAAGATGGACACGGAGGTTGATGGAGTCGGCTCCGGCCTCCTGGCAACAGGCGAAAAGCCGTTCGGCCATCTCGGCGGGATCGGTGGCGACGATCGTCTCATCCTGGGTCGATGGCCCGATACCGCTCGCATAGCTCTGGTAGACCGCCCGCTGCGCAGTTACCAGTTCAGTCCTCGGCTCGCCGATCCACACCCGACGGATGAGGACCTTCGATCCCGTGCCCCCTGCCGCGTCGTAGGCATTGCAGAATGACCGCAGCCGTTTCACACTCGACATGCCTTCGGTCAGGATGCCGGCGCCTCACTCGGCGGCTCGCCGCGCCGCCGCGGTCGAAGCCGCGGCACTCAACACGGAGACCGGTGACTCGGCGCACCGCTGCAGAGCCTGGTCGCCCTCCAACACCCCAAGGTTCCGACCACGCAGCATGTCGACAATTGGCGAAAGCCTGGTCTTGAACAATGGGACTGCCTCTTCGAATGGGACCCCCATAGCTTCGAAATCGAGCGGCAACGCTCCGGCAGCCACGCCCAGGCCGACCCGACCCGGGTGACGGGAATCGAGCCAGGCAACCTCCTCGGCCACCTGGGCCACCGGCCGAAGCGGCAGAAGCAGCAGAAGCAGCAGACAAGGAGCTACCCACCCAGCCTCGTTCTCCTCGAGGATGAACGAGGACATCTGGAGAGGATTTGGGAGATAACCGGCAAACCCGCCGTGGTGTTCACTCGTCATGATTCCGTCGAACCCGCCAGAAAGGCCGAGTGCCGCCTGTGTGAGCGCCGGAGTAATTCCCTAGCTGGAGGCCACGGCGCCGGAGTAATCCCCTACCTGCACGCCGTAATTTCCTAGTCCGCCGTCGGGACGAGGGATCCCCCCGCCGGGCTCCTTGCACAGATGAACGCTTTGCATCCGACAAGGGAGCGAGATCTCATGGCAAGCAGACAATTCGAAGGTTCGACGTTGTTGAAGTACTCCAGCATTGGCACGCCGGCCGGCCGAAGCTGATGGTGGCATCCAGCCTCGGGGTGGACCCGAAGACCGTCCGCAAGTGCATCAAGTCGGCTGAAGAGACCGGGCTCAGCCCGGGTGGCCCGCCGCCGGTACGGGCCGAGTGAGCCGAGCTCGTCTGCGGCTGGTTCCCCGAGTTGGTCGAGGCCAGGTCTCGGAGCGCCACCTATCCGATGATCGATGTCCATCGAGCCCGCATCGAGTCAATGACTGCGTCCAACACCGTCTCGACCGTCCATCAGCGGTTGAGGGACGAATACGGTTTGGCCGTCGGCATCACGAGCTTCCTGCCCTGGGGTGGCTCTCAAATTGGCCATGCCGGTATTGCCGCGTTCGCGACCGCACTCGTCGGAACCATCGACTCGGCCTTGACGATTGATGCCCTCTTCGAAACTGACAGACAGGTGATTCAGACCGGCCGAATACGAGGTGCGGTACGTGCCAGCGGGGCGACCTTCGACATTCCCGAAGTCCACACTTGGACGATCAGGAACGACAAGGCCGTTGCCGCCCACTTCGCCTACGAGACTCCGACCTTGGTCGAATCGATTGGACGGACAATTTGAAGAGCCTTTTCCCGGTGGTCCACAGTCCAATGATTGTCGCAGTTGAGCCGGGCGGGCTGGCTTTACGTCGACGTAGGGGCCGTGCAAACCGGTTCTCCAACCGGATCCAGCGTTATCCATGCAGCATCAATTTCGGCTGGAGCCATTGAACAGAGCGAGTCGATCACGCCGGCATCAACCGTGATTTGCCCGATCGACTCGGCCAAGGGCTTAGAGAGGGAAACGTCTGTACGCTGCATGCTGGAGCCATCGGCACTCGCTGATGGTCAGGGTTGCTCGCCAGGAGGTCCGTTCCAATGGAAACTCGAGTCGCTGAGGTTGCCGATGGTGTCCATCAGCTCACGACCTACGTCTCAGACATGGACTTCAGCTTCAACCAGTACCTGATTGCCGGCGACGAGCCGCTGTTGTTCCACACGGGTCCCCGCCATATGTTCCCGTCCGTTTCCGAGGCCGTGTCGCGGGTTGTGCCAATCGACACGATGCGATGGATCTCCTTCGGCCACGTCGAGGCAGACGAGTGCGGATCCATGAATGACTGGCTGGCCGCCGCGCCGCTATCGATCGTCGTACAAGGAATGACCGGCTGCATGGTGTCACTCACGGATCTCGCCGACCGTCCGCCGCGCCCGCTCGCAGATGGTGACGTGCTCGATATCGGCGGGCATCGAATGCGCTGGCTCGATACGCCACACGTGCCTCATGGTTGGGAAGCCGGCCTCTTCTACGATGAGACGACTCGGACACTGTTCTGCGGCGATCTCTTCACCCAGACCGGCGCCTACCCAGCCACCACAACCGACGACATCATGGGCCCGGCGATCGCGGGCGAGGATCTCTTTCAAGCGTCATCGCTCGCGCCGGCCAGCGGCGCCACCGTCCGACGACTGGCAGACCTTGGCATCGACACCTTGGCACTCATGCACGGTCCCACGTACACCGGCGACTGCCGGGGAGCACTGCTTGATCTGGCTGACGACTTCGACAAGCGAATTGCCGGTGCCCTCAACAGTTCGCCCAGCTGATTCTTAGCGACGGGGTTCAGCTGACACGGTTCTCGAGAATCCCCATGGGCAAAGCCTGCTTAACAGGTAACCCTTGAGATAGCTCCGACCTGGACACGTTGCGTCGTCCCTGTCTTGAGCACAGCCTTCGTCGATCCCAATGACCTACCGAGGATCAGAGCCCGGTTACCAGCCGCGTGATGCGATCCCTCAGTTCGGTGGGTATCAGGGGTTGGGTGGCCGCTATGGCGTGGGCATCGCGGCCGACCAGGTAGCGGGCTCGCGGCGAGCCGATGGTGAAGGCCTTTCCGATCACCTTGGCGACGCCTTCCGGCTCACCCATGAAACCGGTAAACGACTTGAGCAGAGATTGGATCCGGTGGTACCCGGCCTCGTAGTTCGACCCGGGATGGTGGGAGATGTCTTTCCCAAGCTGCTCCCAGATCCCAGTTTTAAAGCCACCTGGCTCTACCAACACCACCTTGATGCCGTCACGGGCGACTTCGAGGCGCAAGGCATCGGACGCGGCCTCGAGAGCGTGCTTGCAGGCTTGGTACCACCCACTAAACGGTGTGGTAATCAGTCCGTAGATGGACGAGACGTTCACGATTCGACCCTGGCCTGCCGCACGCATATGGGGCAACGCCAACCGCGACAGCCGCATGGGTGCTATCACCATCGTCTCCAGTTGATGGCGCGCCTCCTCGTCGGTGACGTCTTCAATCGCGCCGACTCCCGAGAACCCGGCGTTGTTAACCACGGCCCATGGGCGTAACTCGGAGATGACGGCGGCGCAACGCACAGCATCCGTAACGTCCAGCAGCACTGTGTCAACCGTGACTCCTGCGTTCGCTGCGGCTTGAGCTACCTCCACGGCCTTGGCCTCCGAGCGGACCGAGCCAACCGAGTGGAATCCGAGCGCGGCAAGATGCACCACGGTTGCCAGGCCGATACCGGAGTTGGCTCCCGTTGTGAGCACCGTCCGCTCGCTACGATCCATCGTCATTTGACTCTTCTCATCGAAGGTGGGCTGATGCGGTGTAGTCGGTCATGCCGTTCGATCCAAAGACCCGCACTCGGCGCCGGTCCCGCTATCGCCATGCCAATCGCCGGCCTTTCCCGAGCACAAAACTCACCACCCAGGCAAGGAAGAACACGACCGCGACGATCCACAGAATGTGAAGGGCAAAGGTCGCCCCAGCAGAGATCAATGCGAGCAGTAGCAAAATCAGAATTAGTCCCACACTGCGACCCTTCCCCCGCTTTGGGAGCTTCAAACCAGGCCAGAGGTGGCAGGACCGTGACAGGCAAACTAGGCACCAAGGCCTGTCTTACCAATGCCCGGTTGGCGTACCACTAGTCCCGACCTTGCCCCACGAAGATCGGCGGTGGTCGGTCGTCGGTCGCCCCAGGGCAGCGCTGGTTCGAGCTGCGCCGCCACCCGGAAGAGGATGTCCTCGCGCCCGCAGGGAGCGACGATCTGCACTCCGATCGGGAGTCCGCTGGTGCTGTGACCGAGAGGGAGGCTGATCGCCGGCCGGCCACCAACGCCGTGTCACCCTGAAGACCAGGGTTCAGAACTTGGCGCCCCGACACCATACGAAATATCCGAGCAGCATGATCGCAGCGAGGCCACCGACATATATCTCTACCCCACGGACCAGGCCGAGGTCTCGGTACCCGGCTGCGGCAAACAGCAGGGCCGCAATGATCCCAACTAGGAAGCCGGGCCTTCGGCACGTGGACCGTAGATAGGCAAAGAAGCTTCGATTCTCGCCTTCGTATTGCCACTTCGTGCCAGAGAGCAAGGATGCGTATTTTCGCTTCACGAGCAACCGCCTGCTTCAGGTCCCGAAATCCAGCGGTAGTACCCGCGGGCCGCGGACCTGTCCGACCGACCACATCACGGCTTCGGCGTCGGCCAGGGTGGAGTCGGGAATGCGATCGAGGAATCGCCGCACCGCGGTGTCAAGCTCCATCCGAGCCAGATTTGAACCGAGACACCGGTGGATGCCAACGCCAATCGCGAAGTGCCGATTGAGGGCGCGATCGAGGATGACCTCGTCAGGATGATCGAAGGCATCTGGATCCCGATTGGCGGCGGGGAACGGAAGGAGGAGCGGATCGCCGGCCTTCATGGGGCAACCGCCCAGTTCGGTGTCCTGGGTCACCTCTCGCGCCATGGTGACCGGCGAAAAGGCCCGGAGAAACTCCTCAATGGCGGTCGGCCACAGGTCCGGCTCGTCACGCAGGCGCTTCCGCTGCTCGGGATGACTGGCGAGATGCCACAGGGTCGCCCCGATGGCGCTCCACATGGTGTCGATACCAGCCACCAACAGAAGCAGGCACCCCCCGAAGATCTCGGGATCGGTTAACGGGCGACCTTCGAACTCGGCTCCCAATAAAAAGGTCACAATGTCGTCACTGGGCTCCACCCGTCGACGCTCGACGTGCTCCTGTAAGTACCCGGAGAAGTCGAGAAGGGTGGCGATGGCAACATTGACGTCGGTAGGGGCCACTTCGAGCATGTCGTGCACCCAGACCCGGAATCGATCCCCGTCGTCAGGGGGGATGCCGAGCACGGTGGCGATCACCTGCACCGGGATGTGCTGGGCATAGTCGCGTGCACCGTCGCAGCCGGTGGCGCCCGCGAATCAGTCGATGAGCCGGTCGGAGAGTTGCTCCACGAACGGTTCCAACTGCTTGATCCTGCCCGGGGAGAAGAACGGCAACAGCATCCGGCGGAAGGCGGTGTGGTACGGCGGATCCGACGAGATAGGGGGAACTTCGAGACCGAAGTCGCTCATGGCCCCGAACTCGGCCACCACCGGACTGCGAGACGAGAATGTCCCGGTGTCACGGGCACTCGCCTCGATGTCCTCGTAACGGGTTGGGACCCACATGCCCCGGAACTTTTCGGAACGGGCGACCGGGCAGGCCGGGCGCAGATGGCGCCAGATAGAAATGGGGTCGGCGGCGTACTCGGGATCGAAGTGATTGGACTCTTGGGTCCAGTCGACAACCGTCATCCGGTTTCTGCTCCGCGGTTCGGTTCTCCGCCACAATGGCACGATCCACCGCTGCCTCACAATGCCAGTCGACGGGTTCCGGACCATCACGACACCCGAGCGATTCCGAGTCGACCGACTCGTCTCCACAACGCGACATCTGCCGGGGCTATGCCAGACATCGCCCGTCACATCGATACAGGGGGATTCGAGATGTCGCATGTTGCTCGTAGGCGGTTTTCCGTGGTGGTTACTGCCGCGCTCTGCATGGCGGCGGCCGCATGCACCGGGTGTTCGTGCACTGCGTGATGTGCGAGAGCCGCACACCGGCGGTGGCGGTGACATGGCTGCAGCGGCACCACCGGCTCGATCTCACTGCGGCCAAGGACCAGGTGCGGGCGACCATGGCGTGGGCCCGGATGGGCCTGGTCGGTGCCTGATGCTGCTCTGGTCCGGAGAACCCGTAGAAGAAAAGGGGCCGCCCGGCTGACCGGTCGCCCGGCTGACCGGTCGCGCATAGCCTTGGCACTCGTGTCAGGCTCCGCGTCGCCATCCGTGTCACCGTCGCCACGCCCCGACACCATGGCCGCGGCGGTCTATCAATCGCCGGGAGTCGTCACCGTAGAGCGCCGTGCCGTTCCGCCGCCGGGGGCGGGTCAGATTCTGGTCGCCGTACACAACTGCGGAATCTGCGGTTCGGATATCCACCAGTTGCGAGATGGCTGGGGCCTCAAAGCGGGTGCGGTGGCCGGTCACGAATGGGCCGGGACCATCGTGGCCCTCGGCGAGGGTGTCGACACCTGGTCGATCGGCGAGCAGGTGGTGGGTGGTCCCTCCCCCCGGTGCGGGATGTGCCGTCGCTGTGTCGAGGGCAAACCCTCCCAGTGCGAGAACCGCCCGGTCGACATCACCGACTGGCCTGACGGAGCCTTTGCCGAGTACATCCTGGTGGCGGCGGCCGGTGTGCTCCGCCTCCCTGAAGGCCTCTCGGCCCGTCATGCCGCGCTGGCCGAGCCCCTGGCCGTCGCCCTCCATGGCATCACCCGATCCGGGATCGCCGCCGGTGATACCGCCATGGTCATCGGGGCGGGCCCCATCGGAGCGCTCTCGGTGGTCGCCCTGCAAGCCATGGGTGTCACCGACGTCACCGTGGTCGAGCCCAACGAGGGCCGCAAGCAACTGGCCCGGAGTCTGGGCGCCACTGCTGTCCTCGACCCATCCGACCTCGACCTCTTCCCGATGTGGGAGCCCGAACGCCTCTCGGGGCGAGCCGTGCACGTGGTGTTGGAGTGTTCGGGGCGCAAGGAAGCCATCGAGGCGGGCTTCAATCAGCTTGGCCGCGGCGGCGTGCTGGTGATGGTGGGAGCCGGCATCGAGGCACCCTCGTTCGACCCCAACCGGATGATCCTCAACGAGCTCTCCGTGTGTGGTTCGTTCGTCTACGACCAGGGAGGGTTCGAGCGGGCCATTGAGCTGCTGGCATCGGGAAACATCCCCGGCGAACTGCTCATCGATACCACCGACGTGCCGCTCAGCGGCCTGGGTGACGCGCTGGAGGCGTTGGCCACCGGACGGATCGCCGGCAAAGTCATGGTGGTCCCCGAGGTGCGGCACTGATGCCGCACGACTTCTACCCGTCGGGGAATCCCCGGTTCAACCATGTGGCCATGTCACTGCCGGCCGATCAGTTGGACCTGGACGGCCGGCGAGACATCTGTCGGTTCTTCGGTGACGTGCTCGGTTTCGAAGAGCTCGACGTGATGACCGAGGACCGGCGCCGTCTCGTCCTCAGCTGCGTGCACTGGGACCAGTTCATCTTTCTCGTTGCCGAGGATGACCCGATGCGGTGCCCACGGATGGACCACTTCGGCATGTCGGTCGGCACCCTCGACGAATTGGTCAACCTCGAAAAACGGATCGAAGCATTCCGGGCCGGGGACGACCGGGTCGACCTCATCAACTTGATTGTCGACGACCAAGGGGTGGTCAAGATCCACTCCGTATATGTGAAGTACATCCTGCCGATGATGTGCGAGTTCCAATACTGGGAGTTCACCCGGTGAGCGGTTCCCCCAACCGGGTTCCGGCCTAGCTCAGTTCGGCCTAGCTCAGTTCGGCCAGACGCTTCACAAACTCGTCGACGTCATCCTCGGTGGTGTCGAACGACGCCATCCACCGGGCCTGACCCGTGGTGTCATCCCACAGGTAGAACGGGAAGTCGCGCTGCAGTGCCTCAGCCACAGACGTCGGCAATGTGGCAAAGACGGCATTGGACTGCACCGGTTGGGACACGGTCACTCCGGGCACTCGAGAGACTCCGTCGGCCAGACGCCGGGCCATGGCGTTGGAGTGTTCGGCATTTCTCCGCCACAGGTCATCCGAGAGCAGGGCTACGAACTGGGCCGACACGAACCGCATCTTGGAGGCGAGCTGCATTGACTGCTTACGGATGTAGGGAAGGGACCCCGCCGCCTCGGGGCGGAGGACGATGACGGCTTCGGCCCCCATGGCACCGTTCTTGGTACCGCCGAAGGACAACACGTCGACGCCGCAGGCCTCGCCGACGTCGCCGAGCCCGACCCCGAGAAACGCCGCGGCGTTGGAGAGTCGGGCACCGTCGAGATGCAGCAGCATCCCGTGAGTGTGCGCCCAGCTTCCGAGCGCCGACACCTCTTCGAGGCTGTAACAGGTCCCGAGCTCGGTGGCCTGGGCGATCGACACCACCCGGGGCTGTACGTGGTGCTCGTTGCCGGCTCCCGTCGCTACCGACTCAACGAGACCGGGAGTGAGTTTGCCATCCGGGGTCGGGACCGGGACCAACTTGGAGCCCAGATGTTTTTCGGGTGCTCCGCACTCGTCGACATTGATGTGGGCGCCATCGGCGCAGATCACACACTGGAACGGGTACAGCATCGACTGCAGCCCGACTACGTTGGCGCCGGTCCCGTTGAAGGTGAAGAACACCTCAGCGCCTTCACCGAAGTGTTGCCGGAACAACCGGACTGCCTCGGCGGTGACCGGGTCGGCCCCATAGGCGGGAGCGTGGCCGGCGTTGGCGGCAATGATGGCGGCCAGGACATCGGGATGGATGCCGGACCAGTTGTCGCTGGCAAAGGTTGGCCGACCGATCGTCATGATCCTCCTTTTGATGGTGACCCCACCTCGACAGTCTTCTACGCCGGCGCCCGCTCCCGGGCGGTCCCGGACCCAGCCGATGCCAGGGCCCATCAGCCAGCTGGGTTACCGGGACAGGCACTCCCCTGGGCCATACATCCTGGTGAAAGCCATGACACACCCTGCTCGTAAGGTCCATGCGTCCTCCTACCACCGGACCGGATGATCCCAGCCGAGTCGACCGGTTGCCCCGGTATCGCCTCACCGGCCGCACACGTGTTCTGGTCGTGTCGGCGTGCCTGGTTCTGCTGGCTTTCCTCCTCGAGCCCCGAACCAGCGCGGTGGTCGCCGAAGTGCTGCTCCTTTTGGGAGTCGTGTGCGGTTTCCTCGTTATCCGGGGCGCCTGGCGCACGTGGCACAAGCCGCTCGGCTCCGTCTCGGTGGGTGACGCGTTCCTTGGGCGCTGGCCACCAGTTGCTGGGCACAGTTGGTAGGGTCCCGCAACACCAGCGGGCGCGGGATAGCCTGCCGGTCGGGACCTAGGCCCAATACCCATAACTTAGAGTTACACTTGTGGTATTCTCTGGCCCATGCCACGGGCGGGACAGGTACGTGTCGGCGAGGG
>Ga0208080_1001304_pt1 | contig 12233 bp, 16 predicted proteins | sample NGESurdeep092012_3_FD_184476 | JGI IMG/M metagenome (GOLD analysis project Ga0208080, IMG submission 184476) | Arctic peat soil microbial communities from Barrow, Alaska - NGEE Surface sample 210-3 deep-092012 (SPAdes) | ecosystem: Environmental > Terrestrial > Soil > Wetlands > Peat ...
CCACGGCTGGCGGAGCTTAAGATTGGAACACGGCTGCCCGAGCATCGGCGCACCGTGTCCCAGGACGATTTCGACCGCATGGCGGTCGCGTCGCTCGACCACAACCCCGTGCACACCAACGTCGAGTGGGCAAAGCGCCAGCTTGCTGTGATGCGTCCTGTTTTGATCGCTGTCGTGGTCGCGCTTCTATCGCATGCCGCGAGTACGAACGTTCTCGCGGCAGGGCCACAGGGCGTGGCTTCACCGCCGGGCACGGCGCTTGCCCGCTCTTGGGGTGACCTGCATCTTGGAATGACGCCTACGCAGTTTGGCCACATGTGCGAAAGATTCGGCTTCGGACCGCTGAAGACTGTGGAACCGGAGGATTTTCTGTCTGTAACTTATGCCGAGTCTCCAGTGGCGAAGCACTGTCGCTCTGGATGCAGAAATTTGAAGTTCTATACCTGCAGAGATCAGGACCAAGCTTACGGAGCATTTCTCAAAGATCGGGCGATACTGATCAACGGAGTTATCTTCGCCTTGCGGCCCGACCCCTGCGCCAGCTTGTGCCGAGGCCTAAGCGCTGACGACTGCGCGGCGAGTGCAAAATTTAGCGCGTGTCTCGAACGCCAAGTGGAAGATGAGACGGAGCACCAAGAGCCGGAGCGAGTTGCTGCTTTCAAACGCCTGTATGGGGCACCGCGAACAACCGGCAAGGACGACACGACCGGTCTGGAGTGGTATGAATGGCGCAATACGCACACAGATGCGGTGCTCTTCGACGGCGGTAAGGACATCGAGATCGATGACCTTGATGTAGAAAGAAAACTCGTTCCGAGGGAGGGACGAGCGTCCGCCGAAAGTTCCCAGCCCTTCTGCGATCAGGCAGCCGACCTTGTGAATATGTTCGCTAAAATGCGCGACCAAGGAGTGGACGAAAACACCGCTCTGGCTAGTGGCCGCGCCACGTTGGAGATTTCGGCTGGCCACCAACTTAGCGATCAGCAGAAAAATGCCTTGGCTCCACTGATTACGAGGGTCTATGCCAACCCGGGCGCAACGCCGACCGAAGCGAAGGCCCAGTGGCTATCGACGTGCTACGCAGTTTATCCGACAGGAAATCCTTGATAAATCTACACACGGTTTACGTGTCCGCCAATGGCGCGGCGGACCGATATCTCGGTCGATTTGGGCGTCGAGTACGCGAGCTTCGACTGCGCGCCAAGCTGTCTCAGGAGCAATTTGCGGCTGAATGTGACCTCGACCGCACGTACATCAGCGGCATCGAGCGCGGCAAACGCAATGTTGCGCTTCGGAATATTGAGAAAATCGCCGAGACGCTCCGCATCTCGCTGGCCGAGTTGATGCGAGGAATCTGAGCCGAACCACGAGCCCGACGCGAGAAAATCAACGCGAAGCGAGCCGCCCGCGAGGCCAGAGCATCAGCCCTCGCAGTTGGTGTGGCAGGGCTACCCGAGATGTCACGCCGCCGATCGAGCGTTGTTCCCTCCGTGTTTGCGACAAACCAGCGGGCGCGGCAGACTGTAGAACCCATTTCGTACCGCACGAGTTGCTGGTACCTCGATGAATTGCTTTCTCAACGCACAGTCGGCTGACGGCCGTATCCGCTTGCGGGATTTTATGCGTCGAAATCGATTGGAAGGATTGCCGATGCGGGGTGTTTGCCACCATCGCGGGCAGTCCTGTGAACCATTCAGCAAGCATACTGGATTGGAGAAAAACGGCCACGCTGCCAGCGCTCTGACGAATCTATGGTAACGACGGAGTGAGAATCTGGCCTTGTACCAGTTCCTGCCAAAACTTAGCCGCATTTGTGAGTGCCTCGTCTCCAACGGTCGAGACCCGGGACTGCAGAACCTTGTCGGGCGCCGTAGTGAGGCGTAAAAACTCTTCCGGGCGACCCGATTTGCTGAGTCGCACCTCCTCTAACAAGCGGTGCTTCTTGAGCAACTTCTCAGCTTCACTCCAAGCCTCGTCATTGGATAGATTGTTGCGGAACCACGGTTCTTGGACGGAAATGTAGAAGTGAGTCCGGGCGTGGGTCAGCAGGCGCTCCACCACGCGCAAGCGTGCTTGAATTTCCGGCGGCAACGTGGTTTCCTCTGCAGCCTCCGAGGACCCAACTAGAACGGCTCCCGCGTCGCGCAGAATTCGCTCAATGCCTTTCGGATCATACGTATCTATCCGTACGCCTTGACTTATGTGGGAAATACCGGAGAACTGCCCCACCTCTAGTTTGGTCCGATCCCATCGAGTACCAGGTCCGAATAGACACCCTATAAACTGCGAATCATCCACTTCGCAGTTCTCGATCTTCGTCCCTTCTAGATTTACTCGCTCGAAGATGCACCTTCGGATTTGGGCGCTTCGCAATTGACAAGTGCCGAGGTCGTATGAACGCAAATAAAAACCAAACAACTGTAGACCATCCGGCAGATCGTCGCGATTTTTGATCAATGCTGAGGTCAACGATCCCGCATTCGTGTTGGCAAACTGGCTGTTAGGAGCGCCAGCTACAGCGGCACTTAGGTCAGATAGTATCTTTGCTATCGAGGGCGGTCCCATAGCTCCGTAGAATGGGACTCTTGAAACAACCTCCACTGGCAACTCCGCGCGCTGTATGTAGTCTCGACTAGTGTCTGCCCCCGTGTTGAGTTGTTTTGCGAGGCTACCGGCTTGGAATTCAAATCTGAATAATTCGTGCTCGAAAGTTCGCTTTTCGGGCAACCGGCCAGGCACGACTGTCAATGCTCCGTGAGCGATAGATCTATCGACGAGCGTCTTCGCGTCTCGTTCAGCAAGACCATATTGTTCAGATGTGAGCTGCGCTATCAGGCGGACGGTATCACAATCCAACTCGGGGCTACCTAACCACCACATCTCATCGGCGAGTGCTTCGCAGAAGACGCGATGCTGTTCTGGAGACAACAGTTCCTTTCCTCTTTGATCTCTAAGCTTTGAGGCTTCCCTCGCAAGAACGGCGTCTATCACTTGGCCAGTTACGTCTTTCGCAACATCGACATCACCGCCTTCCTCGATGATGTCGCAGATCTTCGTTAAGAAGAATGGTTTTCGGACCAGATCCCAGGCCCGCGATTGCTTCAACGAAAATATCCGCCGCCGAAGTTCGTCGGAACCGGGGCTCCTCTCCTCACAATACTTAGCGATAGCTCCTTCTTCCCACAGTAGAATTTCGACGGGCAGAATCTCGTATGAAAGACGTAAAGACGCCGCAAGCTCGGCCGCTCTCTCATGCAGAGTACGATAGTCAATAAATGCGGAACGCGATGACACAACCAACGCTCCCTCGCAATCCAACTGCGCCAGAAATTGCGAGAGATTTGAGAATGCTTCGCGCGCACTACTGGGTCCGATAAGTTCGTCAAATCCATCCACAATTGGGACCACGCAGCGACGACGCGCGAGAGCGGCGACTGAATGGTATGTGAATTTCGCTCGGAGATCCTGTAAGGCACGCGCCATTACATCTTCCAGTTGGCTGAGGCCCTTTCCTTGCGCATCGAGATAGAGAAGTAAGGTGTTGGTCTGTCCTTGAATATAACGTTGGGCCTGCGATCGCGTTACGTGTAGTAACGTCGATGTTTTGCCGGTGCCTGCGTTCCCATGAACAAAAAGAACCCGAGTGGCAGCGATAGGAAGGGATGAGGGATCGAGCGTCTGCTTCAACAACAGGTCCGAAGCCTCAGACACTTGAGGTTTATCTTCGTCTTCGAGTTCAATCTTCGCGTAGACGGGGACGAAGTTTTCGGGAGGTTTAGTAGTTGAACAGATCGTTGCGGCAAGATCTTTCAGGTCTGCAAGCGCCTCCGACGCCAGAAAACTGGTGTAGGAATATTCTCGTCCGTTGTATAGAACATTTGGGAACCCGGCGGCACGCCGCACAAGTTGTACGCTGACTTCCGTTCGCGAACGAACCCAGTTCATTGAACGTTCCGTAATTTGGACTTCGGTCCCGGGGTCCGCGAATGTCGCGATGTCTCTTCGCATCTCGTCTAGAATGGTTGTGATCAGCATCATGTTATGTACTCGATCCCCTGTCTCGCGATCGTGATCGCGTATGGTTCTCGGGGTCGGGCGCTGCGACAGACCCACCCGACCGCCGCGCCGAAGGCTCGCGCCGTGATCAACCCCGGTAAGACATCTTCATCATCACTCACGACCAAGACTTTCGACTTTTGTGAAGCAGCCCAGAGAAGGTCCGCAACGAGCGCAGTATCTACCAGCTTCTGCTGCCGATAGTGTACCGCGTCTGTGACGATAATAGGGCAATCCTGAATGGGACAGAGCCCCTTCACCCAAGAACGCAGCAAACCGATGCCGCAATGAGCGCGATTTACGCATCCTACCGGAGATTCAGTGGTTACTGCCAAATGGTACCTGCTCAATCCTGACTGAACCCGGAAGGTATGGATGATCTTTTCCTCGCTGGCCGCAATAGGCGCTTCGGCCTGATCAACAAAGAGGCGGTAGCCGCGTCGTCGAATCGGGTATACTGATCGAAGGTGTTGCCGGACGAGGCCATGCAGCTCGGTGCCCCGACCATTCTCGTCGAACCATCCATCATAGAGGCGAAACCGGAATTCAGAGAAGCGCTCTTCCGCGAAGGCCTGAGCCTTTTCCAGGAGACCCCCGAGGAATGGCTCCAGTCTTGCTCCGATGACTGGTGGGTTCGGTTTATGGACACCGCGAAACACATTGGTGTTCGCGAGATCGATTAGGACGACTACTTCCGCCATAAATTCACGCAAATATGAGTTTCAGGCAAGATTTAACACCGCTCTGGTTCGATCCACCATAGCACTTCCATTAACTCCAGAACCGAGTACCCAGCCGCGCGTTGGCAAGTGACTGCATACGCGGTGACTTTATCGCCAGCCGAACGCTGCTACAATCGAGTCTGGAGGTGGCGGCACATGGCAGGAAGCGCGGCAGCATCTCACGAACAACTCGGCTCGAAACGTCGAAGCCTGCGGGGCGCTGCGAAGCAGGCAAATGCCCGCTCTCGCGACCTTGAGCTTCGCATCTGGACGCTTCTCTCCGAGGGCAAAACCCCCTCGGCAATCGCTCGCGAAGTCGGCATCGCTCGCCAGTCTGTGCATCGCATCATCCGGCGCGTCGAGGCGAAGTACAACAAACTGACCGCGTCGAGCGTCAGAATGTTGAAGGCGAGGCAGGCGCGCGCCCTGTGGGCGGTCGTGGACGAGGCGGTCGAAGCTTGGGAACGCAGCAAGCAGCCTGCTCGGCGCGTCAGGAAGGAGAGCGGACGTGCTGGCGATTCGCGTAGCGGCGAGCGTCGCGGCAATTCGCGTGGCGGCGGCGACCGCACGGAACTCACTCGCACCGATGTTCAATCGCGAGTTGGCGACCCTCGCTACCTGACGGAAGCACGCGAGGCACTCGCCGATTTGAGGAAACTGTACGGACTCGACGCGCCGAAGTCGGGGGACGGCAGCCGCGACCAGACGCCCGTTGAATACAAAGTGGAGTGGAGCGAATAGATAATACGGAAAACAATAGAACTCCGGCAGGGCTGCCCGAGATTCAGTCGCAAATAGCAGAAATCCAAAGCGCTTTTGGTGAACGATCGACGAAACTGAAACAACACCACCAGTCCCTGGACAAAAAAACTACCTGATTTGTTGTGACGAGAGCGGCGTACACGGTGCCGCCTACTACGGATTCGGCTCTGTGTGGATGCCGTGGGAGCGGCGCGGCGATTTCTCTGCGTTTATAACCGAGCTGCGCGACAAAAACCGCTACGATGATGAGATCAAGTGGACCAACGTCAGTCGGTATGGCGAGCCGTTCTACAAGGATCTCATCGACGGTTTCTTTCAGCGCTCATGGCTGATGTTTCACGCCGTGATCGTTCGTCGCGGTTATACGGATAAAAGCTTTCACAAAAGCTTCGATGAAGAAAAGCGCAAACGCTTCACCATGCTAATCCAGCGCAAAATTGCTCACTTCTGTGCCGGTGATCGAACGAAGCGCTACCACGTTTGGGTTGATCCTCTCCCCTCACGATACAAGAAGGCAGACGAGGCGAGTTTCAAGATCGCCGGATCAATGCTGAAAAATGAACTGGGGATGAAACCGCTCGAAACTCTGGCAACTCGAAGGGCCAAGCAAGTGCCTGGGATTCAACTGGCGGATTTCCTGCTTGGCGCCACTCTGGCCGATTGGCAGAACGACGCTACTTCGACACACAAGTTGAGGGTGCGCAGATATTTGGCCGAGCACCTCGGATGGCCCGACATGCGCTCCGACACTCGGCCGGAAATCTGGAAGTTCAATCTTTGGTACTTCTACGACCCAAGTTCTGGTCGAAAGCGTGAAGTCCCCACGCGCGCGGTCTCATTCAAACTACCCATCCGTCCGTTCAGACGCCGTGGCCAGCAGTGACGCTCTGCGAGCCGTGTTTCCCGGTTCACCCGAAAGGTCAGAAACCTCAGTAAGCCAGTATCGCCCGCGCGGCTCCGCGAGCATCCCGACCCCGATGAGGCTCCGAGGACCAGCATTGGCTCCGCGAGCGGTTAGTGTCCTAATTTGAAATTCTTCCGCCGGCCGCCATTTCCGCGCTCAGGACTGTTAGATATGGCGGCTTCAGTTCGAGTACGGCACTGACGTTTCGCATGGGCATCGTGCCGCCCGGGCGGATGAGGTATACACCACGGCTCGGAACCCTCGATTGACACCACGCGCCCTTCTTGGAGAACCACTCCACGGCGGGTCGCCGGAATGACTCGCCTGGGCATATGACTCGCTTGACGACGAATGCAGACGCTCGTTTCTTGCCCGGGCGAAAGGGATGGGGGACTCTGACGCCGTTCGGCATTGGCCGCCACTCACTATCTTCCTCCCCGACGAATCGGTAGCTCCTGCACTCGGTCGGTTCACCGGCCGGATCGACGGCATGGCTTCCTTTCGAGCAAAACGCAAACACCTCATTCCGTTCGGCAGCCGATAACTCGTCCTGCCAAGCACAGAGCATTTGGCGGAACTGGAAGGACCACAATGTCCATCCGTTTGCCTGAATCTCAGCCCGCTTCCGCTCAATGATTTGTTCCATCGTCTCCCCGACATGCGGCCCGAAGGGGTGCCAAAATGCAATCTCGAATTCCGTGTAGCTCACGCCCTGTATCCCTTCAAATCAAATTAGGACACTACCCGCGAGCGCGGGTGGAGAGCAATTTCGTTAAATTCGTGTGTTCGTGTCCCGGTGGTGCTGTTCGAGCTGCACGGCGGCATAGCGGCTCAGCTGCACCCCGACATCTCGGGTAGCCCTGCCGTCTTGCTCGCAATACCCCCCTACGAACGTACGAAACATACGAATTGTCGGTTGAGACGCACTGACGCACCCTCTGGCACGGGGACCAGAAACCTCAGAAAGGTCAATAAGGCCAGAAACGTCAGTGGGCAGAAGCGGCAGCGGGAGAAGTGGCAGGTAGCATACTGACGTTTCTGAGGTGACGTTTCTGACCTTTCAGGGGCAACGCAGAGCTTTTCGCAGTGAGGCTCGGCCAGGCGGCCACGACGCTTGCTGACTCACGGTGGAAAGCCCTTTGGACTCAAAATCTGGCGAACCTTCGCGTTTGCAAAATGCCTGATGTCGGTGCGAGTCTGAATCAGGACTTCCAAATGGAAATTTCGGTCGAGCATTTCAAAGCCAAAATGGAAATCCCGGTTAAGCTCTGATGCATACGTCTGACGCACTAGCGGCTATAGGTCTGCTTTTGTTAGGTACCGCATTCGAACACCCAGGTTGGATAGTTCTGGTGTTCTGTATGTGGGTCGTCTACGACGCACTGGCACCCTACGACCCACGGTCGAAATACTTTCGAGGTCGCAGAAAATAATGAAACACCAAGCATGGCTTTAACACCACAGTTCCAGCGAGTGGAAACTCCAAATGCAAATCAGAGATACGATTTTCAAGGCCGCCTCAGAGTTCGCCGATCTCTTGCGCATTCGATTCGAAAAGGCCGTGCCCACGACCGAAGACAGCATTCGTTACACTTTCTTTGCAGCGCTGCTCCGCGCTGGTCTTCAACCGCACGAAATCGTGCTTGAACATCGTCACGACGCGATTGCAGGCGCGGAAATCGACACTTTTATTCCGGGGATCGGGACCGGACCCGGGGTGGCCATCGAGTTCAAATATGACAGAGGAATTCCGAGCGGACGTAACCAACCAAGAACGATGAAGGCCGGGGCAGTAATCAGCGATATGGGGCGTCTTCGCCAGGTTCGGTCAGAGTGTCTCCGCTATTTCATATATGTGACCGATGAGGAGATGGCGATCTACTGGCGGAACGAGCGCAACAGGCTCTCTCAGATCTTCTCTCTTCGACCGAGTGAATGCCTTGATCTGGGCAGTGAGTTGTTGAATGAGATGTCGGCGACTTTCCGTGCGAAGCTCAAGGGATGGTCCGCGCCTCTAAGGCTCGTAAGCGTATGCAATGAGGATCTGCCGCGGTCCAACTATTTGCGAATGTTCGAAGTTACCTGAGCGGCAGCGGGCATACCGAAGCGGACTTGAATCCTTGCCGAGGCAGGCCGTTTGCGTCTACAAGGCGAGTTGACAAAACAGAAGTACCGGATAAACGCCTTTTGACGCGATTTTTCACGCACAGCGAGGGTGACCGGACATGGCAACGGCGGTGCGGCTAAAGCACAGGCAGACTGGAATCGTGAAAACGGGTTACTGTGGGTTCTCCTGGACCAGCTTCTTCTTTGGTGGACTGGCAGCTTTGTTCCGGGGCGATCTTGCTTACGGTTTAGGCGTGCTTGCGACCGGGATTCTTCTGGCCTCCTTTTCCTTCGGACTTCTTTGGTTTGTCGTGAGCCTCGGTTGGGCCTTCATCTATAATAATAACTACACTCAGCGTGTGTGTGGCGAATTGCTGATTCTGGGGAAATCAGTAATTCGCCACACACAGGCGCCAGGCGTTGCGGGAGGCGAAGAGCAAGGTCCGCGAGCTGTTCTCCGAACTGTTCGAAGATGAGTGAGGACGCCCTGCTACCGCCGCAAGAGACTACCGTCGGCATCGCAACCGCAGCTCGCGACGCTTCCGGCGCTGCGCTGAAGCAAATTGCGCTCTCGTTCCTGCGATTGGGCACAACCGCCTTCGGCGGCCCAGCGGCCCATATCGCGATGATGGAAGAGGAGTTCGTTCGACGGCGCGGCTGGGTTTCCCACGCGGATTTTCTCGACATGCTTGGGGCGTCCAACCTGGTTCCCGGCCCGAGCTCGACCGAAATGGCCATTCATATCGGCCATCAACGAGCGGGCTGGAGAGGGCTGGTCGTCGCGGGCGTGTGCTTCATCCTTCCCGCGATGTTGATCGTGATGGTCTGTGCGTGGGCGTATGTGGCCTTCGGTTCGCTTCCTCAGGTGCAAAGCGTCCTGTACGGAATCAAACCGGTCATCATTGCCGTCGTGCTGCAGGCGCTCTGGGGACTCGGACGCACGGCGATCAAGAACAGCTTCCTATTTGCGGTCGGTCTACTGGCCACGGCGGCCGCGATCGCAGGCGGAAATGTATTAGCGATACTCTTGGCCGCTGGCTTGGTGACTGTGTTCCAGGCGTGGATCAAGGATCGTCGTCTCTCTGGCAGTCTGCTTACACTCCCGATACTTGCCAAATCCTCGATGGCAGCGACTTCAGTGTTAGCCGCCGTAGTCCCTATAAGCCTGTCGGTGTTGTTCCTGATTTTTCTGAAATTTGGCGCGGTCATCTTCGGAAGCGGCTACGTCTTGCTGGCGTTTCTTCAGGCCGACCTCGTCGATCGGTTGCATTGGTTGACTCAGGCGCAGCTACTCGACGCGGTGGCCGTGGGTCAGGTTACGCCCGGACCGGTGTTCACCACTGCGACGTTCATCGGCTACCTGCTCGGAGGCGTTCGCGGTGCGGTGGTGGCGACCGCCGGCATTTTCCTTCCCGGCTTCCTCTTCGTCGCCGCCAGCCGTCCCTTAATTCCGCGGATCCGTCACTCGAAGATCGCCGCTGCCTTTCTGGACGGCGTAAATGTTGGGGCCGTGGCGCTGATGATCGCGGTTACCTGGCAACTCAGCCGAGCGGCGCTGGTGGATTTCCCAACCGGCGCTATCGCCGCTCTCAGCGCGGTAGTCTTGATCTATTTCCGAATAAACTCTGCGTGGTTGATCTTCGCGGGTGGGTTATTCGGACTGGTTGCAACGCGATGGCTTGGCGCATGAGGACCGCCTCACGTCCGATGCTTACGGCGGCACTTCCTCTTACGCTAATTCTTCTTGTGCTGATCCTTTCGGGCAAAGCTTTCGCGGGACCCCCGTACATCACCGACGACCCGGAGCCGGTTGAGTATCAGCACTGGGAGGTTTACTTCGCGTCGATATTCGCCAAACAGCCCGATGCCTGGACAAGCACAGCTCCCCACGTGGAAGTGAATTACGGAGTCGTACCTGACGTTCAACTTCATACGATCCTGCCGATAACCCTGTACGCACCTGCTAATGGTGCGAGCAGCTACGGCTACGGCGACACCGAGCTTGGAGTCAAATATCGGTTCGTTCACGAAGGCGATTGGCTACCGCAGATTGGAACATTTCCGCTGCTGGAAGTTCCCAGCGGGTCGCACGCCAGGAATCTGGGTAGCGGGCATCTTCAGACGTTCCTGCCGATTTGGCTCCAAAAGAGCGAAGGAAATTGGACTGCGTATGGAGGAGGCGGTTACTGGATCAATCCAGGCTCTGGGAATCGGAATTGGTGGTTTACCGGCATCCTCATCCAGTGCCAAGTGCTTTCGAACCTGACCCCGGGTTTGGAGCTCTTTCAAGGGACTTCACAACAGACAGATCAGTCGGCGCAGACCGGACTTAATCTCGGGATGGTGTGGGACCTTAGCAACCTTCAGCACATCATGTTCTCGGCTGGTCCCGCTTTCGGAGGACCGAACCAACTTCAGGGGTACTTCGCTTATCAACTGACTTTTGGACCATAACGTGGGCGTGCATTGATGGCAAGACAGTTGGCTTAGAGTCATTAAAGGATCGATCTTTGCCGGCGCCTCGTATGCAAAATTGCGGCTCGAGGGAACAACCAAGCCCATGCTTTCTTATTTCCAAGCGGCGATTCTCGGAGTTCTACAGGGAATTTCAGAGCTCTTTCCCATTTCGAGCCTTGGCCATAGCATTATCCTACCAGCGCTCTTGGGTTGGACCGTTGATCAGAACGCAAATTATTTTCTGACCTTTCTTGTTGCGACTCACTTTGCTACGGCCACGGTTCTCTTCTTCATCTACCGGAGCGATTGGGTCCGTATTATCTCCGGAATCCTGAAATCGTTCAGGCTGGGGAAAATACCTCCAGACCCCGATGCAAAATTAGGATGGCTCCTTGTGGTTGGCACCGTTCCCGCCGGAATTGTCGGAATTTTATTCCAAAAGCAGGTGCAGGAACTTTTTACCTCGCCCTCCTACGTCGCCTCGTTTCTCGCATTGAATGGAGTGCTGCTCTACGCGGCGGAGCTTCTGAGAACAAAGGCGAAAAGTGGTGGCAGCGTTCTCGACGCCGACGAGCGGATCGCTGCGGAACTTTCGTGGCGCCAGTCGACAGGAGTGGGTGTAATGCAGGTCCTCGCACTGCTCCCCGGTTTCTCGCGGACGGGATCGACGATTGCGGGAGGACTGATGGTCGGGTTGGCTCATGAAGATGCGCTTAGATTTTCGTTCCTTCTGGCGACACCGATAATCGCAGCCGCAGCCGCCCTCAAGCTACCGGTGCTGTTAGCTTCAAGGGATGCTCCAGCGATCGAAGCAGCGCTGCTAGGCGCCACCTGCGCCGCAATCGCCTCGTACTTGTCCGTGAAGTTTTTGACCAGATATTTCAAGACGAGGACGCTCACCCCATTCGCCGTATACTGTTCGCTCTCGGGATTGATCAGCTTGCTGCTCTTGCACCGATAGCGTGTGTGACTGGACTACCACGAAGAGCCCGCTCGGTGCAGCCATCGGCTACGCGCTGCTCAACTGGGTCGCCCTGACGCGCTACGCCGAAGACGGACGGCTCAAGATCGACAACAACGGGGCGGAACAGGCGCTACGACCGATCGTGTTGGGCACTCAACGCAGCCCATCGTCGAACGAAAATCAGAGTTTCTCTCCGCCCGCCGTTGACGATCGATCTGAGCGAGACGAGAATCTTTGCTGAAGTTGTCGATCGGAGGGGGAA
>Ga0208080_1001305_pt1 | contig 12233 bp, 7 predicted proteins | sample NGESurdeep092012_3_FD_184476 | JGI IMG/M metagenome (GOLD analysis project Ga0208080, IMG submission 184476) | Arctic peat soil microbial communities from Barrow, Alaska - NGEE Surface sample 210-3 deep-092012 (SPAdes) | ecosystem: Environmental > Terrestrial > Soil > Wetlands > Peat ...
TCTTCCTCGACGGCGACGGAAACGAGATCGACCGTCTCGTGGGCGGCTACGGGGCCGTCGATTTTCAGCGCGGCGCCGAAGCCCTTCTCGCCGGACGGAGCCATTTGCTCGTGGCCCTTGCGAGGCTGAAGGCGGCCTGGAACGCGGAGGAGGCCATCCCGGTGTCGAACGCCCTCGCCGCGCGGGGCGACCTCGCGCGGGTGCGCCCGATCGCGCTGCGCATCGTCAGTGAGGAGGGTGATCTCGGCCGGCCCGAGATCTTCCAGGTCTTCGCGCAGCTCGTCGCCATCGAGACGCTCGACAACGACCACTCCCCCGAGACGGGCGACCTCATCGCGACCTTCCTCCCCAAGCTCGGGAACGACCCGCGTCGCGCCTTCCTGGCCGCGGCGCTCGTGACCGGCCTCGGGAAGCGCGGCGACGTCGCGGCGGCGCGCGCCGTGACGGCGAAAACTCTCCTCGCCGTGGGCGAAGCCTCCCCGTACTCCGCCGACGTGCTCGCGGCTCTCGGCGCCGCCGAGCGCAAGGCCGGCAACGTCCCGGAGGCGCTCCTCGCGTTCCAGCGCGCCGCGGCTCTCGCCGAGAAGAACGGCGCCGCCCCGGGGTCGCGCGTCGAGCGGCAGTTCGACCTCGCCGAGGCGCTCGCCGCGAGCGGAAAGCCCGCCGAGGCGAAGAAGGCTTACGGCGCCGGGACCGCGATCGGACCGCTCGACACGCAGCTCGCCGCGCGGGCGGCGCGCGTCGCGCTTGCCCTGAAGGAGCCGGCCGAAGCCGTCCAGCACGCGCGCCATGCCGTTGAGTTGTCGAGCGGGGAGGACGCGAGCGCCCAGGGAGTTCTCGCGGCGGCCCTCCGCGCCACCGGAGACCGGGCCGGCGCTTCGGCGGCCCTCAAGAAGGCGGCCGACCTCGACCCCGCCAACCCCGAGTACCGCGTGGCCATTCCCGAGGCGCCGAAGAAGAAAGCCGCCAAGGCCTCCTGAGAAAAGGAGGCGACGTGGCGCGCACGTGGTCGCCCGCGGGCATCCTGCTCTCTCCCGTGGGCCTCGCCCCCGCGACCGCTTCCGTCGAGGCTTTCCGGTCCGCCGCGCGCGAGGCGGCCGGGCCGGCGGGATTCGTGGAGGTCGTCACCCATGACGGAGACCCGCGGGAACCGGCGCGCCTCTCCGCCCTTTTCGCGACGCCCGGTCGGCCGGAGACGCGCGGCACGGTCCTTTTCCTGCACGGCAAGGGCGGCTGCGGCGCCGAATGGACTCCCGACACGGTGCGCGCGCTCGGCCTCGGCTTCAACGTCCTCGTGCCCGAGCTGCGCGGGCATCCGCCCTCGACGGGAGCGCGCATCACATACGGCATCCTCGAGACGGTCGACCTGCTCCGCCTCCTCGACCTCGCCGAGGCGCGCTTTGGCGTCGCGAGAGCACGCCTCGGCATCGACGGCTGTTCGATGGGCGCCCTTCTCGCGGTCCACCTCGCCGCCACATCCTCGCCGGCGGCGCTCTGGCTGCAGGCGCCGTTCGGCGACCTGGTCGCGATGGCGGCCCACTACCTGCATTGCGCCACTTCTCTGCCCGCCTTCCTCTTCGCGCTCCCCGTGCGCGTCCTCATGCGGAGGATCGCGCGCACCGAAGGCCTCGATCTCTCGAAGGTGGACCCGGTCCGCGCCGCGCGCCGCGTGACGTGCCCGGCCGTCGTCGTGCACGGCGAGAACGACGGCCTCGTCCCTATCCGCTTTTCGACGGACCTCTACGAGGCGCTCGCGGGCGAGAAGTCGTTCTGGCGCGTGCCGCGCTGCGGCCACTGCCACCACGCGGACGAGCCCCAGGCCGTGGCGCGCGCCGAATACGAGAGGCGCTGGACGGAGTTCTTCCAAGCTTCACTCGGGTGAAGGTCAGGCGTCGCCGCGCGGGAGCTGCGAGAACGCGGCCACGAACGCCCCGATCGCGGCGAGAAGGCGCACGACGAGCGTGAGCGACGAGAGCCCGTGAAGGCGTCCCCATTCCTGCCTCAGGGGATCCGTCTTCGCGACGAGATCGATGGCGCCCATCCGGTCTCTGAGCGCCATCATTTCCGGGGTGATGACGTAGAGCGATGCGATCGCGGCGACCGCCGCGATCGCGAGAAGGCGCAGCCCGAACCCGCGCGCGCGGGGCGACCACGGCCGCGCGCGATTCCAGACGACGACGCCGACGAGGAGGAGGGCGACGGCGCCGAGCGACACGGCGTCGAGCCCGTCGAGGAGCGCGCGATTCACGGCGCCCGCGGCGTGCCGGCTCGGGGCGGTCAAAAGGACGGTGCGCGCCCCGAACACGCCGAAAAACGCGAGCATCCCGCACCAGAGCGCGGCGACGAAGAGCCACGCCCCCGCGAGCACCATCCGGCCGCGAACCGTCATCGCTGAGCTCCTCTCAGGCTTCTTTCAAACTTTTCTTAGCTCTCTTCCACCCATTCCGGCGTCACGCGCTTTGGAAGCGCTCCCGCCGCGTGGCCGCGCGCGAGAAAAAGGCGTACGGCCTCGCGTCCGCGCTCTCCGTAAGAGCGCGTCCAGTCGTTCACGTACATGGCGACGAAGCGGTCGGCCTTCTCGCGCGGGAGGCCGCGCGCGAAGCGCATCGCGTCCGTGAGGGCGTCTTCGCGATGGTCGAGGGCATAGGCGATGGATCGGCCGAGAGCACGCGACACACGCGCGATGAGCTCCGGCCCGAGATCTTTCCGCACGGCGTTGCCTCCGAGCGGCAGCGGCAGAGAGGTCTCGTCCTTCCACACGATGCCGAGGTCCGCCACGAGATGGAAGCCCTCGTCCTTCCACGTGAGCTGGCCTTCGTGGATGACGACGCCGGCTTCCACGTCTCCGCGCGTCACGGCCTCGCCGACGCGGTCGAACGGCGTGACCACGGGGATCGAGAGAGGAGCGTAGATCGTGAGCGCGAGAGCCGCCGACGTGAGCCTGCCGGGGATCGCGACGCGCCGGCCCGCGAGGTCCGCGAGCGTCCGCGGAGCGCCGGCGGCCTCGCGCGCGACCACGCACGGCCCATATCCGTCCCCGAACGAGGCGCCGTGCGGCAGGAGCAGGTAGCGATCCGCGAGATACGCGTATGCGTGAAAGGACACGGCCGTGATCGCGAGCTCGCCCGAGAGCGCGCGCTCGTTCAGCGTCTCGATGTCGGCGAGCTCGTGGCGATACGAGACGCCTTCGGTGTCCACCGCGTTCTCGCGAAGCCCGTAGAACATGAACGCGTCGTCGGAGTCGGGCGAGTGGGCGAGGACGAGTGTCTCGTTCATGCGATGTCTCCGAGGGCGAAAAAACTTCGCGCGTCAAGAAAAAAATTCTTGATTCGTGCTCGAAACTCTCTACAATTCATTCAAGAAGAAAAAAGGACGGCAAGGCGATCACGAGTCGCTTCACCGTCCTTACGGAAACCCCGAGCTCTTTTGAAATCGATCGGCGACGAAAAGGTTCTGGTTTTTTCGGCAGTCGACAGATCCGGAAAACGCGAGGTCCCCGTCCTTCGAGGGGCGGCCAACCTAGCACGCGGCTTTCGGGACTGTCAATCAAATCTGCCAAGAGGAGGTGACAGACCACATGCCGGCTAAGAAGAAGGCTGCCAAGAAGAGCACCAAGAAGGGGAAAAAGGGTAAGAAGTAAGTACCCTCTTTCAAAGTGTTCCATCTAAGGTATTTCCGGGATTCGGGGGCTGAACCAGCCCCCTTATTTTTTGCTCGCGCGCGCCTCGATCCACTGCCGCGGGACACGATTTCCACAGGCGATTACCCCCCTTATCCACCTCTGTATATAAATTTTTATATACTCCGCTCATGTCCCTTCCGCATGTCCTTCTCGGGCTCCTCGGGCGCGGTCCGGCGAGCGGATGGGACCTCGGGACGCGGCTTGCCGGGGATCGAGCTCTCGGCTGGAACGCGGACCTCGCGCAGGTTTACCCCGCGCTCCGCCGCCTCCTGCGTGGCGGCTTCGTGGCGCTGAGGAGGCGGCGCTCCTCGAAAGGCCCGCCGCGGCGTGAGTACCGGCTCACCGCCGCCGGCCGGCGCGAGTTCCGTGAGTGGCTCGCCGAGCCGCTCGCCCTTCCAAAGCCTCACGCCGCGCCGCTCGTGAGGCTCGCGTTCCTCGAGAAGCGCCCGCCCGAGGCGCGACTCGCCTCGCTGCATCTCTATCGCGGTCTCCTCGCCGACGAGCTCGAGCGCGCGGCGTCCGGCACGACCGCCGCGCGCCGGAGAAGGCTGCTGCTGCTGGACACGGAGCTGGCCTGGGCGGATGCCGAGGCCGCCGCGATCCTCGCCGGGCGTACGCTCTCGGTGGAGGCCCAATGACCGCACGCGAGGCCCTTCTCACGCTCGAGCGCCTGCGGACCGCCACCGGCGGCGCCGCCGCCGCCCAAAAGAGGGCGTGCCTCGCGGTCCTCGCGCGGCGTCCCCTGCGCGGCGCGCGCGCCGTGGAGCGTCTCCACGAGGCGCTCTGCTTCCTGCGCGCCTATCCCGATGACGCCGATGTTCTCGCGGACGTCACCGCGATGCTCGCGCGCTTCGAGCGGCGCTCCGATCTCCGCCGCCACGCCCGGGCCCTCGAAAGCACCGGGATCGCGGGCACGGCCATCCGCTTTCCCTTCTTCGCCGGCACCGCGCGCTGGCTCGCCGCGCGGTGGGGGAACCGCCTCACGGTCGACTGGAAGGCCTTCGCGAACCGCGAAGCGCTCGAGCGCGTGTTTCCGCTCATCTCGCTTTTCTCCGAGACGCCGGGGCTCGACGAGCTTGACCTCGGGGTGCGCGGCTGGGTGAAGCGCCTGAAGGGCCCTCACGAGACGGACGCGGCCTTCCTCGTCCGCCGGCTCGCGGCGCTCGGACGCGACGCCTTCGAGAACGAGTGGGCTTACGAGGGGCTCGAGCTGCCGCTCGTCCTCGCGCCCGGCCCGGGCGGGCCTTCGCGCACGCACGCCGCGGCCGAGGTCCCGGCCGTGAGCTTCCAGACCGCGCCGCTCGACGGCGGGCGGCCGGACGTCCGGCGTGAAGTCGCGCGCCCTCCCGTTCGCGTCGTTCCCGTAACTTCCGTCGAGGGCCGGCGCCTCCTCGACCTCGCGCGCGAGGCCATGGTCACGCGCCAGCGGGATCTCGACGTCTTTCAGTGGGGCGATCCTCACGACGTCCGCCTCGCGCACTTTCCCGACGGCCTCACGTTCGTCGTGATCGGCGCGGTGCCCGAGCGGCGCCTCCTCCTCGAGTCCGTCTACGGCTTTCTGACGCTGAAGAACGGCGTGCCGGTTGGCTACGTCCTCGTGAGCGCGCTCTTCGGATCTTCGGAGATCGCCTATAACGCCTTCGAAACGTTCCGCGGCGGCGAGTCGGGCCGCATCTACGGAAAGGTTCTGGCCACGACCCGGCAGCTCTTCGGCCCGGACGTGTTCACGATCTTCCCGTACCAGCTCGGCGGCTACGGCAACCCGGAGGCGCTCGCCTCCGGCGCGTGGTGGTTCTACCAGAAGCTCGGCTTTACGCCGCGTGCGCCGCGCGTCGTTAAGCTCATGAAGGAGGAGCTGGCCCGGATGAAGGTACATCCGAAGCACCGGTCCACCATCGCCACCCTGAAGGTCCTCGCATCCGAGAACCTCTATTTCCATCTCGGGAAACAGCGCGACGACGCGATCGGCCTCCTCGAGCTGCCGAACGTGGGTCTCGCGGTGATCGACATGCTGGCCCGGCGCTTCGGCTCGGACCGCGAGCGGGCCGAGGCGGTGCTGAGCCTGGAAGCGCGCGATCTCCTCGGCCTGCGATCCCTCTCCGGCTGGAGCGAGGGTGAGCGTCTCGCGTTCCGGCGCTGGGCGCCGCTCGTCACGATCCTGCCGGGCATCGTGCGCTGGTCCGCGGCCGAAAAGCGCGCCCTCGCCGCCGTCCTGAGGGCCAAGGGCGGCCGCCGCGAGTCGGACTTCGTGCGCCTCTTCGACCGTCACCGGAAGCTGCGGCGGGCAGTGGCGGCGCTGGCGAAGGGCTCTCCCGCCTGATCCCTCAGCCCGGCGAGAGGTTCGCATAGCGAGCCACGAACTTCTTGCGGCCCGCGTGGTCGAAGTAGACGGTCAGCTTCTCGGCGTCGCCGGAGCCTTCGATCGTCAGGACGACGCCCTGGCCGTACTCCGGATGGCGCACCTTCGAGCCGCGCCGGAACCCGGACGCCGTGGGCGGCGGCGGCGTGCGCTTCATGACGGGCCTCACGGGAGAGATGCGGCGGGCGGGGAACGCGCCGCGCGCCTCTCGCGCGGGTGACGCCGGCGTCTCCTGCGATTCGTTCTCGTAGTCCGGAAACAGCGCGGCGGAGCGTGCAAAGCCGCCGCCCAAAGGTCCGCGGAAACCCTCTTTCCTTTCAGAGAATCTCCCGGATCCCATCCCGCTCCGAAAGCCCGTCGTCAGGTCTTCGCGCTCGAGCACTTCCTCCGGGATCGCCGAAAGGAACGGCGACGGCTCGCGGCTCATCCACTCGCCCCGCACCATCCGCCTGAGGACATAAGAAAGCGTGAGCCGGTCCTTCGCGCGCGTCATGCCGACGTACGCGAGGCGGCGCTCTTCCTCGAACTGCTCGTCGTCGCCCTTCGAGGAGGCGTGCGGAAGCGAGCCGTCCTCGAATCCCGCGAGAAACACCTCGTCGAACTCGAGGCCCTTCGCCGCGTGGAGCGTGATGAGGAGAATCCCCTTCTTCTCGTCCGCCTCGTCGGCGTCGGCGCGCAGCGTCACGGCGTCGAGGAAACCCGCGACGGAGGGATCGTCGCCTTCCCCGCCGAACGAAGTCGCGCGCTCGTGCTCGCGGGCCGCGGCGAGCAGCTCGTCCAGGTTTTCGCGGCGCGCCTCGTCCTGCGGATCGAGGGAGCTCTCGTAGAGCTTCAGGAGGCCCGTCTCCTCGAGCGTGAACGCCACCGCGGCGCCCGCGCTGCCCCCCTCGGCCGCCCCGAAATCGCGCAGCTTCGCGACGAGGTCCCGGAACTCGGCGAGCGCCTTTTTCGCGCGCTGGGTGAGACCTTCGGGCAGCGCGTCGAGGACCGCCAGAAGCGAGACGCCACGTTCGGAAGCCGCGGCCTCGACGGCCTCCAGCGTGGCCGCGCCCACGCCGCGCGCCGGCACGTTCACGACCCTCCGGAAAGACACGTCGTCGGACGGGTTGTTAGCGAGGCGCAGGTACGCGAGCGCGTCCTTGATCTCGGCGCGCTCGTAGAACTTCGTCCCGCCGACGAGGATGTAGGGCATGTTCGAGCGCAGAAGCTCGTCCTCGAACGGCCGGGATTGCGCGTTCGTGCGGAAAAGGATCGCGACCTCGGCCTCGGGCCGTGCGCGGCGCGCGGCCGCGATCCGCGAGACGACCTCGCGTGCCTCGTCGCGCTCCTCGTCGAAGACGGCGAGGCGCACGCTCTCGCCGCCCGTCTTCGTCGCCCTGAGCGTCTTGCCGAGTCGGCGGCGGTTCTCCGCGACGACGGCTGCCGCGGCCTTCAGGATCGGCGCCGTCGAACGATAGTTGCGCTCGAGGCGGACCGTCTTCGCCGTGGGGAACTCGCGCGCGAACTCCAGGATGTTCGACACGTCGGCGCCGCGCCAGCGGTAGATCGACTGGTCCTCGTCGCCCACGACGAAGAGGTTCCCGGCCTCGCCCGCGATGAGGCGCACGAGCTTCGCCTGGACGCGGTTCGTGTCCTGGTATTCGTCCACGAGGAGATGCCGGATGCTCCGCCTGAGAAGGTCGCGCACGTCGTCGCGCGTCGCGACGAGGCGCGTCGAGAGGACGAGGAGGTCGTCGAAGTCGAGCGCCTTCGCCGCGCGCAGCGACTTTTCGTACGCGCGCGCGATGTCCGCGAGGCGGGAGCCCAGAAAGTCGCCGAAGCGGCGCGGGAAGTCGTCCGGCTGGATGCCCTCGTTTTTGGCCTGCGAGATGCGCGACTGGATCTGCCGCGGCGTGGCCGACTTCTCGGGCAGGGCGACTTCCTTCATCGCACGCCTCACGACGGCGAGCTGGTCGTCCGAGTCGAAAACGACGAAGCCCTTCGGCACGCCCGCCTCGTCCGGAAAGCGCCGGAGAAGGCGCACGCCCCACGCGTGAAACGTCCCGACGTAAGAGCGCGGCCGCTCGGTGCCGAGGAGCGCGCCGACGCGGTCTTTCATCTCGCCCGCGGCCTTGTTCGTGAACGTGACGGCGACGACGGCTTCCTGCGGCACGCCGTGCGCCACGACCCATGCGAGCCGGCGGGTGAGGACGCGCGTCTTCCCCGACCCCGCGCCCGCGAGGACGAGGAGCGGCCCCTCGCCGTGCGACACGGCGGCGGCCTGTTCGGGGTTGAGGCCTTCGAGAAGATCTTCCGGGCGGGCGACCAAGGGGGGCGATGGTAGCGCAGCGGCGTCCGCGCCTGATGCAGGTAGATCACGTCGCGCGCCGCGGCGCGGGAAGAGACTCTCGAAAGGTGTGCCGCGCCCCGGACACTCCCAAAGGAACGAGGATTCTCATGCACCCCCCCCGCTCATCTCTTCGTTGGCTCCTGCCTCCCCTTTTCGCCCTCGCCACCGCTCCCGCTCTCGCCCAGAACCTCCTCGTGAATCCCGGGTTCGACCGGGACCTCGGGGGATGGACTCCGCGAACTGACGTCGGATCCGACGTAATCGGCGGGGAGGCGTCCGTCGTTTGGGATGCCCAAGACGCGGCCGGCAATGCGGCCTCGGGGAGCGTAGCCCTCCGCGCGAAGCCCGATTCAAGGTCGACCACTGCGGCCGCGGGCCAGTGTGTGGCAATCCCCAGCCACCAGGTGCTCGTCACCTTCGGCGCACGATTCCTCACCCGGAGCGAGCGCCTGAGCGTCGTGACCACCACCCTGCGGTTCTTCGCAGCTCCCGGTTGCTCCGGTGCGGCGCTTTCCGACGTACGCGCGCCGTCACTTCCTTCGAGCATCACGACGGGATCGAACTCCGGCGGTGCGTGGGTATCCGCCGCGTCGGAAGCTCTCTCGCCGCCAGGCTCGGCTTCGGTGCTCCTCGAGCTGAGCGCGGAGGGTCTCTGGACGTTGTCCTACGGGATCGGCTGGGCCGACGTCGTCGCCGACGACGCGTTCCTCACGCTGACCCCCACCACGACGACGACCTGGATCCTCCCCTCTGCCGCCTGGGTCCACGGTGCGGCGGGAAGCTACTGGACGACGCAGTTCACGCTATGCAACCCCGGGCCCAACGACGCCGCCGTCACGCTCAAGTGGCTCGGCCACGACGCCGACGGCCGGGGCGGGTACGAGTCGACGTACGTCGTCCCGGCGGGCCAGACGCTCGTTCCCGACGAGTTGACGTGGGAGATCAACCACCCCGAGGACTACGGCGCGATCCTGATGACCTCCTCGTCGCCGTCGGTCTTCTTGGAGAGCGAGACGTCGACATACGTCCCCGGCGGCGGCACTGTGGGTCAGGCCCTGCCCGCGTTCGGCCCTGCCGACTTCGCTGGCGCAACGCCGAAGACGCTCGCGCCCGTCCGCGAGACCGCTTCCTTCCGCACGAACCTCGTCCTTGCAAACGCCACGGAGGCGCCTCTCGTCGCCCACGTCGCGCTCTTCTCGGCCGACGGTACGCCGATCGGCACGCGCGACGTCGACCTCCCGCCCCTCGGCATGACGCAGCTCAACCGCGTCGCGGCGGCCCTCGGCGCCTTGACCCTCGACCTCGGCCGCATCGCAATCTCGACACTCACGCCCGGCGGCCTCGTCGCCGCTTACGCCTCCGTCATCGACAACGCGACGAACGACCCGCGGATGCTCCTGCCGCGGGACACCCCCGGCGGCCCGTCCGCGGCCAACCTCCTCGTGAACCCCGGCTTCGACCGGGACCTCTCGGGCTGGGACCTCAGGACCTACGTCGATTGGGGCGACCCCGGCGCTTCCGCGGCATGGGTCGCAACGGACGCTCTCTCTGGAAACTCCGGCAGCGTGCGGTTCCGGCTTAAAGCCTATGGCCCGTCGGTGAACCGAGTCTTCCTCTCGCAGTGCGTCGCAGCCGTGCCGGGGCGCGGATACACGGGGGGCGGACTGCTCCGGACCGACTCGCAAATCCAGTTTGGAGTGATCGCGCGTCTCGAGCTCTATTCCTCCGCAGGGTGCGCCGGGAACCCCGTCGCCGTCGCGGACGGGTACTCCCTATGGTATGCGCTCCCCACCCGGATCGACTCGCAGGGTCGGTGGCTGCCCGTCTCCAAGAGCGCCGTCGCCGGCGCGGGCGTACAGAGCCTGCGCTTCAGCGCCGGAATCGACGCCTTCACGGGCAGTTACTATTCGTCCTCGTCTTTCGACGGGCTCTTCGACGATGCGTTCCTCTTCGAGAAGACGGATCCCGCGGCCGCGTGGATCCTGCCTTCGAGCGCAAAGGTGTCCGGAGCCGCCGGCAGCTCGTGGACGACGACGCTCACGCTGGCGAATGCCGGCGCCGACGACGCCCTCGTAACGCTGAGGTTCCTCGGCCACGACGGGGGCGGCCGAAGCTATGACGAAAAGTCGCTTATCGTCCGCGCCGGGACGGTCGTCGACCTCCCGGACGTCCTCGGCACGCTCTTCTTCTACCGGATTCAGGACCAGGACTTCGGTGCAATCCGGATTGCCACGTCGTCCGAGAGTGTCGCCGTCCAGAGCGAGACCTCGACGCCCTCCTCGAGCGGTACCGTCGGCCAGGCCTTGCCCGCGTTCGGCCCTGCCGACTTCGCCGGCGCAGCGCCGAAGACGCTCGCGCCCATCCGCGAGAACGCTGCGTTCCGCACGAACCTCGTCCTCGCGAACGCCACGGAGGCGCCTCTTGTCGCTCACGTCGCGCTCTTCGACGCCGAGGGGACCCTGCTCGGTAGCCGCGACGTCGACCTCCCGCCCCTCGGCATGACGCAGCTCAACCGCGTCGCGGCGGCCCTCGGCGCCTTGACCCTCGACCTCGGCCGCATCGCCGTCTCGACGCCCACGCCCAGCGGTCTCGTCGCCGCTTACGCCTCCGTCATCGACAACGCGACGAACGACCCGCGGACGATCCTGCCGCGTTGACGCGCCGGCCGCGCGGTACGGCATGATCCGTCGCGCCCATGCCGTTCGTCCTCGCCCTCGACCAGGGCACAACCAGTTCGCGCGCGCTCGTCTTCGACCACGGCGGCGCCGTGCGCGGCATCGCCCAGCAGGAGCTCAAGCAGATCTATCCCGAGCCCGGCTGGGTCGAGCACGATCCGACGGAGATCTGGGCGACGCAGTCGGGCGTGATGCACGAGGCGCTGGCGAAGGCGGGCATCACCGGCCGCGACGTCGCGGCCATCGGCATCACGAACCAGCGCGAGACGACCCTCCTCTGGGAACGCGCGACGGGGCGTCCGCTCGCGAACGCGATCGTCTGGCAGGACCGCCGGACCGCGCCCGACTGCGACGCGCTCCGCGCGGCCGGCCACGAGGCGGCGATCGCCGCGAAGACCGGCCTCGTCCTCGACGCCTATTTTTCCGGCACGAAGCTGAAGTGGCTGCTCGACCACGTGCCGGGGGCGCGTGTCCGCGCGGAGAGGGGCGAGCTCGCCTTCGGCACGATCGACACGTGGCTCGTGTGGAAGCTCACGAATGGGGCCGTGCACGTGACCGACGCCTCGAATGCGAGCCGGACGCTGCTCTACGACATCCATACCGGGACATGGAACGACGAACTTCTCGCGCTCCTCGACGTCCCGAGGGAGGTCCTGCCCCGCGTCGTCTCCTCCTCGGAAGTGGTCGCCACGACGGCGCTCGGCGGAGCGGCAGGAGCAGAGGTTCCGATCGCCGGCATCGCGGGGGATCAGCAGGCGGCCCTCTTCGGGCAGGCCTGCGACCGGCCCGGCCTGGCGAAGAACACCTACGGCACCGGCTGTTTCCTGCTGCTCAACACGGGGGCGCACGCCGTCGCCTCGAAGAACCGCCTGCTCACGACCGTCGCCTGGGACCTCGGCGGCGCCCTCTCATACGCCCTCGAGGGCAGCGTCTTCATCGGGGGCGCCGCCGTGCAATGGCTCAGGGACGGGCTGAAGCTCATCCGGACGGCCGCCGACGTCGAGGCGCTCGCCGCGAGCGAGGCCGACAACGGGGGCGTGTACATGGTGCCGGCCTTCGCGGGGCTCGGCGCGCCGCACTGGGACGCCTACGCGCGGGGCGCCGTCCTCGGGCTCACCCGCGGCTCGACCGGCGGGCATCTCGCGCGCGCGGTCCTCGAGTCGATCGCCTTCCAGAGCGCCGACGTCC
>Ga0208080_1001306_pt1 | contig 12231 bp, 14 predicted proteins | sample NGESurdeep092012_3_FD_184476 | JGI IMG/M metagenome (GOLD analysis project Ga0208080, IMG submission 184476) | Arctic peat soil microbial communities from Barrow, Alaska - NGEE Surface sample 210-3 deep-092012 (SPAdes) | ecosystem: Environmental > Terrestrial > Soil > Wetlands > Peat ...
TTCGAGTTGATCGGCGTGACGGCGGCTCCTCCACTTGAGCACGGCTCGTGACACTGCCACATCCCCTTGACGGCAGCCCCCTGTCCACATAATCGAGCGTGAGATCATCCGGGACCGGACAATGGCCGGACTGGCAGCGGCGCGGGCGCGCGGCCGGTTCGGAGGGCGGCGGTCCAAGCTCAGTGCCGACCAGCGGCGGACCGCGCGCAAGCTCTACGACGAGCGCGAGCTCACCGTCGCCCAGATCCGGGAAGGTCCTCGGGGTCAGCCGCACGTCGATCTACCGGGCGCTCGACAAGGACGCGGCCCGCAGTGGCGGCCGCGGAGACCGGGCGGTGAACGCGGGGGAGCGGCTGGTCACGGTGCTGGTCACGGTCGCCGTGCCGGCGGCGGCCGACCCCGAGGACGCCGCTCTGGTGGCCGACGCTGCGGTCAGCACCGCACTGGACGTCGTGCACGCCGTCGGGGTGGAGGGCCACAGCGGGTGTGGGCCGCCCGGCGGCTCTCGGCGGTGCACGTGGCCGCGCCACTTGCCGGTGGCCGGCAGCACCGTGGTGCCGACCGGAACCGGCGAGCCGGCGGCGGTGCTGGTGGTGGGGGAGGGCACCGTCCTGTTGCGGCACCTGGGCGGGGAGCTGCAGCAGGAGCCGCTGGTCGCGCTGGCCCCCGATCCGCTGGATCCAGCGAACACCTACCTCCGGCACGCCTCCCAGGACGCATTCTGATCTCGCAGGATCCGAAGTAGAGCCTCCGCGGCCATGACGGGGGAGACATGGCGGCGAGGCTTAGCCGGGCACAGTACGCCGCTCGACGCGCTGCGAGCCGAAGCCGGTCGGGTCGACGTACGCCCGGCCTGGTCGACGCCGAGGCCCACGCGTCCCGTCGGGTAGTGGGTCCTGTCCGTCGTGGGTCCCGGCCATACTGATCTTGACCCCGGACGCCTGGCCAGCAGTGCCGGTTGGCTCCTCGCCACCGGTCGTGGATCTCAGGCGGCGTGGGCTCCCGCCCGAAGGGCGTCCGAAGCGGCATCAGTGACGGCGGTGCCGGTCTGAGCCGCGCGTTGCTCGAGCTGGCGCAGCGTCTCGGCATCGACAGCGACGTAGAGCCGCACCTCCGTCGATCCGGCCGACTGGTCAACAGGAAGTGTCTCGGCTTCGTCAAGAAGCTCGTCCAGCTCGGCGGACGTGATCTCGTCGTTGTTCGCCACGCCTACATCCTCCCCCTACCGGTCGCTTTGGTAGCGGCGAATCTGAGCAGCGCTCGCCTGCCACGCCGTGCGCACGTGCCACGCGTCCGGGTCAATCGGGTCCGGGTTGAGGACGACGGTGAGCACGCGGCCGCCGTGCGTAGGTCCGATCATAAGAATCGAGCCCTCCACACGTGGGCGCGGGTTGCGGATCACTACGCGGTCACCGTCGTTGACCTGCCGAACTTCCTCGGGACTGATCGCGTGGGCAGCGAGCTTGTCGATCGTCGTCTGCGTGAGGAGCAAGACCACGACGCGCACCGCGGCACCGTACTGCTGCGTCGCCGCAGTGGCGGACCGCGATGACCTCCCGCGACTCAGATGATCTTTCCGACCGGTCGAAACCGTGTCACTGAACCATCCCCAATTGAAGATCCCGGTCGAGGCCTTGCAGCTGAATCGTTGGCCGGGTAGCGCGGTGATCTACCGTCAACCAGGATGACCCACCGGCAAGTCGTTGACGGCGCAGCCCGCGAGCGTCTCGTCCGGCGTTTCGGGCCGGGTGCGCAGCACTGGTGCGACGGACGTTCCAGCGCTGGTGCCCGAGATCGCGCACGGCAGGCCGGCGCCGGTGCTCGCGCCGCAGTGCCGGCGGCCGCTGCCCGCGAGCGCGGGCGTCCTCGGGCAGTTCGTGGCACCAGAGAGAGATGTCGGTGGCCACCGCTACCGTCGCGGAACTTCGGGGGCGGACGGGCAGTCCTACCAACCGGGGTCGGCCTGCCCGCCGCACCCGGTCGAGGAGGAGGCCATGGCGGATCTGCCCGGGCGACCGGGACCGGTGGCCGGGCTGTGGCAGTGGCGGCACCGCGGCGCCTGCCGGGACGCCGACCCGGAGCTGTTCTTCCCCCCGGACGGCGAGCGCGGGCCAGCGCGCCAGCGCCGGCAGCAGGCCGCCGTGGCTGTCTGCGCGGGGTGTCCGGTCCGGGCCCAGTGCCGGGCGTACGCGCTGGCGGTGTCCGAGCCCTACGGCGTCTGGGGCGGGCCTGTCCGAGACCGCCCGCGACGCGATCCTCGGCCGGCCGGCCGGCCGGCGGCCGGCCGGGCGTCCTGACCGAGCCCGTACGGCGATGACCAGCGCCGCCTACGCGGTCCGCGACCAGCGCTGCGCCCCGGCCTGGTCGCACGCCCTGTGGCTGGCCGCCGCACAGCGGGCGATCGAGCAGGCCACCCTGCGCATCGACGCCGAGTCGGCCCTGCGGGCCTTGGTGGACCTACTGGGCCGCCCCGCGACCTCGCCGGCCCCGCTGTTGACCCGACCCGGGTGGGCGGCGCTGATGGCCGGCACCGGGCGACGCCGCAGCTGGCTGGCCAGCCGACTGGCCTGGTTGCACGCGCGCGGACTGCTCACGGCCGTCGACCACGGCTCCGCCGTCGGCATCCGCATGCTGCCACCGCCGCCCGGGACGGGGCACTGTCGGACCACGGTCTACCTGCTCACCATTCCGTTGGCTCCGCCCGGGGTGCGCACATCCGCCGAGGAGTGAACGCCGGGTCGAACCCCCGAGTGCGGCCGACGCGGGCACCGTCCCGGCTGGTGGCCGACAGCGCCCGGTCCGGGTGGTGGCCCGCGCCGGGACGGGCTGGCCGACGTCGGCACCGCCACGGTCGACGCTCTGCGGTTCGGGACGCTGGTGCCGCGGTCACGGTCGCCGTGGCCAGCTGTGCGGACACCCGGGTCGACGACGCGGGGGTGTCGGGGTGCTGCGGCCGTGCCGCCCGGGGAGCCGGCGGGCCCGCCGACCACCGGCGGCCGTTGTCCGCCGGGCACTCTCAGCCGGCCGCGCTCAGCTCGCGCGCGTCCCGGGTCGTCCCGGGGTCGCTCGCGGTGGCCCCATCGGTGCCGATGTACGCCGGCGTGGGCACCGCCGCCGACCGGGACGTACTCCGTCGCCGACGTCGGGAGCGCGTGCCACCGGCCGCACGCTCCGGTACGGCGACTTCCTCAACGCGGTCATCTCGTTCCTGCTGGTCGCGGCCGCGGTGTACTTCGTGGTGGTGCTGCCGGTCAGCAAGCTGATGGCCCGGTTCCGGACCGAGCCCGAGCCGGTGGAGGCCACCCAGGACTGCCCGGAGTGCCTGTCCAAGATCTCGCAGCAAGTGCGGCGATGCGCGTTTTGCACCGCGCCGTTGGCGCCGGCGGCCTGACCTGGGGTCACTCGATCGACAAGCGCTCCGGCGGGTGCCCACAGCCCAATTGGCGGCCGCCGCCCGTTGCGGACGGTGAGGCGGCCAAACCGCGCTGCACCGGGCAGGACGAGACCGGGCGACGGTGGGACGTGCTGACGGTGGCCCGGTGGGCCATCGCCGCGCGCGGAGGCTGCGAGGCCAGCGACCGGTTGGCCATCCGGGTGCTGCAAGTTCCGCCGACCGGACGGGGTGCGCGCCGCCGGCTGACCACGCTGCACCTGGTCGCCGGGCCGGTGACGAAGGCGAGCTGGTGCTGACCGTGCTCCCGGGGAGGACTGAGCGACGCCCACTCCTTCAGGAATGACACAGGGCTACTCACGAGGGGCTCCGGGCACGGCGGGCGGGGAGTTTCCGCTTCCTTACCCAGGCCGCACCGGCCGCCCCGCCGAGAACCCGGGTTTCCGGGCCGAGTCGGTGACCCACCGGGGAACGCCTAGCGTGTCACTTGCGGTACTGCTAGTGACCGGCCATGCTCGGCCACTCGGACGAGGGGGCGCCATGGCTCTAGGCACGCGACTGGCCGGACTCGTTGCCGGCATCATGCTGATCGTGGGCGGGCTGGCCGGCCAGGCAGCGGCGGAGTCGGCGGTGCCGGCCTACCCTGGAGACTTTCCGGACCCGGCGGTGATCGTGGCCGGCGGCTACTTCGCCTACGCCACCGGGCACGGCTCGAACCTGCAGGTGATCAGCTCCCCCGACCTGCACACCTGGAGCCCGCCAAGCGACCCGCTGCCCCGGCTGCCGGCGTGGGCATCGCAACCCTGGACCTGGGCTCCCGGGGTGATCCGGCGCGGCTCGACGTACCTGATGTACTACACCGCCCACCACAAGGCCTGGAACCAGCAGTGCATCTCGGTGGCGACGTCGGCGAGTCCGGCCGGTCCGTTCACCGACAACTCGTCAGCCCCGCTGCTCTGCCAGCGGTCCCGGGGCGGCTCCATCGACCCACAGCCGTTCCTGGCGCCCAACGGGGCGCTGTACCTGCTCTGGAAGAGCGACAACAACGCGATCGGGCGGCCCACCGAGCTGTGGAGTCAGCAGCTGTCCCCCGACGGCCGGTTCCGGATCGGCTCGCCCACCAAGCTGCTCGACGCGCTGCCCGCGCCGGCCTGGCACGGCGGCATCATCGAGGGGCCGGCGATGGTCTATGCCGCTGGCGCGTACTACCTGTTCTACGGCGCCAGCGTGTGGGACAGCCCCCAGGCCGGCATCGGATACGCCACCTGCACCACGCCGCTCGGCCCGTGCGTCGATCAGTCGGTCACCGGTCCCTGGCTGGCCGGCCGCTCCGGCGCCCAGGGACCGAGCGGGCCGGCGGTCGTCGCCGACCCCGGCGGCGGCCTGCACCTGGCCTACCATGCCTGGACCGGAGCCGTCGGCTATCCGGCCGGCAACCGGTCGCTTTTCATCGATGAGCTGACCTTCTCCCCGGGGCGTCCGGTCCTGGGCTGAGCGCCGCGGCTGGACGAACCGGCTTCCGGCCGACCAGGGAGAGGTAGCCCCGGGCTGACTTGCCCCAGGTCGCCCGCCTGCTCACCCGCGCCGCCGCCGACGACCCGACCGGACACGCCCCGGCCGCCGTCCCAGTCGGAGACACTGGTCCCAATGTGTGGTCGGTTCGCCTCCGGGCGGGACCCCGATGACCTCGCCGTCCTGTTCGGGTCGATCCGCAGCGGCGAGGCGGTGTCGCCGAGCTGGAACATCGCGCCGACCGACCCGGTGCAGATCGTGCTCGAGCGGGCCGACCGGACCGCTCCGCGGGCGGCCCCGGTCCGCCAGCTCCGGCCCGCCCGGTGGGGGCTGGTGCCGTTCTGGTCCACCGACTCCCGCGGCGCCGCCCGCCGGATCAACGCCCGGGTGGAGACGGCCGCGGAGCGGCCGGCGTTCCGCCGGGCCTTCCGCGCCCGGCGCTGCCTGCTCCCGGCTTATCTGGTACCCGTGACCGGCGACCGCAAGGACGGCAACTGACGCCGCAGCGGGGATGGCGCCCCGTTGCGGACGGCTTATCTGCCCCCGGTCGGCAAGAGCGGTAAGCCCCGCCCGCTGGTTCGGCGTGGCGGCCGGACGATGGCACTGGGTCGGCGCACAGTGCACATGTGCCGCTCACCGCATCGGGGTCGCCGGTACGGATGCAGCGGGTCGACCTGGGCGGGGGCGAGACCACCTGGACCGTCCTGGGACCTGATCATTTGCCGGTCGACGCGATCGAGCGGTTCCTGGAGTACCTGCGCCAATGTGACCGGTCACCGAACACGGTGCGCTCCTACGCCCGGGCGCTGGCGCTGTGGTGGGAGTTCCTCGCCCTGCGCGAGCGCGGGTGGGACGGCGTGCAGATCGAGGACCTGACCGGCTTCCTCGGGTGGCTGCGAACCGGGTTGCCGCCCGGCGTCGAGCCGCTCGGGCCGGTCGAGTCGCAACTGGGCTCGGCGACCGTCGCGGTGCGGCTGCAGGCGGTGCGCTCCTTCTATGACTTCCAGCAGTTGCGCGGCCTCGACGTGGCGGGCTGGATGTGGTCAACCGGCGGTCGGCGTTCCACTCGCTACCTCCCGTTCCTCGCGCACGTCCGACCTGGTCCCCCGGCGGTTGCCACCGTCCGGGTCGCGCGCCGCCGCCGGTCCGCACCGACGCTGACGCCCCGGCAGATGGAGCTGATCAAGGACCGCTGCGGCCGGTTCGACCGCGAGACCCGGTGCTGGGTGGGCTCGGTGCGCGACCGGTTCTTCTTCGCCCTGCTCGAAGAGACCGGGTTGCGACTGGGCGAAGCCCTGTCGTTGCAGCATCGTGACTGGCACTCCGGCGGCGGCGAGAACCCGTTTCTCGAAGTCGTGCCGCGCCGGCATCCGCTGGGTGTTCGGGTCAAGGGCGGCGAGTACCGCAAGTTGTATGTCTCGGACGGGCTCGATCGCCTCTACGCCGAGTACTTGTGGCAGCTCTGCGACGCCGGGATGGACACCGTCGTCGCGTCGATGGATGTCGGCTACGTCTTCGTCAATCTCGCCGGCGGCCAACGCTTCGCCCCGATGCGGCCAGAAACCATCTACAAACTGGTCAACCGGATCAGGCGTGAGCTGGCCGGTCAGGTTCCGCCGCAATTCTCGCCGCACTGGTTCCGCCACACCCACGCCACCGCGATGTTGCTGTCCGGACGTCCGATCCATGTCGTGAGTCGCCGGCTCGGCCACGCCGATGTGCAGACGACGTTGAACACCTACGCCTGGGTCACCGACGACGACGAGCTGCGGGCGGTCGCGGACTGGTCCGCGGTCGCCTCGAGCTGGGAGATAGGCGATGCGCAGAGCGGCTGATGCCGAGGTCCTGGCGGTGCTGCACCGGCACAACGCGTCGCCGTACTCCGCGGTCGGGAACGGCCAGCTGCTCGACCGGGTGCCTGAGCCGCTCCGGCTGGTCCACTACACCCGCCGAGCCATCCCCGCCGAGTACGCCGCGTCGTTCGGCTACTACCACCGCAAGATCGGCGACGTCCATCTCGACGGGCTCCCCGAGCCGATGCAGCGGGAGCTGATGTTCGTGGTCTGGCGCATCGTCGAGCTCGGCGGGCGGGTTCCGTGCGGGCCGCTCGGCTTGCTGGCCCGCGAGCTGGCCGCCACCGCGGCGAGGCTGCGCGACCAGGGGCAGCCCGGGTCGAGTCTGCTGGACCGGACACCGGCGCAGTGGCGGACCGAGCTGGCCACCACCTGGGCGCGGCGCACCAAGGCGCTGCCGAACCCGAACACGCTGCGCACGATCGCCGGACCGCTCGACCGGGCGTGCAAGCTGCTCTGGTTCGGCTACGACCAGAGCCCGTGGTGGCGCCGCGAGGTCTGGGACCCGGTCATGGACGACCGGATCCCGCGACGTGACCACGAGCCGATCAGCAACACGGTCCACTGGCACCGCATCGACCCGGCGTGGCTGCGCCTCGCCGCGATGTGGCAGCTCAAGACGCTGCTGGAGACCGACCGCCTGCGCTGGGCCACCGTCGAGACCCGGCACAGCGCGATGGTCGTGTTCAGCCGGTGGGTCCGCAGCCGTGGCCTGGACTCACCACTGCTCTGCGACGACCCGGCGCAGCTGCGACCGCTGATGCTCGACCTGCTCGACGACATCCGCTCGGCACCGGCCCAGACCGGGTGCCGAGCCGGCCAACGACGCGCCCCCGCGACCGTCGCCGCCATCACCGCCGCGGTGCGCGGCCTCTACGCGTTCATCCATGACCACCGCGAGGATGCGGCCAGGGCCACCGGCGATCGGCGATGGCTCGAGCTGGGACCGGAGTACCTGCGGTTCTGGCGACCGATGGACATGCCCCGCAAGCAGCGGCGGCACTTCGACGAGCGGCACCTGTTCAGCGACCGCGCGCTGGCCCAGATCTCGCAGCACGCGCACCGGCTCGGCCAGCCGCGCAGCGCAGGCGGGCTCGGTGATCCGCAGGGGATGCGGCTGCTCCTGCTGATGATCGCCACCGGGCGCCGCGTCAACGAACTGTGCATGCTCGACGTGCATCCGATCATCCCGGTCGCGGCATCGAGTCGGGGCGACGCGGGAGTTGCGAAGCTGCGCTACCAGCAGACCAAGATTGCCGGTGCCCCGGACACGATCTTCGTGGACAACGAGGTCGTCGAGATCATCGCCGAGCAGCGGCGATGGCTGTTCGCGCACCTACGCGCCACCGGGTGCCCGGACGAACCGCGCTACCTGTTCGTCCGACTCCAGCAGAACCGCCGAGGCCGGCAGCACTACGCGGCCTCCCGGTTACGGCACCAGCTGCTCGAGTTGGCCACGCTGGCCGACCTGCGCGACGGCGATCGGCCGTTGCGAATTACCGCCACCCACCGGTTCCGCCACACCAAGGCGACCAGCCTGCTCAACGCAGGGGTCCCGCTGCACGTCGTCCAGCGCTACCTCGGCCACACCTCGCCGGAGATGTCGATGCACTACGCGCAGACCCTCGACGCCACCGCGAAAGCCGAGTTCCTGCGCTATCGAAAAATCACAACTGATGGCGACGCCGCCATGTCGAGCGCGGACCTGTTCGATCTGTTGGCCCTGGACACCCGCACCGATCGGGTTCTGCCCAACGGCTGGTGCAGCTTGCCGCCGGCTCGATCGTGCGACAAGGGCAACGCCTGTTTGACCTGCGACCTGTTCGTCACTGACCGGCGGTTCCTGTCGGTGCACCGGGAGGAACTCACTGGGCTGGGCCAGCTCGTGGACAAGCGCCAGGCAGCGCACGAGCAGCGGACCGGTCAGCCGATGCCCGACAACCACGTCTGGCTGACCATCCGCCGGCGCGAACAGGGGGCGCTTGAGTCGATCATTGCCCGGCTAGAAGCCGATCCCGAAGTCGTCGGCGCCGGAGAAGGCGCTCGGGTCGAGCGGGACACCGGCACGCCGGGCACCCGGTGGCCGATCGCGGGTCAGCGGTGACCGGCAATCCGGACAACCTGCGGCGCGCGGCGGCCGCCAAGCGCACGGCCGCCTACGAGCGCGCCGACGCCGGTCTGCGCAGACTGCTCAAGCGCGGCGACGCGGTCACCTTCACCAGCGTCGCGGCCGCCGCCGGCGTCTCCAAAGACTTCCTCTACCGCAACGCTGAACTGCGTGACCGGATTGCCCGGCTGCGTTCCCAGCAGGACGGCGCCGCTCGCACCGCGAGCACGACGGTGGAGACCACCAGTGACGTGAGCAGCGTCGTGCGCACTCTGACGCTCAAGCTCAGTCGGGAACGCGCGCAACACCGGGAAGAGATCACCGACCTTCGAGCAGCCTTGGCGGCGGCTCACGGCGAGCTGCTGGCCCTCACGCGCCGGCTCGCCAAGCCCGCCGACTGACTGCACCGCTGCGTCTCTTGACGACGCGACCGCAACAGAGAAACGCCATCACTACAGCCGTTTCGCAGCCACTGTGCCTGCGGGCTACAGATAGCCCGGCGGACGGCTACTACGAGTGGCAGCGCACCCCGGCCGGCGGCAAGACCCCGCACTTCCTGCGCCCCCGCGACCGCGGCGTGCTGGCCTTCGCCGGGCTCTACGAGCTGTGGTGCGATCCGACCCGCCCGCCGGCGGACCCGACCGCGTGGCTGTGGACCACGACGATCCTCACCACGGCCGCCATCCCGCGGCTGGCCTACCTGCACGACCGGATGCCCGTCATCGTCGCGCCGGCGCGGTACGCCGCCTGGCTCGACCCCGGCCTGACCGACCCGGCCGCGGTGCGCGGGCTGCTCACTCCGACCCGGCCTGACCTGCTGGCGGCCTATCCGGTCGACGCCGCCGTCGGCAACGTCGCCAACAACGGCCCCCAGCTCACCGACCCGGCCCGGACACCGGCGAGCGGGCGATAGCTGCCGGGGGCCGCAGCGGGCCGCCCCCTACGCCGCGCCGGCCGGCCGGCCGCGATCCGGGACTGGCGCGTGTGGGCCGGCGGGGTGGCGGTCGCCGCGTTCCTGCTGGCCGCCGGCGGCGGCGGGCTGGTGCCGGGCGGGCTTCTCGGTGTCGCTTGCTGCCGCCGCGCTGGTGCGGCGCGCTACCGGCCGAGAGTCCTCTCCTGGCGCACGTCCTCGCCGGCCCCGGGGAGTGCTCGTCGTCTCGGTGCTGCCGACTGCCGGCCCGCTGCTGTGGCCTGCAGCCGGTCCACCTCCCACCAGCGGGCGGTGAACCAGTCGGTCAGCGGCGCGCCCCCGGTCCACAGCCCCCGCCCTGGTGCGCCGGCTGCCGACGCGGCCATGGGCCGGCCCGGTGTACCCGGTGGGCGGTTGTGCCCAAGGACCGGTACGGCGGCGCGGGCCGGTCTGGGTTGCGGTGTCCGGCACCGGCCGGGGTCGCCGTCCGCACGGCCAGCCGGGTTCGGCAGTGGGTGGCAGTGCTGCCCCGCCGCTTCCTGAGCTCAGCTCCGCCACGACGCCCAGTAGTGCGGACTAGGCGCCCGAATGGTGTTTGCACCGGCCGGCTGGACCACCTGACGCACCATGGTGCGATCGGCCACGGTGGCGCGGGCCGGGAAGGGCTGGTTGATCAGCGCAGCTTCACCGCTTGGCGTAGTCGGCCACACCCTGCCAGTCGATGAGCACACAGGGCTCGTCGCCGTCGACGACAGCGTCGTGTCCAGGAGGGGCGACCATGAGGTCTCCGGGGCTGAACTGCTCCGACGTCCCGTCGTCCATCGTCACCGTCATCCGCCCGGACACGACGTAGGCCATATGCGCTGCCTGACACGACTCCGTACCCGCGATCGGCTTGACGTGCTGCGACCACCGCCAGCCCGGGTTGAACGTTCCGCGACCCACGGGGCCGGTTTCGGTGTCGACAACCTCCAGCTGTCCTCTTCCCGCCTCGAAGGGGCGAGTCTCACCACTGTCAATCGCAACTCGCGACAAGCGACCACTGGCCATACCAAGCTCCTCGGTCCGTTGGTCCCCGATAACCTGGAAGGGTCGTCGATGCCAGCTGTGTTGTCCATAGGCTTCTCGCGCTGTTGTTGTCCGGCTCCTGGCAGCTAACTCGAAGCCGCGGGAACTGCCCAAGTTGCTGCAGGAGCAACGGCTCGCAGCGCGGCTGCTCGGCCCGGTAGCACCCCGTTGCCTCGGATAGCTCCCCGGTCAGGCCTGTCGAGGCCGCTTGACCGCCGACGGCGTTCGGGCAAGCGGCTGCAGATCATGGTGATCTGCGAGGGCGCGGTGGCCGACCGCTCGCCTACCGGTCAGGGTGGTCAGCTGGTTTGCCGTCCCGGACCAGGTGCGGTCGCTACCCTTGCCCGGGTGCGTACTTCGCCAATGCGGTCGTTCGACCCGCGGGCGGTGGGAGCGCTGGAGTGCCGGGCCTGGGTCACGTACTACCGCCGCGAATGGCTGGCTTTCCTGCTCTCCGCCGTCCGACTGGTGCGGCACACCTTCGGGCTGTCCTGGCCACGAACCCTCGTCGGCGCCTGGTGGGTGCTGCGGGCGAACCAGGTGTGGGCGCCGTACCCCGACAACCGCCCAGACCTGGCCCGGCGCTACATGCGCCGGTTCTATGACCTGGTGGCCCGCGGCTCCGCCGAACTGTTCGACCCGGAGGAGGCGGCCCGGCTTGAGGTCGACTGGTGGCGCGTCCATCGGGAGATCCAGCGCGGCCCCGGGCCGGCAGACCCGGCAGCGGTCGAGCGGCTGGTCGCCGCCCTGCAGGCGCTCTACGCCTATACCTACGGCGCCGCACCGGACGCCGTCCGGCTGGCGGCGCAGGAGCGCGCCGAGGCGATGCGCCTGTCCGATGGGTGGGTCCGCGATGGCGCCGACCCCGCCAGCCCGGTCATCCCTCGGGAGCGGGCCGCACTCGTCCGCTCCTACGCCGCCCTACTCGTCGCGGTGCATCAATGAGGTCCGCCGACTACACCTTTCGGACTGTCTGGCGGGTCGCCGGCACGCTGGGCGAGGTCACCACCGTCCTCGGCGACGCCGACGCACTGTCCCGGTGGTGGCCGGCGGTGTACCTCCGCGTGACCCCGGTGGAGGAGGGCGCGGCAAACGGCGTCGGCCGCGCTCTGGCCCTGCACACGAAGGGCTGGCTGCCCTACACGCTGCGCTGGACGCTGCGGATCTGCGAGCCGATCACCGACGCCGGCTTCGCCTTGACCGCGGAGGGGGACCTGCAGGGCTTCGGTCGCTGGACGTTCGTGCCGGACGGCCCGGAGGTCGAGATCGTCTATGACTGGCGGGTCCGCGCAGCCAAGCCGCTGCTGCAGCAGCTGAGCTGGCTGCTCAAGCCGGTGTTCGCCGCCAACCACCGGTGGGCGATGGCGCGCGGCGAGGAGAGCCTGCGCCT
>Ga0208080_1001307_pt1 | contig 12228 bp, 15 predicted proteins | sample NGESurdeep092012_3_FD_184476 | JGI IMG/M metagenome (GOLD analysis project Ga0208080, IMG submission 184476) | Arctic peat soil microbial communities from Barrow, Alaska - NGEE Surface sample 210-3 deep-092012 (SPAdes) | ecosystem: Environmental > Terrestrial > Soil > Wetlands > Peat ...
GTCTTGAACGCCGTCTTGATGGTGGCGAGATCGTTCGTCTTCATGGCGTCGGAAAGACCTGTCGAGAGGGTGGTCTCGGTCGCACTCTGTTGGGAAAGGTCCTTGCAGAATGCGCTGGTCGGATCAGATCCGCCGGTCCGGGCGGGGGTGGTGGCGGTCGAGCCTGACGATGCCTTGGTGGTGGTCGGGGAAGCCGACTTCGACCCCGAGCTGCACGCAGCCAGGCCGAGACCCAATGGCACTACCGCAATTCCAATCCACGCCCGACGCCCGATCATGTGCCATATCTCCTTTGGTGCCCCGCAAGGGCTTCGGGTCAGCGTAGCCCGCCTCCCACCTGTAGTGATCCGAGACCGGGATCGCCGGTCGGACTTCGCTCTCGGAACCTCAGGTATGGCAAGCCTTGGTGCTTCCCGGGAGGCGGTGCCTGTTCCGGACGACAACTCGGTATCCCAACGCCGCGACCCCTCCGACCGGCGGGATGAGGATCACTTTTCCGACTGCGCCTCTCCAGCCCCGAGCAGCCATAAGCGATTTCGCCACCGCCAGGTGCCCTTCGAACAGACGACCATCGGAGTCCACCCACCATGCCGCCTTCTGTCCGTCGGCGGGAGTGAGCCCGAGCTCAGCCAGGCCGTCTCCGCCAAGGTCTTGCCACGAAGACGCTTTCGCCGGGACCCGCCACCGGTCCGAGATCTTCATGGCCACTGACGTGCAGAACCCGCAGTCCCCGTCATAGATCAAGATCGGCGCGCGCGAGGTGACCACCCACCGAGGCTAGTTCTCGGCCACGGCCACGATCCCCCCGCCAGAGCCGGCAGCCAACTAGACGGGTTGGGCCTCGGGAGTAACCGGGTACCTGGCCGATCGGGTTCCGGGCTTGTTGTGCACGCCCTCCACCACGTCGGGATTGGCGACCAGCACCTCTCCTTCGAGGCCGTCAGGGTCGGTGAAGAACACTGACAACACAGGGCCGAAGTCGGTGACGAAATCGTTGGCGGCCCCTCGATCCATCAGACGGCGCCGGACCTCTTCGAAGGCCTCGATGGTCGGAGCGCGCAGACCGATGTGGTCGATCCGCCCCCGACCGAACATCGGGACCTGGTGATCGGCTTGGGTATTTCCCTCGATCTGAAAGACGTTCAACTCGACCATGGGGCTGAGTTGGATGATCGAAAGCTGAGCACCCTCGGACTCGGGGTGGTTCCCCACGACCTGGGCATCGAAGACCTCTCGATAGAAGGAATGCAGGCGTTCCGAGTCCTTGGTCAGGGTGGCGACATGGTGAAATCCGTCAATGAGCATCGTTGTCCTCCGTTGCTGGTGGGTCGGTGATCACCTCAGCGTTCAGAATTGTAGGAATACACGTTGGTTGGTCGCCCAGAATAGGTACTGCCCGGCCTCCCGCACGAGCCGGTCATCGCCACTTCTCATTGCGGTCATTTTGAGAACACCTGGCCGAACAGACCACCCATCAGTTCAATCGACTCAGCACCGTTGAGGGGAGTGTCAATCGGGATGTCGGGAACGACGTGGCCCAGGTCCTTGCCCGAGACGGCAGAGGCGAGTTCCCAAAGTGCCGGAGTGCCTCACCGAGCCGGCGCTTTGGGGACCTCTCTCCTCCGGGCCGACCCTGGCCCCGGGCGACATTCGGCTCAGGCCACGTCCAGTTCCGCATACATGCAGGAGCTGTAGTCCCCTGGCTCGTTGCAGATCAGCTCGTAGCGGCCAGCAGGTAGGTGCACGAAGTGGTGTTGAGGGTCGCCCGACCGCCAGGACCCCTGGCCACTGCCGCCACAGCAACGGTCGAGATCGTCGCCAGACCCACGATGACAGCCAGAATCAAGACCAAGGGCTGGCGTTTCATGTCTTTGACCTGATCAACTCCCGCAGGCGCTGCTACGCCTCGGTGCTGATTTCGCCCCGACCCAGACGTTCCTTCAGGATCTGCTCCGGGTCTGCTTGCCCAGAGTCTCGACTGCCCGATCCTGACCCTCGGAACAGGAACACCGCTCCCCAGATCACCAATGCCCAGAACAGGAGCATTCCGACCAACATCAGGGCAAGCAAGGATGCCACCCACCGTTGCCGTCATAGAACATCATCGGAGCGGGTTCGCTTTCTCCAATCAATGTCGTCCGGCGAATGGCTGGCCGGTAGGGCCATATGTCCCATCACCGAGGAGACGCCGACCTCGTAAGCAACTGGAGTCGCCAGGTCCAAGCATTAGTCCGAGGAGATTCTGACCGACGATGTCAGACCGAAGAGCGCCGGGCGGCGACCCAGGTGAATGGCTGTACGGTCCCGGTCGGAGTTGAATGAACTTCCCGCCGGTGCTCCACCACCTGGAATCCGCTTCCCAGGACCGCACCGAGTTCGTCTGCGCTGTACCGGGTCACCGGAAGTCCCGAACACCGTTCCGGACCGTCTGGTGCGAAGGTGGCCATGATGACCGCTCCACCAGGGGCGACAGCACGACGCAGGACGTTCCGATAGCCATCGACCTCCTGTCCGGAGAGGAAGTGGAATACGGCTCGGTCGTGCCAGAGGTCATAGAGGCGTGTCGGCTCCCAGGACAGTAGATCCTCTGCGATCCAGGTCACTCGGGCATCGTTGCCCACCCGTTGGCGGCTGGCTCGTAGAGCAGCGTTAGAGATGTCGAGAATGGTCAGGTCGGTGAAGCCCCTTGCAAGCAACCGATCCACAAGGACAGACGCACCACCGCCGACGTCGAGCACCCCGGACTCTGGCGCTACGCCGAGCACGTCAAGCAGTTCCAGTGACGCAACCGGTTCAGGCTGATACCAACTCACGGCGTCTGGGTTGCTGCCCTCGTAGACGTTTTCCCAGTGCCTGGCCCGCTGATCAGTACTTGAAGGGTGGTCTGTCACTTCCATGAGCCTAACGATGGCCAGCGGCGATTGGATCCTCACCGGATAGGTCCTGCCTTGCCCCGCAAGTGCCGGTAGGTGGCAGACCCAAATGGCTACTTCACGGGCAGCGGACAGAGTCTCATTTGCACCCAAAGGGTCACTGGCGGTGTCCGCTAGCAGGAGGTTCTACCTTTAGACGGTAGACATTGGTCTGGCGCGCTTCGAAGCCGAGCCGGATGTAGAGCCGGTTGGCCCCCTCGCGACTGGGCCTCGAGGTGAGGTCGACCGACTTCGCCCCTTCGGCTTCGGCCCGGGCCAGGGCAGCCATCACCAGGGCTTCTCCCACCCCCGCGCCGCGGGCCGACTCGTCGACCACCACGTCTTCGATCCACGCCCTCACCCCGGTGGGGACCCGAAAGAGGGCCAACGTCAACGAACCGACGATGTCCCCGGACGCATCGGAGGCAATGAGCAACACCGAGGCCGGGGAGGACACAATCTCTTCGAGGTCGGCACTGCTCGGTCCGGGTGATGATGACGACAGTTGGGGCACCAGCCGAGCGAACGCCTCCACCATCCCCGGGGAGACAGCTGTGGCTTCGGCCACCACCACGGAGTTGGGTTTGGCCTCCTGACGCTGGCGGCGATCAGAACTACGACTGCTCATTTCGACCACCGGACGAGTGTAGCGACCGGGGTATCCCCCTGATCAAGCCGGATCGAATCAGACCTTGTCCGGATCGCCCCGCCAGGTGGGGACACGCACCGAGTCATACAACACCTCGATCGGGTCACCCCGCAGGGCAGCGAACACATGCCCTCCCCAGCGTTCGGCCCCGGCCAACGGGTCCGGGAGGTTGTCCCGGGAGAACCATCCGACATCGGCGCACTCCAGTGGGTGGGCCTTCAGCTCGCCACCCACCGGCCGGCACTGGAACACCAGTGAATACAGAGGGATGCGGCTCATTCCCACTCGGAGTCCGTCGAGCACGGCGATGAGGCGGCCCACCTCGACCTCGATGCCGGTCTCCTCTTCGACTTCTTTCACCACTACTTCGGCGGCGGAGTAGCCAACATCTGCCCACCCTGTCGGATAGAGCCATACCCCTGAGTCGGCCCGCTTCACCAACAGGATCTCGCCCTGGTCGTTTCCCACTGCGGCACCGACCGCCACCTTGGGCGTTACGTACCCGGGCACACCCTTCCCGACAGTGGAGAGCCACTCCTCAACCAGGCCGTCAGCGTCCTCGGCCCCGTCCACACCTTCATCGACAGCTACCCGGATGTCGGCGGCGACCCGCAGAATTTCCTCGAACCGCTCTTGTTCATAGAGGGATTCGGTAAAGCCGAGGCCAGTCCGGGCGATGCCGGCCAGGGCTTCGCTCCAGCGCAACAGCTGTTTGGTGGATGGGGCTGGTTCCACCCGACCGACGCTACCCCACCGCCACCGCCCGTCACCCACCGGCCGTCACCCACCGGCCGTCACCCACCGGCCGTCACCCACCGGCCGCCGCTGCCACCCGCAGTCGCTCCTCGTCAGCGCCAACCACCCCGTATACCGCTGGGCCGCCGACTTCGGTCAGAATGGAGTGTGCCCGTCAACGAAGACTGCCGTCACTACATCATGCAGACAACCGCTCACGAGGAGAAGCTCGAGCGCTGTCGCATGGGTGCCAACGAGCAGCTTCCCTTCGGATGCCCCGAGGGGTGCCTGTTCTACGAGGCGCGCAAGGTGTCGGGCGCCGGCTGGACCATCCGCACCACCGACGAGAACTGAGTCGACAGCGGCTCGCCGCCGCTCCCTACTGGCGCCGCTCACCCCACCTGAGTGGCTACCACGGTGAAGGTCAAGGGCAGCCGGGGATGCCCCGGCGGGGCCGACCACCGACCCGGTTCGCTCTCAATCAGCCACGGGAAGGCCTGGTGCACCGTCCAGTCGTGCTCCTCCAGCACGTCGATCCGCAGTCCACGATGGATGAGCGCTGTCACCACTTCTCCGATGCTGTGGTTCCACTCGTAGCTGCGGGTATGGCGGAGCGGTCGGTCGGCGTCGGCGTAAGTGACGTCGGAATCGTCGACGAACGGGTCGACTTCTTCGAAATAGGAGTACTCGAGCTCCGTCGACTCGTTGGACAGCGCCCACGCCAAAGGGTGAACGTCGTGGAGGTAGAGCCTCCCACCCGGACGCACCAGCGCGGCTGCCTGGTCCGCCCAACGTTCCACGCTGGGGAGCCAGCACAACGCTCCGAGACTCACGTAGACGATGTCGAAGGTGACGTGCCCGAGTGCCTCGGTGGCGGCATGGACGTCTGAGCACACAAATCGGACCCGGTCGTCGAGCCCGGCCTGGTGGGCGAGTTCCTCCGCCACCCGCACGGCCTCGGAAGAGAAATCGAGTCCGGTCACCCGAGCGCCGGCATCCGCCCAGGCCAGCGTGTCGAGTCCGAAATGGCACTGGAGATGCACCAGGTCGAGACCGCGCACATCTCCGAGGGCATCGACCTCCCGTGGCCGGGGTCCGGGCCGAGTGCGAAGCCATCCGTCGACGTCGTAGAAACGGGAGGCGGCGTGGATCCCGACCCGGTCATCCCATTTCCGCCGATTGGCGGCCAGCCAGTCTTCAGTTGCTCCGTCCATCGGTGCCCCCATTGTCCGGTCAACCTCGATGCTCAGCCCTCGATGCTCAGCTCTCGACAACGTCTCCGAGCAGATCAACCCGCACGCCTTCGGCCCGCAACCACTCGACGGCTCCGTCGACAGTCGTCCCATCGCCGTCCAACTCGCAGATGATCCACCCGCTGTGCTCACCCACATCGGCGCGGCGGATGTTCGGCACGATGTCGAGCTCTTTGACCATGCGGGCGATGATCGGCTCGCGCACCAGCTCATCCGGAAACGTCAGCTTTACCCTCACGCCGATCATCGGTTGCCTCCTGGTGCTGACGTCAGCGATAGATCGGACTCGGCGCCACCACCGTGCAGCGCGTCGTTGAGATTCCCCGAGCGGAACCCGTCGAGATCGAGGGTCACATAGCGGTAGCCGGCGGCGTGGACCGCGGCGGTGACTTCGTCCCGCAGGGCGATCACGGTAGCGAGATCCTCGGTCATGACCTCGATGCGGGCGGTGTCCCCGTAGTGACGAATCCGGAGTTGGCCGATGCCCAGGGCCCGAAGCCCCGATTCGGCGTCCGCCACCGAGCGCAGGGTTCCGAGAGTGACCGGGGTGCCATACGGCACCCGTGACGCCAGGCAGGCGGCGGCCGGTTTGTCCCAGGTCCGCAGACCCAGGGACTTGGACCAGGCACGTACATCGGCTTTGGTGAACCCGGCTTCGACCAAGGGAAATACTGCTCCGCGTTCGGCGGCGGCCTGTTGCCCGGGCCGGTGGTCCCCCAGGTCGTCGACGTTCACGCCCAGGACCACCGTCGATCCCCGAACGTCGAGGTCGCTGGCCAAAATCGGCCCGAGCGCCTCCAACAACGACGCCTTGCAGTAATAGCACCGGGAACCGTCATTGGCCGAGTAGGCCGGGTCGGCCAGTTCGTCAGTTTCCACCTCCACGAACTGCAGGCCCCATTCGGCTGCCAATCTCTGACAGTCGGCACGTTCCTCAGGGGCGAGCGACGGCGAGACGGCGGTAACGCACAGCACATTGTCGGGTCCCAGGGTGTCGTTGGCCACCCAGGCCACAAAGGCCGAGTCGGCACCGCCGCTGAAGGCCACAACCACTCTTTTCATGCGGCGGAACGCCGAGCGCAATGCCCCGAGATCCCCACTGGATCCGGTCGCCGTGGCCATCGAGGTCGTGGCCATCGAGGTCGACTCACTCACCCCGCACCGCCGTCGCCATCACTGTTTCGATAGGAGCCACCATCCCGGTGACGAAGGTACCGAACTCGGCGAACCGGGCCGAGCCTTCGTCGAAGCGCATGGAGTAGACGCAGTCCTTCAAGTCATCGGGACGCACTCCGAACAAGGTGACACCCCACTCCCAGTCGTCGATGCCGGTCGATCCGGTAATCAGCTGCAGGACCCGACCGGCAAAGGTTCGACCGACGGCGCCATGCGCGTACATCATGGCTTTGCGTTCCTCGAACGGCAACGAGAACCAGTTGGAGCCTTCGGCGTCACCGCGACGTTTGGACATCGGGTAGAAGCAGAACGCCTGCATCCCCTCGGGAGGCAGCTGCGGATAGAGCCGCTTCTGCTTGATCTCATCGGGAAGACCGGCGGCGTACTCGGACACCTCGGTCAAAGATACGAACGAGTCGACCACCACCAGGCCGGCGGCTTGGAGGTCCGTCTGGAACGTGCGTAGGCGCCAGAGGTCCTCAGCCAGCGCCATGAACCCGACATCTGCCTTGTGGCCGAGCAGCGATATCGAGACGACCTGGACATTGCCGGCTTCCGCCTCTTTGACCGCCCTGGTCACCGCTTCGATGTCGACCCCGGACCCGGTCCCACCCGCCTTGGATCCGGGAGCTTTGCAAAAGAGGTGGAGTACACCCCAGCCGATGGACGGGGAGAGGGCTTCGGTCACAGTGGTCAGTCTAGGGATCCGACGGAGGAGTAGCCGCCGGGCACCACGAGCCTGGCGATCCACCCCTGCCCCTGCCCCTGCCATCAGGCACCCCCGGAATACACGAAGGGCGCCCCGAGGGGCGCCCTTCGTCACATCACCGGCCCAGCTAAGGGCCGCTATTGGTCTGGCGACTTAGAAGTCGTCCATCCCGCCCGGCATGCCGCCGTCGGCGCTATCGGGCTTGTCCACGATGACGGCCTCGGTGGTGAGGAACAGTGCGGCGATCGAGGCGGCATTCTGCAGCGCCGAACGGGTCACCTTCACTGCGTCGATCACGCCGGCGTCGAACAGGTCCTCGTACTCACCGGTGGCGGCGTTGAGACCTTGGGTGGGCTTCTTCAGGTTGCGCACCTTGTCGACGATGACTCCACCCTCCAAGCCGGCGTTGACCGCAATCTGCTTCAGCGGCTCCTCGACGGCCCGTGCCACGATGCGGGCACCGGTAGCCTCGTCGCCCTCGAGCTTGTCGGCAGCCTCGAGCACGGCGACCTGGGCCCTCAGCAGGGCCACGCCCCCACCAGGAACCACGCCCTCTTCGATGGCGGCCTTCGTGGTGGAGACAGCGTCCTCGATGCGGTGCTTCTTCTCCTTGAGCTCCACCTCGGTGGCGGCGCCCACCTTGATGATGGCCACACCACCCGACAACTTGGCCAGACGCTCCTGGAGCTTCTCCCTGTCGTAATCAGAGTCGGTCTTTTCGATCTCGGCCTTGATCTGGTTGATCCGGCCCTTGATCTCGTCCGCGGATCCGGCCCCCTCGACCACGGTGGTCTCGTCTTTGGTGACCACTACTTTACGGGCCTGGCCCAACAGGTCGAGTCCGACGGTCTCCAGCTTGAGGCCGACCTCTTCGGTGACAACCTGGCCGCCGGTGAGGATGGCGATGTCCTGCAACATGGACTTGCGACGCTCACCGAAGCCCGGTGCCTTCACGGCCACGCTCTTGAACGTGCCCCGGATCTTGTTGACGACCATGGTGGCCAACGCTTCGCCTTCGAGATCCTCGGCGATGATGCAGAGGGGCTTGCCACTCTGCATGACCTTTTCGAGCAGTGGGAGGAGGTCACGCACGGCGGTGATCTTCGAACCGACCAGCAGGATGTAGCAGTCCTCGAGGACCGCTTCCATGCGCTCGGGATCGGAGACGAAGTAGGGGGAGATGTAGCCCTTGTCGAAGCGCATCCCCTCCACCAGGTCCATGTCCATGCCGAAGGTCTGGGACTCTTCGACGGTGATGACACCGTCCTTGCCCACCTTGTCGATGGCCTCGGAGATCATGCCGCCGATCTCTTCGTCAGCCGCGGAGATGGAGGCCACCTGGGCGATCTGACCCTTGGAATCGGTGTCGCGGGCGATGCCACGCAGGGCGTCGACGGCTGCCTCGACTCCGACTTCGATGCCCTTTTTCATGCTCATCGGGTTGGCGCCGGCGGCGACGTTGCGAAGACCTTCGTGGACCATGGCCCACGCCAGCACGGTGGCGGTGGTGGTGCCGTCACCGGCGACATCGTCGGTCTTCTTCGCCACTTCTTTGACCAACTCGGCACCAATCCGCTCAAAGGGATCTTCGAGGTCGATCTCCTTGGCGATGGAGACGCCGTCATTGGTGATGGTCGGAGCGCCCCACTTCTTGTCGAGCACAACGTTGCGGCCTTTCGGGCCGAGGGTGACGCGTACGGCGTCGGCGAGCTTGTTCATGCCGCTCTCGAGTGACCGGCGGGCCTCCTCGTCGAACGTGATCAACTTGGCCATCTGGTATTCCTCCGTGGGTTCTTCGCTATTAGCACTCTGGACTGTCGAGTGCTAATAGCAAACCACGCCCGACGGAAATCCGCAACCGCACCCCGCCCGAATTGAGCGTCTTTCCTGGTCAGCTGCCGACCGCGCCACGTGGCCGGGTGCGACCCCAGAGCCGGGCTCATCCGCTGCTGGGCAGCCTCCGACCCCGCTCCTGGTCAGCCTCGGGGACGGCCTGGTCAGCCTCCGGCGACGGCCGGGACGATGGAGAGGGTCTGGCCGTCGGTGACCAGCGTGTTCAGCCCATCGAGGAAGCGCACATCCTCGTCGGCCAAAAACACGTTCACGAAGCGTCGCAACTGGCCGGCATCGTCGAAAAGACGCCCGGCGAACCCGGGATGGGCAGCATCGAGCGCCTTCAGGGCCTCGCCCACGGTTGACCCATCGACAGCCACCTCACCGGCGCCACCCGTGAGGGTACGAAGCTGGGCGGGAACGCGGATAGATATCCTCATCAGTTGCTCCTTGCTACCTGGACAGAAAGGTTGGCGGTGGTGGGACCACCTGTCGAGTCAAACTCCTCGAGCCGGTCGAAGGCCTCGTCAAAGGCGTCGAGGGTCGGGGTGATGGTGGCGGAGGGCCCGGCGGTTCCCGACAGTGCCTCCACGGTTTTCAAACCGTGACCGGTGACCATGGCCACCACCCGCTCATCGGAGCGAACCACGCCCTGAGCTGCCAGTTTGGCCAGCGTGGCGATGGTCACTCCCCCGGCGGTCTCGGCGAAGATCCCCTCGGTACGGGCCAGCAGGCGGATCCCCTCGAGGATCTCGTCGTCGGTCACCGACGCACACGATCCCCCCGACTTGCGGATGACATCGAGTGCGTACCAACCATCGGCCGGATTGCCGATGGCCAGCGATTTGGCGATGGTGGAAGGCTTCACCGGTCGGATGGCATCGGTTCCCTCGGCGAAGGCCGTGGCCACCGGGGAACACCCTTCGGCCTGAGCCCCGGAGATCCGGACCGACGGAGCCTCGTCGAGCAGACCCACCCGGCCCAACTCGTCGAAGCCTTTGGCCACTTTGGTCAGCTGACTGCCCGAGCCGATGGGCACCACCACGTGGTCGGGCGCCTGCCATCCCAGCTGCTCGGCCACTTCGAAGGCCAGGGTCTTGGACCCCTCGGCGTAGTAAGTACGCACATTGACATTGACGAAGGCCCACGACGGCCGCTCGCTGGCCAACTCGGCACACAGCCGGTTGACGTCGTCATAATTGCCCTCGACGGCAATGACCCGGCCGCCGTAGACGGTGGTCATGGTGATCTTGGCCGTCTCGAGATCAGAGGGGACCAGCACCACCGAATCCATGCCGGCCCGCGCCGCGTGGGCGGCGACCGAGTTGGCCAGGTTCCCCGTCGAGGCACACGCCGCCACCTTGAAGCCGAGCTGGCGTGCCTTGGTCAGCGCCACCGACACCACCCGGTCCTTGAACGATCCCGTCGGGTTGACGGTGTCGTCCTTGATCCACAACTCGCCCAAGCCCAGCTCCGCGGCCAACCGGTCGGCCCGCACCAGTGGGGTGAACCCGGCGCCCAGGTCGACGGGGTTGGCATCGGCCACCGGCAGCAGGTCGCCGTATCGCCAGATCGTCCGGGGGCCGCTTGCGATGCGCTCGCGGGTCACGGTGGCCCCGATGCGCTCGTAGTCGTAGGTCACTTCGAGGGGCCCGAAGCAGTAGTCGCACACGTGTAAGGCTTCGGCCGGATAGGCGCGCCCACACTCTCGACAGCGCAGCCCGGTTACAAAGTCCACGTTCGTCTCCTCATCGCTCGGGCATTGGCACCTGGGACGACCCCGGCCCATTTGGGCGAGTCGGAGTTCGTTCTGGTTGCCGCGGCGTCACAGGGCCCGGTCCCTCAACCGCTCTGGATGATGTCCTCTATCGTGGACGATCCGAGGCCCCGCGTCAATATCGGGCCTCGGATCACCAGTGGATACCCGCGCATACAGTGGTGCCACCATGCTCCAGCTGCTCGATGACGACTACCAGATGTTGGCGGTTCCCTCCCTCGGTGCCGGGGCGCGCCGTTATCCCCACGCCCGCTTCGATGCCCCGACGTTGGTGGAGGCCAAGGGCGATCGCTATATCTCGGTCTGCATTCCGGCTCGCAACGAAGCCTCCACCGTGGGCACCATCGTGGCGGCCATTGTCAACGCCCTCACCGCCGTCCCCGGCGGAGTGCCCCTGGTCGATGAGGTTCTCGTCGTCGACGATGGTTCGACCGACAGGACCAGGGATAGGGCGCAAGACGCGGGAGCCTGGGTGGTCCCCGCCGAACCCGGAGCCGCCGGGCCGACTGCCGGCGGCAAGGGACAGGCCATGCAGACCGCACTGGAAATGGCCCACGGGGATCTCATCGCCTTTGTGGACGCCGACGTCACCAACTTCGGCCCGCACTTTGTCACCGGGCTGCTCGGGCCGCTTCTGCTCGACGACTCCACCACGCTGGTCAAGGGGTATTACGAGCGCCCGCTCCACGGCGCCCCGGAAGGCGGGGGCCGGGTCACCGAGCTGGTGGCCAAACCGCTCATCGATCTGCTCTTTCCCGACCTGACCGGCATCATCCAACCGTTGGCCGGCGAGACTGCCGCTCCCCGATCGGTCCTCGAGAAGTGTGGCTTGGCCGACGGGTACCAGGTGGAGCTGGCCCTGTTGATCGACGTGGCCGCCAACTTCGGAGCGGAGACCATCGCCCAGGTGGACCTCGGGGTCCGGGTCCACCGGAACCGGCCTCTTTCGGAGCTACGCCCGCAGGCCACCGACATCCTGCGGACCGCCCTGGCCCGGGCCGACGTGAACCACACCCACTGAGCCGGGCCGGAACACACCGATCACCTCCAGCGGGGGCTGTGGATGGAGCTGGATCGGCCCCTCCGACCGAGGCATCGGCACCTCAAATCGTTCCACCTCGCGGCGAAAGGGAGCACTTCTGTCGGGCGAGATGACACCCAGGTGTCGGTGAGCTCACGAATCG
>Ga0208080_1001316_pt1 | contig 12198 bp, 14 predicted proteins | sample NGESurdeep092012_3_FD_184476 | JGI IMG/M metagenome (GOLD analysis project Ga0208080, IMG submission 184476) | Arctic peat soil microbial communities from Barrow, Alaska - NGEE Surface sample 210-3 deep-092012 (SPAdes) | ecosystem: Environmental > Terrestrial > Soil > Wetlands > Peat ...
GGTCTTGACAAAAGGGTCGTGGTCGGTAAGAATTAACCCATCATCCAGAGCGACTGAGGGACGGCCCCGCAGACGTCGCGACAACCAGTGTGAGTCCCGGGATATTCCCTTCACACCAGGTGCCAAAGGCCGAACGATGAAGAGGGAGTTATGAGTTTCGTTACCGGTCTTATATGTCGAGAGTGTGGCACTGCGTACCCCGCGGAGGCGCTGTACGTCTGCGAGTACTGCTTTGGGCCCCTCGAGGTGAACTACAACCTCGAGGCCGCCAAAGGCGTCATCTCTCGCGAATCGATTCAATCAGGTCCACTGTCTATGTGGCGATACGGCGCGTTGTTGCCTGATCCAGGTGCCGCGCCCGTTGACCTTGGCGCGGGATGGACGCCGCTGCGACGTGCGACGCGCCTCGCTGAAGTGCTGGGTGTTCGAGAGCTCTGGCTTAAGGACGACACGCGTAATCCCACCGGTTCATTCAAAGACCGCGTGGTATCCGTGGCGCTCTCGAGTGCTCGACGTCTTGGATTCTCCACGGCGGCGTGTGCGTCGACGGGCAACCTCGCGACGTCGGTCGCGGCGCACGCGGCCTTTATTGGATGGCCAAGTATCACGATCATCCCGGCCGACCTAGAGAAGTCCAAGATCGCCATGACGGCGATCTTTGGCGGCACGGTGCTCGGCGTCGAAGGTAGTTACGACGACGTCAATCGACTCTGTGTGGAGCTCGTAGGCGAACACCCCGATTGGGCGTTCGCGAATATCAACCTCCGCCCGTACTACGCCGAAGGATCAAAGACGCTCGCCTTTGAGATCGCCGAACAACTCGGTTGGCGCACGCCCGACCAAGTCGTGGTGCCCGTGGCGTCGGGCAGTCAGTTGACGAAGGTCGCCAAAGGCTTCAAGGAGTTCATCGAACTCGGTCTCGTCGAAGGGGCAACGCCGGTCTTGTTTGGCGCGCAGGCACAAGGCTGCTCACCAATCGCGAGTGCGTTCGCCCACGGCGACAAGGTCATCACGCCCCAGCGACCGAACACGATTGCGCGTTCGCTCGCTATTGGCAATCCAGCCGATGGCCCTTACGTGCTCGACGAACTGCGCGCGCACGGTGGTGACTGTGGATCGGTGCCCGACGACGAGACGCTCGAGTGCATTGAACTGCTCGCCAAGACTGAAGGCGTGTTCGCTGAGACGGCGGGCGGGGTCACGATCGCCTCGCTTCGCCAGATGATCCAACGCGGCTCGATTGACCCCGAGAAGTCGATCGTGGCGATCATCTCGGGCCACGGTCTAAAGACCCTCGACGCCATTGTCGACAGCGCGACGGTCAGCTCGACGATCACGCCGTCGCTCGCTGCCGCCGAAGAGGCTCTTCGATTTCACCAGTTAGTAGCAGCGTCATGAGTGTCATCGTTCGCCTCCCTAGTCAACTTCGTTCTCTCGTGGGAGGCGTGGGTGAAGTGTCCGTTGACGCCGGCACCGTTCGAGAGGCGATTCTGGCGGTAGACGCCGCCTACCCGGGCCTCGCCACCCGTGTCCTGGACGATGACGGCACGCTGCGCCGCTTCGTGAACGTCTTCGTGGCTGACGAAGACGTGCGATTTCTTGATGGACTTGACACTGTGTTGGTGGCGGGTCAAACGGTTTCCCTGGTGCCAGCCGTCGCGGGGGGCTGAAACTCCGTTAGCACTCTCGGCTAGAGACTGCTAATATTGCGTTGCACCAAAAAGGTGCTTGCACTAGGAGGAATCACCGTGGCGAAACTGATCGCTTTCGACGAAGAGGCGCGTCGCGCCCTCGAGCGCGGCATGAACAAGCTCGCTGACGCCGTTCGCGTCACCTTGGGGCCCAAGGGCCGCAACGTGGTCTTGGACAAGAAGTGGGGCGCCCCCACGATTACCAACGACGGCGTCTCCATTGCCAAGGAAATCGACCTTGAGGACCCTTTTGAGAGGATCGGCGCTGAGCTGGTCAAAGAAGTCGCGAAGAAGACCGACGACGTGGCCGGTGACGGCACCACGACCGCGACGGTACTCGCGTGGGCGATGGTCCGCGAAGGACTAAAGAACGTAGCCGCTGGCGCGAACCCCATGTCACTGAAGAAGGGCATCGAGGCCGCGGTCGAAGCGGCCGTCGCGTCACTGCACGACCTCGCCAAGCCCGCCGACACCAAAGAGAAGATTGCCCAAGTGGCGTCAATCTCGGCGGCGGACGATGAGATCGGCCAGATGATCGCCGACGCCATCGACAAGGTCGGCAAGGACGGCGTCATCACCGTCGAAGAGAGCCAGTCATTTGGCATGGACATGGACCTCGTCGAGGGCATGCGCTTTGACAAGGGCTACATCGCTCCTTACTTCGCTACCGACATGGAGCGTCAAGAGGCCGTACTCGAGAACGCGTACGTATTGTTGGTCGCGAACAAGATCTCTTCGGTGCGCGACGTACTTCCCGTGCTCGAAAAGGTCATGCAGTCGGGTCGCCCGCTGTTGATCATCGCCGAGGACGTCGAGGGCGAAGCGCTCGCGACACTCGTTGTCAACAAGATTCGCGGCACCTTTAAGTCCGTTGCCGTCAAGGCGCCGGGCTTTGGTGAGCGTCGCAAGGCCATGTTGCAGGACATCGCGATTCTGACCGGCGCGACAGTAATTTCAGAAGAGATTGGTTTGAAGTTGGAAACCGCGACCCTCGAACTGCTCGGCTCGGCTCGCAAGGTCGTCGTCACGAAGGACGAGACGACGATTGTTGAAGGCGCCGGTTCCGAAGAGGACATCAAGGGTCGCATCGCTCAACTCAAGGCCGAGATCGAGAACACCGAATCGGACTACGACAGTGAGAAGCTCCAAGAGCGTCTGGCGAAGTTGTCCGGTGGTGTCGCCGTTATTAAAGTCGGCGCCGCGACCGAAGTGGAACTGAAGGAGAAGAAGCACCGCATCGAAGACGCGGTTTCGACGACGAAGGCCGCCATCGAAGAGGGTGTCGTGCCCGGTGGTGGCGTGGCGTTGTTGCGCAGCCAGACACGTATCTTGGAAGCCGCCGAGAAGTTGAGCGGCGACGAGCAGACCGGCGCGCGCATGGTTGCCAAGGCCGTCGAGGCGCCCCTCAACCAGATCGCCGTCAACGCTGGTCTTGAAGGTGGCGTCATCGTGGATAAGGTTCGCAACTTGGCCAAGCCGACCGAAGGACTCAACGCAGCGACGGGTGAGTACGAGGACCTCATCAAAGCCGGTGTCATTGACGCCGCCAAGGTGACTCGCTCCGCACTGCAGAACGCGGCTTCTATCGCCGCACTGTTCCTCACCACCGAGTGCGTCATCGTTGACAAGCCCGAAGAGAAGTCGTCGGCCATGGCCGGCGGCGGTATGGACGACTACTAAGCCGTTTTTTCATGCTGTGACGCGAACCGCGGGGCTTCATGCCCCGCGGTTCGTTCGTTGTAGCGGACAATGCATTTCTGGCGAATCCTCCTAGCATGGGGTGATGACGAAACCTTCGCCACTAGGACCATCACGCGGACTCAACGTCCTGCACCTCTTTTGTCACCCCGAACGCGACGTCGACGCGCTCGCGTTGCGAAAAGCCGTCGACGAGGCGACGTCGGGGGGTCTTCAGATCGTTACGGCCGCAATCCTTGGAGCGAAGGCCGACACCTGTTTTATGGTGCTCGGCGAGAACTTGTGGGATCTGCGCAGGTTCCAATCGAAGGTGCAAGCAGCTGGACTGAACGTGGCCGAGAGTTACGTGTCGGTGACCGAGATCAGTGAGTACGCGGCGGGCATGCCCGAGAAGATGATCAACGATCGCCTCTTCCCGAAGCTACCGCCCGAGGGCATGAAAGCCTTTTGCTTTTATCCCATGTCCAAACGCCGCGGCGAAGTGAACAACTGGTACGCCTTGGGCTACGACGAGCGCGAAGCGTTGATGCGTCAACACGGCGCCTCGGGCCGCACGTTTCGAGGTCGCGTATTGCAGGTCGTCACGGGCTCTACTGGTCTCGATGACTGGGAATGGGGCGTGACGCTCTTTGGCGTACACGTGGATGATCTAAAAGACTGCGTCTACACGATGCGTTTCGACGAGGGCTCGACGCTCTACGGTGACTTCGGTCCCTTCTACACGGGTCTGGTGGGCACGTTGGACGAAGTGCTCGACGCCACGCTGGCCTAAGCGTCGTTGGTAGCGTCAAGGCGTGAGTGATTCAGTTTCGGAAAAGACACTGCGGCGTTGGGCCGAGTCGCTCGCCGGTGTCGCAAAGACGGGGCTTGGCTTCACTGAGAGTCAATACGAGCGCGAACGCTTCGAAGAAGTGTTGAAGATCGCTGGTGATATCAAGGCCGCCGCCGATGAGGGTCTCAACGGCGTCGAGGACGCGAGCGGTTACGTGACGCAGTGGACGCGTGAAGTCGGACGCGGCGTGCCGGGCTATCAGACCCCTAAGGTCGCCGTCGGCGCGGCAGTAACGAACGACGAAGGCAAATTGCTCCTCATCAAGCGTGCCGATTCAGGAATCTGGCTCTATCCCACCGGTTGGTGCGACGTGGGCTACTCGGCCCCCGAGGTCGTCGTGAAAGAAGTGCTCGAAGAGACGGGCATTGAAGTCGAACCAGTACGACTCATTGGTGTGCTCGACGGAATGCGACTCGGCGACTCGCGGATTCCTCTCTACTCACTGCTATTTTTCTGTCGCGCGACTGGCGGGGAGTTGAACCTTCATCCTCTCGAAGTGACGGACGCCGGATGGTTCACTCGCGACCAGATTCCGAGTCCCACTGTTGGCGCCGAGCGTTGGGTTGACTCGATTTTCGCCGCCATTGACGGCGAAAATCGAGACGTCTTTTACGACGACCTTCGTCGACCGGTGTGGCGAGGCGACGCGTGAGCGTCATTGTCGAGAAGGCAGTGGTGGCGACGCCAGCTCTCCTCGCCGGACTGAATGATCTCTTGCCACAGCTCTCGTCGACGGCGGTGCAATTGGCGATGAGTGACGTCGAGAGAATGGTGAACTCCGACGCAGCAACGCTGTTCGTCGCAATGGAGGAGGGAAACATCGTGGGCACGTTGACCCTCGTGGTCTTCACGATTCCTTCGGGGCAACGCGCGTGGATCGAAGACGTCGTTGTGCACGAAGACGCCAGGGGATTGGGCATCGGTGAGGCATTGACCCTTGCTGCAGTAAATGAAGCACGCGAGCGCGGCGTTCGATCAATTGATTTGACGAGTCGACCATCGCGTGAAGCCGCCAACGCGCTGTATCAGAAATTCGGGTTCGAACGTCGAGAGACGAATGTCTATCGTCTTTTGGTAGAACCTGCTGAGTACGAGTGAGCTATGAACGCGCCGATGCACGGTCGTGGCGCCCCGATGAGAGAACCGCGACATGGCCCAGCCGTTGACACCCGAGTGGTACGAACAGGTCCACGAGGATGTGTTCGATCCAACGCAGCGGATCATTGACCCGCACCACCACCTGTGGCCCGTCGGGGGGTCCCTACCATACGGTCTCAACGAGCTCAAGGCTGACGTCGCCAGCGGACACCGCGTCGAGCACACGATGTTCATGGAGTGCGGCGCCAGCTATCGCGGTGACGGACCGTCGCACCTGAAGTCGGTGGGCGAGACCGAGTTCGTTGCCCAGACCGCGGCGAGTGATCCCGACCATCTCATCGCCGGTCTCGTCGCCCACACCGATCTGGCGGATGCGTCGCACCTCGACGAGGCTCTCGACGCGCACCGCGACGCCAGTGATGGACTGCTGCGCGGGATCCGCGACGCGGGAGCACGCGATCCGCACCCCGAGGCGCTGATGATTCCCGGTCGCGCCGCCGAAGGCAAGTACAGCGACCCAACGTTTCGCGCGGGCGTGTCCGCTCTCGGGCGACGGTCGCTGATCTACGACGCCTGGCACTACCACCACCAGAACCGTGAATTCGCGGCGCTGGCGCGCGCGGTGCCCGACACGATGTTGGTGCTCGACCACTTCGGCACGCCGCTCGGCGTCGGTATCTACGCCGAGCGACGCGAGGAGATCTTCAACCAATGGAAGGTTGACATCGACGAGATCGCACAATGCGACAACGTGGTCGCCAAGATCGGTGGTCTGGCGATGCCGGACAATGGTTTCGGATTCCACACCGCCGCGAGTCCTCCGACGTCCGACGAGTTCGTCGCGCTCCAGGGGCGCTACTACGAACACGCGATCGAATGCTTCACGCCGAGGCGGTGCATGTTCGAGTCGAACTTCCCCATCGATCGCTTCTCGCTCTCGTACCGCGTGTTGTGGAACGCGCTGAAAAAGATCGCCGCGCCGTACTCGGCGAGCGAGCGTGACGACATGTTCTTCGGCACTGCGACGCGCGTGTACAACCTCGCAGTTGAGTGAGCATTTACTCATAAGGGGGTACCCGTGTCAATGCCACTTATCGGGTTTTCTGTTTGCTAACTCCTTGAGCCTCGACTCGCGCTGGTCGTCAGATGGATACCCCTTTAAAATCAATCCTCTCGAGGTCGATACACTTCTTCCAAAAATCAGGATACGAACGTCTACCGTTTCTCCCTAGAAAGACTGAATACGAATCTCTATCGGTATTCATTCAGATGAATGTATCTAGGACGCAGTTCGAACGTGTGAAAGGTGCAGATGGGGCGCGACGCTGTTCAGATGCGGCTGAATTTGGAGGAATTCTTCCCGGTGACTCCAACATTCACGATCGCTTCGTTCCGACCTGCGACACGCGACGACTCTCCAAGACTTGGTGGGTTATTTCATCGGGCGTATCAGGGAACGGTAGACGACGAGGGTGAGACAGAACTTGACGCGCTACATGAAGTAGAGGATACCTTCGGCGGCAAGTATGGGGACTTCAGTTGGACCGCGAGCCTAGTGTCGGAGATTGGCAAATTGTTGGTTTCATCAAGTCTCGTTACGCTTTGGCGAGAGTTTCCGCTGCTGGCATTCAGCGTTACCTTGCCGCAATACCAAAACCATGGAATCGGAAGTCACATTATTTCCCAAAGTGCTGAGTTACTGCGGGACGAAGGGTTCCACGAAATGAGGTTGGTCGTTACCCGCTCAAATCCCGCCATCAATCTTTACCGGAGACTGGGTTTCGTTGAGTACGATCACGGATCCCGCTAGCACTTCTGCCTGAACGCTGCATTCGGATTTCTAACGATAGTTGCGTACACCCGGCGCGTCGCGGCGAAGGAGAGGCGGACTCAGTCCGCGTGGGGCATAATGAACTTCGTGCGCGGAAACGATCGACATCACTCACTTAATCTCTCGCCCGCGTCCTGTGAGGACTATCGAGAACTGGCCCGGAGGCGACTGCCACGGCAACTGTTCGACTATATCGACGGTGGCTCATTCAACGAGGTAACGCTTGCGTCCAACCGAGATGATCTGCACCGCCTACGACTCCGTCAGCGGGTTTTGCGGGATGTATCCGAGCGTGTCCTTTCCACCACGGTAATGGGTGAGCAGCTATCACTTCCTTTGATCTTGGCGCCAGTGGGTTTTGGCGGAATGTTCGCCAAGCGAGCCGAGGTTCAAGCCGCAAGATCGGCCGAGCGAGCCGGCATCAGTTTCTGCGAATCGACGCTCTCAATCTGCGGAATAGAAGAGGTGGCGGCGGCATCGCAGAGGCCGTTCTGGTTCCAGCTCTACGTCATGAAGGACCGTGCGTACGCCGAGGACTTAATGGCTCGCGCTCAAGAGGCGGGTTGCACCAAGCTCATATTGACCGTTGACCTAGCGGTGGTGGGTCAGCGATACCGCGACGTGCGAAACGGTGTCAGCGGGCGAATCTCCAGAATCAATCGACTGCGTCGTGGACTCGATATTGCCCGTCACCCAAGGTGGATCCGCGACGTGGCGATGGGCGGTAAACCGCTGACATTCGGAAACCTCGAGCGGGCGTTGCCGAACGCCCGCGTTCCTGGAGACTTCCAAGGGTGGGTGGCCAATCAGTTTGATCCGAGCGTTACGTGGGATGACCTCACGTGGCTACGCTCCCGCTGGCGCGGAAAGATCGCTTTGAAGGGCATTCTCGATCCCGATGACGCCCGAGAGGCTGTCGCGTGTGGGGCAGACGCGGTGATCGTCTCGAATCATGGTGGACGCCAACTCGACGCTGTTCCTTCGACAATTTCTGCGCTTCCAGCAATCGCCGACGCCATTGGCGACCAGTGCGACGTTCTCATGGATGGTGGAATACGAAGTGGTCTCGATGTGGTGAAGGCGCTTTCACTGGGAGCGCGGGCGTGTCTGATCGGGCGACCGTGGGCCTTCGCGGTCGCTGCCCGTGGTGAAGAAGGCGTGGACCATATCCTTCGAATACTCCGCGAAGAGATGATGGTCACTCTTGGGCTTACCGGAGTGAATAACGTGAATCAACTGGACCCATCAATTCTGGTCAAGGTTTGATCGAGCGACAGCGTTATGTGCGAATGTAGTTCTTCCCAATCGCAATAAACAAGTGGCCACGCCTAGTCCGTAATCGAATTTGAACTCTCAACGATCGTTGGTTTGCGTGAACGTCAGAGATAATCTGCGAACTGTCAGCTGGTGGACAGTGGCCACGCTTCTCAGGGAGGTACTCTGCTGACGTGATCGTATGCGTTCCAATAACGAGTGATGGACAGGTTGACCACCGTTGGGGTCGCGCCGACTGGATTGCAGTTGCCAACATAAACGACGGCGAAATCGAGAATTGGCAAGAGTTTGAGGTCTCGTGGAGCCGGTTGCACGATGACGGTACTCCGGCTCGACATCACGCCCGAGTGGCCCGGTTTCTCCGCGAAAGCCACGTCGATGCAGTGATCGCTCATCATGTCGGGGAAGGAATGGTGCGGATGTTGAACACGATGGGATTGCCGATGTATCTGGAGGCCACCGGAGATGCTCGAGCCGCAGTGCTCGCGGCGATTGGCTAGTCGGTCATCGCGGAGCCGCTGTGACCGGTAGCAGCAAGAAATTCGTGTGATTGAATTCATAGTTGGTCAGCGGCGGTATCCGTCTCAGCGGACTTAGCTGTCTTGGCCAGCGCGTGCGGGTCGATGACTCCAACCCATCACGCTGGCGCGCCCTGTGCCTACGTCTCCGTTGGTGGACGGAGCGAGTGAAATCGCTTGGCCAACATCTATTAAGACCCGGTAAACGAATGTCCACACTTTTTTCATTGAAAGTCGCTGACAAACTCGAATGAGTCGATCCGTCTTCAAACCTGCGGTCATTGCAACCGTTGTGGGTTGTGAAGGTGCGAGAAATCATCCGAGAACTTGAAGGTGACGGGTGGCGTCAAGTGCGACAACGGGGTAGTCATCGCCAGTTTCATCATGCGTCCAAACCCGGTACTGTGACGGTTGCAGGACCCTTCGGCAAGGATCTTCCGATAGAGGTGTCGGCAATTATCGTGAAACAGGCTGGGCTAGAGAGGCGAAGAAGATGACCGAATACACCATCATCATCGAGGACGCTGGCACAAACTTTGCGGCGTACGTTCCCGATTTGCCTGGCTGCGTCGGTGCTGCGGACACGGTCCCAGAGCTTGAGGAATTAATGCGCGGGGCCATCGAGTTTCACATCGAAGGAATGCGATTGCATGGTGAGGAAGTGCCTGCGCCCCACTCAAGAGCCGCTTCTATTCAGGTTGCATCGTGAGAGGCATTCGCGCTTGTCAGTAGTCCGCAGACGAATGTTTACAGGCTTTCCTCGGAAAGTTGAGTCGCGAACGCAACAATAGATCTTGTTGACATCAATAATTATTGATGTTACAATTTTTCCATGTCATCAACCGTGGGTACCCGGTGTACGCCACTTCAATTGGCGCACTCGCTCGTGCCAGTGCTGAAGGCTATTAGCGATGAGTACCGCCTCGCGATCCTCTTGACCTTGTCGGAAGAATCAAAGACAGTTGTCGAACTCACCGACCAATTGGGTATCGCACAGCCACTGGTGAGCCATCACCTCAAAGTCCTACGTGAGGTGGGCTTGATCGCGGCGACACCCGAAGGGCGTTCGAATCGCTATTCAATCTGTTGTGACGCCGTCAATGAGCCAATTCAGCTTCTCTCAAGTCTCGCGAGCGCATCACCAAATAGTTAGAGGGAAACGTATGACGAATCAAGCAGACACCATCCGCAACGCTGTGAAGGAGCGCTATGCCTCTGCAGCCCTCGCGGTGACGGCATCAACATCATCATGCTGTGGTCCAGAAGTTGGCGTCGGTGAGGGGTTCGGCTCAGAGCTTTACGCCATTGATCAAACCGGCGATCTACCGCCAGCGGCCGTACTGGCGTCGCTCGGCTGCGGCAATCCAACAGCTCTCGCAACCTTGCTCCCCGGCCAAGTCGTGCTCGACCTCGGCTCTGGCGGCGGCATTGACGTGTTCCTTTCAGCTCGTCGCGTAGGGCCAACGGGAAAGGTGTACGGACTTGACATGACACCCGAGATGGTCGACCTCGCGCGAAGGAACCAGGTGGAAGCCAGTATCGAGAATGCCGAATTCCTCCTCGGCACCATTGAGAGCATTCCGCTGCAAGACCAGTCGGTCGATGTCATTATTTCCAACTGCGTCATCAATCTCGCCGCCGACAAGGACGTCGTTCTGCGAGAGGCCTTCCGCGTTCTCAAGCCCGGTGGGCTCTTCGCGATTTCGGACGTTGTTCTTCAGCGGGAACTCCAAGAAGACCTCCGGGGGTTGATGGCATTGTGGACCGGGTGCATTGCGGGGGCGCTGGTCGTAGATGACTATCGCGACAAACTCGCCGCCGCTGGCTTTGTGAACGCGGAGATTGTGCCTACGCTCGTTCACGACCGTGCTGCGGTGGAGCGCCTCGCCGCTTCGATCTCTCTACCGGATGGTTTTGACCAGGAGCGCGCTCTTGATGAGTATGACGGAGCGGTAGCGAATGCGTTCATTCGAGCGTGGCGCCCAGAATAGAACGTGTCGTCGACTCTGACGACCTGACTTCTACCAAGAATCTGTAGACGAATGTCTATCCTTTTTTCCTAGAAATTGAATAGTGCCGTCGAACGGCCGTAGACACCAAGAAGACAACTTCGTTTAGCCTGGCCCGATGAACCAGGTTGCAGGTCACCGCCCCGGTCCGTTCACACTAGACAGCCTTGTTTCGGATCTGCGAGCACTCGGGTTGGTTGCGGGCGACACAGTTCTTGTCCACAGCTCTTTGTCGGCCATTGGCTATGTCGCCGGCGGCGCCCAAGCGGTTGTCTTGGCTCTGCTCGAGGTGATCGGCACCGAAGGAACGCTGGTCGTCCCTACTCACTCAGGCGACCTGTCGGATCCGAGTCGATGGGAGAACCCACCAGTTCCCGAAGCTTGGTGACCGGTTATTCGGGCGTCCATGCCCGCCTTCGACGCCAGACTTACGCCGACAAGGATGATGGGGATAATCCCTGAAGTGGTTCGCCACTTGCCCGGGGCATCTCGCAGCATGCATCCCGCTGTTTCGTTCTGCGCCGTTGGCCCGAACGCGACCACCATCACCTCAGAGCACGGACTTGCGTTCGGCTTTGGTGAGCTGTCACCTCTGGCCCGGCTCTATGACCTGAGCGCCCGCATTCTTTTGCTTGGCGTTGGTCATGACCGCAACACCTCACTTCACCTTGCCGAGTTTCGGGTTCATCAAGATCACCAGGTCATCAAACAGGGAGCCCCGATGGTTGTTAATGGTGAACGTGAGTGGGTGACGTTCGACACTCTGGACTATGACACCGACGACTTCGCCGAAGCTGGAGTTGCGGCTGGTGAAATGGGGATTGAGCAAGTTGGAAAGGTGGGGGCAGCAACCGCGCGGCTGCTATCTCAACCACGGCTCGTAGATTTCGCAGCTGTCTGGTTTTCTACAAACCGTCCGTAACCGTTTCGACCGCCCCTAAAACGCGATTGGAGAATGTGTACAGAGCAAGTCTCTAATCAACGCGGGCAGGTCCACGACCGTTGGGTCGAGTGAAGGTGAGAGAGATGATTCGCGAACTCGAAGCTGATGGGTGGTGGCAAGTTCGACAGAAGGGAAGCCATCGCCAGTTCCATCACCTTTCCAAGACTGGCACCGTGACAGTGCCTGGCGCGCTGGGCGACGACGTGCATCGAGAGCTCCTTAGTAGCATTGTGAGGCAGGCAGGATTGGAACGGAGAAGGCGATGATTGAGTACGCCGTGGTAATTGAGCGCTCCCCGAACAA
>Ga0208080_1001319_pt1 | contig 12187 bp, 9 predicted proteins | sample NGESurdeep092012_3_FD_184476 | JGI IMG/M metagenome (GOLD analysis project Ga0208080, IMG submission 184476) | Arctic peat soil microbial communities from Barrow, Alaska - NGEE Surface sample 210-3 deep-092012 (SPAdes) | ecosystem: Environmental > Terrestrial > Soil > Wetlands > Peat ...
GTTGCATGCTGTCATTCGATCGCTGATGGGGACCAAAAAATGATCGACCAATCCTTAATCCGCCGCCTCCTGCTCGGCGCGGCGACTGGCCTCGCGCTCGCCGTTACCGGCGTTTCGGTGCCGATTGTGGCCGGTTCGCTCACGCCGGCTATGGCGCAGACCTCCGAAGACATGACCGCCGCGCTCGAGGCTTACGGCCATTGGGTCCGCCATGCATCTTACGGTGAGGTCTGGGTGCCGGATGGCGTGCCACCCGACTGGCAGCCTTATCAATACGGCCACTGGGTCTTCACCGACGACTGGGGCTGGTACTGGGTCTCCGACGAGAACGAGGACGACTGGGGCTGGGTGGTCTATCACTACGGCCGCTGGGCCTTCGACCGCGCCATCGGCTGGTTCTGGGTGCCGGGCGACGAATGGGCGCCGGCCTGGGTCGACTGGCGCTATGGCGGCGACAACGTCGGCTGGGCGCCGCTGCCGCCGGACGATCTGGTCGACGCCTACGACGAGCAGCCGGACTACTGGGTGTACGTGCCGCTGCGCTATATCGGCGAGCCGCAGCTGCGCAGTCATTTTATGCCGCGGGATCGCAGCATGATCATGTTGCGCGAAACCCGCCTCATCAACCGTCCGGTGCGGGTCGAGGGTCGCCGGCTCTGGGTCAATCCGGGCCTGGCGCCTGGCTTCATCGCCGGCCGCACGCATGTGGCGCTGCACGCCTACCAGGTGCGCCCGCGCGTGTTCGGCGCCACCACCAGCGTGCAGGGCGCGGTGATCGTGCGTCAGCAGGACCTGCGCATCAAGGGCGCGGTCAGGCGCGCCGCGCCGATAACCGTGCAGCGTAGCACCACGACGATCCAGGCGGCCACCACGACGGCCGCGCCGCAGCCGCTCGCCAAGGGCGAGCACGGGCGGCTCGGCAGCCATCCGCCGCGCGCCGCGCAGGGCGGCGGCGCTCCGCAACAGCAGCAGCAACAACAGCAACAGCAACAGCAGCAACAGCAGCAACAGCAACAGCAGCAGGGGCCAATAGGCACCCCGCGCACGGGAGTGCCGGCGGGTGCCGGTGGAGCTCCGGCCGGCGCGGGCGGACCTCCGGCTGGCGCAGGCGGACCCCCGCCGCATCCTGCCGGACCTACGACGCAGCCGCAGGTCGTTCATCCGGTCTCGCCGCCGCCTCCACCGCCACCGCCACCGCCACCGCCAGCGGTTGTGCACACTCCGCCGCCGGTCGTTCACACACCGCCGCCGGTCGTTCACACTCCGCCGCCGGTCGTGCACGCACCGCCGCCGCCCGTCGTGCATGCACCGTCGCCACCGCCGCCACCTCCGCCGGTCGTGCACGCGCCGCCGCCGGTTGTGCATGCACCTCCGCCGCCAGTCGTGCACGCGCCACCGCCGCCACCGCCTCCAGCCGTGCGCGCGCCACCGCCGCCAGCGGCGCAGCAGAAGGCTCCTCCTCCGAAGCCGGGCGATAAGAAGCCGGACGAGCCGAAATAGCGCTCATCCAGCAGCGCCAAAAACAAAACAGGCGGCCACATGGGCCGCCCGTTGCATGTCCGGTGACTGGCGCCGCCGGCTAGGCGGCGAGCGCAGGCTCGGTCGGTGCGATCACATAGGACTTGAGCGGCGGGTAGCCGTTGAAGCCGACCGAGGAGTAGGTCGAGGTATAGGCGCCGGTCGCCTCGATCAGCACCTTGTCGCCGATGGCGAGTGAAACCGGCAGCGGGTAGGGCGTCTTCTCGTACAGCACGTCCACCGAGTCGCAGGTGGGGCCGGCCACGATGCAGGGCCCGCTCTCGTCGCGATCCCTGCGGGTGCGGATCGGATAGCGAATCGATTCGCCAATCGTCTCCGCCAGCCCGTGGAATTTGCCGATGTCGAGATAGACCCAGCGGGTGTCGTCCTCCGGACTGCGCTTGGCGATCAGCACCACCTCGGCCTCGATCACGCCGGCATTGCCGACCATGCCGCGGCCGGGCTCGATGATGGTTTCCGGGATGCGGTTGCCGAAATGGCGGCGCAACGAGCGGAAGATCGCCTTGCCGTAGGATTCCAGCTTCGGCGTCTTGCGCACATATTTGGCCGGGAAGCCGCCGCCCAGATTGACGGTGGAAAGCATAATGCCGCGCTCGGCGCAGGTGCGGAACACCGCCGCGGTGGAGGCCAGCGCGCGGTCCCAGGCTTCCACATTGTGCTGCTGCGAGCCGACATGGAACGAGATGCCATGGGCGGTGAGGCCCGCCTTATGGGCACGTTCCAGGATGTCGGCGGCGAATTCCGGCTCGCAGCCGAACTTGCGCGACAGCGGCCATTCGGCGCCGGTGCCGTCGCAATGGATGCGGCAGATCACGCGGGCACCCGGGGCGGCGCGAGCGACCTTGTCCACCTCCGCCTCGCAGTCGACCGCGAACAAAGTGACGCCGAGCTTGAAGGCGGTCGCGATCTCGCTCTCTTTCTTGATCGTGTTGCCGTAGGAGATGCGGTCCGGCGTGCAGCCGGTAGCGAGCACGGCTAACGTCTCCGGCACTGAGGCCACGTCGAAGGACGCGCCGAGCTTGTTCAGCAGGCTCAGGATCTCCGGATGCGGGTTGGCCTTGACGGCGTAGTAGACCTTGGTGTCGGGCAGGGTCCTGGCGAAGGCGCCGTAGTTGTCGCGCACGACGTCGAGGTCGAGCACCAGGCAGGGCCCTTCCTCTTTGCGGTTCTTAAGGAACTCGCGGATGCGATCGGTCATTGCTCAAGTATCCCCTCAGGTCAAAGCGCCAATGGCTGCGAGCATTCCGGGACAGCGAGATACGCCGCTGTGACCCGGACGATTGCAGCCGTCTGCTGCCATGGTCTGGATTGGGGATGTGCCCCGCTCCGCACCTAGGCAAGATGGACAAGCCTCTTCGGACATCCGGCATTCGCGCCGGTTACCAAAAAAGCCCGATCCGTCGTTGCTTTAAGCCGCGTACCCCGTTGAGCGCGGGGATCGCCGGTTTCGCTTCCGGCTGCCGATCGCATGAGCAAGAAAGTGAGCTCACTTTCTTAGGCGGCTGTCCGGCCTCTTGTCCGGATGCCCACCGATCGACACACGGCCACAGGCACGTGCGAAAAAGGGCAATCACCGGAATAATCTAACTGCGACGAGAGTCAATAATTTTTCTCGCGCGAACGCGCCGCATCCACCGCGTGGTGAATGTCGCGCGTTAACTTTTTGGTTTTTATGTGTCGCGTGCGCGCCGTGCGCGGCGCCGGACCGCTCAGCGCACCAGCACGTTCTTGAACTGCCAGGGGTCGCGTCTGTCGATCTCTTCGGGGAACAAGCCGGGCCGGCCGGCGAGCGGCGTCCAGTCGGTGTAGGCGCCGATCACCGGGCCGAGATAGGGCATCTGCACCTCGAGGCAGCGCCGGTAGTCCATCTCGTCGGCCTCGACGATCCCGGCGTTCGGGTTCTCCAACGCCCACACCATGCCGGCCAGCACGGCGGAGGTCACCTGCAGGCCGGTGGCATTCTGGTAGGGCGCGACGTCGCGGGTCTCGTCGATCGAGAGCTGCGAGCCATACCAATAGGCGTTCTTCTTGTGGCCGTAGAGCAGCACGCCGAGCTCGTCGATGCCGTCGGCGATCTCGTTTTCGTCGAGGATGTGGAGGTCCTTCTGCCGCTTGCCGGCCTGGCCGAAAATCTCGTGCAGCGAGAGCACGGCGTCGTTGCAAGGGTGGTAGGCGTAGTGGCAGGTCGGCCGGTAGACGGTCTTGCGGCCCGCCCGCAGCGTGAAATAGTCGGCGATCGAAATCGATTCGTTGTGGGTGACCAGGAAGCCGTATTGCGCCTGCGCGGTCGGCGTCCACGACCGCACGCGGGTGTTGGCGCCGGGCTGGAGCATGTAGATCGCCGCGCCGCAGCCGGTCTTGTGCTTGCGGCCGTTGAACGGCATCCACTTCTCATGGGTGCCCCAGCCGAGCTCGGACGGCTGCATGCCCTCGGAGATGAAGCCCTCGACCGACCAGGTGTTGACGAAGGTGTCCATCGGCTTGGGCTGCTTGGCGCGCTGGGTGTCGCGCTCGGCGATATGGATGCCCTTGATGCCGGCCTTCTTGGCGAGCCGGCCCCATTCCTCACGCGTCTTCGGCTCCTTGAATTTGAGCCCGATGTCGGTCGCGACATTGAGCACCGCCTGCTTGACGAACCAGGACACCATGCCCGGATTGGCGCCGCAGCAGCTCACCGCGGTGGGGCCGCCCGGCTTCTTGCGGCGCGCGGCGAGCACGGTTTCGCGCAGCGCATAGTTCGAGCGCGCCTCCGGCCCGAGCTTGGGATCGAAGTAGAAGCCGATCCAGGGCTCGATCACGGTGTCGATGTAGAGCGCGCCGATCTCGCGGCAGAGCTCCATGATGTCGAGCGAGGAGGTATCGACCGAAACGTTCACGCAAAAGCCCTGGCCGCCGCCGGCGGTGAGCAGCGGCGTCAGCAGGTGCCGGTAATTTTCCTTGGTGACGGCCTGATGGATGAAGCGGATGCCGCGCTCGTCCAGCATGTGGCGGTCCTTGTCCTCGGGGTCGATGACCACGAAGCGGGACTTGTCGTAGCTGAAATGACGCTCGATCAGCGGCAGCGTGCCTTTGCCGATCGAGCCGAAGCCGATCAATACGATGGGGCCCGTGATGCGGGCGTGAACGGGCCAACTCGTCATTTTTCGAAGCCTCCAGCGACCTTTGGGTGATATCCGTCGCGGCGCGCAAACGGAAGGGCGACGCCACTCGATTCAGGCGGGCGTCCACGAAAATCTGACAGTTTTTGCTTAAGCGGCGCGGGCTTGCGACTTGTGTGGCAGGCGGCCAGTCGCACGCAGCAGCCCGCCAGCGCCGTCGAGGGCGTTCGGGACGAGTTCGAGCGCGAGCAGGCGATGACGCTCGAACGGGCCGGGCAGCTTCAGGCCGGCGGCCTTCTCGCCCGCGAAGCCGAAGCGGCTGTAATAGGGCGCATCGCCGACCAGGATGACCGCGCCATGGCCGAGCCGGCGCGCTTCGCGCAAGCTCCGGCGCACCAAGGCGGCGCCGATGCCGCGGTTGCGGCAGGAGGATTCGACCGCCACCGGGCCCAGCAGCAAGGCCGGCTGGCCGGTGCCGCAGACCACGCTCCAGAGCCGGGCGGTGCCGATTACACGCCCGCCGTCGGCGGCGATAAGGCTAAGGCCTTCCGCCGGCAGGCGGCCTTCGCGCAGCCGCTGCGACGTCTTTCGATAGCGGGTGTCGCCGAAGGCCTGGTCGAGCAGCGCCTCGCGCGCTTCGACGTCGGCCGGCCGTTCTTGTCGCAACGTGATCATCTCTCGGTCCTTCCCCGCGTCCTCGCGCGCGCATGCGCGCACACGGACGCAGTCAGCTCGAAATAGAGGAGAGGGAAGGGGAGGCGGGCGCTCGCCGCCTCCCGTCGATGTCAGATGTGGTAGGTCTTCAGCGGCGCGAAGCCGTTGAAGGCCACCGACGAGTAGGTCGCCGTGTAGGCGCCGGTGCCCTCGATCAGCACCTTGTCGCCGATCTCCAGACTCACCGGCAGCGGGTACGGCTGCTTCTCGTACAGCACGTCGGCCGAGTCGCAGGTCGGGCCGGCCAGCACGCAAGGGCCCATGGTGTCGGCGTCCCGCGTCGTGCGGATCGGGTAGCGGATCGACTCGTCCATGGTCTCGGCCAAGCCGCCGAACTTGCCGATATCGAGATAGACCCAGCGCACGTCGTCTTCCTCGCTCTTCTTGGAGACGAGCACGACCTCGCTTTCGATCACGCCGGCATTGCCGACCATGCCGCGGCCCGGCTCGATGATGGTCTCCGGGATGCGGTTGCCGAAGTGCTTGCGCAGCGCCTTGAAGATCGCCGTGCCGTAGGTTTTCACCGACGGTACGTTCTTCAGGTACTTGGTCGGGAAGCCGCCGCCCAGATTGACCATGCTGAGCGCCATGCCGCGCTCGCCGCACTCCTTGAACACGGCCGCCGCCGAAGCGAGCGCACGGTCCCAGGCATGCTGATTGCGCTGCTGGGAGCCGACATGGAACGACACCCCGTGCGGCTCCAGCCCAAGCTTGAGGGCGTGCTCCAGCACGTCCACGGCCATGCCCGGCTCGCAGCCGAACTTGCGCGACAGCGGCCAATCCGCCCCGACGCAGTCGGACAGGATGCGGCAGAATACGCGCGAGCCGGGCGCCGCGCGGGCGATCTTCTCCACCTCGGCCTTGCAGTCGACCGCGTAGAGGCGGACGCCGAGCGCGAAGGCGCGCGCGATGTCGCGCTCCTTCTTGATCGTGTTGCCGTAGCTGATGCGGTCGGGCGTGGCGCCGGCGGCGAGCACCATCTCGGTCTCGGGGATCGAGGCGGTGTCGAAGCAGGAGCCGAGCTTGGCCAATAGCGACAACACCTCCGGCGCCGGGTTGGCCTTCACGGCGTAGAACACGCGCGTGTCGGGCAACGCCTTGGCGAAGGCATTGTAGTTGTCTTTCACGACGTCGAGGTCGACGACCAGGCAGGGCCCTTCGTCGTTGCGTTTACGTAGAAACTCGCGGATGCGCTCAGTCATGGCGCTCTCCCCACTCAAGGGGGCGGTTTAACGCCCCCGATGATGCGGATTTCCAAGCATGCCGCCTGCGCGCGATGGGGACGCGCGAGCGCTTCCGCTCTTGATCCGCTCATATCGCCTTGGATTGGAAAGGGGAGACCCCCGTCCGCACGGCCGGCAAAGATGAACAAGCCTCTTCGGTGACCCGCGCCGGTGGTGGAGGCCGGCAGAGACCAGAGAAGCCCGATCGTCGTTGCTTCAAGCCGCGTCCCCTGCTGAGAGCAGAGTTTGCCGGTTTCGCCTCCGGCTGCCGGTCAGATTTCTTGGAGAGCTTTGGCTTCTCTCTCCAGGCGGCTGGCGGGCCTCTTGTCCCGCTACCTACCGACCGACACACGGCCACAGGCACGTGCGAATTTGGGCACCGTTGAAATAACAAATTTTTCGCGCGATGCAAGAGAAATAGTTCTCAGCGCGCGAAAACTTTCTTAACGATTTGTTTCGACGGAGGCGCGCCGCGCTCAACTGCGCGCGGTGAACGGCTCGATGCGGTGTGCGGCGCGGATGAACTGCGCCATGATGGCGATGCCGCACAGCACGAACACGCCGTCGAGGATGCGCTGCCCGATGCCGCCGAGGTCGAACAGCGTGGCGAGCGCCCACGAGCCGGCGAAGGCGGCGCCGAACACCTCGGCGCCGATCAGGATGGCGGCGCTGATGACGGTGACGACATTGAGCCAGACGATGCGGCGGTTGGCAGTGGCCATGGAGGCCTCCTCGTGGAGCCTGCGCATGATCTGGTCCGAAAACCGGTTTCTACTTTTCGGGATCATGCGCTGGTGGCGGCAATCAACCTGAATTCGGCCGCCGGATCAAGTCCATAGCGAAGCTGCCGGGATTGATCTTGGTCATGGTCACGGCTGGCCGAAGCGGCGATGTTGCGGCCATGTCGATCGCCAGCACGCTCAAAGTCGCCCGGCAGTTCCTCGCCGCGCTCGTGGCCCTCGGCCTCGCCGCCGGCTTCGCCGCCAGGCTCGCCGGGCTTGGCGCCTGGTCGCCGGCCATCTGGGCCGCCGTCACCGTGCCGGTGCTGCTGGCCCTGCTGGCGGAGATCGTCACCAGCCTGCGCCGCGGCGATCTCGGGCTCGACATCGTCGCCGCGCTGTCGATGACGGCGGCGCTGCTCGTCGGGGAGAACCTCGCCGCCGCGATCGTCGCGCTGATGTATGCGGGCGGCCAGTACCTGGAGAGCTATGCCGAGCGGGCGGCCCGGCGCGAGATGACCGCCCTGTTGTCGCGGGTGCCGCGCACCGCCATGCGGCACCGGGACGGACGACTGGAGGAGGTCGCGCTCGACCTGGTCGTGCCCGGCGACCGGCTGCTGGTCCGGCAGGGCGACGTGGTGCCGGTCGACGGCACGGTGGTCGAGGGCGTGGCGGTGCTCGACCAGTCGGCGCTCACCGGCGAGTCGCTGCCGGCGCAGCAGCGCACCGGCGAATCGGTGCTGAGCGGCTCGACCAATGTCGGCGATGCCTTCGATCTCAAGGCCACGCGGCTGGCCGCGGAAAGCACCTATGCCGGCGTCATCCGTCTGGTGGAGGCCGCCCAGCGCTCGCGCGCCCCGATGTCGCGGATGGCCGACCGCTACGCGATCATATTCCTGGCGGTGACCGCGGCACTGGCTGCTGCTGCCTGGGCGCTCACCGGTGACCCGATCCGGGCGGTGGCCGTGCTGGTGGTGGCGACGCCCTGTCCGCTCATCCTGGCGGTGCCGGTGGCCATCGTCGCCGGATTGTCGCGCGCCGCCAAGCTCGGCATCCTGATCAAAGGCGGCAAGGCGATCGAGACGCTGGCGCAGGTGCGCGCGCTGGTCATCGACAAGACCGGGACGCTGACCCACGGCCAGGCCAAGATCGTTTCCATCCGGGTGACCGACAGTATCACGCCCGACGGGCTGCTGCTGATCGCCGCCTCGCTCGACCAGGCCTCCAAGCACATCATCGCGCAGACCATCGTCGCCGAGGCGCGCGGCAAGGGTCTGGCGCTGGCGATCCCGACCGACGTGGTGGAAACGCCCGGCGAGGGCATTACGGGACGCGTCGACGGCCGCCTCGTCATGGTCGGGGGCGCGCACTTCATCGCCGGCAAGGTCGCAGACTCCGGCCTCGCCACGCTGGGACGCGACCGGCCGTCCGGCGCGCTCGCGGTCGCCGTCGCGATTGACGGCAAGCTCGCCGGCCTGATGATCCTGTCCGACGAGCTGCGCGCCGGCACACAAACGATGCTGGATGAGCTGCGCGCGCTGGGCATCGAGCGCATCGTGCTGGCGACCGGCGACCGCCACGAGGTCGCGGAAGCGGTCGTCGCCGGCCTGTCGATCGACCTGGTGCGCTCGGAGCTCACGCCCGACCAGAAAATCCTGGTGGTGCTCTCGGAGCGCAAGAACGGCCCGGTGATGATGATCGGCGACGGCGTCAACGACGCGCCGGCTTTGGCGGCGGCCGATATCGGGCTGGCAATGGGCGCCAAAGGGGCGGCGGCCTCGGCCGAGGCGGCCGACGTGGTGCTGCTGGTCGATCAGCTCGACCGCGTGCTTCCGGCCATTAGAATTGCGCGGCGCTCGCGCTTCATCGCCTTGCAAAGTGTGATCGCCGGCATGGGGCTCTCCATCCTCGCCATGATCGCGGCGGCGCTCGGCTACATCGTGCCGGTCGAGGGCGCCCTGCTGCAGGAGGTGATCGACGTGGCGGTCATCTTCAACGCGCTGCGGGCGCTGCGCGGGTGAGGCCGCTCGCCAGTCCGCTCATCTGTGAGAAGCAGGCATAAATAATAAGTCATGCCGGTTAGCGGAATAACTGCGGCACCGGTGGGGCGCCGGTGCCGCCATTCAATTGGGCCTGAAATGATCGATTAGGCCGACTTGCGCCAGGGCACCAGCATCGAGACGCGTTCGCGGTAACGACGATATTCGTCGCCGAACATCTCGATCAGGTCGTGCTCTTCCAGCAGAGTGCCGACGATGATGTAGGCCGTCGTCACCGCCGCGAACAGCAGGTGGCCGATGGTCATCGTGGGCGCCGCCCAGAAGGCGACGATGAAGCCGAGATAGATCGGGTGTCGCACCAGCTTGTAGAACAAGGGCGTGCGAAAGCGCGGCGCCGGCATCGGGCGGCCGGCGAGATTGTTGGCGACCTGATGCAGCCCGAACAGCTCGAAATGGTTGATCAGGAATGTGCTGGTCAGCACGATGAACCAGCCGACGAACGACAGGCCCGTGATCGCCATGGCGATCTGCGGATCAGCGACTTGCCACAGCACGGTCGGGATCGGACGCCACTGCCAGAGCAGCAAAGCGAGCGCGAGGCTGGCGAACAATACATAGGTGCTACGCTCGACCGATTTCGGTACGTATTGCGTCCACCATTGCTTGAATTGCCGGCGCGCCATCACGCTGTGCTGAACGGCGAATAGCGACAACAAGAGAAGGTTGACGATGAGCGCTTCCGCGATCGGCACGACCGTGCCGGTGTCGATGGTCTGGGGCACCACCAGGTCTGCGACGAAGCCGATGGCGTAGAGAAACGCGGCAAAGAACACGGCGTAGGCCACCAGCCCATAGAGAAATGCGGCAACCCGGCCCACGACTCCCCCGCTCTCGGCGAGGAAGGGGCGATGTTTGGTGTCTCGCGCCTGTGCGGCGTGTAAGTGGGTCATGGTATCCTCCATCAAGTCTTGATCGGGCTTTTCGCGATCAACCGGGCGGACCATGCCGTTGCCGCCGCCAGAACGCTTTGACAGCGGCTTGATTTGCCCTTGAGACAAGCTTGATTTATGGCTTGGCACCTGTTTGTCTTGTGGGGCCGCAAGCGTGCAATTTCTCTTTGACGATCATGTACTTGATGTCGCCCGGCGGGAGCTGAGACGAGGCGTTGAGCCAATCGCCGTGGAACCGCAGGTGTTCGACCTGCTGGTCTATCTGGTGGAGAACCGCGACCGCGTCGTCAGCAAGGACGATCTCATCGCTTCAGTCTGGGGTGGCCGGATCGTGTCGGATTCGACCCTGACCAGCCGCATCAATGCCGCGCGAACGGCGGTCGGCGACAGCGGCGAGGACCAGAAGGTGATACGTACCATCGCCCGCAAGGGGCTGCGCTTCGTCGGAGAGGTGCGGGCGCAGCCGAACGGCGCCGTACCGGCGCATGCTGCTGCTTCGGCGCCGGATGAAATTCGCGAGCCGTCGCGTCCCGCCCTGCCGCTGCCCGACCGGCCCGCCATCGCCGTGCTTCCCTTCATCAACATGAGCGGCGATCCGGAGCAGGAGTATTTCTCCGACGGCATCAGCGAGGACATCATCACCGCGCTGTCCAAGCTGCGCTGGTTCTTCGTGATCGCGCGCAACTCGTCCTTCATCTACAAGGGCAAGGCTGTCCATATGAAGCAGATCGCCGAGGAACTCGGCGTCGGCTATGTGGTCGAAGGCAGCGTGCGCAAGAGCGGCGACCGCGTGCGCATCACGGTGCAGCTCAACGACGCCGCCACCGGCAGCCACCTTTGGGCGGAGCGTTACGACCGGGGCCTCGCCGACGTGTTCGCGGTGCAGGACGAGATCACCGAAGCCATCGTCGCCGCCATCGAACCGCAGCTCTACGCCGCCGAAAACTTCCACGCCCAGCGCAAGCCGCCGGGCAGCATGGACGCCTGGGATCTGGTGATGCGGGCGCTGTCGCATTACTGGCGCGTGACGCGGCAGGACAATGTCGTCGCGCAGGCGCTGTTGGAAAAGGCGATCAGCATCGACCCGAATTACGGCCAGGCGCTGGGCGTGCTCGCCGCCAGCCATACGTTCAGCGCCCACATGGGTTGGGCGGACATGGCGACGGCGGCGCCGATCGCCGAGCGCGCGGCGTTGGCGGCGATCCTGGCCGACAGCGAGGACGCGTGGGCTCACCACGCGTTGGGCTGCGTTTATTTGCACACGCGGCGCTTCGACGACTCGCTGGCCGAATTCGAACTGGCGCTGCGCCTCAATCCGAATTTCTCGCTGGCCCAGGGTTATTACGGCCTGGCGCTGTCTTATTGCGGGCGCTGGGAAGAAGCCGACGTGGCCGCGCGCCGTGCGTTGCGGCTGAGCCCGCGCGATCCGTTCTCGGCGGTCTATTACGGCATCGCGGCCTACGCCCAGTTCATCGGGCGCAACTACGCCGAGGCGATGCGGCTGGCGCGCGAAGGTCTCCGCCAGCGCGGCGATTTCGTCGGCGCCCACCGGGTGCTGACGGCCGCCGCCGGCATGGCCGGCGAGGCCGACGTCGCCAAGGCCGCATTGCAGGAGCTTCGCCGCGCACAACCTAATATTTCGCTGGCCTGGATCGCAAACCAAATGCCGATCAAGCAGGACGCCGAACGGGAGCATTATTTGGAAGCCTTCCGCCGCGCGGGCTTGGACTAGCTTTGGCCTCAGATGAGCTTCGATTAGCGGGCTATAGCTTGGCGTTTGGGTGTCCACGCTCTAGATAGGCCGCATGACCAAGCCGCAATCGTTCCCCGACGCGCAAAATCCTCTGCTGACCGACTGGACCGGCCCGTTCGGCCTGCCGCCGCTGCCTGCGATCAAACCGGAGCATTTCCGCCCCGCCTTCGAGCGGGCGATGGCGGCGCATC
>Ga0208080_1001322_pt1 | contig 12171 bp, 9 predicted proteins | sample NGESurdeep092012_3_FD_184476 | JGI IMG/M metagenome (GOLD analysis project Ga0208080, IMG submission 184476) | Arctic peat soil microbial communities from Barrow, Alaska - NGEE Surface sample 210-3 deep-092012 (SPAdes) | ecosystem: Environmental > Terrestrial > Soil > Wetlands > Peat ...
CCTGGGCTATTTTCTAGTGCCCCTAACGGGGCTTCGAACCGCGCACGCACAAGACTGGCACGACGCGAAGAACTCGGCATCAAGGCGCAGACGCGGGTGGAAAATGTAGAAACTCCAGGCACAAGGCAGAGCCTTATGCCACGTATTAAGCTGAGGGTATGCAATATCGCAAACTTGGCAGGACCAAAATCGAGGTCAGCGACATCGGCTACGGCGCCTGGGGCATCGGCGGCAAACAATGGCTTGGCGGCACCGACAATGAATCGCTGCTCGCCCTGCGCCGCGCCATCGCTCTGGGCGTCAACCTGATCGATACCGCGTTGGCCTACGGCGATGGCCACAGCGAGCAACTGGTGGGCGATGCGGTCCGCGCGGCCGGGCGCAGGATCTACGTCGCGACCAAGGTGCCCCCGAAGAATCGCGTCTGGCCGGCGAAATCCGGCACGCCGATCGACGACGTCTTCCCGTACGACTACCTCATCGCCAGCGCCGAAGAGAGCTTGCGCAATCTCAAACTGGAGACCATCGACCTGCTGCAACTGCACGTCTGGACCGACGAGTGGGTGGAGCGCGACGAGTGGCGCCGCGCGTTCGAAGACCTCAAGCGCTCGGGCAAAGTGCAAAGCGCCGGCGTCTCCGCCACCGAGCACGATCCCGATTCCGCGCTCGCCATCATGCGCACCGGGCTGATCGACGCCGTCCAGGTGATCTACAACATCTTCGACCAAACGCCGGAAGCGCGCATGCTGCCGCTGGCGCGGGAGATGAATATCGGCATCCTGGCGCGCGTCCCGTTGGATGAAGGCGCGCTCTCCGGCACGATCACCGAAAGCACCACCTTCCCAGCGGGCGATTTCCGCGAGTATTATTTCCGCGGCGCCGATCGCAAGAAACAGGTGGTGGAGCACGTCGACGGGCTGCGCCGGGACCTCGGCGAAGGTGTCAGCCTGCCCGATATCGCACTCCGCTTCTGCCTGTCGCACCCGGCCGTTTCCAGCGTCATCCCAGGCATGCGTTCGCGGCGCCACGTGGAATCGAACACCGCGCTGAGCGACCTGGGCGCGTTGCCGGCCGCGACGCTGGCCACGCTCAAGCGCCACGCCTGGGATCGTAACTTCTATAACTAGCCAACTTGACTAGCCTACGGCCGCGGAGACGAATCGATGATTCTGATTACAGGTGGCACCGGGACGGCGGGGCGCGAGATTTCGAAGGCGCTCGAACGCATGGGGGTGCGGTATCGCTCGCTGGTCCGGAATCGCGCCAAGGCCGCGGGCAGCGCGAGCCCGAACGTCGACCTGGTGGAGGCGGACCTGTCGCGTCCCGAGACGCTGGAGGCGGCGCTGGACGGGGTCGAGAAGGCACTCCTGCTGACCGCGCTCTCGCCGGAAGCGGCCCAACAGGAGAGGAATTTCATCCGGGCGGCGAAGCGCGCGGGCGTCCGCTATGTAGTGAAGTTCTCAGCCTATGGCGCCAGCCTGCAAGCGCCGTTCTTCTTCGGGCGGCAACACGGCGAGGGAGAGCGGGAACTGGAAGATTCGGGGTTGCCTTTCACGATGCTGCGGCCCAACGGGTTCTTCCAGAATCTCCTGGGCAACGCCGGCAGCATACAGGCGCGGAGCGCGCTCCACGCTCCGGCCGGCGTGATGAAGTTCAGCGCGGTGGATGTGCGTGACATTGCGGCGGTGGCGGCGCACGTGTTGACCGAACCCGGCCACGAGTGGCAGCGCTACACCATCACCGGGCCCGAGGCGCTCTCGCATGCCGAAATCGCGGAGCGGTTCTCTCAGGTGCTCGGGCGCACCATCCGGTTTGTCGATGTGCCGGAGGAAGCGGCGCGGCAGTGGATGTTGGGCGTGGGCATGGAGGCCTGGCAGGTGGACAAGGTCTTGGACTTGTACCGCTATTACAAAAGCGGCGCGGCGGCGGAAGTCACCAGCAACGTCGAGTGCGTAGGCCGGAAAGCGCCGATTGCGTTCCAGCAGTTCGTACGCGATCACGCGGCGGTGTTTGGCGGCGCAAGCTAGCGCGGACTTCGCCAGTCCGATTTTTGGCCGGCGCTCGCGGTTGGGGTTGCTGTTTGCGAGCGATCTAAACCACGCGGGCGACCGGGTCGCGGTAGGGATGCCGGTTACCCGGCACCCCCCGCACAGATCCGTGCTGGCGCTCCTAACGCACACGGTTCTTACCTCGGATATCTGGCGGCAAACCGCTCATTCGGCCACGGGTGTAGAACCTCGACTGGGGGGATCAATACACCAAGTCGCTCCAGAAAACGGGTCCACGTCCATCGGTGCTTCTGGCTCCGCCGTCGTATCTGGCGAAACCATAATCGAAGCACGTCACTACGGAACCCCTTCATTCGCTCCTGGTTGTCCGGTACGGCGTGATATTGGAAATATCCGCGAACCACCGATTGGAGCCACTTCAGGTTCTCCTGGATCGATTCGTGCATCCGTTTTCGCAGTTTCTGCCGAATATCCTTCAGCTTGGCCGCCATGCGTTTGCCGATCGTCTTGCGAATGACCGTGAAGTACCCTTTCCGGCTGCGCCCACAGATGTGTGTGAAACCCAAAAAGTTGAAGGTTTCCGGCTTCCCTTCCCCACGCTTCTTCCGGCGCTCGGCAGCATAACGCCCGAACTCAATCAGGCGCGTCTTGTCCGGGTGTAGTTCCAGTCCGAATTTCCGCACCCGCTCCTGCAACTCCTTCAGGAATCGGTCTGCGTCTTCCCGGTTCTGAAACCCCAGCACCGCGTCGTCGGCATACCGCACGATGATTACCTCACCCTGCGCCACCTTCTTCCGCCATGCCTTGACCCAGAGATCGAGCACATGATGCAGGTAGAGATTGGCAAGAATCGGCGAAATCACCGATCCTTGCGGCGTCCCTTCCTCTGTCTCGAACCACCGGCCATCGTCCATCACGCCCGCCTTCAGCCATTTCTGGATCAGGCGAACGACCCGCTGGTCTCCGATCCGATGCTCCACGAACTTGATCATCCATTCGTGTCCGATTTTGTCGAAAAACGACTTGATGTCCAAATCCAGCACCCAGTTCACTTTCTTCTGCGTTATCCCGACGTACAGCGCGTCCAATGCTTCATGCTGGCTGCGCTCCTGCCGGAACCCGTATGAAAATCCCTGGAAGTCCTCTTCCCAGATCTGGTTGAGTACTGTCCCTACCGCTCGCTGTGCGATTTTATCTTCCAGCGCCGCGATTCCCAATGGTCGTTGCCTTCCATCGGTTTTCGGGATCCAGACTCTCCGCGACGGTTTCGCCTGATAGCCCCCACTATGGATTCGCCCATGCAGGTCGGCTAGCCGATCCTCCAGGCCTTCTCCATATTCTTGCCACGTCATCCCATCCACTCCCGCCGCCGCTCGCCTCTTCAGGCTGTAGTAGCTGCTGCGCAGCAGATCGATATTCACGTGGTGCAGCAGAGCTGTGAACCGTACTTCCTTGTCCTGCCTGGCTGCTTGCCGCACACGGTCCAGCCCGTTTGGCTCGCTTTCCCGGCTCGGTGTCCGGTACGAGTTAGGCTCTTCCGTGTTCTCCTTGGTCAACGGCCTTCCCTCCACGATCTCCTTCGGCCCTCCCCTGCCTTCGTTCGACCGCTTCGCCGGTACTATGCCGCTGTACGACTCCCCGCCGCCGTTCATCTGGGCCTTATAGCTCATCGCCTTCTCCCAGCGTTCCCTGTCCTACCGACCACGGATGGCCACGGGGCCTCTCGGTTCTCGCGCGTGAAGTTTCTATGCATGCGTGGGGTCTTCGACTCCGCAGGGCCGGATGCACTCGCGTTTACGCGCACCTCGGTGTTGCCTTCCGCACTGCTTGACGCCGTCGGCACCCTGATTTTTGCGATTTCGGAGCTCACTGCTTCGGGATACCCAGCCTACATATGCCCCTGTCCAACGCTTCAAGTGCGTCCTTACGGTCCGCCCTCGCATGGCTCGGGGTCAGGATGGTCGCTACTCCTTTCCTGTATGACTCTTTCATTCACTACTTCACGCCGGTTTATCCCGACGCTATCCAAGCTGAAGCATGCCCCCCCAACGGTTAGCGTTCCGGCTTACGCTCGATCGAAACCACCCCGTGATCCACCAACACGCCATCGCCCGGATTCAAGTGACCATAGCTCGTGCCGTTCACCGTGAGTTCCTCCCCGCGGATCCACACGTCCGCGTCCCGGCAGGGCATGTAATGGTAAGCCGTCGCTGCCACCCGTTCCGGGCCGGGAACGCTGGTGCGATAGCAGTCCGTGACGACTACCGTGTGTGCGCCGACCGGAGACTCGACGCGGCCGAGCAGGAGGTTATTCCGCCGGCTGCACCCAACGAGAAAGAGCGCAGCCGCGCAGAGCAGGATTTGCCCGATTCTCATAGCAGGTATCGTAAATCACTTTGCTACGCAAAGTCAATACGGATCGATCCGCGCATGAAGCCGGCTTAATCAAGAACGCGTTGATGTAGCATATCCCGCCATGATAAACTCATAGAAGCAGGTTTTCAGCTTACGAAAGGAGGCATATCTTTGAAGAATCATCCAACTGACGCAACGCAAGAGTGCCTGCTTTTCAGCTCCCGCACTCTCGCCTAAGTTCTGTTCTCCCACTTAGTAGTTGAATTCCGGGTCGTAGTGTCTTTCCCCGTGCCCGGGCTGGTCTATTCCAATGAAACTCGAAATCGTTCTCACTTCCGTTCAACAGGAGGCTGCCGACAGTCTGCTGGCCCACCTCGCCGTGAGCCCGGTGGCAGTTCTCAGGGGTGTGGCAGGCGCCGGCAAAACCGCGATTCTGAAGGCCGTGCAGGCCGTGCGGGGAGGGGTGTTTCTAGGTGCGCAACAATTTATGAACGAACGCCAGGCGCAAGGGCCGGCGGCCATTGAGGAGGCATTCTTCCGCATGATCGAAGATGCCATCGAGAGCCACGACTTAGTGCTGGTAGACGGTCTGAGCCTGGTGACGAATGCAGCCCGTGGCGGCGGCCATGGACGCGTTCACCTGCTTGACGCGGCGCTCACCGCCATTCTGGCGGAAGCGCGCGTACTGGGCCGAAAACTCGTTTTCGCCGTCGAAGAGGACATCCCCTGGCCGATCCTGCGCCGGGCGCACATCGTACAGGTCGCCGATCTGGCTGACTGAGCGCGCGTCGCGCCCAGTGGCGCCTTGCGCGTCAGCCAGCGGTCACTATACAGCCGCGCATAATTAAAGGGACATGCTGTCATCACCAGATGGCCGTGTTTACCGTGTTTTCTCTCCACATAATGTCTCCGTGGTAATGCGCGGCTGTATAGCTGCTTTGTTAACGCGGCAGCAGGTTGAGTTCCTTGAACCTGGTGTCGCGCAGAGTCTTCCAATTGGCCAGCAAGGTGGCCAGATCGCGCGTCGCCTGCCGGGCGATTTCATAGGCGGTGGCAGGCGGGGTGCGGTCGGCGCTCTCGGCGACTCCCAGGGCGGTGCCCATCAGCGCCGTCACCCCAGCGATGGTGGTTCCTCCGGCGGCAGCTCCGCCGCGTCCACCCCTGCCGCCGCCGCCGGCGCCGAGAATACGGGCGGCATCGGCGTCGAGCGCATTGAGTTTCGCCGCGACTTCCGGCGCGGCGGACTGGCGCAGGCCGGCGAGCGCGCGGCGCAGCGCCGCGCCTTCGCGGGAGGCTTCGGCGGCGCGGTTCATGTCGCGCCACAGGGAGATCGATAGGTCGAAGCGCTTCTGGATTTCCGCGGGGGTGGCGGTGGAGCGCGGGTCCAGCGTCACTTGGAGCGGTTGCGTTGCGCCGCGGCCGGCGGCGCTCAGGCGGACAGTATACGTTCCGGGCAGCACCTGCGGGCCGGCGGCGGCGCCTTCTTCGCCGGGCGCGCCGTAACGCAGGTCCCAGGCGAAGCGGTTCATCCCGGGCCGGGCGGTGAGGTGGGAGGGCGGCGGGATCCAGTAATCGGCGACTGCTCCGGGGCGGCGCGGCGTTTCGGGGCGCGGCTTGCTGGAATAAGTGCGCATGACCTCACCCTTCGCATCCAGGATCTCCAGGGTCACATCGCCGGAGGGCGCCGCTTTGAGATAGAAATCGACGATGGCGCCATCGGGCGGATTCTGCGCCTTAGGTTCTTCCGGCGGGAAGGGCGTGCCGAAGAAGCTCTCGGGATTCATGCGCACGGCGGTGGCGGGGTGGTAGAGCACGTAATCGGTGGCGGCAGAGCGCTCGTCCACCTGGCGCAGCGGCGTGATGTTGTCGAGAATCCAGAAGCCGCGGCCGTGGGTGGCGATCACCAGGTCGTCGCCGTGGACGACCAGATCGCGCACGCTGACGGCGGGCAGATTCAGTTGGAGCGGCTGCCAGTGGGCGGCATCATCGAAGGAAACCGCGACGCCGAGTTCGGTAGCGGCGTAGAGCAGGCCTTTGCGCGCGGGGTCTTCCTTGATGGAGTTGAGGTAGGCCGGCGCGGCGAGGCCGTCGACCGCGAGCGACCATGTTTTGCCAAAATCGTGCGTGCGGTAGATGTACGGCTGGTAGTCTTCGCGGCGATGGCGATCCACGGCGGCCCAGGCGGTGCCGGGGTCGAAGTGGGAGGCTTCGATCTGCGTGACCTTGCTCCAGGCGGCGAGGCCGGGCGGGGTGACGTTGGCCCACGTCTTGCCGCCGTCGCGCGTGAGGTGGATCAGTCCGGTATCGCTGCCGGCCCAGACCATGCCGGCGCGCAGGGGCGAGGGAGCGATGGAATAGATCACGCCGAAGCCGAGTTCGCGGGCGTTTTCGGGGGTCACCGGGACGGTGGGCGCCGCTTTGGCGGTGCGCGCATCATTGTTCATAGAGCCGCGCGTATCGCCGGTGAGATCGCCGCTGATCTCATGCCAGGTGAGGCCGCCATCGGTGGTCTTCAGCAGGTACTGCGAGCCGTAGTAGAGCGTGTCCGGTTCGATGGAGGAGAAGACCAGCGGGGCGGTCCAGGGGAAGCGATATTTCTGCGTGGAGATGTTGGCGGTGGGGCCGCCGCCACGCACCGGCCAGGGCGTGATGTTCTGCGATTGGCCGGTACGTTTATCGAAGCGCGCCAGGCTGCCGTTGGTATTGCCGACGTAAAGGATGTTCTGGTTTTTGGGATCGACGGCGATGTAGCCGCTCTCGGCGCCGCCCACCGAATACCAATCGCGGGCGTCGATCTGGCCGTGATCGGTGCGGCTCGGAATGGCGGCGGTGCCGCTATCCTGCTGGGATCCGTAGACGTGGTAGGGGAACTGGTTGTCGGTGATGACGTGGTACAGTTGCGCGGTGGGTTGGTTGTACCAAGTGCTCCAGGTTTGGCCGCCATCGACGCTGATGTTGGTGCCCTGGTCGCTGCCGAGAATCATGCGGCGGGATTCGGTGGGGTCGACCCAGAGAGCGCGGTAATCGTCGCCGCCGGGGGCGCCTTTGAGCACGCTGAAATTACGCCCGCCATCGGTGGAGCGATAGAGCGCGACGTTGGGAGCGTAGACCACGTCGGCGTTCTTGGGGTCGACGGTGATGCCGCTGAAGTACCAGGCGCGGCTGGTGATGCGGGCGTCGGCGGAGGCGCGGGTCCAGGTGGCGCCGGCGTCATCGGAGCGATAAAGTCCGCCGGCGCCGGGGGCGTCGATCAGGACGTAGACGCGGCGTCCGCCGGCGGCCACGGCGACACCGCTGCGTCCCCACTGGACTTCGGGCAGACCGTGCGCGGTGAGTTGCGTCCAATGATCGCCGCCATCGATGGTCTTGAAGAGGCCGCTGCCCGGGCCTTCGATGGGAGCGTACGTGCTCCATGGCGGACGGTGAGCGGTCCATACGGTGGCGTAGATGGTCTTGGAATTGGTGGGGTCGAAAGCGAGATCGACCGCGCCGGTTTCGGGTCCGCGGTCGAGGATTTTGGCCCAGGAGCGGCCGCCATCGGAGGAACGGAAGACGCCGCGCTCGGCGTTTGGCCCGTAGACGTGGCCGAGGGCGGCGACGTAGACGAGATCGGGATTGCGGGGGTCGACTTGGATGGCGGCGATCTGGCGCGTGTCGCGTAGGCCGGCGTTGTTCCATGTTTTGCCAGCGTCGGTGGATTTATAGATGCCATCGCCGAAGCCGATCTGGCTGCGGATATCGGCCTCGCCGGTTCCCGCGTAGATCACGCTGGGGTTCGACGGCGCGACGGCGAGCGCACCGATGGAAGCGATGGGCTCGGAATCGAAGATGGGCGACCACGTAGTGCCGGTGTTGGTGGTCTTCCACACGCCGCCGCCCACGCTGCCGAAGTAGAAGGTGGTGCTGTCGCCGGCCACGCCACTGACCGAGGAGATGCGTCCGCCGCGAAAGGGTCCGATCATGCGCCACTGCAGTTGATCGAAGAGATTGGCGGGCAGCGCGGCGGTGTGGGCGACGCCGCAGAGAACGAGGGCGAGAGTAGCGGAACGCATTTCTTGAGCGTATCAGTTTGCGGATTTCAGGAAGAGGTCCGCCGCCTGATCCACCTCTGCCTCGCTGGGCGATGGCGGCGTCTGCCGGCCAGGAGCAGGAGTGTGACGGGCCGCACTACTGACCCAATTCCTTCAGCAAGGCGTCTGCCCGGTAGACCTTTTTTAGGGCCGCCACGATGCCTTGCGACGCCACATGGACGCTGCGGGCCTGTTCTTCGCTGTACAGATACGTGATCGGGAGGCTCTCGATATTGCTGTCGAACACGATGCCCACGATCTCGCCCTTGATGTTCACGGTGGGGCTGCCGGAATTGCCGCCCGTGATGTCGCAGGTGCTGACGAAGTTGAACGCCACGATCGGGTCCAGCGCCGCTTTGGCTTCGACCCAGCGCGCGGGCAGGATGTACGGATCGTCCTTGCCGGCGCGATGATACAGCCCGCCGAAGGTGGTGGCATACGGCACGGGCGCTTCGGTCTTGTCGCGATAGCCTTTGACTACGCCGAACGAGACGCGCGGCGTGAAGGTGGCATCGGGGTAGTCGGTGGCGCCCATCACTTTAAAGCGATACTGCGCGATGCGCTCTACGCTGGACGCCTCCAGGGATTCGATGGAGTCTTCGTATTTCTGGCGCAGCTTGCGCGCCGGCGCGTCCAGCAGTTGCGCCAGGTGAATCATCGTATCGCCGGATTTCGCCAGCGCCGCGCCATCCGCCGCGAGCCGCTTGCGCTCGGCGACATCTTTCAATTTGCTGCCGCGCACAAAGGCTTCGGCGGCCTGCCGCGGCGTGCGTCCTTGGAGGATCGCCTTCACCGGGGCTTCGTTATCGCCGAGGGCTTTCAATTCTTCGAAGTACTGCGTGAGCAGAACGATCTCCAGGCCGTCATCGATCGGCGCGGGCGAGTAGAGCGCCAGTTCCAGCGTCTTGCGGGCGCTATCGCGAAACTCCGTGAGGCGCCGATCGTTGGGCTTGCCGCGCTCTTCGGAGAGGCGCACGATCTGGCGCGCGATGCGGAACAGCGACGACCCTTGCGCGGCCGGGCGCTCCAGCAGTTCGAACGGTTTCTCCATGGGCGCCCACGTTTTGTAGGCGAGGGCCACGTCGTCCCAAACCTTGGCGGCGCCCGCTCCCAGTTTGGGATCGTTCTCCACGGCTTTGCGCAGCTTCGTTTCCAAGGCCGCCTTACGCGTTACGAGGCGTTGATCTTTCAGGCCGAGCGACTTCCCGTTGAGGGATTTGAAGCTATTGGAAAAGCCGAACAGGCTGCGCTGCGCGGCGCGGCGGTTGTCTTCGTTGCGCGCTCCGTATTCGCGCAGGATGGCGATGCGCGTCTGGAGACGCGCGAGTTGCAGCGGCAATTGCGCATCGCGGTAAAAGGCGAGCTGCGAACCGGTGGCCAGGCGCGACGTGGTCGCGGGATTCCCGGCCACAAACACCAGATCGGCATCCTTGACGCCCGTGGCGCTCCACGCGAGGTACTGCGGGGTGGACGCCGGCTGGCCATTTTCGTAGGCGCGCAGGAAAGCGATATCCAAGTCATAGCGGGGGTAGGTGAAGTTATCGGGATCGCCGCCGAAGAAGGCGATGCCGAACTCCGGTGCGAATACCAGACGCAGGTCGGTATAGCGGCGATATTGATAGAGGTCGTAGCGCTCGCCGGAGAAGAACTTGACCACGGCGCAATTGTTGCCGGTCTTATCGATGCACTCCTTTTCGAGGCGGGCGATGGCGGCGCGGCGCTTCTGTAACGCCTCGGCCGGCACGGTTTCATCCTTGGCGGCCTCTTTGACCTGCTGTGTCACGTCATCCAGCGCCACCAGGACATTGGCCTCCATGTCCGGGCACGGTAGTTCCTGTGGCGGGCCGGCGGCGGAGAAGCCCTCCTTCATATAGTCGTGCTGCGCGCTGCCGAGCTTGGAAATACAATCGCTGGCCACGTGATGGTTAGTGAAGATCAGACCATGGGGCGATACGAACGAGCCCGAACCGCCGCCGATGCGCACGGAGGAGAGGCGCAGATGTTCCAGGAAGGCATCGGTCACCTCCACGCTGTATTTCTGCTGGACCTGACTCTTGGGAAACTGATTGAAGAGCCACATGCCTTCGTCCGCCACAACCGGCAGCGCCAAGGCGCACACGAGTAAGATGCCGCGCAGTTTCATATTCGTACCAAAAGATCAGTTTAGCGTGAAAGCGGCACTTCAACGCAGAGACGCGGAGAACGCAGAGGAAGCGCAGAGAAAACGGCCTACAGCCCGACGTCCAGCTCGATATGCTCGCAGATGAGATGCAGCATCAGCCGGGGGCTCATAATCGGAAACGGTATGTGCGCGTTGCTGTCACCAATATGGAAATGACACCGAGGGACATTTAGGGGGTCGTGCCCGCGGTCCTGGAGGAGTTCTATTCGAACCATGTTGATGCTTCGCCCTACAAAGTGCAGATGAAAGTCGAACCGTTTGACCAACCAGCCGGTCCGCTCCGGCTCCAGCAGGACACTGAAAGTCAGGCTGGAATCGGACCGGAACTCGACTTCTTCACACACCAGTTCCTGGAGTCCTTTTTCGCGGGTGTTGTCAAGCCGGGGGGCATCGTACGTACGCTTCAGTTTGCCGCGGTTTGCCTGTTCCGCGAGATAGTGGCGAAGCTGACGAAGAAGCGTGCCGGGATTGTCAACCGTCATTTGCGCGAGGATCGCCTCCGAGGCGTTCTCACGGTCGTGGGCCAGCGCTTTCAATTCATCTTCCCAACTCAATGTGGACCGCCTCCCGAAAGATCGTCCGGGATGATCCGGAGGATCTCAGTAAGACGGTTGCGGAAGTTCGGCGCCTCCACGAGCAATCGCTCAGCCAGCGCCGGAGTCGTGAGAAACAGAAACTGTGCTCCAGCCCGTTCCAAGCGAATCACGTGAGTGTCCAGCAGTGCCACAAGATCCCGCGACCAACGGTCAATCCGAAGAACCCGTATCGGGCCCGCGCCGGCCAAACCCAGGCTGTCGTCCCCGTCGAGTAGTTCCGAAACTCGGCCAATCGGAAGTGGAATTGCCATTTGCACTTCGACCTCTGCCTGCAGGTCGGCTTCGATGGCGAGTTGGGCGCCGTCGTCGTAAATGAGGAGGTACATGCTGGCGGTCCCTTGCCCCATGACCAGTCGTCTGACGAGCCTAAACGCGGTAGTCGCCGAGAAATCGATCATTCAGATTCCGCCAGCACTTCAACGAGAGCAGGATGAACGGCGAAGGAATCAAGCCCATGAGTGAAGTATTCCAGAACCTGACGGTTGACCACTAGCGCCGCGGACGTGGGATCCTGTATCGAAAACTCCTCGTTGTCCATGAGCTGTTGTATCCGCCTCCGCTGAGTTTTGCCGAGTCCCACAAGATAGCGTTTGCCTAGTTGGCGAATCGCCGATCGGACGTGCCCAAAGGCGATACGATCTTTGTCTTCCCGGTAGGCTGCCTCCGCCGAAGTCCGCGCCAGCGTAATTAGATCGCGTAAGACGCCGCCCGAGAATCGGGCTAATCCGGAGATGTCTTTCTCATTCATGAGCTCCGCCGCGCCTCGGCGAAGGAGGACTTGCTGAAGAAAAGCCGACTTCCCAGGGTCGAAGCTTGCCGCGGGGATGTGCTTCACATCGTCGAAGTAGTCCTGCAAGAAGCGGCCCTTGTCAAACCACAGCAACAGCGGGGTTGCAACGACTACTGAAATCTTCGTTTTCCGGAGAGCCCGCATGTCCTGCTCGGCAAATTCCCGAAAT
>Ga0208080_1001323_pt1 | contig 12170 bp, 12 predicted proteins | sample NGESurdeep092012_3_FD_184476 | JGI IMG/M metagenome (GOLD analysis project Ga0208080, IMG submission 184476) | Arctic peat soil microbial communities from Barrow, Alaska - NGEE Surface sample 210-3 deep-092012 (SPAdes) | ecosystem: Environmental > Terrestrial > Soil > Wetlands > Peat ...
TCATAGACCCTCAGGCGTCGGACCCGCTCACTCACAGTCGGGAATCACCAGAGGTGGCCGTTGACGCGCTCGGCAACACGACGCTCGAGCAGATGACACGGTGGCTGAGAAGAGGTCGATGAGTCCGGCGGGAACCACGGCAAACAGAGGGACAGACATGAACATCGAGGCGCAGATCCTCAAGGCACAGGCACTCCGGAAAATGCACGACCGCTCCGCCATCCTGGTACTGCCCAACGCGTGGGACGCGGTCACCGCCCGCCTGTTCGCTCGGCTGGGATTTGCTGCCGTCGCCACCACGAGCGGCGGCGTCGCCTGGTCGCTCGGCTATCCCGACGGCGAGCATGCACCGATGGCCGAGGTCGTCGCCGCCACCGGGCGGATCGCGCGCGCGGTCGATGTTCCGGTGACTGCGGACATCGAGGCCGGATACGGCGCGACGCCCGAGGATGTCGCCGACACGGTGCGCGCCGTCATCGAGGCGGGCGCCGTGGGCATCAACCTCGAGGACGGGCTGCACGCGCCCGGCGCACTGCGCGAACTCGAAGCGGTCGCGGAGCGGATTCGCGCCGCGCGCGAGGCCGCAGCCGCAGCGGGCGTTCCGCTAGTCATCAACGCCCGCACCGACACGTACATGTTGAAGTACGGCGCAAGCGACGCCGAGCGCTTCGATGAGACGGTCCGCCGCGCGAATGCCTATCTCGCCGCCGGCGCGGACTGTATTTTCCCGATCGGGCTCGGAGACGGCGCGACGCTCGGGGCGCTGGTGAAAGCGCTCGATGCACCGATCAACGTCGCTGCGAGACCAGGGATGCCGGGCCTAGCCGAGCTTGCGCGACTCGGGGTCGCGCGCGTGAGCACGGCGACACGCTTTGCGACCCTCGCCTTGTCGGCGGTGGAGCGCGCGGCGAAGGAACTTCGCCAAAGCGGCCGGTTCGAATCTCTGGGAGCCGCGCTGACCCACCCGGACGTGCAGCGGCTCTTCGAGGGAGCTTGACAAGAACGACTCGAAAACGCCATCCTTTTTCCATGGAGACAGACAATGAAACAACGCATCGATTACAAAAAGGTAGCGCCCGAGGCATACAAGGCGATGCTGGGCATCGAAACCTACGTGCGAGGCTCGGGGTTGGAGCACTCGCTGTTGGAACTCGTGAAGACGCGTGTCTCGCAAATCAACGGCTGCGCACATTGCCTCGACATGCACACCAAGGAAGCGCGCGCCGCTGGCGAAACCGAGCAGCGGCTGCACCTGCTGCCGGCATGGCGGGAGGCGCCCTGCTACTCGGACCGTGAGCGGGCCGCACTCGTCTGGGCCGAGGCGGTCACGCAGATCTCCACGAACGGCGTGCCGGATGAGCTTTACGCCGAAGTCCGGCGTCATTTCGACGAGAAGGCGCTTGTCGACCTCACGCTCGCGATCGTCGGGATCAACGGCTGGAACCGCCTCGCGATCCCGTTCCGCTCGGAGACGGGAAGCTATCAGCCGAAGGCGGCGCAGACGGTATGACATCCCGCGTCGCCGACGCGTCTTTGCGCGCTTCCCGCTGTATAGTTACCGAATGAGTGCGCCGATGACCTCCATCACTGAAATTGCGAGCGACGTCTTCCGGATCTCGACCTACGTTCGGGAAAGCAACATCCAGTTCAATCAGTTCCTGGTGCGCGACGAGCAGCCGCTGCTGTTCCACACCGGCCACAAGCGGCTGTTTCCCCAAGTGCGCGAGGCGGTGGCGACCCTGATCGATCCAGCATCCCTGCGCTGGATCGGCTTCAGCCACATGGAAGCCGACGAATGCGGCGGGCTCGCCGAATGGCAGCAGCTCGCACCCGCATCCACGGCGCTCTGTAGCGTCATCGGCAAACGCATCGGGGTGGACGACTTCATCGCGCTGCGCCCGGCCCGGGCGATGACCGACGGCGAGATTCTCGCCACCGGTCATCATCGATTTCGCTTCCTCCATACGCCGCAGGTTCCGCATGGCTGGGACGCGGGCCTGCTGTTCGAGGAAACGCAGGGCGCGTTGTTTTGCTCGGATCTGTTTCATCAGAACGGAGACGTCGAGGCGGTCACCGGCAACGACGTCGTCGGTCGCTTCCGCCAGACACTGATCGACAACCGCGAAAGCCCGGTGCCCGGCTATCTGCCCTATACCACTCGCACCGGCGCCACGCTGGCGCGGCTCGCGCAGCTGAAGCCGAAGGTCTTGGCAGCAATGCACGGCTCGACGTTCGTCGGCGACGGGCAGCGGGCCCTGGCGGATGCGGCCACGATGATGCGCGAAGTGCTCGGCTGAGACTGACCCCACGGGCGCTTCGCCCCGCGAGGGTGCAGGACGCTGCGTCGCCACACTTGTCTGCATGGACGAAAATACCGCTCTCGCTGCGACTTTGCGCAATTTGCCCATAGGATCTCCGCCTAACTCCGAGGCGAGCGAGCGGAAGATCTGCAAATCTTCCATCACCATTCGCGGAACGGTCCGCCACGACCTCCCGCATGGAGATCCTGGAACAGAGATTCAGTGACGATTATGACGGAAACCGATCACCTCCCGCAGCCTGAAGGGCATCCGAACAGCGCGCGCCCGCGTCGAGCGATTGCTGGTGATTCGATCTTTTTTCCGATGGCGACGGTCTACGCGATCTTCGTTTTGCCCGCGTCCGTGTTCGCGATGCTCGGGCTCACGGGCGCATTCCCGGCGCTGGCATCCACCACCGGACACGCACACGAGATGCTGTTCGGTTTTGCCTTGGCCGTGGTGGCCGGCAATCAGCTCGGCCCCATCCCCATGCTGCGCCTCGCTCTGTTGGCCGGGCTCTGGGTGATCGCGCGCGCAACGTTTCTCTGTGCCCCGCAAAGCATAGCGGCCACCGCGGCGAATATCGCATTCGCCGCGCTGCTTGCGGCGCAGCTTGCGCCGCGGTTATTCGGGGCCGCAAAAAAGTGGCGCAACCAGGCGCTGCCGTTAGTGCTGACGGCGATTTGCGCCAGCGGCATCGCATTTCAACTTGCCCAGCATGCCGGGTTCGCTGCCGCCGGGCACACCATACTCATAGTTGCAGTTTTACTTTTTGCGCTGCTGCTGCTGTTCATGGGCGGACGGCTCATCGCGCCGACGGTCGCCGGCCAGTTCTATCGGCAAGGCGGCAAGCTCGACGCCCGCGTGCAACCGCGCATCGAAGGCGGGCTGCTGGTCGCCATGGCGGTCGCCGCCGCGGCGTCGCTGTTCGCCAGCTGGTCGCCGTTCGCCCTGTTGGCGGCCGCTGCAACGGCCGTCGCCGGAGCGCTCTCGACGGTGCGCCTGCTGCGCTGGCGCCTTTGGGTGCTGCGCGGCAGGCCAGATCTGCTCTGCCTCGCGGCTGGTTACGGCTGGCTCGCCATCGGCTTGTTGCTGTACGGCGCCGCGCTCGCGGCGGGCCGTTACCAGACCACTGCGCTGCACATCATTATGGTGGGTGCCCTCGGCACGCTCACGCTCAACGTGATGGCCATGACGTGGACACTCAAGGCGCGGCAGGATCCGTCGCGTGCCCGCGTGCGGGTCGGGGCGACGATCCTCATCGGTGCGGCGGCGCTGACGCGCGCGCTGGCGGGTCTGGCGGTATTTGATCCTCAAGTGCTGCTCGTGATTGCAGCGACGGCCTGGAGCAGTGCGTTCGCCTTGCTGCTTGTATTGTTCGTTCGCCTTCGCACCCGTACGCCCGCAGGTATGAACGCCAAGGCGTCTGCGCATGGCCGTTGACTGGCTTCCCGCGACTCTGCGCTCAAATTCTCGCGTCGTCATAGCAACTGTCGCCCTCATGGCTCGCTGATAGCATGCGGCAATCACCGGCCGAACCCGCGTCGCCCGCAGACTCGCGCTCAGGTATGGTGCAGGCGCGACACGAGCTTGCCGTTGCGGCGCCGTTTCGGCTGGACCTCACCGTGAGCGCGCTCCGGCGCCTGTCCACCAACATGGTGGATGTGCTTACCGCGGACGGAGCATACGTTCGCGTGCTCGGCGGCGCGCGTGCGCCGGTGTTCGTGCGCGTCGCGCAGACGACACCCAAGGTGTTAACGGTCATACTCGATGGGAGCCCGAGCGAGCACGCGCAGGCACTCGCGCTGGTGCGGCGGATGCTCGGCGTGGATCGCGACCTCACATCCTTCAATCGAGCGGCGATGCGGATCCCGTGGCTGGCGCCACTGGCGAATCGCATGCTCGGCGTAAAGCCGCCACGCTATCCGACGCTCTGGGAGGCGTGCGTCAACGCGATCGTGTTTCAACAGGTAAGTCTCTTCGCGGCCAGCGCGATCATGCGTCGCCTGCTGCTTGCGCTCGCGGCGCCGTTCGAGCGCAAGGGCTTGACGTTGTACCAGTTCCCGAGCGTCGAGCGCGTACTGGAGGCGAAGGAAGACATAGGACGTGCGGCCGGCCTTAGCGCGAGCAAGCTGGCGACGTTGCGGCGCGTGGGCGAGGCGCTCGCGTCGGGTGCGCTCGACGAGGCGATGCTGGAGGAGCGCGCCAGTCCTGACGCCGCGGCGCTGCTCCGGCAGATCAAAGGCATCGGCCCGTGGACGGCGACGGTTATCCTGTTGCGCGGACTCGGCCGGCTGGACGTGTTCCCGATGAATGACAGCAGCGTCGTGCGCAATCTCACGCTCGTCTCACGGGCCATGCCCTTCGACGTCGCGGCAACGCTGGAGGCGCTCGGAGCACAGCGAGGCATGCTGTATTATCACTTGCTGCTCGCCCGACTGGAGGCGGCCGGCGAGGTGGGGCGGGCGTCCGGTCCGGCTGCGCTCGGGGAGGAGAAGTGACGAGCGTGGAGAGCCGCATCGAACTGGCTCGTGTCGGCGTCAGCAGCCCGCGGACTGAAGCTCACCCGATGAACCACCGGTTTGCCAAGCTTCGCGTTGCCCCTGTCCGTAGCTCTCGACAGGGCAATTCATGAGGTCAGGCGCCGCTTCGCATCGCGCGCACGCCGATGTAACCCTTGATTGCCGCGATCGCGAGTGGCACGGCGCCGAAGATGATGAATACCAGATCGCCCGGAAGGCGCAGCCATTCGATCAATCGCGCGGTTGCGGAGCCCATGTACGCCAAGCTGCGGGCGTGCCAGTAGCCGTGCTGGACCACATCCCATACCTGCAGCACGCCACCGGGGAACAGGTTCATCGCGACCATCATCAACAACCCGACGTTGGTGCCCCAGAAGCCGACCTTGACGTATTTTTCCATGCTCGCCCAGCGGCTCTCGTCGGTTGTCTGGCGCAGCACGAACACCAGCATCGCGAGAGCCAGCATGCCGAACACGCCCATCAGCGCGGCGTGGCCATGGTTGGGGGTGAGAATGGTGCCGACTTCGTAGTAGCTCACGATCGGCAGGTTGATCAGGAAGCCGAACATGCCGGCACCGACGAAGTTCCAGAAGCCCACCGACATCAGGAAATAGAACGCCCACTTGTGCGGAACGGCGATCGGCTTGCCGCACACGTCGCACTGGCCGCGGGTAGTGCGCATGAAGTGCCATGCATCCAGCGTGAGCAGCGTCAGCGGCACGACTTCGAGTACCGAGAACATCGCCGACATCGCCATGTTGAACTGGGTTTGACCTGTGAAATACCAGTGGTGGCCGGTCCCGATGAGGCCGCCGAGGAAGTACAGGATGGCATCCAGGTAAATCACCCGCAGCGCGGTATTGCGACGCGTCAGGCCGAGTTGAAAGAACAGCAGCGCAACGACAGTGGTGGCGAAGAATTCAAAGTAGCCTTCCACCCACAGGTGGATGATCCAGAAACGCCAGGTGTCGACGACGGTGAAATTGGTCTTGGCGCCGAAGAACAGCGCCGGCAGGTAGAACACCGGAATCGCCAGCGACGCATACAGGAACATGCGGGCCAGCGGGCGCGCCTGCGGGTCGGCCACCGCGCTTGGCCGCGCCAGCCACCACAGAATCGCGAACCAGGCCAGCAAACCGGCCACCAACAGATACTGCCAGAAGCGACCGATCTCCAGGAATTCCCAGCCCTGGTTGCCGAACCAGAACCACCAGTCGCCGAGCAGACCGGTCATGCCCAACCATTCTCCGAGCAGGCTGGCACCGATGACCAGCGCGAACGCCACGAACAGCAGATGGACCGCGGTCGCAAGCCAACGCGGCTCGTCGGCGCGCAGTGAACGTGCCAGGAACAAGGCGGCCGCCACGTACGCGGTGGCGATCCAGAAGATCGCGGTCTGCAGATGCCAGGTACGCAGCAGGTTGCTGGGAAAGATGTTTTCCAACTGGAAGCCGTAGAAACTGCTGGGATCGGCGCGAAAGTGGGCGACCCCGCTACCGACCAGGGCCTGTGCGAGGAACAACAGGGCCACGACGACGAAAAATTTCACCAGTGCGCGCTGCCCGGCGCTCGCCTGCCCCGGAATCATTTGCGGATGGACGTGCTGGCCGCGCGTGACCCAGCCCAGATTATCGAATTTGCCGAACGCCAGCAGCACGGCGGCAATGCCGGCGAGCAACACGAGCAGGCTCAGAGCGCTCCACAGCAATGCGCCGGGAGTCGGCCGATTGCCAACGTCTGGATCGTACGGGAAGTTGTTGGTATAGGAGAAGTCGTCGCCCGGACGGTTGGCGACCGAAACCCACGCCGCCCAGGTGATGAACGCGGTGAGCTGATGCAACTCCGCAGGGTCGGTGATCAGGTCGGGCTTGAGGCCGCCATTGCCGACCGGGTCGTGGAAGTAGCGGGTCCAGTAGCCGATCTGACTGCGATAGGCCTGGGCTTCCGGCTCCGTCAAATGAAGCGTGTCGCTGGCTGCGTCGTAGCGGTTGGTTTTCAGCGTCACCGCGACTTCGCTGCGTATTGCCGCCATTTGCATCGGCGTCAGCGCCGCCAGCGGCTGGCCGTATTGCCGCTGCGCCAGCGCCGCGGCGGTGTTCTCACCGATGCGGTGCAACGCTTCGGCGGAATAGTCCGGCCCGAGGTAGGCGCCATGGCCCCAGATGGTGCCGTTGTCCATCAGACCGTAGCGCAGGAACAAGGCTTGCCCGTTGCTGATGTCGTCGCCGGTGAACACGCTGGTGCCGCTCGCGTCGACGATTCGCGCCGGAATCGGCGGAGCATTGCGATAGGCCAGCAGGGTGATAGTGATCAGGCCGGTAAGGCCGACTACCATTACGAGCATTACCGAGCGTATCCACCACGGCGACAGCGGCGATTCTTCCGGTTCGCTCCCGGTTTGTGCCGCATCGCTCATGATGCTCTCTCCGGACAAGGACGGTCAGTGCCTGCATAATGTAGGCGCAAGTACGATGAAAATCAAGAAACGGGCAGCGGATGAGCGCAAGAATCGGACAATCATGGTGAAACAGGACTCCCAGCCCGTCGTGTTGACCGTCGGCCACTCGACGCGGACGCTCGACGAGTTTATTGCCCTGCTCGCGGCCCACTCGGTGAGTCGGCTCATTGACGTGCGCACCGTGCCGCGCTCTCGCCACAACCCGCAGTTCAACCGCGACACACTCCCGGCCGCGCTGGAGGCTGCCGGCATCCGCTATGCGCATGTTGCCGGCCTCGGGGGCTTCCGCCACACGCACCCGGGGTCCCTGAATATGGGCTGGCGAAATGTTTCCTTCCGCGGTTACGCCGACTACATGCAGACGCCTGAATTCGCGGACAATCTGGCCGGCCTCATCGAGCAGGCAAAGCGCGAGCGAATCGCGCTGATGTGCGCCGAGGCGGTGCCGTGGCGCTGCCATCGCTCGCTGATCGCCGACGCGCTGGTCGTCCACGGCATCCGCGCCGAGGAAATGATCAACGCAACTCGCCTCCAGGTACACACGCTGACGCCGTTTGCCAGCGTGGACGGCACGGTAATCACCTATCCGCCGCAAGTGCCGTCGCCCTGAATCGCGGGAGCAATACATCGCGGCGGCCGAAGCGTGTGCGCGCAACATCGAACGACGCATCGCCGCTGGTTTTGATCCAAAGTTGCTTCCGTGGCATCGATTTTCGTCAGCCGCTGGAACGTAGCGGTCAAAGACAACGGCCTGAAGTGTGGTCATGGTCACCGCTATGTGAACCCGTTCCGGCGCAACGTCGATACGATAGACGAGCCCGAGTTCGACCATGCTCGTTCCAACCTCAGGCTCTTCCACCGAGCGCAGTGCCTCGCGCACCGCTTCTTCGGTCGGCAATGCGCTATTGATTTCCGCATCACCTAATAAAGATGTATACGCGATACGTTTCAACGGTACCACAATATTCTACCATAATCAATATCCCGTATACATCTTTTAAATCCGGCCGCGGGAGCCCGCCCAATGCACCTCATGACTTTCTGCGACTACAGCCTGGGCCGCATTTCCATTGACGCCCGCCCCGGCGGCGCGTATAACATGTAGCTGACATACATGTTAAATGGAGAGGGAGATGGACACGCAACGCCTTGTCTGGAGCATTACGCTGATTGGGATCGGGATAATCGCGGTGGCATTTCTGTATGTGGTGGCGCGATCGGGCACGCGCGTGCAATACGAGAGCGTCCAGAAAAAGGCCTATGGCATTCGCCGCTGGTTCTTCTGGGCCCTGGTCCTGCTTGGGATCGGCACCGCTTACGCGACGCTGGCGGAATTTCCCATTCCCGACCAGCACGTGCCGAGCGCAGGCGCGCGGGTCGTAGACGTGGTCGGCAAGCAGTGGTACTGGGAACTTTCCGCGAACCAATTCACCGCCGGAGTCCCGGTGGAGTTTCGGGTTACGTCGCACGATGTCAACCACGGCTTCGGCATTTACGACCCGAATGGCCGGTTGATTGCGCAAACCCAGGCGATGCCGGGCTTCACCAACCGCCTCGTCCACACTTTCACGGAACCAGGCAAGTACCGGGTGCTCTGCCTGGAGTACTGTGGGTTGGTTCATCACAACATGATCACGGAGTTCGAAGTCGTTGCCGCGCCGCAGGGGGGCAAGTCATGAGCGCACTGCATCAGCCGACCGAGACCCTGTCGCGCCAGGAGCGCATCGTTCTCAACCTCTATGTGATCACGGGGCTTGCCGTGCTCGTCCTGATGATGCTTGGCGGCATCGCGATGCGCATGTCGCAAGGCACCTGGATCGAGTTGCCGCCCGATGTCTTCTACCAGATCATGACCGCGCACGGGGCCGCGATGGTCGGCATCGCAGGCTTAACCTCGAGCGCGGTGATGTGGTACTTCCTGCGCAAGTACGTAAGCCTGTCGCCCGGAATATTCCTTGCGAACTACGTGCTGTTCATGGTCGGCGCCGTGCTCATCCTCGGTTCGATCTTTATCCTGCAATTTGGCGGCGGCTGGACCTTTCTCTATCCACTGCCGGTGAAGTCGAACGGAATGTGGAGCGTGCACGCCGCGGCAGGGTACATGCTGGGTTTGATATCCATTGGCGTGGGGTTCCTGCTTTTCTACCTCGACGCGACGCTGGCGATCCTGCGCGTGTACGGCAACTTCGGGCGTGCGCTGGGGCTGCAGTGGCTGTTCAGCGGCGAGATCGACAAGTCGCACCCGCCGACCGTGGTGGCGAGCACCATGGTGATCATCGCCAACGGTATCGGTACGCTGTGCGGTGCTGTGGTGCTGGTATTGTGCCTGGTGAATGCCTATGTACCGGCATTCGAACTGAACCCGCTGCTCGCCAAGAACATGATCTATTTCTTCGGCCACGTGTTCATCAACGCTTCGATCTACATGGGCGTGATCGCCGTCTACGAACTGCTGCCCCGCTATAGCGGCCGGCCCTGGGGCGTGTCGCGGCCGTTCCTGTGGGCGTGGGCGGCGAGCACCGTCATGGTGATCATCGTCTACCCGCACCATCTACTGATGGATTTCGTCATGCCGCACTGGATGCTGGCGATGGGGCAGATCATTTCGTTCACGAGCGGACTGCCCGTGCTCGCGGTTACCGCTTACGGCGCGCTGACCAACGTGCACCGCTCCGGCATTCGCTGGAGCATGCCGGCCAAGCTGTTGCTGCTGTCCATGTTCGGCTGGGCGGCGGGCATCATCCCCGCCGTCATCGACGGCGTCATCAGCGTCAACAGGGTCATGCACAACACGCTTTGGGTGCCGGGGCATTTCCATTTCTATCTGCTGCTCGGACTCTGGGCCATGCTGTTTGGCTTCATGTACCACGTGATCCGGACGCGTGCCGACGAGCCCGACAGCGCGGTCGACCAACTCGGCTTTTTCGCGTACCTCGCCGGCGGGCTGGTCTTCTCGGGCATGCTGTTGATGGCGGGCCAGGCGAGCGTGCCGCGTCGCTGGGCGGTGCACGCGCCCGAATGGGTTCCGTATGCGTCTGCGGCCTCGCTCGCGGCGATTCTGGTGGTTCTCGCCACGATCCTGTTCGCGGTGCGCATCGTCAGCGGCTTGTTGCGGGCGCCGAATGTCGGCACTGCGCACTAGCAGCGCAAGCGTCGCGCTCGTTCTCGCGGGCGGCGCGCTCCTTGCGGGCGCCACCGACGGGTTCCAGGCGTTTACTTCCGAGGCCGCGAGGCGCGTCGCGGTTCATGAGCGGCCGGTGATGGTTCCGCCGGTTGCGCTCGAGACGCAGGCCGGTGATCGAATCAACCTCGCTGAACTGCGCGGCAAGTGGTTGCTGGTTGATTTCATCTACACGGGATGCCGCACGCTGTGCCTGTCCCTCGGTTCCGACTTCGCCCGGCTGGAAGGTGAATTGACGCGTCCGATCGCGAGCGGCCGGGTGCAGCTCTTGAGCATCAGCTTCGACCCGTCCCATGATTCCCCGCGCGAGCTTGCCGCGTACCTTGAGCGCTTTCACCGCCGCGGCCCCGGCTGGCTCGCGGCACGGCCCACGAACGAGGCCGGACTCATCGAGCTGAAGCGGCGTTTCGGCGTCACCGTCGTGCCCGACGGCCTCGGTGGCTACACCCATAATGCCGGCATTCACCTCGTCGATCCTCAAGGCCGCATTGTCGAAATCCTGGACTTCGGCGCGCAGCAACCCCTCATGCAAAGCCTGCGCCGATTCGGTGTGATGTGATCCCGACGAGACGTACCGCGCCGGTTGCGGCCCTCCTCTTTCTCGCGTTGGCGTTGCCGCCGGTGCGCCACGCGCTCGAGGCGAGCATGACCGCGCAGATGCTGGTGCAACTTCCGCTGCTCGCCGGCGTGGGATACCTGCTTGGGCTTGCGCTACCCGTGCGCGTGGCAGCGTCGCTGGCGAACTGGAACCATCGCGGTGTCACTGGATTCGTGCTCGCAAGCCTCGCCAGCGTGTTTTGGATGCTGCCACGTCTGCTTGACGCCTCGGTGACCGAGCCGGCGGTCGCCGCGATCAAGTTCCTGTCGCTGCCGTTGCTGGTGGGCCTACCGCTCGCGCAGTCCTGGCCTCGCTCGAGCTTCGTCGTCCGCGGGGTATTCCTGCTCGAGCTGATCGCCACCTTGTTCCGCCTCGGCTGGCTGTACCTGGTCTCGCCGGTGCGACTGTGCAACAACTACCTGCTCGACGACCAGCAGCGACTGGGCCAGATACTGATCGCACTCGGCGCAATACTGCTCCTATGGATCGCCTGGAAGCTGCTGTGGGGGCGGTTCGATCTGACTCGATATGCCGGCGAGCGGACAGACGACGGGCAAATATCCCCCCGCAAAGCCGGGAAATATTTGCCCAACCGGCCTGGCACGCGTCGCCGCCGGCCGACCGCCGAAGCGTACCGCGGCGGCCCGCCATCACCAATCCTCCGGGGAGATCCTGAATGACAAGAATCGAAGGTAACTGTCGCGATGTCTGTGAGGCGAGCGAGTTCGTCACGATCGTCACAACCGGAAATGACGGTCCCCACGTGGTCGGCAATTGGGGCGATTACATGTGCGCGCTGGGCATCGGCGCGGATACGATTGTTCTTCCTGCCGGCCGCTATCGTCAGACGGAGCAGAACCTGCGGAAGAACAACCGCGTACAACTGCTGGTCGCTTCCAGGAAGGTGCAAGGAACGCGCAGCCCGGGTCAAGGCTACCTCATCGTCGGCACCGCCGAGATCGTCAGTTCGGGCGAAATTGCGGATGCGGTGAAGGCGAAATTTCCGTGGGCACGGGGCGCGCTGGTGATACACGTCGAGGAAGTGACGGCGCAGCTATGACAGGAGGGATCGGGCATGTCGATGCAATACCCCGCGTTTTTTGACAAGGTA
>Ga0208080_1001324_pt1 | contig 12169 bp, 9 predicted proteins | sample NGESurdeep092012_3_FD_184476 | JGI IMG/M metagenome (GOLD analysis project Ga0208080, IMG submission 184476) | Arctic peat soil microbial communities from Barrow, Alaska - NGEE Surface sample 210-3 deep-092012 (SPAdes) | ecosystem: Environmental > Terrestrial > Soil > Wetlands > Peat ...
CGAAGCTTTCGCGATGGATTTACAGTCCCAATGCTGCAAGCCTGTGACCAGCGGAAACGCCTGACCCGCAACAACTTCCGTGCGTATTCCCCACAAACAGCCGACGTCAGCCGAGGCCAACCGGACACTTCCGGGCGCGCGAACGCTCCAACCGTGGTCGCAAATGAGGGCAGGATCTGCCTACCCCTCCGAATTCGTGACCGCAGCCAACCGTCGAATGCGATCGAAGGGGCGACCAAAGTGCCGCACGGCGGGAAATACTGCCTCTTCGTCTCGCGTGACCTTTGCCGTCGGGGCATCGACAGCACGTATGGCATCGTGGTGGGACGCGCAGCCTCGGTGAACAGGGCCATATGCGGATCAGGGCGGGACGCCCGTACTGAACGGCGGCGGGACGCAGCTGATCGCGACTGAGGGATCGCGGATCGGGCCAGGCGGGCAATCCGTTTCGGGCGGCTACCTGGCGTATTACTTCTACGAAGGCGACCCTGGCGGCGCATTCCAGTTCCCATCACAAAAGCTGGGATGGGATGCCGACGGCTGACCGACTGTAGTGCGTGCCTAGACGGAGGCCCTGATGACAACACCCACACCCACACCCACACCCGGTTCACCTACCTGGATGCGCCCTCTCGGCAGCACCGGACTGCAGGTCTCTGCGGTGTGCGCCGGGGGGAGTCCGCTCGGCAGTATGCCTAAGCTGTACGGCCGCGACGTGAGTGCGGACGAGGGCGTCGCCACCGTGCGTGGGGTGCTGCAGAGTCCGATTCGCTTCATCGACACGTCCAATGGGTACAGCGACGGCGAGAGTGAGCGGCGCATCGGCGCGGCGATCGCGGCGTCAGGAGCCCTTCCGGGTGGATTCGTCGTTGCGACCAAGGTCGACGCACGCGGCCGCGACTACTCGGGAGACCGGGTCCGGGCGTCGGTCGCCGAGAGTCGGGAGCGTCTTGGCCTGGACTTCCTGCCGTTGGTGCACCTTCACGATCCCGAGAACTTCGACTTCGACGAGATCGCTGCGCCGGGCGGCGCCGTTGATGCACTCGTCACGCTCAAGGAGTCGGGTGAGGTCGGCTCGATTGGCCTCGCCGGCGGCCGGGTCCAGGAGATGGCGCGGTACCTGGCGCTCGACGTGTTCGACGTGCTGCTGGTCCACAACCGTTGGACGCTTCTGGACCGCAGCGCGGGAGCCCTCATCGCCGAGGCCCTCGACCGCGGCATGGGAATCCTCAATGCCGCGGTGTACGGAGGCGGCATCCTGGCGAGTTCGGGCGGCGGGCCGACCACCTACGGCTACCGGCTGGCGCCGCCGGAGATCCTCGAGGCAATCGACGCGATGCGCCGCGCATGCGTCGAGAACGGCACTGACCTCACGACCGCCGCCTTGCAGTTCTCTCTGCGCGATTCCCGGTTCTCCTCGACCGTCGTCGGCATGAGCCGCCCCGAACGCGTCAGGGACACGGTCGCGGCTGCTTCCCGGCCCGTTCCCGAAGGACTCTGGGGCCAGCTCGAGTCCCTGCTGCCACCGGAGCATCTCTGGCTCGACGCACCGTTGAAGCGCTGACATTCCTCCAGTCCGAACAACGATCCCAGAGTCGATGAACGTGCGGGCAGGCCGGAAGCGACGACCCTGCACGGATGCCTCAAGGATCGCCGACAGCGCAGTGGGTTCGGGCGGTGGCGGCGTGACCTCGACGGTTCACCGGTTCCAGGCGTCGACGAGCTGCTGCGCCCCGACCGCATCCGCCCGCAGCTCCACGCGCCGGTGTGCCACCGGATGCATACCCGCCTCCTGGACGACCTCGCGCTCGAGCCGGCCGCTCGCGCTGTCGGCGACGCCGCGTCCATCAGGCTCGTCCGGAAGGTCGAGCCTGGTGAACCGGCCGGTAACGACCACCGAGGCCCGGAGTCGTCGTAATCTGGCCCGCGACGCGTGTGCCGGATCAGGTAGCCGATGCCTTCGAGCGCAGATGGGGTCCGCTGCGCTGTCAGCCCCGACCGCCGAGGTTCAGTGCCTTCTCGTCCGGGACGATCTGGCCTGAGAACTTGTGCGCCGGGGACAGGTCCTACGGGCGACGACCTCGTCCGCACCGCGGTGGTCACATTTCGGTCACGGCTCTTGACGAGGACGCCAGAAGGGCTTGGACTGCGCAGTGATCGAGATGACAGCGTAGTCAATTGAGAGAATCGACATGCTTCTGGATGCGGATCGCTCAGCGGTGAGGCCTGTGATGAACGACGTCGCACGCCTTGCCGGGGTCTCGCAGAAGACCGTCTCGCGGGTCATCAACAACGCTCCGAATGTCAGTGCGGATGTCCGTGCACGGGTCAACGCCGCCGTCGAGGCCGTCGGCTACCGGCCCAACTCCGCGGCACGCGCCCTCGTCACCAGGCGCACCCGCGTGATCGGGATCGTCACCTCCGGGACAGCGCTCTACGGACCATCCGCCCAGCTCTTCGGCGTCGAGCGGGCCGCCTGGCAAGCCGGGTACTCCGTGGTGATCGTCTCAACGGCCGACAGCTCGGGTGAGGAGTTCCGGGCGGCCATCAATAGGCTCATTGACCACGATGTCGATGGTGTGGTGCTCGCCGGTCCCATCCCCGTCGCGCTGGACTCGGACGTCTTCCGCGGTGTTCCGGCGATCAGCGTCGGCGACCCGGTGACCGGGAACTTCGAGTTCTCCGCCGTCATCATCGACCAGCACAGCGGTGCCTTGCAGGCCACCGAGCACCTGCTGTCCCTCGGTCACCGCACGGTATGGCACGTCGCCGGGCCGGTGTCCTGGTACTCGGCCAGCGTCCGCGTCGCGGGGTGGCGCGAGGCCCTGCACCGGGCAGGTGCCCCCGTTCACGAGCCGCTGGCCGGGGACTGGACTTCCCGGGCCGGCTACCAGGCCGGCCTCGAACTGGCTGGGCGACCCGACGTGACGGCGGTCTTCGCCGCCAACGACCAGATGGCGACCGGCCTCATGCGGGCCTTCAACGAGAAGGGCCGGAACATCCCCGGGGATGTCTCGATCGTCGGTTTCGACGATGCGCCCGACTCCGAGTTCCTGATGGTGCCGCTGACAACCGTTCGTCAGGACTTCACCGCGATCACGGACCGTGCAGTGACCGAGTTGGTGCGCGCAATGAGCGGAGAGGAATTCGACCAGGGGGTTACGCAGGTGCGCGTCGACCTCGTGATCCGGGCAAGCTCGGGTCCCGCGCCGACACGGACTGCCGAAAGCTTAGGACCCGGCGCATAGCAGCGCCACCAGGGAGCCCTGCAAGTACAGCATCCAGCATCACACCCACAAGGAAGTAGGTATCGAGATGCATCTGTTCAAGAAGCGACCGGCGGTCGGTCTGGCTGCGACAGCCATGGTGGCCGCCCTGGCGCTGGTGGCCTGCTCGGGCGGCGCGAGCACGAACGCCACGACGGCCGCGCCCAGCAAGATCACCCAGGCAGCGATCGACGCGGCGATGAAGACCAAGACCAACCTGACCTTCTGGACATGGGTCCCTGACATCAAGAACGAGGTCGCCCTGTTCCAGGCGAAGTACCCGGCCATCCACGTCGATGTCGTCAACGTCGGCCAGGGTGCTGCGCATTACCAGAAGCTGCGGACCGCGATCAAGGCGGGCACCGGCGGGCCCGACGTCGTCCAGGTCGAGTTCCAGTACCTGCCCTCCTTTACCCAGGGCGGTGACCTGCTCAACATGGCTCCCTACGGTGCCGCGGGCATCTCCGGCGACTATGCAAGTTGGATCTGGTCCCAAGTCTCCAGCGGCAGCGCCGTCTACGGCATCCCGCAGGACGTCGGGCCGATGGGAAACCTCTACCGCAAGGACCTGATGTCCGCCGCGGGAATCAAGCTGCCCACCACGTGGGACGAGTTCAGCCAGGCCGCCCGCACCTACCGGGCTGCGAACCCTCACAAGTACCTGACGAACATGCCGGGCAACGACGCCGGCCAGTTCATGGGCCTGGTGTGGCAGGCGGGCGCTCGGCCCTTCGGGTACGACGGCAAGAAGACCGTGACGATCAACCTGAACACCCCGGAAGTGGCCAAGGTGATCGACTTCTGGAACCCCCTCGTCCGGGACAACATCATCGGGGTCGACCCCGACTTCACCGACCCGTGGTACCAGGGCCTGGCCAGCGGCCTGTACGCCTCGTGGCAGGGCGCCGCGTGGGGTCCGGTGTTCCTGCAGGGCACAGCGGCCAAGACGTCCGGACTGTGGAGCGTGGCACCCCTGCCGCAGTGGGACACCCAGAAACCGGCTTCCGGCAACTGGGGTGGATCCACCGACGCGGTGCTGAAGTCGACGAAGAACCCGATCGCCGCCTCGCAGCTCGCGCTGTGGATCAACACCCAGCACGAGCCGGCCCTGATGTTCGCTACCAAGCAGTTCCTCTTCCCTGCGTCGAACACGATCCTGAAGGACCCGGCATTTGTCGACGAGAAGTCGGCGTTCTACGGCGGGCAGCAGGTCAACAAGGGTTTCGCCGCCATCTCCGCGACCGTCACACCGAACTTTGTGTGGCTGCCGTTCATGGACTACGCGTACTCATCCTTCAACGAGACCCTGGGCAAGGCATTCGCCGACCGGACCAACCTCGCCACAGGACTCAAGGCGTGGCAGGCCGCGCTCACGACCTACGCCACCCAACAGGGCTTCACGGTCAAGTAACCCGTAGGGGGCGGGTCAGCGACTTGCTGGCCCGCCCGCAGCCGTGTACCGAGGAGGCGGACAGACCATGTCTCAGACTGCTGTGGCGCGGCGCAGGCCCCGCGCCGTCGAGATGCAGACTCGCAGGCGCGGAGGCCTCAAGCGGCGCCAGGCCATCGCCTCGTACTGCTTGGTCGCGCCGTTTTTCCTGGTGTTCCTCACGATGCTCGTGTTGCCCCTGTTCTACTCGGGCTACCTCTCGCTCTTCCGGGAGCAGCTCGTGGGCGGCACGGTCTTCACCGGGGTCGGCAACTACGTGCGCGCTCTGCAGGACCCCGTGTTCCTCGGCGGCGTGCTACGCATGGCGCAGTTCCTGGTCATCCAGGTCCCCATCATGCTCAGCCTGGCGCTGGTGTTTGCGCTCGCCCTCGACAGTGGTCGCCTGCGGATGCAGCGCATCATCCGGCTGGCCATCTTCGTGCCCTACGCGGTGCCCGGCGTGATCGCGGCGCTCATGTGGGGATACCTCTACGGCCCGAACTTCGGTCCGTTCGCCCAGGGAGCCCGGGCACTCGGCCTGCCCACGCCGCCCTTCCTCGGCAACGAGTGGATGCTCGGATCGATCATGAACATCGTCACCTGGAGCTTCGTGGGCTACAACATGATCATCCTCTACGCCGCCCTGCGGTCCATCCCGATGGAGCTCTACGACGCGGCCCGGGTCGACGGAGCCGGCGAGTTCCGGGTGGCGTGGTCGATCAAGATCCCCGCGATCAGGCCCGCACTGCTGCTCACCACGATCTTCTCGGTGATCGGCACCTTCCAGCTCTTCAACGAGCCGAACCTGCTACGGATCCTCGCGCCGAACGTCATCGGCGTGGGCTACACGCCCAACCTCTACGCCTACAACCTTGCTTTCATCAATCAGGACATCAACTACGCCGCCGCGATCGCCTTCCTCCTCGGAATCGTCATCATGATCGTGTCGTACGCGGTCCAGTTCGGCGTACTGCGACGGGAGCGCCGCTCATGACCTCGCAGCCCATGGCCGGCCAGCCGCGCGCAGGCACCCTCCCCGGTACCTCCGCCGACGCAGACGACCGGCAGCCCCAGACGGGCCGCCGCCGACCGGTGGGTGGTCAGCGGAGCAACGTGCTCACGATCGCGCTGCTCGCGTGCGCCGCCTATTTCCTCCTGCCCCTTGCGTGGCTTGTCATCGCCTCCACCAAGTCCAACTCGGACCTCTTCTCGACCTTCGGCCTGTGGTTCGCCCACTTCAACCTCGTCGGGAACCTCCGGGACGTATTCACCTTCCAGGGTGGGATCTACATCTCGTGGTTGCGGAACACGATCTTCTACGCCGTGACGAGCGGGGTAGGTGCCGCGGCTCTCGCCACGGCGGCGGGGTACGCCTTCGCGAAGCTGCACTTCCCGGGTGGCAACGCCCTGTTCGCGATCGTCCTGGGCGCCATCATGGTGCCGCTGACCGCGCTTGCCATCCCGACCTACCTGTTGTTCTCCAAGGTCGGGCTGACCGATACGCCCTGGGCGATCATCCTGCCCTCCCTGGTCAGTCCGTTCGGCGTCTACCTGATGCGTATCTACGCCGCGGATGCGATCCCTGACTCCCTCCTCGAGTCGGCCCGCATCGACGGGGCCAGCGAGGCCCGCATCTTCTTCAGCGTCGCGCTGCGGCTGCTCGCACCGGGTTTCGTCACGGTGCTTCTCTTCGCCCTCGTCGCCACCTGGAACAACTACTTCCTGCCCCTGATCATGCTCAACAGCCCGCAGTACTTCCCGCTCACGGTCGGTCTCGCGCAGTGGCAGTCCACCTCGGCAGCGGGGTCCGGATCGCAGGCCCTCTTCTCCATGGTGATCACCGGCTCGCTGGTCTCCATCATCCCGCTCGTCGTCGCGTTCCTGTTCCTGCAGCGGTACTGGCAGTCCGGGCTCGCCACGGGCGGTGTCAAGCAGTGACGTCCATGTGCACGAAAAGAAAGGACCGCAACCCCCCATGCGCGAACTTCCCCGGCCCGTCCTCTTCGGCGCTGCGTACTACCACGAGTACCAGCCCTCTCCCCGGCTCGAGAAGGACCTCGACCTCATGGCCGCGGCCGGCTTCTCGGTCATACGAGTGGGTGAGTCGACCTGGTCGACCTGGGAGCCCGAGGACGGCGTCTTCGACCTGGAGTGGTTGGCCCCCGTCCTGGACGGTGCCGACGAGCGGGGCATCCACGTCATCCTGGGCACCCCCACTTACGCGGTGCCGCCGTGGCTGTCGCGCAAGTACCCCGAGATCGCCGGGGAGCGGGGCACCGGGCAGCGCATTCCGTGGGGCGCTCGTCAGGAGGTGGACTTCACGCACCCGGCGTTCCTCTTCCACGCCGAGCGTGTCATCCGGGCCGTCGTCGGGCGTTACGCGGACCACCGTGCGGTGATCGGCGTGCAGGTCGACAACGAACCGGGTCTCGAGCTGCTGCACAACCGGGGGGTCTTCGAGGCCTTCGTCGACCACCTGCGGCACACCTACGGTGACGTCGAGACGCTCAACCGCGAGTGGGGACTGGCCTACTGGTCGCACCGGCTGTCCACCTGGGCCGACCTGTGGATCCCCGACGGCAACGCCCAACCGCAGTACGACCTTGCCTGGCGGCGGTTCCAGGCCCAGCTCACGACCGACTTCATCGCCTGGCAGGCCGGCATCGTGCGGGAGATTGCCCGGCCCGACCAGTTCGTCACCACCTGCATAGCGTACAGCCGGCCTGCACTGGACGACCGGTCGCTCACTGAGGCGCTCGACGTCACCGCTGGCAACCCGTACTACGCGATGCAGGACTCTCTGGCCGTGCCGGACCATGGCGTCGGGGCGCAGGGATGGACGACCTCGGGGACCTGGAGCATTCTGCAGAGCGCCGACCGGATGTACTCCTCCCGTCAGGAACCGTTCCTGGTCACCGAGACGAACGCCGGCGCCATCGGCGGGCCGTCGATGAACTTCCCGGCCTACGACGGGCAGTGGCGCCAGGTGGCCTGGGCCATGGTCGCCCGTGGCGCGCGGATGATCGAGTACTGGAACTGGCACACCCTGCACTACGGCACGGAGACGTACTGGGTGGGCATCCTGCCCCACGACCAGGTCCCCGGCCGCGTCTACGAGCAGGTGTCGGTCCTGGGAGCAGAGCTGCGGAAGGCGGGCGATGTCGTCGCGGGGCTGATCCCCGACGCGCATGTCGGCCTGCTGTACTCCAACGCCTCGAAGTGGGGCCTGACCGCCCAGCCCGCCCTGGCTCGCGGTGCGGAACCCGACCACGACTCCTACCAGCGCATCGTCGAGGCCTTCTACAGGGGTGCCTTCGACGCGCGCGTCCCGGTCCGCCTGGTGCACGACACGCAGATAGTTCGCGGCGGAACGGACCTGATGGACCCCGCCGAGACCGCCCGCATCCTGCCGGTGCTCCTCGTCCCCGCCCTCTACATCGCCTCGGACCACCTCCTGGAGTGGCTGCGCCACTACGCCGAAGCCGGCGGTCACCTCGTGCTCGGCCCGCGCTCGGCCTACGCCGACGAGGAGGCGCGTGCACGCCTGGAGGTCAAGCCCGCTCTCCTGTCCGAAGCAGCCGGGGTGTCCTACCAGGAGTTCACCAACCTCCCGGCCCCCATCCCGGTCCGGTCCGTCGGCGGCGCACTCGACCTGCCGTCGGGCGCCCACGCCACGGGGTGGGCGGACGGCCTGGTCGTCGCAGGGGCCGAGGTGATCGTCGAGTACGAGCACCCGTTCGTGGGCACATGGCCGGCCGTCGTGACGGCCGCACACGGCGAGGGGCGCGTCACCACGGTCGGCACGGTGCCCGACGCCGATCTCGCCCGCGCCCTCGTCGAATGGCTCGTACCGGTAGCCGACGACGCATGGCGCGCGGTCGCGACCGCATCGGTGACCGTGTACTCGGCGACCTCCGGCGAAGGCCGACGGCTGCGGTTCCTGCACAACTGGTCCTGGGAACCCACCGGCGTCGTCGTGCCGGTCGCGGTGCGGGATGCCCTGTCCGACGACATCATCGAGCGCGACCACGAGGTCTCGCTCGGCCCGTGGGACGTCCGCGTCCTGATCGAGGAGTGAGAACGATCGTGCAGATGACGCAACGCTGGATCCGGTGGCCCGCGGGCACCCACAACCGCACGCCCACCGAGGGCCGCAACGGTCCCATCGCGTTCGGGGGGGACTACAACCCCGAGCAGTGGTCCGAGGACGTGTGGCAGGACGACGTCCGCTTGATGCAGGAGGCGGGGGTCAACCTTGTCACGGTCGGCGTCTTCTCCTGGGCTCGCCTGCAGCCGACGCCCGATACCTGGGAGTTCGAGTGGCTCGACCGGGTGCTCGATCTCCTGCACGAGCATGGCATCGCCGTCGACCTGGCGACCGCGACCGCGTCGCCGCCCGCCTGGTTGACGACGGCGCACCCCGAGATGCTGCCGGTGGACCGTCTCGGCACCGTCCTGCACCAGGGTGGTCGTCAGGCATGGTCACCGAGCTCGGTGGTGTACCGCGAGCACTCCTTGCGGCTGGTCGAGAAGATGGCCGAGCGGTACGCGAGCCACCCGGCTCTGAGCATGTGGCACGTGTCCAACGAGCTCGGCTGCCACAACGGACGCTGCTACAGCGAGCTGAGCGCACAGGGCTTCCGCCGGTGGCTGCGCGAGCGGTACACCGATCTGGACACGTTCAACCGCGCCTGGGCGACCGACTTCTGGAGCCAGCACTACGGCACCTGGGAGGAGATCGAGCCGCCGCGGATCGCCCCGTCGTTCTCGAACCCCACGCAGCAGCTGGATTTCGCGAGGTTCTCCTCCGACGCGTTGCGCGACCAGCTCCGGGCGGAGGTGGAGGTGCTGCGGCGCCACACCCCGGATGTCCCGATCACGACCAACTTCATGGTCATGGGCCACTTCAAGGAGGTGGACTACGGCACCTGGGTGGACGACCTCGACCTCGTCTCCAACGACCACTACATGATGGCTCACGACCCCGAGGCCCACGTCGAGCTGGCGTTCAGCGCCGACCACACCCGTGGCCTGGCAGGTGGCCAACCCTGGATGCTTTTGGAGTCGTCCACCAGTGCGGTGAGCTGGCAACCCGTCAACACGGCGAAGCCGGTCAGTCAGCTTCGTCGGAACAGCCTTACCCATGTCGCTCGTGGAGCCGACGCGGTCTGCTTCTTCCAATGGCGTGCCTCCGCAGCAGGGGCTGAGAAGTACCACTCCGCGATGCTGCCGCATGCGGGCACCGACAGTGGGCTGTGGCGGTCGGTTGTGGAGCTCGGCGCCGACCTCCAGCGGCTCGCGGAGGTCAGCGGTTCCACCGTCGATTCGTCGGTCGCGATCATCGTCGACTACGAGAACTGGTGGGCTGCCGAGCTCGACGCGCACCCCAGCTCGCTCCTCGCCTACCGGCAGACGGCGGAGGGCTGGTATCGCAGCCTGTGGGACGCCAACATCCCGGTGGACATCGTGCCGCGGGGGGCTGATCTGACCGGCTACCGCGTGGTGCTCGCCCCGATGCTGTACCTGGTGCGGGACGCTGACGTCGCGGCGCTCGACTCCTTCACCCGGGCAGGCGGTCAGGTGCTCGTGACCTACTTCTCGGGAATCGCGGATGAGAACGACCACATCCGCCTCGGTGGCTATCCCGGGGCTTTCCGGGACCTGCTCGGAGTGCGTTCGGACGAGTTCAGGCCGTTGCTGGGGGAGCAGCAGGTCGCCCTGGAGGGCGCGAGCCTCGGGGCGTTGACCGGCACTCTGTGGTCGGAGCCAGTGGTGCCGACGGACGCGATAGTGCTGGCGACGTACACTGACGGCCCGTCCGCGGGGTTCGCCGCAATCACGCGGGCCGCCCGGGGTGAGGGCAAGGCCTGGTACGTCAGCACCGAGCTGGACGCGATCGGTCGTCGTGCCGTTGTGGACGCGGTCTGTGCGGCTGCTCGCGTGACCGCGCCGATCGGGGCAACCGCTGGGGTCGAGGTGGTCGTCCGCCGCTCGGCGGACGTCGAGTACGTGTTCGCCATCAACCACACCCCCCAAGAGGGCTCGGTCGCGGCCGCAGGCACCGACTTGCTGACCGGCCAGGTCCGGCCCGCCCCCGTCCTCATCCCCGCCGGCGGCGTCGTTGTGCTCCGCCGCCCACAGTGAGGATTCTGGCGGGCCCCGCAGAGGTCGTCCTGACCCGGCCCTGACTGGACTCGGGCCGGCCTCGTCCGCCAGCCGGTCGCGACCAACGTAGGTCACGCGCAGACAGTTCAATGACGATAGGAGCATCACCCCTGATGGAGTATCGATACTTGGGCAACAGCGGTTTGAAGATCTCCGAGATCACCTACGGTAACTGGCTCACCCATGGTTCCCAGGTCGAAAACGACATTGCCACCCAGTGCGTCCGTGCAGCCTTGGACGCGGGGATCAGCACGTTCGACACGGCTGACGTCTACGCCAACACCATGGCCGAGACGGTCCTCGGCGACGCACTCACCGGCGAACGCCGCCAGTCCCTGGAGATCTTCACCAAGGTCTTCGGCCCCACCGGCCCCAAGGGACACAACGATGTCGGACTCTCCCGTAAACACATCCTTGAGTCCATCGACGGTTCCCTGACCCGACTCAAGACCGACTACGTCGACCTCTACCAGGCGCACCGCTACGATTTCGAAACGCCGCTGGAAGAAACCATGCAGGCGTTCGCGGACGTCGTACGCCAGGGGAAGGCTCTCTACATCGGCGTCAGTGAATGGACGGCGGAGCAGCTGCGGGCCGGCCACGACCTCGCCCGGGACCTCGGCATCCACCTGGTTTCCAACCAGCCGCAGTACTCGATGCTCTGGCGCGTGATCGAAGCCGAGGTTGTGCCCTCCTCAGTGGAACTGGGCGTTTCCCAGATCGTGTGGTCCCCCGTTGCCCAAGGGGTCCTCACCGGCAAGTACAAGCCGGGTCAGGCGCTGCCCCCGGGCACCCGCGCAACGGACACCAAGGGCGGTGCCGACATGATCAAACGATGGATGTCCGACGACGTCCTGACCGGTGTGCAGAAACTGCAGCCCATCGCCGACGAGGTCGGCCTGACGATGGCGCAGCTGGCCATCGCCTGGGTACTGCAGAACCGTAACGTCGCCTCCGCCATCATCGGCGCGTCCCGGCCGGACCAGGTGGCTGCCAACGTCAACGCGTCGGGGGTCACTCTCAGCGCGGAGACCCTGGCCTCGATTGACGATGCCATCGGTTCACTTGCCGAGCGGGATCCCGCGTTGACCCAATCCCCGGCGACACGGGAAGCGTGAAGGGCATAGAGATGAGAGTTGTTGTCACAGGCGGAAGCGGAAAGCTCGGCAGGAGCGTCGTGCAAAGACTCACCGACGAAGGGCACGAGGTACTGAATCTCGACCGTGCCGGGGAGAAGAGTCCGCGCCTGGTACTGGTCGATCTCAAGGACTACGGACAAGTTGTCGACGCGATCCTCGGCATCGATGAC
>Ga0208080_1001327_pt1 | contig 12132 bp, 16 predicted proteins | sample NGESurdeep092012_3_FD_184476 | JGI IMG/M metagenome (GOLD analysis project Ga0208080, IMG submission 184476) | Arctic peat soil microbial communities from Barrow, Alaska - NGEE Surface sample 210-3 deep-092012 (SPAdes) | ecosystem: Environmental > Terrestrial > Soil > Wetlands > Peat ...
TGAACCAGCTTCTGGTCGTGACCAGGTCCTAGGCGACCCAGAAGTCGAAGCTGAACAGCGTCACGAGCAAGCCCATCAGCAGGACGCTCACGAGCACCCACGCCCGATCGAATATGGGATGCCGTCCCAGCCAGGCCAGGAAGAGGAAGATCGGCGGCACGCCGAGAGCGAACCTGATGATCCCCTGCGGTGGACCGCTGGTCATCGGCAGGAGGATGACCGCAAGGCCGTAGAGGCCGATGCCGGGCCAACGTCGAAGTGCCCAGACCGATGCGACGATCGAAAGCGCGGCGGCCGAGAACTCGATGGCGAGATACACCTGCGACTGGGCGCGGAAGCTGAACAGGTTCACGATCTCCGTCGGCCAGGTGATCGACAACGCGACGAGCGTGGTGTTCGCGAGCCAGGACACGGCCCTGCAGGGAACGAAGGACTTCCGTCTGCAGTGGTGGGGGACAATTGCCAATTACACCATCGGCGGCCCGTACTTCTGGACCGGGAAGGGCTTTGGCATCAACCTCGCCGACGACGACGGGTTCCAGCCCAACGCCGACCATTCGCTTCGCGCGCCCCACAACGCGCACGTCGAGATCCTCGCGCGGATGGGCGTCCCCGGCCTGGTGCTGTGGGTCCTGCTCCAGGTCGCCTTTGGTGCGGCCCTGCTCCGGGCCGGCCTGGCGGCCGGTCGGGTGGGTGCCGCCGAGTGGACCGCCCGCTTCGCCTGGGTCTTCGTCTATTGGCTCGCGATGATCGTCAACATGTCCTTCGATCCGTATCTCGAGGGCCCGCAGGGGGGCATCTGGTTCTGGGCGATCTTCGGCTTCGGGCTGGTCCTCCTGGAGGCCTGGCGGCGCACGGAGGCGGACGCCGGAGCCCGCATGCGCGCGATCGCTCCCGTCCATGGCTGACGCCGACGCGGCGCGGGTCAAGCCTGGGCAATCTCCGGGGATGCTGCATCCGGAGCGGATCCTGGTCGTCCATGAGCGCTACCGTCAGCGCGGGGGAGAGGACAACGTCTTCGAGGCCGAGGCGGATCTGCTCGAGCGGCACGGCCATCGGGTGGAGCGCCTCGTCGTCGACAACACGGGGATTCCGGACCAGCCCTCCGCCCGGCAGGCCATCCGGCTGGCGGTCGGGACGGTCTGGTCACCCGAGGGCGCCCGGCTCGTCCGGCGAGCGACCCAGAGGTTCCGGCCCGAGGTCGTCCACGTCCACAACACGTTCCCCCTCCTCTCGCCCGCCGTCCATGCGGCGGCGCACGCCGCCGGCGCCGCGACGGTTCAGACTCTCCACAACTACCGGCTCACGTGCCCGGCCGCCATCCTCTTTCGGGACGGCCGGTACTGCGAGGACTGCGTCGGCCGCGTTGTGCCGTGGCCGGGCGTCCTACACGGTTGCTATTACGGCTCCCGGTCCAGGACGGTGGCCGTGGCAGCGCTCATCGCCGTGCATCGCGCCCGCGGGACGTGGCGGCGCGATGTCGACCGGATCATCGTCCTCAGCAACTTCCAGCGAGGCATCCTGCTCCGGGCAGGTCTCGATCCGGCGCGCGTCGCGGTGAAGCCGAACTCCATCGATGATCCCGGTGAGGGTGGATCGCACGCCGGGGCATTCCTGTTCGCCGGTCGCCTCGCTCCCGAGAAAGGTGTCGCGGTCCTTCTCGACGCCTGGGCGACCGGGATCCCCGTACCGTGCCGGGTCGCCGGCAACGGGCCCCTCGAGGACGTTGTCCGCCGCGCCTCCGCGGCCTCCGCGATCGAGCCACTCGGTCATCTGGCGAACCCTGCCGTGCTCGCCGAGATGCGCGACGCTCGTGCCCTCATCCTGCCCTCGGTCTGGCCCGAGGGCGGGTTGCCGCTAGTAGCGACCGAGGCGTTCGCGAGCGGGCTTCCGGTCATCGCGTCCCGGATCGGGAACATGGCCGAAGCGATCACGGACCGGCGGACGGGCCTCCTCTTCGAGCCGGGCGATGCCCGGGGCCTGGCCGCCGCGGCCCGCACTGCGATCGAGACGCCGGACGTCCTCCGGGCGATGGGACGGGCCGCGCGGGAGGAATACCTGGCCCGGTTCGCACCTGATCGCGGATACGAGCACCTCCTTCGCATCTACAGCGAGGCGATCGCCGTGCGGCGGGCCGCCACATCGGCGGGCCGCCGATGAGCGTTCTGTCTCCCAAGGTTCGCCTCGACAGAGTGGCCGAGCCCGCCGGGAGACGGAGGGGCGGGCCGATCCTCGGGGTCTTCGTCGATGCGACGACGTTCGAGGCCGCGGTCAACCGACTCCTCGCCGCCCCTGCCCGTGGTGAACGCCTGCGGGCCCACTTCTGCACGGTTCACACGATCGTGGAGGCCCAGAATCGCCCGGACCTCCGCGATCTCCTGAACACCGCCGACCTCGTCGCACCCGACGGCATGCCGCTCGTCTGGCTCCAGCGGGTGTCGGGTCGCCCATGCGAGCGCGTCTGCGGGCCCGACCTCATGCTCGCTCTCCTCGACCGGGGTCGCGCCACAGGTGCACGCCACTTCTTCTATGGTGGTGCCGAGGGGGTCGCCCGTGAGCTCGCGCGACGCATGGCAGGGCGGTACCCACGTCTGCGAGTCGCCGGCACCGAGTCGCCGCCGTTCCGGCCCCTGTCGCCGGAAGAGGATGCCGCCGCCGTCGAGCGGATCAACGCGGCCACTCCGGACTTCATCTGGGTGGGCCTCGGCTCGCCACGGCAGGAGCAGTGGCTGGCGTCGCATCGTGATCGCCTGGCGGCGCCAGTCCTCCTCGCCGTCGGCGCGGCCTTCGACTTTCACGCCGGGCGCCGGCCGCGGGCGCCCAAGCTGATGCAGCGGACCGGAACAGAGTGGCTGTTCCGCTTCGCCACGGAGCCGCGGCGGCTCGGCCGCCGCTACCTGGTGACGAACGCCCGGTTCCTCGGGCTGCTCGCCGGCGCGACGTTCCGGAGCCTGGGCGCCCGGCGCCGCCGGCGCTGAGGCGGCCCGGCGGTCGCGTCAGGACGGATTCGGCGACGACGGAGCGGCCGGCGCGGCGACACGCCTCTCTCGGTCGCGGAACCCCCCATGGAACTCCCACGTCCACCAGGCCACCCCGACCGCCATCACGAGCGCCTTGCCCCAGGCCGCCCCGGCCGCGCCGGAGATGCTGCAGCCAGTCACCATCCCGGCGACGACGAGGATCGCCGTGATCGAGCGGACCCTGAGGCTTCGATGCGCCGCCGCGAGGACGCGTAGGCCAAGGTCCGGGCCGGCCGCGAGGCCGCCGAAGGCAAAAGCGACGGTGAGCGGCACGAGGACCCCCCGGGCCTCCGTCCAGATCGGACCCATGATGGAAAGGCCGACCGAATCCGGGAGGAGGACGACCGCGACGCCGCAGGCTGCCGCGGCCGTCGCGTATACGACTGCGAGGAGCCGGCAGAAGGCGATGAGGTCGTTCGCTCGCCGTGCGTAGATCCGGGACCCCTGTGGGACGGCGATGAGTTGGACCCCCTGGAAGAGGACGTTGAACGGGCCGAGCAGGAACTCTCCCGCCCGCAGGATCCCCACCGTGGCCAGCCCCCCGACGATGCCGACGGCGTATGGCGTGAGCTGGCCGGCGACGGTCGACACGAGCACCTCGCCGACGAACCGCGGGGCGATGTCCCGATGCTCGTGCCACCAGGCTCGCGCCTTGCGAGGAGCGGGGCGGAGTCGGGCCAGGGCCATGCCCGCGAGCGCCCCCAACGTCGCCGCGCCGCCCCAGGCGAGCGTTGCCCAGCCGACGACCGGCAGGCTGGAGGCGAGGACGAGCGCGAACATGGGCACGAGAGCGCAGGCCCAGACGATGTCCGTCACGAGTGCCGCGCGGCCACGGCCGGCCGCGAAGAACGCGAACCGCCACGCGTCCTGCAGAAGGAGGCCGGGCATCATGAGGCCGAACCCGAGGAACGCGTCCGCCAGCGGTCGATATGGACGACGACGCCGACGGCGACACAGGCCGCCCCGATCACGACGCCGAGCGCCGTGGCCGTTCCGGTCGCGGCGGCCGTGCCGTCCCGCCAGCCCGACGTCGTGGCCGTGCTGTACCGGATCGTGAGGGGGAGCGTCGCCACCGCCCGCGAGATGTTGAGGGCGATGAGGTACACGGCGAACCCCAGGCTGAATGCGCCGAATCCGGCCGCGTCGGTCCCGCGGACCACGACGAGGCCGAGCGCGAAGTTGGTCAGGCTCGAGAATGCTTGGTCGGCGATCCCCCAGCCGGCGCCGCTCCCTCCGGCCAGGCGTCGGTCGTATCTCCCGGCAACGGTCGGTTCCGCCCCATCCACGATCACTCAGCCTTCGGTCTGGGCGGACGAGCCACCCAGGATCCCGCGCTCGACGAGCAGCCGCACCAGGGAAGCGCATCGCGCGTCAAGGCCCCAGCCTGTCCGGCCCTCAGAACCATCGTTGACGTTGCAGGCGTAGGCGATCAGGATGATCCTGGGGGGCGAATGATGATCTCGGGGTGCATCCGTAGCGGCTGGCGTCGGCGCCACGAGGTCCTCCGGCAGGCGGTCATGCCGGGCCGAGCGGTTCTCTCCGGCACCACTGCATGGCAAGCCGATTGTAGACCAGGGGCCGCGTGCGGCTGTCAGTCTCAGGCGTTCGTGGCGCGTGCGGGATTAGGGGCGGACCTTCGCTCGCGGGCGACCCGGAAGGCGGCGAGGGTGGTTCCCCCGGCCAGGACGGCGAGGCTTGGAGCCAAGGCGATGGCGATGAGCGCCAGGATCGTCACGGGTGGTCCCTCGTGGAGTGGCAGATGGGCCGATCCTGCGCCCATCGACCGTCGGGCGCTACTAGGCGAATTGCGTAGGTGGACGGGCCGAAGGTCCCGCTCGGCTTTGGCGGATACGGGACGGGCGGCCGGGCGCGCTACCTGGGTCGGGGTGTCCGTGGCCATGGGAAGACCCCAATGGTGGCCACGAAGAAGTCCCCCACTTTCTCGAATGACCTGATCCACCGGGATCGGGCCCCAACCGTGGCTCGGCGATCGCCGACGCTCGTCCGCATCGCCACCAACGTCCAGTGCAGCGCAGCGGCCCGCATCGACAACAGAGACAATGTCACCGGAAGCACGGCGCGTCCGCGCCCCTGTCACGGGGCCGAGACGCGCACCTTCTCACGGGACCGAGGCCGCCGACGTTCGTGCGGGTGCCCCGATTGCATTCCGCGGACCTATCCTTGGTTCGGCCGCTACCCAGGAGGAGACCGAACGTGGAGTACCGAACCCGGCGCATGGCCAGCGCGATCAGCTTCGGCGCGTGGGCGATCGGTGGCGACTGGGGCACCGTGGACGATGCCGACAGCCTTCGTGCACTCCACGCCCGGACGGGCAGGTAGCTGGCATCCATGAAGAGCGTGAGCAGGCGCACCTCGGCGAGGCTCCGGGCCCGGAAGGCTCAGGTAACGGTCGCGCAGTTCCCGACAGCCTGATCAATAGTTTCCCGTTCGTTACGCGCGGCATGTGTAAGCTACTGACGGAGTGCTTCTAAAAATGAACATGACCACCAAACGCCTGTCCGTTATCACTGTCAGTTTTCGTGATCCCAGTGGACTGAACCGCACCCTCGAATCGCTGGCAGCGCTTCTCCCGTTTTCAGATTATGACTTCAATTGGGAGATTATCGTCGTCGACGGTTCTCCTGCTCTGAATCAAGAGACCCTGAACCGACACCTTAAGGTTTTTGGTCCCCGGCTGAAATCGCTTGAAGAAGAGCCCCAAGGCATTTATGGCGCGATGAATTTCGGGATCTCCAAGGCGACTGGAGAATACATTTGGTTTTTGAACGGTGGCGATCGTCTGAAAAGCGCGGGTATCCTCTGCAAACTCCTAAAGCGTCGTGGCGACCTGATTATTGGAGGAGCCGATTTGTACCGCGACGGAAGATACCTCTACTCGCGCATCCCGGAATCGGATTTGCTTTCCAATGTCCGCGGGGTCAATCATGTTTGTCATCAAGCGGTACTCTACCGCAGAGCCCTGTTTGAAACGGTGGGAGTATTCTCGCCCCGCTTTCGCATCATTGCTGATTACGAACATCTTTACCGCTGTCATCTTGCGGGCGTCGAGTGCAGCATTTCTCCCGAGTGTTTTGTCGACTACGACATGAGTGGAGAGTCCACTCATTGGCGAGAGACGTTTCAGGAATACCGAAAACTCTCCGAAGAACTTCGTGCTCGCGTTGGAAGGGGCGAGTACTTTCACCATTCTCTGGTCCTCTCCCTGGAGTCCATCAAGATCCGGATCATCAAGGCTGTTTCAGAATCCACGTTCGCACCGATCTTCAGGCCGGGCTGGATCTTCATGAAGAGGCGCGCATGGCGAAAGAGATAGGGCTTCTCCTCAACGCAGCGCCGACCGCCGGTGGAACATTTCAGTACACCCTCACCATTCTGGATGCTATTGCGTCTCTTAGGCGTCTCTTCCAATAGAGGAGTTCACGCCATCCGGGATTCCGCAGCTGGAACTCACGCGTGTACCTAATGCGCCAACATCGACTGGCGCAGGAGGGTGAGCTCAGGCGTTGGCAGGACCGGCTGCCAGATGGAGGAAGCGCGGCGGCTCTGGCATCGCGAGCGCCTTGAAGGTGGTCGCCTGGCGGGGGTTCGTCTCGGCCCACTGATGAACCTCGCCGGCCGGCCCGGCGAAGCGGCGGAGGTGCAGCTTCTCGAGTTCCCAGCGCAGCGTGCGCCAGGTCTCGCCGGTCGCGGTCTCGACGATCTGGATCAAGAACTACGACGGCCGGCACCGTTCGAGAACAGGCGCGCCTGCTGTGTCAAGGGACAGCGGGACTTCCATCTGGGCGGACAGCTGGGCTCCATTTGCGCGGACACCTGATCTCCACTGCGACGGACAGCTGATCTCCGGTGGGTGGTCAAGCCGAGCGGCGCCACCCCCTTGCCCGTCGTTGTCTCGGTGAGCCGATAGGAAGCACCCTCGGTGAGCACGACATGGGCGTTGTGGAGGAGCCGGTGGACGGTCGCGGCGGCGAGGGTCTCGGCTCCTGGCGGGAGACCGAATCGGCGATCCCGCGGGCCCATCCCGCGAACGCCAGCGTCCTCGTGGGCGTGCGCTCCGTGCGGAGCTCGAGGTGGACGCGGCGTTCACCGCATCGTCGATCCCTGCCGCGGTGTGGCAGGAGATGGTGGCCGCCGGGCCTGCTGGCGGAGGGCGTGCCCCTGCCGTCATGCGACGGACCGGGACTACGTCACAGCTTGACTTCAAGGGTTAGCGGATCGAGGACTGCGTTCCACTCGTTAGTGCTCCAGCCCGCCACCGAGCCGCAGTTGCCCGCGTTCGAAGCTGGGTTGCCAACGCCGTCGGCTCGCTTCCAGGAGACCTGGTTGCGAGCCACCTCGATGCCCGAGCACGGTGCCGACGACTGGTTCCAGACGTACACGCCGACCCTGGAGAATGGGCGCTGCGCGCCGTAGATGATGTTGTCGAGCAGCCTGCAGTTCGTCCCCCCGGCAATGAAGGCACCGACCTGCCCCGGGTTCAGGAGGACGTTCCGCTGGGCCACGTTGTTCGAGCCGCCACCGTCGCAGAGCGCGATCCCCGAGCCCGAACCCGACGTCCAGTTCGTTCCCTGGAACTGGTTGTCCTCGACGGTCACGTCCCGTGACTGCCACACGCTCACGATGTCCTCGGTGTCGCCACCCTTGCCCTTGCTCTGGCGGACGATCGCTCCGGTCACCTTGTCGAGCTGGACGAAGTTTCCGACGTGGGCGCCAGTGCGCGGCTGGGCCGGCCCGATGATGTTGGAGTACCGCGCGTACTCGATCGTAATGTCGCTTGAGTTCAGCGCGTAGATCCCTTCCGCGATGTCAACGAAGTCCACGGCCCGGACGGTCACGCGCTGACAGTTCTCCAGGCTGATCGCAATTTCCCCGGCTCCCAGCTGGCGGAACGTCCGATTCTCGATCACCACGTCGTGGCAGCCGACGAGGTGGACCGGCCCCGATGCTGCGCGGGTGCCGAACGGCACACCGAACGGATCGGTCGAGCTCGGAGTCGGGGTGGGCGCGGGCGTCGGTGTCGGCGCGGCGGCGAGCACGCCAAACGTCGCCGTCAGAAGGCCCAGGACGGCGGCGAGGAGCAGGTGGAGGCGGCGCGGACGGGGCAGTGCTCTTGTTCCCGGAGACCGGGTGCGGCGACACCGCCCGACCCCCTGTCGAGCGGCTGCATAGCATGCCCCACGAGGTGCGATCTGTCAACGGGCCCCACTGGTCGACGACACGGGCCCACTGGTCGGTGGCGCACGCGGCGTTCGCCGCATCGTCGATCCCTGCCGCGGTGTGGCAGGAGATGGCGGCCGCCGGCCTGCTGGCGGAGGGCGTGCCCCTGCCGTCGTGAGACGGACCGGGACTACGTCACAGCTTCACTCCAAGGGCGAGCGGATCGAGGACTGCGTTCCACTGGTTGGTGCCCGCCACCGTGCCGCAGTTGCCAGCGTTCCAGAATCCGTTGAGCGAGCCCGCCGCATTGTACCAGCGTACTTGGTTCCCGTTGACCGTGACGCCGGAGCAGGCGCTCGAGGATTGGTTCCAGATGTAGGCGCCGACGTTCGACGAGGTCCGGCGCGCGCCGTAGATGATGTTGTTCAGGATCGAGTTGTTTGTCCCCCCGGCGGTGAAGATCCCGACCTGGCCGGGGCTCACCAGGACGTTGTTGCGCGCGACGTTGTACGAGCCGCCTCCGTCCGACAACGCGATGCCCGATCCGGAGGTGCTCGTCCAGTTCGTGCCCTGGAGGTGATTGTTCGACACGGTCACGTGGCTGGACTGGTAGATGCTGACGATGTCCTCGGTGTCGCCGCCGATGCCCTTGTTGTGATCGATCAGCCCGCTCGTCACCTTGTTGAACTGGACGAAGTTGCCAGCATTGTGGCCGTTCCGGACCGATGGGCCGGTGATGTTGTTGTAGCGGACGTTGCGGACCTTGATGCCGGACGAGTTCAGCGCGTACACACCCTCCGACACGGTGTCGAAGTCCACCGAGTCGATCGTGACGTTGGCGCAGTTCTCGAGGCGGATGGCGATGACGTAAGCGCCGAGGTTCTTGAACGTCAGGTTGCTAATCGTGACATTCGAGCAGTTGACGAGGTTGATCGCCGCGCTCTTCGGTCGCGTGCCGAACGGGACCGCCCACGGGTCAGTCGAGCTCGCGGCCGGGGTCGAGCTCGCGGCCGGGGTCGCGGTCGGGGCCCGCGTCGCGGTCGGGGCCCGGGTCGCGGTCGGGGCCCGGGTCGCGGTCGGGGCCCGGGTCGGCGTCGGTGCCGGCGTCGGTGCCGGCGTCGGTGCCCGGGTCGGCGTCGGTGCCGGCGTCGGTGCCCGGGTCGGCGTCGGTGCCGGCGTCGGTGCCCGGGTCGGCGTCGGCGTCGCGGTGGGTATAGGTGTGGGTGTGGGCGTCGCGGTGGGCACAGGCGTCCGCGTGGGTGCGGTCGTAGGGCTGGTCGTGGGCGTGGCCGCCGGTGCAACCGTCGGCGTCGGGCTCGGCGCCGGTGAGCCGAGAACCGTTTCGATGGCCTGCGCCTGGGCAGCCGTCGACGCGCCTGAGGGCCCGCCGGTGGCCGCCACGGTGTGACGACCGGCCGGTGCGCCCTTCGGAATCGCGACCGTGACCTGGATCTGGCCGTTGCCGCGCACCTTGAACGTGCTGAGGGTGGTCCCGCCGTCCCAGCTCAGGGATCCCGACGCGCCCCGTGGGAAGTTCGACCCCGTCACCGTGATGGACGTGCCGGCCGGCGCGGCGTTCGGCGACAGCGTGATGACCGGACTGGCGGCATTGGTCGCCAAGAACGGGGCGAGCAGTGCCGGGACCAGGAACAGGATCGGAACCGTCGCCAGCCAGCTCCAGAGCCGTTTCCGGCTCCGGGGCGGCTTGGACCGGACGACCAGGCCCTTCTCGGGAACCCAACGCTCGCCATCCCAGAACATGAGGTGGGGACTCCTTTCGGCAACCCGGCTGGCTACGAGAGCCCCGTGGTTTTGCGGCCCCGCCTCGCGACGGGTGTGCTATTTCGAGGAGGCCGGCCGATGGATGGCGGTCAGCCTGATGCTGTCGATCGACGCGTTCGGAGCCTACCATTACGGAGCGCGTCGGCGTACCCGCAATGGGTACTGGGCCCCTCGACTGAGTGACTATGAGGAACCAGACCTGACCGCCCCGCACGCCCGTCTTTCGCCAGTTCGGGCGCGGCCACGACGGGCGCGCCCGAACTAGGAAGCGGTGCAGCGGGCCACCACCGTCGTTGGGGGCCGAGCGCGCTCATGGCCGTTGCCGGTCTGGGCGGAGGCATGCCGGCCGGCGTCGGATCGCCGATCACGGTGCCCGGACGGCGATGACGACGAAGCGCGGCGCCGTCGGACAGTACGAGGTCGACGTCTGGACCGTCAAATGCTCGGTCGGCGTCGGCTCCACGGACTTCACGGCATCCCATGGACCTTCGGCAGGACCTTCGTGACGACATACGTGCGCGACGTCTCGTCGACGAGATCCAGCTCGATCGCGTCGCGGGCGCGGGCTCATCCAGAGCGTGTGCACGGTGCGTCGCGGCACCACCGGGGACTGCTGCAGCGACCACGCTGCAGCGACCACGCTGCGTCTACGCGGAACTCGCTCGCCGCATCGACGCTGCCCACAGGTCTCCTCTTCAGCCTTCTCCACTTTGCGTCCGGCGCGACCGGGATGCTCGACGTGAATTGGCTCACCCCGGCCAAGCGGCGCCGGCTCGCCCTCGTCGGCGAGGCCGTGATGTTCGAGCTCGACTACCTGACCCGGCGCCTCACGTTCACGCGCGCCGACATCGCCAGCCCGACGCTCATCCGCAGATACGCGACGAGGTTCCTGGGCGACGGCGCGATCATCGAGGTCGAGGACCGGGAGCTGCTCGCGGCACAGCTCGACGCGTTCCTGGCCGTCGCTCGCGGCGGCCGCCTGGTCGTCGACCGAGCGGCCGGGCTGTGGGCCCTGGCGATCTCGACGAGCCTCCTGCAGTCCGCGGCCGAGGCCCGCCCGATCGACCTCGTGGCGAGGATTCCGGCCCGATGACGATCACGAGCCACCCGACGACCTCCGCGACCGTCGTCCTCGTCCTCGGGCTGACGTACCGGGAGGGCGTCAAGGAGCGCGCTTACTCGCACGCGCTCCCGCTCTTCGACCGCCTCGCGTCCGAGAGAGCCCGCGTGGCGGCTTGGAACCCGCTCCTCTCGGCCGGGGAGGTCGAGCGCGGCGGCGCCGCGCCGTGGGCCTGAGAGAGACGCCGAGCGACGCCCGCGCGATCGTCTCCCAGACGGCCGATCTCGCCTTCCGCAGCCTCGACCCGGCCTGGTTCCCGGACCTCGGCGTCCTCCTCGATGGCCGGAACAGCCTCCGCGAACGTGACTTCCCGGAGCATGTCCTCGGCCTCGGGGTCGGGGTCCCACTCCGCAGTCGAACACCCGGCCCGCTGAGCCGGATCTCGTCAGGACGAGCTCAGGTCGCCCAGCCGGCCGAGGAGCTCGTCGGCGACCGCCCGGTAGTCCTCCGCCACGCGGCTCGTCGGAGCGTACCGGGTGATCGGCAGCCGGAACGCCGGCGCCTCCGCAATCCGGACGGCCTCGCGCACGGAGTGCTCCAGCACGACGGCGCCGAACCGCGCGCGCAGCTGGGCGACGACGTCCCGCACGTGGGCGGTCGCATTCACCCGGCAGGCGACGATGCCCAGGAGCTCAACGTGCGGATTGATGTTCCGTCGTGCGCGCTCGATCGAGGCGATGACGCTGGCCACGCCCGGCAGCGCAAGCGCGTGGGCTTCGACGGGGATGACGATTCGGTCGCTGGCAACGAGTGGAGCGAGCGACAGGTAGCCGAGCGTCGGTGGCGTGTCGACCAGGACGAGGTCCCAATAGTCGGGCAACCGGGCGAAGGCGCGCACGATGGCAAGCCCGGTCTCGTGTCTGCTCTTCTCGCCAGGCGGAACCAGGCTGGGGCTGGTGGGGATGAGGTCCACGCCGGGTGCCGTTGAGGTCACGACCAGCTCGGAGACCCGGATCCCGCCCGCCGAGTACTCGACGAGCCCGGTGGACGACTCGCGGCCGCCGAGCCATTCGGTCGCCGACCCCTGGGGGT
>Ga0208080_1001332_pt1 | contig 12108 bp, 10 predicted proteins | sample NGESurdeep092012_3_FD_184476 | JGI IMG/M metagenome (GOLD analysis project Ga0208080, IMG submission 184476) | Arctic peat soil microbial communities from Barrow, Alaska - NGEE Surface sample 210-3 deep-092012 (SPAdes) | ecosystem: Environmental > Terrestrial > Soil > Wetlands > Peat ...
CACTTGGCAAACGTCTTCTGGTTGCTTAGTGGGATGGCTATAACCAATGACTTGCCCAGTGTCGTTTGCTGGGTTAGTCAGATGGCTAGTAGTCATATCAGTCGTTTTACCAGTGGTTTCATCAGTCATGATGGCTATAACCAGCCGCTTGGTCACCGTTTGTTGGTGACTTAGCGGAATGGCTAGTGGTTTCACTAGTAGTCATCTCAGTCGTTCCATCAGTTGGGATGAAATCTGGATTTTTAGAGGTCTCCTTAACTCAACTTGCCATGGCACTGCTTATACTTCTTGCCGGATCCGCAGGGGCACGGATCATTGCGTCCGACCTTCTGTTCATCACGCACGAACGGCTTACGTTCTTCCTCGGTTGATGGGTTCCCCGCGGACTGATTTTCTGGCGGCTGGGCCAGCGCTTCATCATAATCGGCATGGTGATACTGCACATTTCCCGGCGCAGGTGCAGCCTCTGCCGCCTCGACATCCTCCTCGCCGCGCACCTGTACGGTCATCAATACCTGCGTCACTTCACGCTTGATCGCATCCAGCATCATCGAAAACAATTCGAACGCCTCGCGTTTATATTCCTGTTTCGGATTCTTCTGTGCATAACCGCGCAAATGGATGCCCTGGCGCAGATGATCCAGTGCAGCCAGGTGCTCGCGCCAATGCACGTCCAGACTTTGCAACATGATCATGCGTTCGTAATGATGCATCACTTCCTCACCAACCGTTTGCACCTTGGCCTGATATTGCAGTTGGGCGTGCTCCGTGATGCGCGCGCGCAAACCCGCTTCATTAAGCTGTTTATCCTCTTCCAGCCAGCGTACCAACGGCAATTCCAGACGGAACTCGGCAGCTAATATTTTTTCCAGCGCAGGCACGTCCCATTGCTCTTCCATCGAATGAGGAGAAATGTAAAGGCTGATGGTGTTGTCCAGCACGTCTTCGCGCATCGCCTGGATGGTTTCGGTGATATCGGCGCTTTCCAGCAACTCGCTGCGCTGCTGGTAGATCACCTTGCGCTGATCGTTGGCGACATCGTCGTATTCGAGGATCTGCTTGCGCATGTCGAAGTTGCGCGCCTCGACTTTGCGCTGCGCATTCTCGATCGCGCGCGTCACCCAGCTATGCTCGATCGCTTCGCCTTCCGGCAACTTGAACTTGTTCATGATCGCGGTGACCCGATCCGATGCAAAAATGCGCAGCAGCGGATCTTCCAGCGACAGGAAGAAGCGGCTTGAACCCGGGTCGCCCTGGCGGCCGGAACGGCCGCGCAACTGGTTATCCACGCGGCGCGATTCGTGGCGCTCGGTACCGATGATATGCAGCCCGCCGCTGTCCAACACCTGCTGGTGCAGTTGCACCCATTCGTTCTTTAATTGGGCGATACGCTGCTCTTTGTCTGCCTCGGTCAAGCTGGAATCTTCATGCAGAAGCTCGATCTGTTTCTCGACATTGCCGCCCAGCACGATGTCCGTGCCGCGTCCCGCCATGTTGGTGGCGATGGTCACCATCTTCGGCCGTCCTGCTTGAGCAATGATTTCAGCTTCACGCGCATGCTGCTTGGCATTCAGCACCTGATGCGGCAGCTTGTCCCGCTCCAGATACCCCGACAGCAATTCTGAATTCTCGATAGAGGTCGTCCCCACCAGCACCGGTTGCCCGCGCTTGTAGCAATCCTTGATGTCATCGATCACCGCATGATATTTTTCCTTGGCGGTGAGATATACCTTGTCCATCATATCCTTGCGTATGGTCGGGCGATGTGGCGGGATGATCACCGTTTCCAGGCTGTAGATCTGCTGGAATTCATAGGCCTCGGTATCCGCCGTACCGGTCATACCGGCCAGCTTGCCGTACATGCGGAAATAATTCTGGAAGGTGATCGAAGCCAGAGTCTGATTCTCCTTCTGGATGGTCACGCCCTCCTTGGCTTCCACCGCCTGATGCAGGCCATCAGACCAGCGCCGCCCCGCCATCAGCCGACCGGTGAATTCATCCACGATCACCACTTCGCCATCCTGCACCACATAATGTTGGTCAAGATGAAACAGGTTGTGCGCGCGCAATGCCGCATATAAATGGTGGATCAGGGTGATGTTGGCAGTGTCATACAAGCTGCCGCCAACCGGTAACAACCCGGCTTGGGTGAGTATGTTTTCAGCGTGTTCATGACCGGACTCGGTCAGCAGAATCTGATTGTTTTTCTCGTCCACGCTGTAGTCGCCCGGACCTTCTGCATCGGCTTCCCCTGCCTTGCGCACCAACTGCGGCACCAATTTATCGATGCGCACATAAATATCCACGTTATCTTCGGCTTGGCCGGAAATGATCAGCGGGGTGCGCGCCTCATCGATCAGGATCGAGTCCACTTCGTCCACGATGGCGTAATTGAGCGGACGCTGAAAACGTTCGCCGACTTGCGTCGCCATGTTGTCGCGCAGGTAATCGAAGCCGAATTCGTTGTTGGTGCCGTAAGTAACGTCGGCAGCGTAAGCGACCTGTTTGTTGGCTGCTTCCATCTGTGACAGGATCACACCCACCGACAAGCCCAGAAAACGATATACCCTGCCCATCCACTCGGCATCGCGACCGGCCAGATAATCATTCACCGTAACGACGTGCACGCCCTTGCCGGAAATCGCGTTCAGATAGACCGGCAGGGTAGCCATCAGGGTTTTACCTTCGCCGGTGCGCATCTCGGCGATCTTGCCGTAATGCAATACCATCCCGCCGATCATCTGTTCATCGTAATGACGCATCCCCAACGATCGGAAACTCGCCTCGCGCACCACGGCAAATGCCTCCGGCAGCAGCGCATCGAGCGCTTCGCCCTGTGTGTATCGTTGCCTGAAGTTAGCGGTTTTCTGACGCAACTCTTCATCGCTTAACTTGACGATGTCTGCTTCTAGCTTATTGATGGATTCAACTGTAGCGCGATATTGCTTGAGCAAGCGGTCATTGCGGCTACCAAAGATACTTTTCAAAACACTGGAAATCATATTTTTATATTCTCAACTGCAGGGGGTGTCTTGCAAAAATAAAGGGTGAGGTAACCCATCACCCCACCCTCACCATTATCATCACTGTTAACTGGCGGCTTTTTCCAGAAAGCGCACGGGATTCTGGGCAACACCTTTATAACGGACTTCAAAGTGCAGGTGGTTGCCGGTGGATCGTCCGGTGCTTCCCACCTCGGCGATCTTCTCGCCTCTCCGCACTACCTGGCCGACTTTCACGAACAATTTAGAGGCATGTCCATAACGTGTAACAATGTCATTGCCGTGATCAATCTCGACCATATTACCATACGAGGGATTCATGCTCGCATACTCAACAACTCCCCCGGCTGAAGCATAAATCGGCGTTCCGGCATCCGCCACAAAGTCCACTCCTTCGTGCATGGCGTTTTCGCCGGTAAACGGATCCAGGCGCCAACCAAAATTCGAGGAATAATAGCCCGTGTGGACGGGAGGAATAGAGGGCAGCAACTTGCGGCTCAATTGATTCTGCAACAGCATGGTTTCCAGGGCCAGCAACTTGTCGCCGCGATCATTGACCACGTGACTCAATCTATCCAATTGCTGGTCCAAACCGTTTTCGGACATTTCCTTGGCGGGGAAGATCACCAGAGGCCCACCCTGCGCGGGCGGTTTGGCAAACTGGAATTCTTCCGGTTTCATACCGGTCAGCTTGGTCAGGCGCGCACCAAGCGCATCCAGGCGCTGTACCTGAGCCTGCATCTGACCGACCCTGACCGCCATGGCATCCAGACTGCTATGCAGGTAGAACTGCTGTTTTTGTTGTTCGTCGTTCTGCACCTGGGATAACAGGATGCGTATCTCGTCGCTCAAACCTTCCGGAGCAAAGCGCACCAGCGCGTATTGCAGGGTCATAGCCGCCCCGAGCATCAACCCGGACAGCATCATCAGCAACAACGTAATCTGCCAGGCACCCAGCGAAATGCTGCGAGTTTTTACCAAGCGATTGGAAACTAGAATAATATTCATGCTTCCCCCTCCTCAAGTGATCTGAAATTTGTGTCGAAACATCTGAAAACACTGCTAAACGGCAATCAGGAACTGAGTCCCCTGCTGACCAAGGTCGATGCCCTGTCAGCCTTGCAACGCCACTTTACGGCTGTTGCGCCGCCCCATCTTACCCAGTCCGTTCAGATATTGAGCCTGCAACTGGGTACACTCATCGTCGCCGTTGCCAACGCCACTATCGCTGCGAAACTGCGCCAACTTGCACCGGAACTGGCCGTCCTGATGCAAAACAGGGGTTGCGAGGTTAGCGGAATCCGCGTCAAGGTGCAAGTTTCCTTCGATCGTCTGCAACCCAAACCGGCACCGCACAAACTCAGTAAAACGGCACAAGACGCATTAAAAGAACTCAGCATGAGCCTGAACGACTCGCCGCTCAAACTCGCGCTGGAGAAGTTGGTAGATAAAGGCTAAAGCAGAACCCGCCACCCCACTAACACATAACGTTCCAGCAGGAACAACAAGGCAAAGACCAACAACAGCAGTCCGGCAAAGCGCAATGTTTGCCACGCGAATTCAAGATAGCGCCGATTGCGCGTAATGATGTACATCCCGCCGCTCAACACCAGCAGCAATGCCACCAACACTATAAATAGGCGCAGGATCAACATAAACCCGCCGCGTTCATGCTTTGATCAGGCAGCCTGTAATTGCAATCTTAGAAATGCGGGTGCCTCTTCCACGCTATTGAACGTGACATATTCCCACGCTTGTTCATCGGCAAGCAGTTCACGCAGCAGGGCGTTATTCAATGCATGGCCCGATTTGTAGCCGGAGAAGGCACCGATCAACGGGTAGCCCAGCAAGTAGAGATCGCCGATTGCATCGAGTACTTTGTGCTTGACGAATTCGTCCTCAAAACGCAATCCGTCTGCATTCAGTACACGGTAGTCGTCCATCACGATGGCGTTGTCCAGACTGCCACCCAATGCCAGGCCTTGTGCGCGCATGCTCTCGACTTCCTGCATGAAACCAAAGGTGCGCGCCCGGCTGATGTCGCGCACGTAAGATTCATCATCCAGATCGATCGTGACGTGCTGTTTGGTATTGGCAAACACGGGGTGGGAAAAATTGATGGTAAAAGTTAATTTATAGCCGTGGTATGGATCAAAGCGCACCCATTTGTCACCTTGCTTTACTTCCACGGTCTTTTTGATGCGGATGAACTTCTTGGCAGCGGATTGCTCAACAAGACCCGATGATTGCAACAGGAAGACGAACGTTCCCGCACTGCCGTCCATGATCGGCACTTCCGCGCTGTCCAGATCGACATAAGCGTTATCCACACCCAGGCCGGCGAGCGCCGACATCAGATGCTCGATGGTGGCGACACGCACGCCGTTTTGTTCCATGCAGGTGGACAAACGCGTGTCATGAACCAGATCGGCGCGCGCACGAATCACCTCGACCGGCTTTACGTCCACGCGGCGAAACACGATTCCGGTATTGACCGGGGCCGGACGCAATCCGAGCGTGACCTTTTCGCCGCTATGCAAGCCGACGCCCGTCACGCTGACGGGATTTTTCAAGGTGCGTTGCTTGACCATCGCTATCCTATTCTTTGAAAATATGGTTCATTTTAACACAGTCCTCAAGCAGGGCGCAGCCCACCGTCTTAAATCAATCTGCCTGCTTACGCAAAAATGACGGGATGTCATAGGTATCCACGCCGGATTTTTCCATCGCATCCACCGCCGCCCTGCGGCCGCTCCTCATGATGGTTGGAGTTTCCAGCTCCCCGTAATTCACATTAGCCATCGGTTCGTCATGCGTGCCTGTCCTCTGCATATCCTGATTTTGATAGACGATTTCCGGCTTGGCTTGCTTGCGCGCCAGCGGTGCGCCCAGGCCTGTGGCCACGACTGTCACACGCATTTGGTCGCCCATGGATTCATCGAACACCGAACCGACGATCACGGTGGCTTCTTCGGCGGCAAACTGCACGCATTCCATCACGTCGTCGATCTCCTTCAGCTTCAGGCTGCTGCTCGACGTGATGTTCACCAGCACGCCGCGCGCACCCGACATATCCATATCTTCCAGCAGCGGGCTGGCAATCGCGCGTTCAGCCGCGACCCTCGCACGATCCTGGCCTGAGGCAATCGCCGAACCCATCATCGCCATACCGTTTTCCGACATCACGGTGCGCACGTCGGCAAAGTCCACGTTGATCAAGCCGGGAACATTGATGACCTCGGCGATACCCGCCACTGCCCCCTGCAACACACCATTGGCCGCCTTGAAAGCTTCCGGCACGGTGACATCCTTACCCAGCACTTCCATCAGCTTGGAATTCGGCACGATAATCAGAGAATCGACATATTCGGTCAAGGACTCGATGCCGGCCTTGGCAAAACGCATCCGGTTGCCCTCGTAAGCGAACGGCTTGGTGACCACTGCCACGGTCAGGATGTCCAATTCTCTTGCGATTTGCGCGACGATAGGTGCAGCACCCGTTCCGGTACCGCCACCCATACCGGCAGTGATGAACACCATGTGTGCACCGGTCAGCATCTCTTTGATACGCTCGCGATCTTCTTCTGCCGCCGCCTGGCCAACCGAGGGTTTGGCACCCGCGCCCAGACCCTTGGTGATGTTCAAACCGATCTGCAACTGGGTGCGTGCCTTGCTGCGCTTGAGCGCTTGCGCATCGGTGTTGATGACGATGAACTCGACTCCCTGCACGCCTTGTTCGATCATATGATCCACGGCATTACCGCCGCAGCCGCCAATACCGATCACCTTGATCACCGCATCCTGAGTTTGTGCTTCCATGATTTCAAACATCATCGTCTCCTTGAAAATAATTACTAAATACCAACCTTGAAATTACCCGAACAACCAACCCCTAAAAAAACCGCTAAAAATTTCCCTGCAACCAGGTCTTCATCCTTGCCAGCACGTCACCAAATGAATTCGATTGCATACGCGTCTCCTCATTGCGTTGATGATATTCCAGGCCATACAACAGCAGCCCCACACCGGTCGCCATGCGCGGAGTTTTCACCACATCGGACAGCCCGCCGATATATTTCGGGATACCCAAACGCACCGGCAGATGGAAAATTTCCTCGCCCAATTCGACCATGCCTTGCATGGCACTGCTGCCGCCGGTAATCACGATGCCCGACGACAACAACTCTTCGAAACCGCTACGGCGCAACTCCTGCTGCACCAGCGAATACAATTCTTCCACGCGCGGTTCGATCACCTCCGCCAAAGTTTGGCGAGACAACATGCGCGGCCCCCGCTCGCCCACGCCGGGCACCTCGATTGCGGCGCCATCGGCCAGCTGGCGCAGTGCGCAGCCATGCTTGATCTTGATGTCTTCGGCATCCTGCGTCGGCGTGCGCAATGCCATCGCGATGTCATTGGTGATCTGGTCGCCGGCAATCGGTATCACGGCGGTGTGGCGGATCGCGCCGCCGGTGAACACCGCAATGTCGGTGGTGCCGCCGCCGATGTCCACCAGGCACACGCCCAGCTCTTTTTCATCGTCGGCGAGCACGGCCTTGCTGGATGCCAGCGGTTGCAGGATCAACTCGTTCACCTCCAAACCGCAGCGATGGATGCACTTCATGATGTTCTGCACCGCGGATACCGCACCGCTGATGATGTGCACCTCGACATCCAGCCGCATCCCGCTCATGCCGAGCGGCTTCTTGATGCCGTCCTGTCCGTCGATGCTGAATTCCTGTTCGAGGATGTGCAGGATCTGCTGATCGCCCGGCAGGCTGATCGAGCTGGCCGTCTCGATCACGCGCTCGATGTCGGCGCCAACGACTTCCTTCTCCTTGATCTTCACCATGCCGCGCGAATTGATGCTGCGGATATGGCTGCCCGCGATGCCGGTATGCACCTCAGTAATTTTGCAGTCGGCCATCAGCTCGGCTTCCTCCAGCGCGCGCTGGATCGCGCCCACCGTGGCTTCGATATTGACCACCATGCCCTTCTTCATCCCCGATGACTGGTGCATACCCATGCCGATCACTTCCAGCATGCCGTCCGGCTTGACTTCGCCGACGATGACCACGATCTTGGACGTGCCGATATCCAGTCCGACTACCAGGTTCTTGGTTTCCTTGTTTCTGCTCATCGCTTGTTCTCCACTGCCGCCTATCAACCTTGTTTGCTCAATCCGCTCACCGCAAATCCGTTGCGGTAGCGCAAGTCCACATATTTCACCTTGCTTTGCATTGTCGCCAGGCTATAGGGATAAACCTCCACGAACCTCGCCAAACGCTGCTGCATATCTTCTCGCCCCAGTTCCAGCACCATGCCGTTGCTCAAACGCAATTGCCATGCATGGCGCGGCGACAAGGCAAGCCGGGTCACTTGCAGATCCAGTGCGGCAAGCTGCCGGCTGAATTGTGCGTACTGCTGCGTCACTTCAGCCGCCGATCCGTCTTGCCCGGTAAAACTTGGCAACACTTGCTCGCTCTTTGCTGCAAAAACTTCACCCTGCTGATTTAGCAGCGCTGCATTATTCCAACGCGCCAACGCCTGATGCTCTTCCAGCCGCACCGCCAAACGGTGGGGAAATTCACGGCGTATGCTGACGTTGCGCACCCAGGGCAGCTTTTCCAACGATTGCCTCAAGCGTTCGATATCCACGGTGAAAAAATTACCCTGCACTTCGTTGCGCACCACCTGCAACACATCCGCCGCCGCCACCCGTTGCGGCACATCACTCAAACGCACGCTTTGCAGCGGGAACAATCCCGGCAGATGCGTCGCGTAATAGACTGCGCCGTACAACACCGCGCAGACACTCAAGACGATCATCGTGTTGGCGATGCTGCGCAACAGCGGGGCGTTATCCCACATGTGCCAACCCCAGTATGCGCAACGCCAATTGCTCGAAACTCATCCCTGCCTGGCGCGCCGCCATCGGCACCAGGCTGTGGTCGGTCATGCCCGGCGAGGTGTTCACTTCCAGCAGATACGGTTTCCCGCTTTCGCTCATCAGAAAATCAACGCGCCCCCAACCCTGTCCGCCGATCAGCGCAAACCCTTGTTTGGCCAGGCGCTGCATCTCCGCTTCCTGTGCAGTACTCAGACCGCTCGGACACAGATAGCGGGTGTCGTTGCGCAAGTATTTCGCCTCGTAGTCGTAGAACTCATTGGCCGGCTCGATCTTGATCACCGGCAATGCCTGATCGCCCAGAATCGCCACGGTATACTCGCCTCCGCCGATGAAACTTTCCGCGAGCACCAGCTTGTCGTGCCTGACGGCTTCCCGATATGCGGCCGCCAATTCGCCGACTGCTTTCACTTTGCTGATGCCGACACTGGAACCTTCGTTGGCGGGTTTTACAAACAGCGGCAAACCCAGCTGTTGCGCGACAGCCTTCCAGTCACTGTGTTCATCGAGCAACGCATAGTCCGGTATCGGCAAGCCGCCCGCCTGCCACACCAGCTTGGTGCGCCACTTGTCCATACCGAGTGCGGAAGCCATCACCCCGCTGCCGGTATAGGGTATCCCCAGCAATTCCAGCGCGCCCTGCACCGTGCCGTCCTCGCCGTAACGTCCGTGCAGCGCGATGAAAGCGCGGTCAAAACCATCGTCGACCAGCGCCTGCAAATTTTGCACGGCAGGATCAAATGCATGCGCATCCACACCGCTGCGCAACAGTGCAGCCAGCACCGCCGCGCCGCTTTTCAGCGACACTTCGCGCTCGGCGGAACGCCCGCCGAACAACACCGCCACTTTGCCGAAAGAAGCAGGTTTGAGACGCGGGTTCATAATTTTTTTTCACCAACAATGCGCACTTCGGGATGCAACTTGATGCCGGTCTGTTGTTGCACCACGGCCTGCACTTCATTGATCAAATCCTCGATATCCGCCGCGGTCGCAGCACCGGTATTCACGATGAAGTTGGCATGTTTCTCCGATACCTGCGCGCCGCCGATACGCTTGCCTTTCAAGCCGCACTGCTCGATCAACCGCGCCGCATGGTCACCCTGGGGATTGCGAAACACCGAACCTGCATTGGGCAGATTCAACGGCTGGCTGGCAATGCGATTGCCCAGCAAGGCCTTGATTCCCTGCCGCGCCGATTCCCCGTCGCCTTTGCTAAATTGCAACCATGCTGATACGAAGAATTCGGAGGATTCGGGATTCGGGATTCGGGATTGAGAAGAAACTACCAGCGCTTCGCATTCCTTGATCCTTGATCCTTGTTCCTTGTTCCTCAACACCACATGCCGATAGCCGATCTCATAATCCGCCGCCGTGCGCACATGCACCTCACCGTGCCGGTTCACGGTCTGCACGCGCAGCACTTTTTCCCATGTCTCGCTGCCGTAGCAACCGGCGTTCATCGCCAGCATGCCGCCCAGTGTGCCGGGGATGCCGGCAAAAAATTCCGCGCCCTGCAGATTGTGCAGTGCGGCGAAGCGTGCCAGCTTGGCACCGGGCACACCGGCTTCGGCATAGACACTGCCATCCAATTCAAGATGCAACCCGCTCAATGTCCCATGCAGCATCAGCACCGTGCCACGCAAACCGCCGTCGCGCACCAGCAGATTGCTACCCAGGCCCACCGCATAAATCGGCTCATCTGCCGGCAGTCCGCGCAAGAACATCAGCAGATCATCCAGATCGGCAGGCTGGTACATGCATTCGGCTGCACCGCCCGTCCGCCAGCTGGTATGTTTGCGCATCGGCACGTCGCGGCTCAATGTGCCGCGCAATGCCGAGTTAGCAAAGTGTTGTAGCTCAATCATATTCATGGCTCACCCGAACGTTGCACCTGCATGGCCGGCATCTTCCCGGTAGCATCAGCGTCGCTGCTTCCCAGCAATCTGCTCGGCGTGCTGCCGATCGAACCCGCGCCCATCGTGATGACCACATCCCCGTTGCGCGCGATCTGCATGATCGCTTGCGGCATCTGCTGGATATCCTCGACAAACACCGCTTCGCTCTGCCCCGCCACGCGCAAGGCATGCATCAGCGCGCGCCCGTCTGCCGCGACGATGGACGGCTCGCCTGCCGCATAGACTTCAGCCAGCACCAGCGCGTCCACGGTGCACAGCACTTTCACAAAATCCTCGAACAAGTCACGGGTCCGCGTGTAGCGATGCGGCTGGAATGCCAGCACCAGGCGCTGGCCGGGAAACGCGCCGCGCACCGCCTCCAGCGTGGCCCGCATTTCCGCCGGATGATGCCCGTAGTCGTCGATCAGCGTGAAGCTGCCGCCATCCGGCAAGGCTATTTCACCGTAACGCTGGAAACGTCTGTCCACGCCCTGGAATTCCGCGAGTGCCGCGACAATCGCGCCATCCGCCACCCCAATCTCCAGCGCGATCGCGATTGCGGCGAGAGCGTTCAACACGTTATGCAAGCCCGCCAGATTCAGTGTGATGTCCAGATCCTTGGGCGTTCCGTTCTGGCGACATTGCGCGGTGAAGCGCATCTGGCCGCCCTGATGGCGCACATTCACGGCGCGGATTTGCGCGCCCTCGCTGAAACCGTAAGTCGTCACCGGCTTGCTGATGCGCGGCAGGATCTCGCGCACATTGGCATCGTCCACACACAGCATCGCCCTGCCGTAGAATGGCAAGTGTTCGACGAAGTCCACGAACGCCTGCTTGAGCTTTTCAAAATCGTGGCCGTAGGTTTCCATGTGGTCGGCGTCGATATTGGTGATCACCGCGAGTATCGGTTGCAGGTACAGGAACGAGGCATCCGATTCGTCTGCCTCGACCACGATGAATTCGCCCGTGCCCAGCTTGGCATTGCTGCCGCTGCTGTTCAGTTTGCCCCCGATCACGAAAGTCGGATCGAATCCGCCCTTGGCCAATACGCTGGCGGTCAGCGAAGTGGTGGTGGTCTTGCCGTGCGTTCCCGCCACCGCGATGCCCTGGCGCAAACGCATCAGCTCCGTCAGCATCATCGCGCGCGGCACAACCGGAATGCGGCGTGCACGCGCCGCCAGCACTTCGGGATTATCCGGTCCGACCGCAGTCGAGACCACCACCACGTCGGCATTGGTCAGATGCTGCTCGGCATGGCCGAGATAAACTGTCGCGCCGAGTTTCTTGAGACGTTTCGTGGCCG
>Ga0208080_1001333_pt1 | contig 12106 bp, 10 predicted proteins | sample NGESurdeep092012_3_FD_184476 | JGI IMG/M metagenome (GOLD analysis project Ga0208080, IMG submission 184476) | Arctic peat soil microbial communities from Barrow, Alaska - NGEE Surface sample 210-3 deep-092012 (SPAdes) | ecosystem: Environmental > Terrestrial > Soil > Wetlands > Peat ...
GTCGTAGACGACGCCGGCCGGGACGTTGGGCGCGCCCGTGAGCACCGTGACGCGGTGCCCGAGGCGCGCCCACTCCCTGGCCAGGGCGTGCACGCGAGCCGCCGGGGCGTTGTTCTCGGGGACGAAGTAGTGGCTCAGAAAGAGGATGTGCACGGCCGCACCATCACTCGTCCCAGAACACCTGGTCGTAGTACCGCACGGAGCGGCGCGAGAAGCGTACCCTGGACTGGGCGAGGGCGACGCCTTCGGCGTCCAGCTCGCCCAGCGCGTACTTGATGCCGAGGTACGGGATGATGAAGTCCTCCTGGTACACGAACGTGCTCACGCGCGGGTTGATCTCTAGCAGCTTGCCGCCGATCCACTGCACGCTCTGGTAGTAGTCGAGCCCCAGGTGGCGGACGACCTTGCGCGTGAGCTCCACGAGGTCGGGACGGTCGATGGTCTTGAACGCCATCGCCAGGCCGGTGAGGAACTCCTCGCGGGTGCGGGTCTGGTGGAACACCACCTCACCCTTGTCGGCGAACAGGTCCACAGTGATCTCGGGGGCGTCGACGTACTCCATCAGCATGAGCTCGGGGAACGGCTCGACGGCACGGAACAGGCCCTCGAACTCGGGCAGGGTCATGTAGCGGTTGATGGGGCGCTCGTGCAGCAGCTCGTGCACGCGGTCGACCTCGGCGGAGAGGATGCGGAAGCCGCGCGAGCCCTTGGCCACCGGCGGCTTGAAGCAGACGGGCACCTCGGGGTAGCCGAGCTCGCGGGCGCCGGCCACGAGCTCGTCCAGTGAGCGCGGCAGGAGCAGCTTGGGCTGGGGCACGGGGATCTGGCTGCAGGCCGCGTGCATGAGCGCCTTGTCGCCGGCGGTCTCGATGCCGTCTACGCCGTCGGCCAGCACCCTGGCGCCGAGCGCCTCGAACACGTCGCGGTGACGCGCCGCGGTCTCGATCTCGTGGGACGACTGCACGAAGAGCAGGTCGGGCCGCACCTTCTCGACCACCGCCGCCAGCGCGGGGATGTAGCCGGGCGAAGCGCCGGCGGGCACGCGGTCGAAGCCGTCGCAGAGGAAGCGGCCGACGGCGTCCGCACGCATGTCCACGCCGTGGATGCTGATCTCGCGCTCGCCGTTGGCCTTGAGCATGCGGATGAGCGTGCTCGCGCCGGGGCAGCCGACGGCCGTGAGGACGAGCTTGAGGGGCGCTAGAGGATCCAGCGGTAGACCTCGAAAACCTCGGCGAACTCGCAGCCGATGTTGATGCCGCGCGTGAGGGCGACGTTGCGGATGTAGTCCTCGCGCGTGTAGTTGCGATGGCCCTGGCTGGCGTAGCAGGCCAGGGCCTCCACCTTCTTCTCGACGTGGCGCTCCTCGAGCCTCACGTAGGCCTGGTGCGCGAAGTTGAGGTTGTTCCAGGGGATCTCGTAGGCCAGCACCGTGGTGCGCTTGAAGGCGCGCAGGCCCTCCTCGGCGATGGTCTTGTGGTCCTGGTGCAGGTCGATGAGGGCGGGCATCATCACGCAGTCTGGGGCGAGCTCCTGTTGGAGGACGATCATCTCGTCGAGGATGTCCTGGCGCACGGTCGGGAAGGTGCGCACCTCGAAGTCGTACACCTTGAGGTCGGACTCGGGGATGCCGAGAACGCTCGTCGCGGCGCGGACCTCGTGCTTGAGGACGTCTTTCGGGAAGCCCTCCGGGACGCTCTTGGCGGCGGTGCTGAAGGCGGCGTAGGTGACCTTGACGCCGTTCTCGATGAGGCGCGCCATGGTGCCGCCGCAGCCGAACTCGCCGTCGTCGGTGTGCGGCGCCAGCACGAGCACGTTGTCGAAGCGTTCGATGCTCACGTGAGGTACTCCCCTCGGTGAGGCGTTTCGCGTGTCTGGTCGCGCGGCGCCGGGGGCGGCTACGCCAGCCCGGCGCAGAGCGAACCGTAGAAGTCTACCAAATCGCCCGCGACGACCTCCCAGCAGAAGCGGCGCTCCACGGCGCGGCGGCCGCGCACGCCCATCCGGGGGAGCGCCTGGCGGTTGGCGAGCAGGCGCCGGACTCCACGCAGGTGGCCCTCCACGCCGGGCTCCACGGCGAGCCCGCACTCCTCGAGGCGCACGAGCTCGCCGCGCCCCGGCAGGTTCGTCACCAGCGCGGCGAGACCCATCGCCATGCCCTCGAGCAGTTTGGTGGGGATCGTGGGGTGCTTGTACTGCACGGTGGGCACCGAGGGGATCCAGACCACCTCGGCGGCCGCGAGGTAGCGGGGCAGCTCGGCGGGTGGGACGCGGCCGAGCAGCTTCACGCGGCCGTCGAGCCCGGCGGCGAGGCGGCCGCGCGTCTCCTCCTCCATGTCGGGGGAGGCGAAGGTGCCGCCGAGGTAGAGCACGGCATCATCGGCGGCCAGCTGCTCCATGACGTCCAGCATCAGGGCGCAGCCGCGGCCGCGCGAGAGGCTGCCGACGTAGATCAGCTTGAGGCGCGGATCGGCTGCCAGGTCGGGCAGCGGCTGCGCGCCCTCGAACCGTTCGAGGCGCGGGTAGTTGGGCAGCACGAGGCGGAGCTTCGGCGTGCTGCCCAGCGCTTCGAGCTGCTCGTCGGTGACCACCACCACGCCGTCGGCCAGGGCCGACAGGCTCATCTGGGCCATGGCGGTGGCTTGGGCGGCGAAGGGCCGCACGGACTTGGGGATGTAATGCTTGCCGGCGACGGCCTCGGGCACGTACTCGTGCATGTCGTAGACCAGCCGCGGGACGAATGGCTTCACGGCGGGGAAGAGCGTCAGCAACTCGGGATCGTGCACGTGCAGCACCTGCGGTCTGAGGGCGCGCAGCGCCTGGGCGATCTCGATGCTGTCGAGGAAGCGCGTGCCGCGGCTGCGTTGCGGCAGCGGCGAAAGGAGCACGCCGTGCTCGTCGCGGCCGCGCTCGGCCCCGGGTGCGAGGTACATCACGGCGTAGCCAGCTTCAGCCAGCGTGCGGCACTCACGCTCGTGGATGCGCGGGTCGTCGGGCTTGTGGACCACGGTCAGATGCACGACTCGGGTCATGAGCCGCCTCCTGCCCGCGCGGTGGCCGCGACGCGCGACGCGCAGACGTAGGCGCCGGCGCCTTGCAGCGAGTCCGGCGCCTTCATGCCCGTGGCCGCGCGCCAGCGGGCGACGATGTCGCCGGCCGGCGCGGCCCAGCCGCCTCGCGTCGACACACGGTCGACGAGACGCCAGTACACGTCGTCGTACCCGCGCGCCACGTGCCGGTCGAAGCGATTGTTGTGCCAGAGGATGCTGACCGCGCCGCCGCTGCGGTCCACGAGGTCGAGGACGGCCGCCGCGGCGCTCTCCGCGGCGGCGGCGTCCAGGCCACGGTAGTGCGGCTCCTGGAGCGTGCCGTCCATGACGGCGAGCGGCAGCTCGACGAGGTCGAGCGGCCGCTGCTGTCCGAGGTGGTACGGGCGAAACGGGAAGGAGCACCCGCAGCGAAAACCCTCGTGCTCAGCGAAGGCGAGGCTCGTGTCGTAGCTGAAGCGAGCCTGTTCGAGGAGCGGCAGCGTCTCGTGATAGAGGCAGCGCAGGTAGTGGTAGCGGATGCCGCGCACCTCGGCATGCGCCCGCCGGGCCAAGAGGCTGCGGTCGTCGCTCAACGGGTCGACGCCGAGGCGGTCGCTGTCGTTGCCGTGCAGGCCGATCTCCCGACCGTGGCGGTTCAGTAACGCGAGCGCCTCGGGGGTGCGCTTTCGGTATGTCTCAGGCTGGTCGCCGTCGAGCGGGTGCGTGTGACGGGCGATGACGAAGAAGGTGGACGAGACGCGGCGCGCGTCCTCGCCGGCGAGCATCTGGGGGAAGGTCCAGAGCGGGTCGGTGCGGCGCGGCAGGTGGCGGGTGAACCAGTTGCCGATGTCGCCGAGCTCCCGCCCCAGCGCGGCTGCGTTGCCGTGGCGTAGGGCGTGGGCGCTGCGGCGGCCCGTCGTGACGAAGCCGCGTGGGGTCCAGCGCCAGAGGTTGTCGATGTCGTGGGTGAGCGCGATGGCGTAGGAGGCGCCGGCCTTGCCGGCGCCCCACATCCAGCCGGCCGGCGACAGCGGCGCCGAACCGAGCGTCGCGAGGCGTGGCCCAAGCACGGTGCGCAACAGCTCGACATAGGCGTCGACGGCCGGCTCCTCGATGCGCAGGGCGGGGTTGGCGGCGAACACGCTGGCGCTGTAGGGCAGGCGGCCGAAGCGGTCGCGGTCTGCCGACGTGCGTTCGTCCCAGCAGGCGAGCAGCGCGAACGCGGAGGCCACGAGGTCGAACGGGACCGTGAAGGCGGCCGCCGCCTTGGAGGCGACGGCGCCGGCGGCCGGCGCGGCCGGGGAGACGCCTGCGGCGTCCCGAGCCGGCGAGCCGCCGATGACCTCACGGGCCGGGAAGGCGCCGACGATGGCGCCGGCCGCTGCCTGGCGCGGCGCGAACGCGCCGGGCGGCAGCGGCCGATCCGCCGCGAACAGCTCCATGGCCGCGCGGCTGCAGGGGATCGTCGGCACGCCGGGTACGGGCTCCGCCGCGTACACGAGGGCGGCGCCGCGGGAGTGCGCCGGGTCGCGCGTGAGTGCTGCCCGGCGCCCGAGCGGCGCCAGCAGCGTGTCGAGCACCCAGGACGCCCGCGGCGCGAACGCCTCGGGGGCGTCGGTGAAGACCGTGAGGGCGTCGAGGTGCGCGGGCCCGCCGGTGCCGGCTCTCTCGGCTGCGCTCACACGTCCGCCCGTGCGCCCGGCGGACGCGTCACGACCTGCTTGGCGACCGCACAGGTGTTGACCTCCATGAGGCTGCAGAGCCCGTCGTGCGGGTACTGGCGCAGTCTGTGGCCTGTGAACACGGCCAGTGGGCGCGAGCCGGCATCAAGATGCGAACCGACCGTCCGGAGCTCCTCCTCGCCGCCGGGGATGCGCTCCTGCAGCATCGGCGTGCCGAGGTCGTCGACCTTGTCGTAGATGCGCTGCAGCTCGGCGGCGGGGGGCTGCGGCGCCGCCGAGACGAACCGCTGGTAGTTCACGGCGCCTCGCCTTCGTGCGGGCGCCCCGTGCGCGTGATCGTCCGCTTCAGCTGACGGGCGGTCAGCAGCGCGCCCGGCACCGGGTCCTTGAGCGAGTACAAGCCGTCGACCTTGACGCCCTTGTACGAGCGCAGCCACGGCCCGAGCTTCTCGTCGCCCTTGCGCCAGCGGGAGAACGCGTCGCGCACGTCGGTGAGCGACACCACCCATTTGAGACCGTCGGTCTGACGCGGCGCCACGTACGGGTCGCCGATGGCGTCGCGGTACGCGGCGAGCGACAGGTTGACGCCGCACGCCGTGGCCAGGCTGTGCCACATCCAGTGCCTGGCATTGATCTCCATGAGGCGGTACTTGCCGTCGCGCGGGTCGCGCTTGAACTCGACCTGGCTGACGCCGTGGTAGCCGAGCTCGTGCAGCAGGCGCAGGCCTGCCTCCGCGAGCTCGGGCACCCACAGGCTCACCGCCATGCTCACGTGGCCGAAGCGCGGAGGGTGCTGGCGCAGCTTGTGGCCGGTGAACTGCGCCAGCGGCCGCGACTGGGCGTCGAGATACGAGCCCAGCGTGTACAGCTCCTCATCCCCACCGGGCACGATGTCCTGGAGCATGAGGGTGCCGCAATCCCGGACCTTATCGTAGATACGAAGGAGCTCGTCGCGCGAGGCGACCTCGAGGACGTGGCGGCGGAAGCGCGTCTTAAAGGCCAGCGACTCGACGGGCTTGAAGATCGCCGGGAAGCCGATCTCGTCGGCGCCGCGGGCGAGGTCGTCGTCGCTGTCGACGAACACAGTCTTCGGCGTGTCCACGCCGATGCGCTGGGCGGTCTCGAGCTGCTCGCGCTTGTCGTGCAGGCGCCGCATCGTCTCCCAGCGCGAGAACGGGATGATGTACGAGGGCTCCAGGCGCTTCGCATGCCGGGAGATGGGCCAGATGTACTGGTCGTGCGTCGGGAAGAGCACGGCGCGCCGCGGCAGGCGCGGGCCCAGCTGCTCGAGGAAGACGACGAAGGCCTCCTCGTCCTCGCGCGGGTCGGGGCACACCATCCCGGCGGCGAGCCGCGAGTGCAGGCCCAGGGCGCGCGGGTCGGCGTCGGCGGCGAGCAGAGGGACGCCGGCACTCGCCAGGTCGCGGATGATGTCGAGCCCGTTGGCCCAGGAGACCTGCAGCACCAGCGCCGGGTGGCGGTGTTCCGCTGCTTTCAGGAACTTGTCGAAGCGCATGGTGGTCCTTTCAGGGCGCCGGGCGCAGGACCTTCTCGTAGACGCCCAGAGTGAGCCGGGCGTTGCGTTCCCAGCTGAGGGCGAGCGCGGCCGTCTTGCCGGCTTCGCCCACGACCGCCGCGGCCTGCGGATCGTCCAGCACTGCGGCGATGATATCTGCCAGTGCCTCCGGCTCGCGCACGGGCGCGAGGTAGCCGCTCACGCCGTCCTCGATGAAGTCCTCGGGCCCCTCGCCCTTGCCGGCGATCACCGGCGTGCCCTGGGCCATCGCTTCAGTGTAGACGAGGCCGAAGGCCTCGTCCCAGCTCGGCAGGGCGAAGATGTCGGCCCGCGCCATCAACGCCAGCACGCGCGCGTGCGGGAGCTGGCCGAGGAAGTGCACGCTGTCGGCCACGCCTTCGGCCTCGGCGCTCGCCTCCAGCGCGGCGCGCAGGCGGCCTTCGCCGACGATCGCCAGGTGTACGCGGCGGCCGTCGCGGCGCAGCCGCCCGACGGCCGCGACGAGCTCGCGGATGCCCTTGCGCTCGATCAGATAACCGACGGTCAGCACGAGCGGCCGGCCGGGCAGGTAGTCTGCCGCCGGCTCGACCTTGCGCCCGAGGCCGGTGGTGCCGTTCAGCACCACTGTCAGGCGCTCGGGCGCGACCGCGCCGGCCAGCAGGCCGGCGACGGCGCTCGAGTTGGCCATCACGGCGTCGGCGGCGGCGAGCACGCTCTTTGCTCGCCGCTCCACGGCGCCGCCCAGGCGGAAATGTTGGTAGACGTCGGCGCCGTGCACGGTGACGACGTAGGGGACGCCGAGGTCGGCGGCCAAGCGCTGCGAGAGGGCGCCGTCCGGAAGCGCCTGGTGGGCGTGCACGAGGTCGTAGCAGCCTGCTTTGAGTGACGGCAGGTTGCGTAGGCGGTGGTAGGAGAGGTCGCCGAGGCGGTCGAAGAGCAGACGCCTCGGCGGCTGCAGCACGCGCGGATACTCGGCGGCTACACCGTCGCGCATCGCGCTACGCGGCTTCCGGCCGCGGCGCTTCTGGCGCGGGTCGCGCCAGAGGACCCGCGGCGCCCACGGCGTCGGTGAAAGCACGCGTGCCTCGACGCCCAGCTCTCGCAGGGCGAGGATCTGTTGGTGCACGAAGAGGTGGCGCTCAACGCCCGGGGATGGGTAGAGGTGCGAGACGACGAGGACCTTCACCCGGCGGCCTCCGCCCCGGCCGGCCCGCTCGCGGCAGCCGCCGGCAGCTCACGTTCTGCCGCCGCCAGCCGCGAGCGCGAGACCACGGCGAGGCCGAGGCCGTACAGGATCCAGAGCGGCGCGAAGCTCACCGAGCTGCTGGGGCCGACCGCGCCGACCGTCCAGCCCAGCAGCGCCAGCACGGTCCCGCTGGCGAGGTACCTGGTGTAGGGGTCCGGGTCGCGCCGCGCGATGGGCCACAGCGCGGCGACGAGGACGATGAAGAAGACGAGGTGCAGGGCGAGCCCGACCAGGCCGCCGTCGGCGTAGGTCTCCAGCCACCAGTCGTGCAGGTTGGAGATGCCCAGAGCATTGGTGCCCGAGGAGATGATGCTCTCGGCCTGCCCGGGGCCGGCACCCAGGAGGAAGCTGGAGCCGGCGATCTCGAAGCCGCGGCTCGTGAGGTTGGTGCGGATCTCGCCGGACCCCTTGCCGGCCTGCGCCTGGCTGAGCAGCGCCTCCAGGCGGAACTGCCGCAGCATGTCGCTCTGCGAGTTGTTGAACAGCAGGTAGCCGGCCGCGACCACGAGCACGATAGCCACGGTCGCGCCGAGGATCTTGCCGGCGCGCGCCGAGAGGCGCGAGCCCAGGTGCCAGAACAGGACGATCGCGGCGAGCGTCGAGATGCCGGCCGCGACCAGGCTTGAGCGCGAGCCGGTGCGTACGAACGCGGCGGCGCCGAGCAGGATGAAGAGCACGTCCAGCGCGAGCCACCGCAGGCGGCGGGTGAAGAAGAAGGCGCAGAGCATGAACGGCCAGCAGAACGCCAGGTAGGTCGCGAGGTCGTTCTGGTTCACGAACACGCTGGTGACGGCGTAGGTCTGCGAGGTGATGAGGTCGATGAGGCGCGAGGTGGGCAGGCGGATGCCGAATCGCGCCTCCAGCAGCGTGAAGCCCGCGACGAAGGCGTAGGCCAGGATCAGCACGTAGCCCAGCCCGCGGAGGCGGCGGCTGGTGCCCCCGGCGGCGGCCGTCGCCAGCAGCATCGCCATCATGGTCACGACGATGGCGATGTAGTTGAAGGCGCCGGCTTTGTCGGCCGACCAGGCGAGCGCGATGAAGAGCCACGCGAACCACAGGACGATGGGCAGCGCGACGTCCTTGGCCGCGAACGGCAGGGGTCTGGTGCGCACGATGAGGTAGGTGATCCCCACGTACAGGACCAGGGCGAGGACGACGCGGAACAGGAACAGCTGCGGGAAGCTCGGCAGTGCGAACGACGGGCCGAGCAGCGCCGCCGCGGGAAGCACCACCATACCGGCCACGAGAAGTGCGCTGATGCGCAGACGGGCGAGGCGCTCTCGGGCCAGCAGGACGAACGCGACCAGCGCCACGACGACGAGCAGCGCGACGCCTTGGACTGGGCGGCGGGTGACGGCGACCGCCAGTACCACAGTGAGGCCGGCTCCGGCGAGCACGAGCGCGGCGTCGGTGCGCGTGAAGCGGGGCTTGGACGAGACGGCGGCGGCCGGTGGTCCGGCGCTGGCACTCATGCGGGCATCCTACCATCGCCGACGGGGGCGGCCGAGGGGCCTCCGCCGGCCAGGCCGTCGAGGATGCCCGCAAGCTCTGCCGTGAGGCGGCGCAGCTCGTAGCGCCCAAGGGCCGCCTCGTCGGCAAGCGGCGCGCTGCCGTCGCGGGCGGCCTGCACGAACGCGGCGAGTGGGCCGGCCATGGGGTCGTCGGGCAACACGCACGTGCCGCCGCCGACCTCGTCGAAGAGGGCCCGCGCGGCTGAGCCGGCCGGCGAAATGGCGAAGATCGGCCTGCCTGCCTGCAGGTACTCGAAGACCTTGCTCGACATGCTCTCCGGGCGGCGGCCGTTCACGAGCAGGAGGCCGCCGGCGGCTCGCTGGTAACCGAGCGCACGCGCGAGCGGCACGAAGGGCTCGACGCGTACACGGGCGCCGAGCCCGAGCCGGTCGGCGTCGGGCCGCACGCGGATCTCGTCGACGCCGACGAAGAGGACCTTGATGTCCGGCGGCAGGGCCGCGAGGGCGGTGAGGAAGGCGCTCACCTGCTGCTCACGGCCGTAGAGCCGGCCGGTGTGGACCAGCCAGAAGCCGTCCTCGAGGCTGACGTCGTCGGGCGTCTCCGCGAGGTCGTACCCATTGGGGAGCACGTGGGCGCGGCCGGCGAGCCAGGGGTGCCGCGCCACGAGGTCGTCGACGATCGGCCGGTTGACGGCCGTCACCGCGGCAGCGCGGTGGAGCACCCACGCCTCGAGGCGGGCGTCGGCGGCCTCGTGCGCCGCGGTCGGGTACTTGCGGAACTGGTAGGTGGACCACGGGTCACGGTAGTCCGCGAGCCAGGGGAGGTCGGCAAGGCGGGCGAGCGTAGCGGCGACAAGGTGCACGCTGGCGCGCGGCGAGCTCGAGAAGACGGCGTCGAAGCGCTCGGCGCGCACGAGCTCGCGGCCTTTGAAGACGGCCGGCCCGACCCACGTGACGTAAGGGTCTGGCACGCAGACCCAGCTGTTGATGCGCGTGCTGCGCCGCCCGCCGCCGAGCAACTGCTTCGGCCACGGCACCGGGGCGCGGACGACGCGCACGCCGGGCGGCTCTGCCGCCGGCCCGGCGGCCTTCGCCGTCAGCACCGTCGGCTCCCAGTTGTGGTCGGGCAGGTGTCGCAGAAAGCGCACCACGCGCGTGGTCCCGGCGCTGACCATCGGTGGGTACGGGTTGGCGACGACGAGGAGCTTCATCGGCACACTCATACCCCGGCCTGGTCGCCTTCGCTCAATTGGACCTTGGCGGCCTCTTCGAGCTCGAGCCCTTCTTGCTCGGCCGCGACGTCGTCGGCGCTCAAGTGATCGGCCGGGTGCTCCGGGGAGGCCCCGCCGACCATCGGCCTCACGGCGACGGCACGGCCTCGCAGGCGCGCCCACGCGCCCGCCGCCGCGGCCTTCTCGCCCCCGGTGAAGAACCCGGTCACAAGCAGGATCAGCGGGAAGAGCAGGAGTACGGGGGTCTTGATGACCTCGCGCACCACGAGGGCGTCGAAGGGCATGGAGACGCTCTCGCCGATGAGCCAGGCGACGCCGTAGCTCGCGGCGAGCGTGACGCCGGCGGCGACGCTGAGTCTGACGAGACGCCCCCACTCGAACGGGACGGGGTAGTGCCGTTGAGAGATGAAGTACACCAGGATGCAAAGGAGGACGAATCCGGCGACAGTGGTCCAGGCGGCCGCCCACATGCCGAACGTGGGGATGAGGAGGAAGTTCAGGCCCAGGTTGACCGCCGAAGCGGCCACCGTGATCAGCGGGATCTTGCGGTTCTTCTTGGCGACGTTGCAGCCTGTCCAGAGCACGAAGTAGAAACCGTAGAGCACTGTGGAGAGGGCGAGGACCTCGGTCGTCGGTCCGACAGACCAGTACGAGGCCCTGTGCAGAAGGACGCGCACGATCAGCGGCATGTACACGCCCATTCCCACGAGCAGGACCGTGGAGAGGACCATGAAGTATGTGGAGCTGCGCGCCACGAGCTTCTTGTGTTCCGCGGGACTGCTCAGCTTCGCATAGTGCCATTGCGGCCATGCCATGCGAAAGGCGGCAGCGGCCACGTAGACGGGTTGCGACAGCTGGAAAGCCGTGGTGTACAGGCCCACTTCGGTCTTACCCCAGTAACGCATGAGGAACCAGCGGTCCGACAGCTTGAGGACGAAGAAGATGGCGCCGTTGAGCAGGGCGGGGAAGGCGAAGGCCATCATCGCCCGCATGAGCTTGGGGTCGAGTCTGAGGGTGACGCGCCGCCAGTATGTTGGCAGCGAGGCGGCGTTCATCACGAACGAGGCCACGAGGGTCCCGACGAGCACGCCGTAAATCCCCCAGTGAAGCACGACCACCAGCAGCACGCTCAGCGAAACCTGGATGATGACGCGGGCGATCATGAACGCCGTGAACAGCCACGGCTTGTGGTCGAGCCGCATGAGCATGAACGGGATGGCGTTCCAGTTCGTGAAGAAGATGTTGAGCATGCCCAGGTCGAAGTAGAGCCAGTAGTCGCCGGGCCCCATGAGCAGTGGCGTGAGCTTGGGCATGAAGGCGATGAGCAGGCCGAGGATGACGGCCGGGTAGACGGTCCACGCCAGGAACGTGTTGCCGATGACCTGGCGCCGGCGCTGCTCGCTGCGGTCGTCGAAGTAGAAGCGCGACATGGCGACGTCGAAGCCCAGGTTTATGAACACGTAGATGAGCTGAGCCGTGACGTTGACCATGCCCACGACGCCGTAATCGGCCGGCGTGAGGTAGGCCGTGTACAACGGCATGAGGAAGACCATGAGGAACTTCTGGAGGGTCGAGCCGGCCCCGTAGATGACGGAGTCTTTGAGCAGGAGCGAATAGCCGTGCTTGTCTGGCTTCTTGCTTGTGCCCACGCGTCGACGCGCCTGTAGGTCCGTGGTTCCTCCGGAAGCTGGTGGGTGCGGCCCCGCGCGCGCGTGGTCGCCCGCCGCCGGTTGCCGTCGTCGGGTGGCTATTCTAGCAGAGGGGCGTGACCGTCGGCCTCGCGCCGGCGGTTCGGCGGCGCGAGGCGCTGCTCGGCCGGCCGGCCGGCTACCGCCGCGGAGCGCCGAGGTCCTTGGGCAGCTGCTCGGCGTGCGCCTCGGCCGCGGCGCGACGATCGTCTACCGGCCGTGGGACGGCGACACCTGGCGTGAC
>Ga0208080_1001339_pt1 | contig 12066 bp, 9 predicted proteins | sample NGESurdeep092012_3_FD_184476 | JGI IMG/M metagenome (GOLD analysis project Ga0208080, IMG submission 184476) | Arctic peat soil microbial communities from Barrow, Alaska - NGEE Surface sample 210-3 deep-092012 (SPAdes) | ecosystem: Environmental > Terrestrial > Soil > Wetlands > Peat ...
CCGAAGACAAGTACAAATACAAGTATCTGATCGGGATTGCGGTGACGCTCGCGGCCGTGCTCGAGTTGATCGACACGTCGATCGTGAACGTGGCGATCCCCCACATGATGGGGAACTTCGGCGCGACACTCGATGAGATCTCGTGGGTGTCGACCGGCTATATCATCGCGAACGTCATCGTCATTCCGATGTCGAGCTGGCTTTCGGGCAATTTCGGTCGCAAGCGCTATCTCACCGGATCGATTCTCCTGTTCGTTGCGGCATCGTTTTTCTGTGGCGCGGCCGACACGCTCGGCCAATTGGTCTTCTGGCGCGTTGTGCAGGGACTCGGCGGCGGCGCGCTTCTGTCCACGGCGCAAGCGACCCTCTTCGAGGCCTTTCCGCCGAAGGAAGTCGGTATCGGGCAGGCGATGTTCGGCATCGGCGTGATGGTCGGGCCGACGATTGGGCCAACGCTTGGCGGCTATATCGTCGACAATCTGAACTGGCCCTGGATCTTCTACATCAACATCCCGCTCGGCATCTTCGCCGCGTTCATGGTCTACCGCTACGTGCACGATTCGGCGCACCAGCAGAAGACCGACACGATCGACGGCAGCGGAATTCTTCTCCTTGCGCTCTGCGTTGGATCGCTGCAGTGGATGCTCGAGCGCGGCGAGCGTATGGATTGGTTCGATTCGCGCTTTGTCACGATGCTTGGTCTCACGGCTGTGATCTCGTTCGTGCTGCTGATCGTTCGTGAACTGTCGCTCAAGGAGCCGGTGATCGATCTGCGTGTGTTGAAGAACAGACAGCTTGCCGCCGGCGTGACGATCGCCGCGTTCCTCGGATTCGCGCTGTACGCATCGGTGTTCGTGCTGCCGGTGTTTCTCCAGGGACTGCACGGGATGACCGCCAACCAGACGGGAATGATCATCCTTCCCGGAGCGCTGGCGTCGGCGCTCACCATGGCGTTCGTCGGCCCAAACTCCGCGCGCCTCGACGCGCGCGTGACAGTGCCGATTGGCGCGAGCCTCTTTTTCTATTCGATGTGGAGCCTGTCGCGGCTGACCTTCGACAGCGGCGCGCATGATCTCTTTTGGCCGCTCGTGTCGCGCGGCATTGGATTGGGACTGATCTTCGTGCCACTCACCGGCGCGACGATGGCGGAACTCGAGCCGGAACAGCTCGCGCAGGGAACGGGGATGTTCAACCTCACTCGTCAGCTTGGCGGGTCGCTCGGCATTGCGATCAGCGCGACGCTGCTGTCGCGCTTCACTGCTCAGTCCCGCGCACTGCTCGCCGAACATATCGTGATCGGCGATCCGACGACGATCACGCGAGTTGACGGACTCACGCGCGCATTGATCGGGAAGGGGATGAATGCGCTGTCGGCGAAGCAGCAGGCGCTGATGATCCTCGATCGGCAATTGCAGGGGCAGGCGAGCGTGCTGGCGTTCTCGAAATTGTATCTGCTCAGCGGAATCGCGCTGATGGCTTCGTTGCCCTTGTTGCTGCTGTTCAGGTCGGGGAAATCACGCGGACATGGGCCGGCTGCTCACTAATAGTGGGTTAGGTATCGGACGCGTATACCTCGACTACGGCGCTCCCATCTCTGGCGTAGCGCACGTACATCAGCCACGGCCGGCAGCACACTTGGCAGTCTTCGACGTACTCCTGGTCGCTCCCACTTCCTGGGTCGAGTGCGATCTCGTTTGCCTCACCGCAATGCGGGCAATGGACGATCGCTTCCGTCTCGGCGGTTCCGTCGCCGATGGGAAACTCCGATTCGATCTCCTCTTCCGTCCAGTCCCCGTCGTCACGCTCGCTCATTGCGTCAAAATAGCGCGCTGAGCACGGGTCGGCAGGGTTGTCCTCGCAAACTGAAACAGGCGTGTCCCCCAGCGTGGACACTGGTTTGGATACTTGATCGCTAAGTGAGTCAAGGCGAATGAGTTGACGAGTGTGTGTGATGCGGCGCACACGATGCCTCTGGGGCGTGCGAACGATCGACCTCTCTGGAGCCCACCTATGACGCTTCGCCATTTGTTTCCCGCTCGCGCCCGACTCGCTGCCGGCGCACTGTTGCTCCTCTCGGCGGGGGCGTGCTTCAGCAAGCGCGTCACGCGCATCGAGCCCACCGCGGTCACGGACCTCTCGGGGCGGTGGAACGACACCGACTCGCGGCTCGTCGCCAACCAGCTCGTCGAGCAGACGCTCGCGGCGGGATGGGCCAAGCGCTACACCGACCAGCATGGCGGAGAGGCGCCCACGGTCATCGTTGGCACGTTCGCCAACCGGACGATGGAGCACATCCAGGTCGGCACGTTCGTGAAGGACATCGAAAGGGCGCTGATCACGACCGGTGCGGCGCGCGTTGTCGCCTCGAGCAGCGAGCGAGGGGAGCTGCGCGATGAGCGGAAGGACCAACAGCAGTACTCCCGCGCCGACACTCGCGCTCGTCCGGGGCAGGAACTCGGCGCGCGCTACGCGCTCACCGGCGAGCTGCAGGCCATCGAGGACGTCGATGGACGCGAGCGCGTGGTCTTCTACCAGGTCGATGCGTCGCTCGTGGACCTGGAGACGAACACGAAAGTCTGGGTGGGCCAGCACAAGATCAAGAAGTATGTCGAGCGCGCCCGCTTCGGGCTCTGACCCACTCTCTCGGAGCACTGATCATGACACCCAATAAGCTTCCTCAGCTCGCGCCGACAGTCTTCATCACCGCGCTCTTCGCGGCGGCGTGCGCCAATCCGAAGCGCATCGATGAGGGCGTGCTCACCGTGATGCGCAATGGCGACCGGATCGAAGCGCCGACCCGCGCGGTCGATGCGGCCACGACGCAATCGCTCGAGTCGCAGATCGCCGGTCGCGAGCGTCGTGACTCCTTGAACGCGGTTGCCTTCGGCAACTGCGCACCGACGGTTTGCGCGTCCCTCGGACGCGGCGAGATCGCGCTCGGGATGACCGAAGCACAGGTGCTTGCCGCCACGCGCTCGACGGACATTGCGTGGACGGCGCGGCGCAGCGGCGGCGTTGCCGTGCTCTCGCCGCGCGATGCCGAGGCCGGTCCGCGCGATGCCGCCGGTCCAGTTGCGCTCGTGCAGCTTGCTGGCGGTACCGTGGCGAGCGTCACCTATCGTGAGCCCCAGGGGCTGCGGACGGTCAGCAATGCCTCCGACGCGAACGACGCGAACCGCACTCGCGCAGTCGCGCTCGTGAAAGAAGGCGACGCGCTCGCCGCAGCGGGTGACTTCACCGCAGCGCTCGACCGCTACGATCGCGCGAGCGTCGTGAACCGCGCCGACGCCGAGCTGCAGTACAAGATGGCGGCCTCGCTCGACAAGCTGCTGCGGCCAATCGAAGCGGAGCTGCGCTACAGGATGTTCCTCAATCAGCTCGAGATTCAGAAGATCGACGCACAGAGTAACGCGAACGCGAAGCTTGCGGACGCGATCGCTCGGGCGCGTGAGCGAATCATCGTGCTCGAGAAGAAGTAGCGGAAGATTCACACACTCGTCCGATGCGCACCCCCACCAGCGCGCGACTCATACGATCCATGTCCTGCAGTGCGGCGATCCTCGCCGCACTGCTTGGCGCGTCCGGGTGCGCCACGCTGCGCGCCACCCTGGGTGCCTACGAGACGGGCCCGCACGGCATCGCGCGTCCGCAGCAGCAGCTTCGCGACGCGCTGGCGCGCGCGGACTTTCCCGTGGCACTGGGATGGCACGAGGACGACGATCTGCTTCGCGAGCTCGGCGTGGGTGTGAGCAGCTACTACGCCGCACAGTTCGCGCGCAGTGCCGCTGTGCTCGACTCCGCCGCGCTGCTCGCCGACGACCGCATCACGAATAGCGTGTCGGGCAACGCGCTTTCACTGATCACGAACGATCTCGCGCGCCCCTATCAGCCGCGTCGTACCGAGCGGCTCTTCATTCCATACTACGGAATGCTTGCCTATGCTCGGCTGGAGCAGTGGGAGGACGCGGCGGTCGAGGCGCGCCGGCTCAGCGCGCTCCTCGCGCAGTACGCCGCGGACCGGACGGACGCCGAGCGCGCGACACATGCCACGCTGCACTACCTGGCCGGTGCCGTCTTCGAGCGAGCCGGAGAACGTGGCGAGGCACAGATTGCGTATCGCCTCGCTCGCACGCTGCTCCCGCAGCAGGTCGACAGCGCACGCGGCAATGGCGCGAAGGGAGAGGGCGATGTCCTCGTCGTCGTGGAGCGCGGGTTCGTCGCTCACCGCGCAACGGCGTCGATCAACGTCTTCCTTGGTGATTCGGATCGCGACTCGCTGATGAGCGAGGGCGTGCCACGCCATCCGCATCGCGGTCACGATCGGGATGGTGATGACGACGATGACAGCGGCTACTGGCTGTCGGTCGCATTTCCCTCGGTCCGTCGCGCAGAGCGTGCGGCCGGCGAGCCGATGCTCCTCGTCGATGGCGTGAATGTGGTGAATGCGCGTGTCGCGTCGCTGCTTGACGATGCGACCGTAGCGGATGCAGGGCGTGAGCGGACGGCATTGCTCGCTCGAGCGGTCGCGAGAGCAGCCGCCAAGTACGTCGTCACGAAAGCCGTGAAAGACAAGAAGGGCGAGGTCGCCGGCTCCATCGCCAACATCGGCGCGTCGCTGCTCGAGCGGGCCGACATTCGTTCGTGGCACCTGCTGCCGCAGGAGATCACACTGCTTCGCGCGCATGCACCAGCAGGGCAGCGTCAGCTACAGCTCGCGATTGGCTCGGAGGCAAGCCGTATCGAGATCGGTCCGGTCAACGTTCGCGCGGGGATGGTGACGATCGCCGCGGTGCGGCTGTGGCGTGATCCGGCGACGCGATGAGCGTGTCTTCTTGCGTCATCGCTCCATTCACGAGCCGCCAGATCCCCAGCTCGTTACGGCTTCTCAGGGCCGCCGGCAGCGAATCCTCCGGAAAGTTCTGAAAACACACCGGCCGGGCAAAGCGCGTGATCGCGGCCGTGCCCACCGACGTCGAGCGCGAATCGGACGACGCTGGATATGGTCCGCCGTGCTGCATCGCATGTCCGACCTCGACACCGGTCGGATAGCCGTTGAACAACAGACGTCCAACCTTGCGCTGCAGAATCTCCACCAGACGTGAGTGCTCGCGCAGCTCGTCCGGCGTGCCGTGGATCGTTGCGGTCAACTGCCCGTCGAGCGCCTCGGCGACTCGCTCCAGATCGGCGGCGTCATTCGCGACGACGACGATCGACACGGGCCCGAACATCTCCTCCTGCAACTCGCGATCGGCGAGAAAGCGCGCGGCGCCGACACGAAGGAGCGCAGGGCGCGCACGCGGACCACGCATGTCGCTGGATGCGGGCGTGAGACTTTCTACCTCCTTTGTTCTCGCCCGCTCTACCGCACGGTTATAGCCGGCGCCGAGCTGCTCATAGAGCATCACTCCCGCGTCAGCGCCGGCGAGTTTCTCGGTGAGCGCCTCGGCCACGCGCGAAAGGGCCTCTCCCCCGATTCCGACGACCACGCCGGGATTCGTGCAGAATTGACCGACTCCCATCGTGATCGCGTTCGCAAGGCCCTGCGCGACTGCATCCCCGCGCTCTGCCGCCGCGGAGGGAAGGAGAAACACGGGGTTGATGCTGCCCATCTCCGCGTAGACCGGAATGGGCTCGGGGCGCGCAGCTGCCGCGTCGAAGATCGCTCGGCCACCGCGCAAGCTGCCGGTAAAGCCAACCGCACACGTGAGGGGATGCCGGACAATCGACATCCCGACGTCGTGCGACCAGCCATGCAGCAGCGAGAACACTCCACCGGGCAGCTCGGCGCGACTCGCCGCTCTTGAGATCGCCCTCGCTGCCAGCTCCGAGGTGCCGGGATGCGCGGGGTGCGCCTTGAACACGATGGTGCAGCCTGCGGCGAGCGCGGAGGCGGTGTCGCCGCCCGGAACCGAGAAGGCCAGCGGAAAGTTGCTCGCGCCGAACACTGCCACCGGACCGAGGGGAACAAGCATGCGGCGCAGGTCGGGCTTCGGCAGGGGAGCACGCGCTGCGTCGCCCGTGTCGATGCGCGCTTCGACCCATGAGCCTTCCTCCAGATAGTCGGCAAAGAGCCTGAGCTGCCCGACCGTACGTCCACGCTCACCCTCGAGTCGTGCCATGGGGAGCGCCGTCTCGGCATGCGCGCGCTCGAGAAGCTGCGGACCAAGCGCGATCAACTCGTCGGCGATGGCGCGGAGAAAGACCGCGCGATGCTGCGGCGTCGTTCGGCCATAGACGCGAAACGCTTGCTCCGCCGCCCGGAGTGCGCGGTCTACCTCGGCGGCGCTGGCCTCGTGGAACTCCGGTTCGAGCGTAGCACCACTCGCAGGATTCGCCGCGCGAAACCGAATGTCCGTCTCAGAGCTCGACGTGCCGCCGATGAGATTGCCGCCGGTTAGCTCCATGGGATCTCCGTCAATTTGGTTGCGCAAGGCTAGCCATTGCGGTTGCTGGTAAACTGCTCTCCCATCATTTGTGAGAGAAGTTTAAGGTTTTTCCCACCGCCCACTCCGCGCCGACCTGAACAGCGCATCGATGACGGACATGTTTCCAATCGCGTCCTCGAGACCCACCGGCACCACGCCCACGCCGCGTACCGCTTCAGAGAAGCGCTCGCCCTGCAGACGATATTGATCAACCGCCGGCAGCGTGACCGTCTCGGCACCCGCTCCGGCGAATTGACGTCCGTCGTCGATGACGATGCGGCACTCGTGATCGGCCGGCGCGTTGAAGGGGATCTCGATCTCGATGCGCCCTTCCGTGCCATACACCTGCATGTTCTGGTACGGAACGAGCTGTGTGGCGCAGGTGAAGCTCGCTTGGCCCGAGGGGAAGCGGAGCAGCGCTGACGCCAGCCGGTCGATCCGCATGTCCGGATCGCGATCCAGCGCGGCGATCACGTCGCTCGGTTCCTCGCCGAAGAGCCACCGCGAGAGCGTGATTGGGTAGCAGCCGATGTCCATCAGCGCGCCACCGCCCCAGTCGAGGCGGCTGCGGATATCGTTCGGGTCGCGACGGAAATAGCTGAAATGGCCGGCGACGAGCCGCAGCTCGCCGATGCGTCCCTCCGCGATCAGCTCGCGCACCGCCGCCCACTGCGGATGCGCGCGCACCATGAAGGCCTCGGCGATCTGAACACCGGTCCGATCGCGCACTTCCAGGAGCTGTTCGGCCTCGGCCGCGGTGAGCGCGAGCGGTTTCTCGCAGAGCACGTGCTTTCCAGCCTCTGCGGCGCGTATCGTCCAGGGGACGTGCAGGTGATTCGGCAGCGGGTTGTAGATCGCTTCGACATCCGGATCTGCGATCATCTCCTCGTACGAGCCGTACGCGTGCGCAATACCGAGCGTTTCCGCGGCTCGCTGCGCCTTGGCGAGGTCGCGCGATGCGATCGCGACGACAGGCGTGTGCAAGCTGTGCTGCATTGCGGGAACGACTTTCTGTAGCGCGATGTTCGCGGTGCCGAGCACGCCCCAGCGCACGGGCTTGTGGTCTGTCATGTCGGGGGGAGTGCTGCGTCGCGTCTTCATGCACTGAAGTCTGCTGCGGCGCAGCGCGTCGCGACAGGGCGCGTCTCCCCATGCGGGCCCTTTCTTCGCGTCGTCGTGGGGATCGGGGGACGCTGAGGAAAGACAACGCCTTCGCGGACCTTCGCGTATTCAGTACATGCCAAACTGGAACTCCATTTCGCTCCCTGACGCGCCACCGCCGAAAGGGCCGTACAGCCCTGCCGTTCGCGCCGGCGGATTCATCTATGTGAGCGGGCAAACGCCGCGCGATCCGATCTCCGGCGCGCTCGTGGGCAACGACGTGGCAACGCAAGCGCGACAGTCGCTGTCTAACGTGCAACGCTTGCTCGCCGAGGCTGGCGCGAGCATGAGCGACGTGGTCAGCGTGATCATCTATCTCGCCGATGTGGATGACTGGGCGACGATGAATTCTGTGTACACCGACTTTTTCACCGCTCCCTTTCCAAGCCGAACGGCGGTTGGAGTGGAGCTTCGTGGCATTCTCGTGGAAATCAGCGCCGTCGCATACGTCGGCGCTTAACGATTGGCGAAAAGGGACGTCTTCCAGTGTGGGAGCGCGATGGTGCGCTCCGACTCACAGGAGGAACGATGCACAAATCTCGTGTAATTGCACTCGTCGTCGCGTCAATCGTGTCGACTGCTGCTTTCGCAGGCGCTCAGTCCGCTACACCGGACACGGTGGCTTCCGCTCGTGCCGGTCGGGTAGCCAAGGCTGGGAAGGGACCTGGCGGACCACTTCGCGGAGTGAAGCTCAGCGCGGCGGAGAAGACGAAGGTCAAGGAGATTCGTGGCAGCTATCGCCCGCAGGCGAAGGCGCTGCATGAGTCGCTGATGCCCGCCATGCAGGAAGCTCGGGCTGCACGACAGAAGGGCGACACCGCCACCATGCGTGCCGTGCTGGAGCGTACGAAGGGCGACCGCGCAAAGCTGCGGGCGCTGATGGAGCGGCAGAAGACAGACGTTCGCGCGGCACTCTCGCCGGAGCATCAGAAGCAGTTCGACGCCAACGTGCAGCAGGCGAGTCAGCGCCGCGCCGCGATGGCGAAGAAGGGCAGAGGCAACCACGCGAAGTTGCACCGTGGCGGCCGTGGTCTCGGATTCGGCGAGCGGCTTCCCAACGCCTGATCGGGTGCAATTGTAGTCATGGATAGCGAGGGAAAGTGTTGGGCGCTGGTGGGGCGCACTTCACGAACCTGAGCGATCACGGATGGGTCGATGGCAACGCCATCGGCCCATTTGTGCGTATACTGAGAGACGCGCCAACCCGACCTGGCGCGCTGTTCGCCCCCACCTTCGAGGCCTCGATGTATTCCACCGCACGTGCGGCGCTCCTGCTCGCCGTCAGCGCCGCGCCAGCTGTCGCGCAACAGACCACGACACCGCGCGCATTCCAGCTCGCCGACTGGTACAAGCTCACCACGCTGAGCTCGCCCGCTACCTCGCCCTCCGGCGACAAAGTTGCCTTCACGGTCACCACGGTGCGCGAGTCGGAGAACAAGCGCCACAGCGAGGTGTGGGTCGTCCCCACATCGGGTGGCGAGCCGCAGCGTTTCACGTCCCCGAGCACCGAGAGTAGCGCACCACGCTGGTCGCCCGATGGCCGTTATCTGTTCTTCACCTCCTTGCGCACTGGTGGAAAGGGGAACACCTGGGCAATTCGCATGGATCAGCCGAGCGGAGAGGCGACGCAACTCGAAAAATATCCGGCGGGTTCCACGCCCAGCGATCATCGCTTTGCCGTTTGGGCAGACGCGGATTCCGCCCCCGCGGCCGACTCGACCAGGATGAAGGACGACCCGTTCGACAAGATGCAGCCGATGGCACGGCCGCCGTACGGCGCCATCACGAAGCCGACGAGCGCCGCGCGCTTCGATGGCCGACACATCACGGACATGCGCTTCAAGTCGAACGATCGCGGCTACGTTCCGTCCCCAAAGGAGGCGCGCGTCTATCGTCCCTCGCAGCTCTGGATGCAGAGCTTCGACGGCTCGGCGAAGAAGCGCCTCACCAATACCGCATATTCGCATCGGAACGCGAGCGTCAGCCCCGATGGCCGCTGGATCGCCTTCATCGCGGACGTCGAGCTTCGTCCCGATTCCGTCGTGGAGCATGAGCGCGATTCACTCGCCTTTCTCCCGTACGACGCGAAGCGCGACGAGGCACAGCGCAATGACGCCGATATTTTTCTGATGTCAATTGACGGCGGCGCTCCGCGGCGCGTTGCGCGCTGGATGGGCAGCGAGAACGATCTCACCTGGTCGCCGGACTCGAAGCGTCTCGCTTTCATCGGCCGTACGACGCGCACCGCGTCGGCTAGGATCTACATCGTCGATCCCGCGGGTGGCACGCCGGACAACGTGCTCGCGTCGTCGTTCAAGTATGAGCCGTCGGGAATGGATTGGCTGCCGGACGGCAGCATCCAGTTCAACGCCGACGTCGGCGGCAGCAGCGGCCTGTTCCGGTTGAACACCGAAACGAAGCAGGCGATACAACTGCTCGGCGGACGTCGCAAGATGAGTGGCTTCAGCTACGACGCGGCAGGAAAGCGCGTCGCCTACATCTCGACCAGCACGACAAAGCCTGTTGAGCTTTACATCGCGGACGCTAATGGCAGCAATGAACGGAAGCTCACCACCTTCAATGACCGGCTCGCAACCGAGGTTGCGTTCAGCGACGCGGAGCGCTTCACGTACAAGTCGGTTGGCGGCATGGAGATCGAAGGCTGGCTGATGAAGCCGTACGGATACGTCGTGGGCAAGAAGTATCCGGTCGTGCTGTACATCCACGGCGGACCGCACTCGCAGTACGGCGAAGGCTGGTTCGACGAGACGCAAAATCTCGCGGCGCAGGGCATGTACGTGCTGTACACGAATCCGCGCGGCTCGAGCGGCTATGGGGCGGACTTTACCTTCTCCACCCGCGGCCGGTGGGGGGCGGAGGACTATCAGGATCTCATGAAGGCGGTGGACCTCGTCTCGACGCGCGCCGATGTCGACTCCACACGCATGGGCGTCACTGGCGGATCGTACGGCGGCTTCATGACGGCGTGGGTCACCACGAAGACCAACCGCTTCAAGGCGGCGCAGACCGACCGCATGATCAGCGACTGGACGTACTGGTACGGCGCATCCGACGCGCAGGGGCTCACCGAGTTCGAGTTCTACGGCAAGCCGTGGGACAACTTCAAGATGTACGACGAGCTCTCGCCCATCCGTCACGTCACGAAAGTGCGCACGCCGACGCTGATGGTGCAGTCGGAGGACGACTTCCGCACGCCGATGGGGAATGCGGAGCTCTGGTTCATCGCCCTGAAGAAGCAGAACGTGCCGGTGGAGCTCGTGCGCTATCCGCGGTCGACGCACGAGCTGTCGCGCGCGGGCGAGCCGTGGCTGCTGGTCGATCGCCTCGGTCGGCTGCGGCAATGGTTCGGATACTGGCTACAGGGAGACGCCAAGTCTTCGACGACGGCGACCCGCTAACGTTGCTGTCCGCGATTGGCACGACTCGTGACTGAACAGCATGCATGAAACCAAGTCATGCTGGGTTCCTCGCCGCCGCTCTCGCGATGGCCTTGGCGTGCGGCGATCGCGCGCGCACTCAAGGCCCGCGCGAGAGCGGTGGCGACGTCGACCTCTCGCACGCGAGCCTGGCGCCGTCCCTGCAAGGCGATCCCCTCGCCCAGCGTGCGGACTCTCTCGTCCGCGCAGGACGACCCTGGCGTGCCACGTCGCTGCTCTCGGTGCGGCTCGCGTCTCCCGAAACAGCGACCCCTGAGCTGCGTCTCGCCGGCGCGCGCGCCGCTGCTGGCTGGGAAGGTTGGAGCGAAGTCGAGCGCCTACTGCGTGGCGCAACCTGGCTCGATCGACAGTTCGGTGGGGAAGGGCGCGAACTTCTTGCGAGGAGCGGGCTCGAGCGCGGCACGGATGCACTCGCCGACGCCGCGCTCGCCCTCACTAACGCATCCGACGATGCAAGCCGCGTAACTCGGCGCGTCCTTCTCGCTCGCGCGTACGACCGCGCAAATTCACGCGATAGCGCGGCGGCGCACTACCTCGCCGCCGCAGCGCGTCTTCCGCGCGTCGCTGACTGGCTGCGCCTTCGCGCTGCGGGCGTGACGGGCGACAGTGCCGCACGCGCCGTGCTCTACGCGCGCGTGGCAAGTGCGGCGGCACGCGCGCGCATTACCGCCACCGATGCGCAGGCGCGAGAGCGCGACGGCGATTTCGCCGGCGCGGCGCGCGCCTTTCGTCGTGCCGGCGACGAGGGGTCAGCATTTCGCGTCGAGGCGCTCGCGGCGCGCGACGATGCCGCTCGGGCCTCGCTTGCACAGCGGATCGTGAGCTTTCTCCAACGGTCTCCGAACAACGCTGAAGCACGTCAGACGCTCGAGGTACTCGACAAGCTCGGTCCGCTGCCTCCGCGCAACGAGCTCGTCGTCGCACGCGCGGCGGCAGCGGCGGGCGTGCCAGCTCGAGCCGTCGCCGGCTTCGGGCGCGCAGCGGCTGCGTCGCCGCTCTCTCCGGCCGACCGGATGAGCTAT
>Ga0208080_1001341_pt1 | contig 12052 bp, 8 predicted proteins | sample NGESurdeep092012_3_FD_184476 | JGI IMG/M metagenome (GOLD analysis project Ga0208080, IMG submission 184476) | Arctic peat soil microbial communities from Barrow, Alaska - NGEE Surface sample 210-3 deep-092012 (SPAdes) | ecosystem: Environmental > Terrestrial > Soil > Wetlands > Peat ...
GCTGCATCTGATGCGGCCGGGCTAGAGGGCCGGGACACGGACGGGCGGGTACGCACGCGGAAGTGGCGCGGTCTGGGGCGTCCTACGGGGATCCCTCACCGGACAAGGACGCACACCCATCGCGGCAGGTCAGGGCATTTCGCTGCGGCGTTGCAGAGTGAATACGGCGCCAGTCATAGGCGGCGGAATGACGCGGTAGCGATTGCTGCCGTCAGCCAGAGACCTTGTGCCAACCTGCTCTGCGTGAACGTCCGTTGGGGATTGCGTCGGCAGGAACCTCGCGCCGGGCATCACACTCAAGGATGGGCTCACCGGTACGTAACGGGTGCCGCGGCTTCCATCGATCACGTAACGTGACGACATGAACTGGGGGGTGTGCGCAGCCAGTTCGGGGAGCTGTGCCGGGGCCGAGACGTTGCGGTGGTTTATGCGCTCCTGGTCGTGGCGGTCAGCGTTGTTGCTGCCACCCAGTCGCCGTTGCTGCTGCGAGATATCGTGCACACCAGCAGCACCAATCTGGTCAACCTGCGGGAGCGCCCACTGTCGGTGCTGTTCGCCAGTGCCTTCGTCATCTCTCCAGTTGCTGGCCTGTGGATCGTCGTGCCGATGGTGGTGGCCTATGGAGAACTCCAGCGGTGGCTCGGGCGCGTGAGTCTGTTCGTGGTGGCGGTCTTGGGCCATGTCGGTGCGACGCTGTTTGTGGCCACGATGGAGGTTACGGAGCTGGCTAAGGGGCGGGTGGGGTTCATCGCGGTCCGCCCCGACGTCGGGGTCAGCTATGGGCTGGCCGCGGTTGCAGGTGTTCTGGTCGTCCGGGTCCCCGACCCCTGGCGGCGCAGGTATGTGATCGCCAGCCTGATCGTCATCGTCGGCCAGTTCCTCATCTTGCGGAACTTCACCGGACTGGGGCACCTCACCGCCTGGCTGATCGGCTTGGCGGTCGCGGTTCCCGTCAGTGGTGCCATGGGCACTCGGCACGTGATCCGGAACTGACTCTTCGAACGTGCCCGAGGGCATCCAGCCTCCTGCGACGCAATGGTACGAATCGATTATGAGGCGCGCACCGCACTTGGCGGACTCTGCGGTGACCGCGCCCGGGGCATGGCGGGGTGCGTGGTGACCGAGGACAGCCCCTCCGGCGTCCAAACGCGACAGCCGCTGAGACGCGTGTCCTCGGCCAGGCCACCCCACCCAAGGACTAGGTTCACCATGTTGGCGAGGCCTTCGCTTCACGGACTTGGTCGGCTGCGCAGCCCCCTATCGCTTCCGGTTAGGCATGGGGTTTGTATGACGATCCTTGGGCACGGCCGGAGGCTGTGTCGACCTGGCACAACACGGACTTCATCGTTGCGTAGCGGTTCGGTTACTGGGATTGCAACGACGGTTGAAACCGGACCGGGGACGCAACACCTGAGTGGGCGGCATGGCGTGGGCTGCACACCGACGTGCCAAGCGCGCCGGTGTGCAGCCCACCAGAGGCCTGGTGGGCGCCGCCGCCGGCGCGGTCGACCTGGCTGGGGAGATTCGGAGCCTGACCTAGATCACCAAGAACCTGCCTGTGGTGGACGCCGCTGCAGACCTCCTTGACGACTCATGAAAGGTTCGGGTGTGACGAAGCGCGAGTCAGGATCACCGAGACGCATCGGCCTGTGGGGCGTCGTGTCGATAGGGATCGGCGGGATGGTCGGCGGGGGGATCTTCGCGGTCCTCGGGCTGTCGGTGCAGATCGCCGGTGGAGGCGCACCGGTCGCGTTCCTGGTCGCGGGACTGGTGGCGCTGCTCACCGCCAGGTCCTACGCGCTGCTCTCGACCTCGTTCCCGAAGCGCGGGGGGACGGTGACATTCGTCAACCGCGCGTTCGGGCCCGGGCTGTTCACGGGCGGGATCAACGTGCTGCTGTGGCTGAGCTACATCGTGATGCTCGCGCTGTATGCCCAGGCGTTCGGCAGCTACGCGGCGAGCTTCCTGCCGCCCGCGCAGCAAGAGCTCGGCAAGCACGTGTTCCTCACCGTCGCGATCGTGCTCATCGCCGCTCTCAACGTCGCGGGAGCCTCCACGGTCGCGCGGACCGAGCGCTACGTGGTTGGCATCAAGCTGACGATCCTGCTGCTGTTTGTGGTGGTCGGGTTCTCCAGCGTCTCCTCGACCCGGCTCGCGCCCAGCCAGTGGAGCCCGCCGCTGTCGCTCGTCGCCGGCGGCATGATCGTGTTCCTGGCATACGAGGGATTCGAGCTGATCGCCAACGCGGCCGAGGACGTCGACGACCCGGGGCGGACCCTTACCCGGGCGTACTACATCTCGGTGCTGTTCGTCATCGTGCTGTACGTGCTCGTGGCCCTCGTCGCGGTTGGGTCCGTCCCGGTGGCTCAACTGGTGGATGCGAAAGACTATGCGCTCGCGGTCGCCGCGCGCCCGGCGCTGGGCTCGGCCGGGTTCGTCCTGATCGGCGTCGCCGCGATGCTGTCGACAGCGTCCGCGATCAACGCGACGCTCTACGGCTCGGCGCGCATGACATACACGATCGCCAAGGCCCGAGAGCTTCCGGCAGAGCTCGAGCGGCCCATCTGGAACCAGCCGCTCGAGGGACTCTTCATCACCGCCGGGGGCACGCTCGTGCTCGCGAACGTCATGGACCTGCAGAGCATCTCCACGATGGGCAGTGCCGGCTTCCTTATCATCTTCGCGGTCGTGAACCTCGCCGAGGCGCGGACGTCGAAGCAGCGCGGTTCGAGGCCGTGGATCTCGATCGTCGCGGCTCTCGCCTGCGCCGGGGCGCTCGCAGCGCTCCTTGCCAAGAGCAGCCTCGGCTCTGTTGGGGTGCTGGCCGGTATGGTCGTCGTGTCGTTTGGGATTGAGGCGACGTTCCGGCAAGTCACCCGTCGCGGGATCGGTGCCTAGGAGCCTACTGAACAAGGGTTGTTCAGTAGGGCGTCGCTGCGGATACTGGCTCAACGAAGCTGACGTGCGTGGAGAACGCGTCGCGGTGTCCGCCTCGCTGGTGGTCGGGCTCTGGTCCAGGTGGCTGTTGGGGGTGCGCCAGCCAATGCCACAGCTGCTCGTGGCGACGGCGGCGGGCTGGCGAGTCTGGGCGACGGTGCGCGGTGGCGATTCATCGCGGCCCGCCCGTCAGGTGGGCAATCGCCCGACAAGAAAGAACGGCTCATCAAGGCCCGAGCCGGTCCGGCCTCGAGTTAGCGGTCCCGAAGCGCGCCAGGTGGCAGGCTGCAGGCGGGCATACTGACAGTGTCCGTGAACGACCCGAGAGCGACAGTCGAGAGGACCGGTGCCCTCTGCGTCCGGCCACTGGACGTGCAGACGTGGCCAGCGACTGCCCGGCTGGTAGAGGCGAACAACGGCGTGTGGGGCGGCTGCTGGCGCATGGGCTTCCACGTCAAGGTGGGCAAGGGCCGCACCCCTGCGCAGAACCGAACTGAGAAGGAGCAACGCGTACGCGAGGGCTGCACCCACGCCGCGCTCGTCATTGGCGGTGATCAGCGCCTGGGCTGGTGCCAATTCGGATCCCCGGGGGAACTGCCCGAGATCAAGTGCCGATGCCGCTACGAGAAGGGCTCACCGCCCTCCCTAACTGGCGCATCACGTGCTTCTCCACTGGCAAGGGCCTGCGCCGCTGCGGTGTCGCCGACGCCGCACTGGGCGGGGCGCGGGCCGAGATCGCTGGCCAAGGCGGCGGTACGGTCGAGGGCTACCCGGAGGAGACCGACGATCTCACCCTGTCGGGGTCATTCCTGTACACCGGTCCGAGGCCGCCTTCGAGAACCACGGGTCACACGTACGCGATTGATCTCCCCGCACCGCTGGGTGGTCACCCGCACTGTCGCCCCGGTCTGACGCGCGCGAGCGAGAGCGCCCGGGCATGTCCTTTAGACGCCAGAGCAAACAGATCGCCCCGCATCGACAAGTTCAACGTACGCTCCTCCGCCTGCTCGAGGCGGTACGGAGGCGACCCATCGCCTGCCGCACGGCCCCGCCCAGCACGTTCTTGTTCGGTGAAGCCATCCCCTCCTGTGAAGGGCTTTGGTGTGAGGCAGGACCACGCCGGTGTGGTGCTTGGTGGTGACGGTGCCCAGCACCCGTGGGTCGGGGTCGGGGTGAACCCGAATGGGGGGGTCGAGCCGTGCCTGACCGGGCGCGCCACCTGCGGCGACACGATCGCTGTTGCTATGGGGTGCCTGCTATGGGGTGCCGTGCACCAAACGCGCCTCGCCCGCGATCTGTAGGTCTTCTCGGGCGGTGACCACCACGGTTCGCACGCTCGTTCCGGCAGCGGTGATGTCGCCGTCGCCATGGACGGTGTCGTTGCGGTTGGTGTCGATGGCGAGGCCGAGGAAGCCCAGCCGTTCGACCGCTCGGGCTCGAACCCTGGATGAGTGTTCGCCCACGCCGCCGGTGAACGCCAGCACATCCACCCCTCCCGTTGCAACGCTCATCGCGGCGATGCTGCCGGCAAGTCGGTGAATGTAGACCTCTATAGCGAGAATCGCATCCGGGTCACCGCGATCTACGGCAGCCTCGATCTCCCGCATATCGCCGGTGCCCGCCAGGGCGGTGAGCCCGGAACGATTCTCCAATGCGCTGGCGACCTGGTGCGGTGCGAGGTGCTCATGTTCCTCGAGCCAGAGCACCAGCCCGGGATCGACGGTGCCCGAACGGGTCGCCATGACCAGGCCTTCCAGCGGGGTGAAGCCCATCGTGGTGTCGACGCTGCGACCACCAAGGACCGCCGCGAGCGAGGCGCCCGCGCCGAGGTGACAGGTGATGACCCGCAGATCCTTCAGCGGGCGGTCCAGCAGCTGCGCGGCGTGCTGGGAGCAGTATGCGTGCGACAACCCGTGGAACCCATATCGTCGGATCTGGTAACGCTGCTGCCACTCGCGCGGCACCGCATAGGTCGCTGCCGGGGCAGGGATGGTGGCGTGGAAGGCGGTGTCGAAGCTGGCGACGGCGGGTACGTCGGGCAGCTGTGCGGTGACCGCGACGAGCGCGGCAAGGGACTTGGGCTGGTGCAGCGGAGCCAGGTCAGTCAGCTCCTGCAGCTGCTCGCGCACGGCATCGTTGATTCGGACCGGGCCGGTAAAGGTCATCCCGCCGTGAACGATGCGATGACCGATCACATCGGGCTTACCCCAGCCATGCATGACGCCGGGCAGGGACGCGATGTCGAATCCCTCGGAGCCGGCGGGCAGGTCTGCGCTTTGCTCGATGACGTCGTGGTCGTCGAGCAAGCGGAGCTTCACGCTGGAGGATCCGGCGTTGACCACGAGCACGCGCATGGTCAGTGCGCCTCCGGCCAGGTCCAGCAGGCGAGGCTCGGGTCGTCTTCGCCATGGTCGCGGCTGCGGGAAACCTTGGCGAAGCGACGGCGGGCCATCTGCCGGCGCACAGCCCCCGAGTCGCAGCCCAGCGACGAGACGCAGTCAATGTCCTCCATGACCAGGTCGAACTGACCGTGATTGATGAGGATGACCCTGTCCAACGGTGCCCTCCCTGTTGCCAAGCACGCCCAGATACTCGTGGCTGTTGCCACGATAAGCAAGCCTGGGGATAAGCCAAGGATAGCTGTGGCGCGCGGGGATCATCAGTGGGGCCGATGGTGAACAGCAAGTCGACGGCGCGGTCGGAGGTTGCGTACCAATCGAGTCCCACCCAGATGGCAGGTCGCCGAGTACCGGCGTTTGTCCGGGGTTCCCATGGCGCAACTCGTGCGCACCTGCCTCGCCCACGATCACTGCGGTCATCAACAGACGGAGTGGTTCGCGACACCGCCGTTGCCGGCGCGGCATAGTTGAACACAGTGCAACGCTTCACGCGGACGAGGGGCGCCACCTCGCGAGATGCCATCTGTTGAGTCGACCAGGGAGCACCGAAATCATGACGACCAGAACGCTGGAACCAGACCTGCTGCACAGGATGGATGCCTACTGGCGGGCGGCGAACTACCTGTCGGTCGGCCAGATCTATCTCTACGACAACCCCCTGCTCAAGCGTCCCGTGGAGTTTGCGGATGTGAAGCCGTTGGTGGTCGGGCATTGGGGCACCACTCCGGGCCAGAACTTCATCTACGTGCACCTGAACAGGGCCATCAAGAAGTACGACCTGGACATGTTCTACATCGCCGGTCCCGGACACGGTGGACCCGCTCTGGTCGCCAACACCTACCTCGAGGGCTCCTATACCGAGATCTATCCCGACATCAGCCAAGACGAGGCTGGTCTGAAGAAGCTGTTCACCCAGTTCTCCTTCCCCGGCGGGATCTCCAGCCATGTGGCGCCCACGACACCGGGGTCGATCCACGAAGGCGGCGAACTGGGCTACTCCCTGAGCCACGCGTTCGGCGCCGCGTTCGACAACCCTGACCTGATCGTCGCGTGCGTCATCGGCGACGGCGAAGCTGAGACCGGACCCCTGGCCACAGCCTGGCACTCCACCAAGTTCCTGAACCCGATCGAGGACGGTGCGGTGCTGCCGATCCTGCACCTGAACGGCTACAAGATCAGCAACCCCACCGTGCTGGCGCGCATCGAGCACGAGGAGCTGGACCAGTTCCTGCGTGGCTGCGGCTGGGAACCGCACTTCGTCGAGGGCGACGAGCCCGAGGCGATGCACCAACTGATGGCCGCCACCGTCGATAAGACCATCGAGGCTATCCGCGCCATCCAGGCCGACGCCCGCACGGGTGTGGGCGGTACCCGGCCGCGGTGGCCGATGATCGTGCTGCGCTCCCCGAAAGGCTGGACCGGGCCGAAAGTGGTCGACGGGCTGGCCATTGAGGGCACCTTCCGAGCCCATCAGGTGCCGCTGCTGGTCGACGGCGAGCACCCTGGGCACGTCGAGCAGCTGGATGCTTGGATGCGCAGCTACAAGCCCGAGGAGCTGTTCGACGAGACCGGCCGACTGCTGCCCGACCTGGCCGCCCTCGCCCCGGCCGGGGAGCAGCGGATGGGCGCCAACCGGCACACCAACGGCGGGCTGCTGCTACGCGACCTGCGGATGCCCGACTTCCGCGACCACGCCGTCACCGTGCCCGCGCCCGGCGCGGTCCGGGCCCAGGACACTGCCGTGCTCGGCACGTTCCTGCGCGACGTGGTCCGCCTCAACGCTGAACAGCGCAACTTTCGGATCTTCGGCCCCGACGAGACCCTGTCAAACATGCTCGGCGCGGTCTTCGAGGTCACCGACCGGCAGTGGGAAGCCCGCACCGTCGAGGGTGACGAATTCCTGGCCCCGGCCGGTCTGGTGCTGGACTCGATGCTCAGTGAGCACCAAAGTGAAGGCTGGCTGGAGGGCTACCTGCTCACCGGGCGGCACGGGCTGTTCAACTGCTACGAGGCGTTCATCCACATCGTCGACTCGATGTTCAACCAGCACGCCAAATGGCTCAAGGTCACCAAGGCGCTGCCGTGGAGGCGCGACATCGCCTCGCTGAACTACCTGCTCGCCTCCCACGTCTGGCAGCAGGACCACAACGGGTTCACCCACCAAGACCCGGGCTTCCTGGACCATGTCGTGAACAAGAAGGCCGACATCGTCCGCGTCTACCTTCCCCCGGACGCCAACTGCCTGCTCTCGGTCGCCGATCACTGTCTGCGCAGCCGCCACTACGTCAACGTCATCGTGGCCGGCAAGCACGCGATGCCGCAGTGGCTGAGCATGCAGCAGGCGGTGGTGCACTGCACCGAGGGGATCGGCATCTGGGAATGGGCCGGCAACGACCGAGGCGCCGAACCGGATGTGGTGTTGGCCTGCTGCGGTGACACCCCCACCCTCGAGGTGCTGGCCGCGGCGACGATCCTGCGGGAAAACCTGCCCGAGCTGAAGATCCGCGTGGTCAACGTCGTGGACCTGATGAAGCTCCAGTCGGCCAGCGAGCACCCGCACGGGCTGTCCGACAGCGACTACGACTCACTGTTCACCCGCGACAAGCACATCATCTTCGCCTTCCACGGCTACCCGACCCTGATCCACCGCCTCACCTACCGCCGCACTAACCGCAACCTGCACGTGCGCGGCTACATCGAGGAAGGCACCATCACCACCGCCTTCGACATGCGGGTGCAGAACCGGCTGGACCGCTTCCACCTCGTCAGTGACGTCATCGACCGGCTCCCACAGCTCGGCGCGACAGGGGACTACCTCAAACAGACGATGGCCGACAAGCTCGTCGAACACGCCCGCTACATCGACATCCACGGCCAGGACCTGCCCGAGATCCGCGACTGGGTCTGGACCCCACCGCAGTGACCGCCACCCCACCGACCCTTACCCGCCGGTGCCCACCCCGCCGGCCGTCACGCCGGGGACCGCCGACTCGGGGACCGTTGCCCCGCGCGCGGGCCCCGGAGTGATCGACACCGCCCTGATCGACACCTCATTGTTGGACACGGCGCGGGCGTTAGTCGCCGACGACAAGGGTGTGCCGGCGATCGACGAATCGATCCCCACCTGCAACCGGCGCGTCACCCGGCTCGGGATCGACCAGACCGAGCCGGCCCGCCGCGCCTCCCGGGAACTGATCGTCACCACCTCGAGGCTCGGGGACAGCATCAGCGGCGTCATCGTGTGTGACGAGACGATTCGGCAACACACCGCTGACGGGGTGCCGTTCCTGAGCAACCTGCGCGAAGCCGGGATCGCCACGAGCATCAAGGCCGACCTCGGCGCGACACTGATGGCCGGACATCCCGGGAAGAAGGTCACCGAAGGCCTGGACGGCCTGCGCGCTCGCCTGGCCGAGTACCGCCAGCTGGACGCCGGCTTCGCGAAATGGCGGGCCGTGCTCACCATCGGTGCGGCCACCCCCAACCGGGCCTGCACGCGTGCCAACGCGCACACGCGCGCGCTACGCCGCGCTTTGCTAGGAAGCCGGCCTGGTGCCGGTCGTCGAACCGGAAGTCCGGATGACCAGCGAGCACACCCTGTCGCGGTGCGGCCAGGACACCGAAGATGTGCTTCGCGTCGTGCTCAGCCAACTACAGGAGCAGGGAGTCGTGCTGGAGGGCATACTCCTGAAACCCAATATGATCCTTCCCGGGCGTGGTCGTCCGGTCCAGGACCCGGTGCAGGCCGCGGCCGAAGCCACCCGGACGTGCCGGCCGCGGTCGCCGAGATGGCGTTCCTGTCCGGCGGTCAGTCCGGCGACCTCGCCACGACCCGGCTGGCCGCCATCAACAACGGCACCAGCTCACCGCTGCCGTGGCCGGTGGCGTTCTCCTTCGGCCGCTCGATCCAGCAGCGCGCCTTGACGATCTGGGACGGCCAGGACCGGAATGTGGCCCGCGCCCGGCAGGCCCTCCAACGACGGGCCACGTCCAATCGGGATACCCGTCTCGGCGAGTACAACCCATCAGCATCAACGGCTCACGCGTAACGATCACCGACCCACGACACCCGACCCGCGCCACCACCCATCTCGAGCAGGCAGACATCATGAGCACTGACACCACCAAGCCCACACCGACGGACTCCTCGACCTCCACGCCTGACCCGAAACACGACCTCAAGTCGCTGCCGATGGACGAGGTCCAAAAGCAGCTCGGGAGCTCACCAGAGGGGCTGAGCCAGGCCGAGGCAGCGAAACGGCTGCTGAAGTACGGCCCGAACGAGATCGCGGAGAAGGAAACCAACCAGCTCCTGAAGCTGCTGGGCTACTTTTGGGGCCCGATCCCGTGGATGATCGAAGTCGCCGTGCTCCTCTCGGGTGTGCTGCGACACTGGCCGGACTTCTCCATCATCCTGGTGCTGCTACTGGCCAATGCTGTCGTCGGGTTCTGGGAGGAGCGTTCAGCAGGCAAAGCCATCGAGGCGCTCAAGGCCCAACTTGCGGTCAACGCCCGGGCGCGACGCGACGGCGAATGGGTCACACCCCCGGCAGCTGAGCTGGTACCCGGCGACGTGATCCGGATGCGGCTGGGTGACGTCGTGCCCGCCGACGCCCGCCTGCTCGACGGTGACCCGGTCGAGGTGGACGAATCCGCGCTGACCGGGGAGTCACTGCCGGCCACCCGCCACCCCGGCGAGGCGGTGTATTCCGGGTCGATCCTTCGCCAAGGCGAGATCGGCGCGCTGGTCTACGCCACCGGCGCCGACACCTACTTCGGCAAGACCGCCAAGCTGGTCCAGGACGCCACCAGCGTCAGCCACTTCCAGCAGGCCGTACTCAAGATCGGCAAGTTCCTGATCCTGCTCGCCCTGGTGATGGTGGTCGTGATCGCTGTCGTGTCGATCCTGCGGGGCGCCTCGGTCCTGACCACGCTGCAGTTCGTCCTGGTCCTCACCGTCGCCGCGATCCCGGTCGCGATGCCGACGGTGCTATCGGTCACGATGGCCGTCGGCGCCCGACTGCTGGCCAAGAAGAAGGCCGTCGTCAGCAAGTTGGTCGCGATCGAGGAACTGGCCGGTGTGGACGTGCTGTGCTCGGACAAGACCGGCACCCTGACCCAGAACAAGCTGACCCTCGGCGACCCGTTCGCGGTGGCCACGGTGTCCACAGCGGAGGTGATCCTCAACGCCGCGCTCGCCTCGCGAGCCGATGACAACGACACCATCGACCTCGCCGTCCTCGGCGCCCTGGCCGACAGCGCAGTCTTGAACGACTACACGGTGGTCCACTTTCAGCCGTTCGACCCGGTTCACAAGCGCACCGAGGCCACCGTCACGTCGACCGACGGCGCCTCGTTCAAGGTGAGCAAAGGCGCGCCGCAGGTGATCCTGGCCCTCGCCGACGACACGGCGAAGATCAAGCCCGCCGTCGACACCGCGGTGAACGACTTCGCCGCCCGCGGGTTCCGCTCGCTGGGGGTGGCCCGGGCCGACGGCGAGGGCGCCTGGCGGTTCCTCGGCGTGCTGCCCCTGTTCGACCCACCCCGCACCGACGCGAAAACAACTGTCGCCACCGCCGAACGCATGGGCGTCGCAGTCAAGATGGTCACCGGCGACGCCATCGCCATCGCCCAAGAAACCGCTAAAACCCTCGGGATGGGCACCGGCATCCTCGACGCTGCCGGTCTCGGCGACGTCTCAAAGCCGGCCACCGACACCGAGGCGGCCTCGATCGAGACCGCCGACGGGTTCGCCCAGGTGTTCCCCGAACACAAGTTCCACATCGTCGACGTCCTGCAAAAACGCGGCCACATCGTCGCGATGACCGGAGACGGGGTCAACGACGCCCCCGCCCTCAAACAGGCCGACTGCGGCATCGCCGTGTCCGGTGCCACCGATGCCGCCCGCGCCTCCGCGTCCATCGTGCTGATGAGCCCGGGCCTGTCGGTGATCATCGACGCCATCAAAGAGAGCCGCCGGATCGTGCAGCGGATGAACTCCTACGCGATCTACCGCATCTCCGAAACGCTACGGGTACTGGTGTTCGTCACCGCTGTGATCCTGGCCTACAACTTATTCCCCGTCACCGCCATCATGATCGTCATCCTGGCGCTGCTCAACGACGGCGCGATCCTGACCATCGCCTACGACAACGTGCACTACAAGGACCAGCCCGAAGCATGGAACATGCGCCTGGTGATCGGGATGGCCAGCATCCTCGGCCTGGTTGGCCCCGTAGCCGCGTTCGGACTGTTCTACCTCGGCGACAAAGTCTTCACCCTCAACCACAGCCAAATCGAAACCCTCATGTACCTGATGCTGTCCGTCGCTGGGTCGTTGACGATCTTCCTCACCCGTACTCGCGGCCCGTTCTGGTCCATCCCCCCCAAACGCATCTTGCTGCTCGCCGTGCTCGGCTCCGAAGCCGTCGCGACCCTGCTCGCCGGCTTCGGGATCCTCATGACACCCCTCGGCTGGAAGTGGGTCGCCTTCGTCTGGGGCTACGCCCTCATCTGGTTCTTGATCACCGACCGGGTCAAACTCCTGGGCTACCGCATCCTCGACCCCGGCTCCTCCGCGGCGAAGGTCGCTGTCACGATGAATTCCACCGCCTTCTACACCGACACCGATCCACGCGACCCCGTGTTCCACGACAACACCGACTGCCCCTACGGCCTCGAGATCAAGAATCACCACAACGACCGCCCCGGCACTG
>Ga0208080_1001343_pt1 | contig 12040 bp, 12 predicted proteins | sample NGESurdeep092012_3_FD_184476 | JGI IMG/M metagenome (GOLD analysis project Ga0208080, IMG submission 184476) | Arctic peat soil microbial communities from Barrow, Alaska - NGEE Surface sample 210-3 deep-092012 (SPAdes) | ecosystem: Environmental > Terrestrial > Soil > Wetlands > Peat ...
GGGTCGGAATGCCGGGCAAGAAACACCTTTACGTCACTCGGCATCCCGGTGCTGACAGCGTGCCGCACCTCGCGGGGGAGCAAGAGCCGATAGTTCTGCTTGGGCATCGATGCCACGGTCGAGGTCGAGTAGCACACTTGGGGGCCCGCCGCCCACACGCGGCGGGCCCCCGTGACTTGGCGACCGAGACGGGCCGCCGCGGCATCCAGAGAGCGCCGCCGGACGGGCGGGGCGTCCCATGACCTTCAGCGCGGGGGGAGCCGGACGGCCCTATGTCCTGGCGACGACGATTGCAACACTGCGTACTGATATGAAGGCGCACACGATCCGCGTTCAGCTCGGCGGGCAGGGGCATCTCGTCCTGCCGCCTGTCCCTTCGGCGGCTCGGGCTCGGACCCGACGATGCAGGACGGCTCGCGCGGCTGATCAGCACCGAAGTCCCGGTAGCGGTTCGCGCGCCGGGCCGCCGGCCGGCTTCGCCACCAGGCCCGGCAAGTCATGACCAACGGCCCTACGTTGTCCTTAGCCACAATGTGACACTGTCGGCTGTGCTGATGTGATGACCGAACCCTATGACCTGGCCGTACTGGGTGGTGGTCCTGCCGGCTACGTGGCTGCGCTTCGCGCAGCGCAGCTTGGTGCGCGTGCCGTGCTGATCGAGAGCGAGCGGGTGGGGGGCACCTGCCTGAACATCGGCTGCATTCCCACCAAGGCCCTGACCACGTCGACAGAGCTGCTGCTGAAGGCGCGGCGCGCGCACGAGTTCGGCCTTGCCATCCCGACTGCTGCGCCCGATCTGCCCGCCCTCATGGAGTACAAGCAGGGTGCCGTGGATGCGTTGGTAGGCGGGGTTGAGCACCTGCTCAGGAGGGCGGGTGTCACCCTGCTGCGCGGCACGGGCTACGTGTCGGCCCCGACCACTCTTCGGGTCCAGCCCGATACCGGCGATGCGATCAGCGTGTCGGCGAGCAAGGTGATCCTGGCCCCGGGATCCACCACAGGCCGGCCACCGATTCCCGGCCTGGACCTGCCCGGCGTGATCACGAGCACGCAGGCGCTCGACATCTCGGAGGTACCCGCCCGCCTCATCGTGGTCGGGGGAGGCGTCATCGGCCTCGAGTTCGCGTGCATCTACGAAGCCTTGGGCAGCCAGGTCACGATCGTGGAGATGATGGCCACCCTGCTGCCAGGGGGAACCGACGAGGCGCTGGCGCAACGCCTGGCGCTCCTGCTCCGGCGACGGGGCATGGGCATCGTCACCGGTGCGCAGGTCGACGGGATCGCGTCCGCCGGAGGCAGCCTGGCGGTGACCTATCGCGACGCGAAGGGCGTTCTGTCGCGAGTCGAGGGTGATCGCGTCCTGGTCGCCACGGGACGCTGGCCGAACACCGAGGGTCTCGGCCTGGCCGAGTTCGGCGTGAAGATGAACGGTCGGGCGATCGCCGTCGACGAACACCTGGCGACAAGTTTGCCGAACGTGTGGGCCGTCGGCGACGCGGTCGGCGGTCCGATGCTGGCGCACAAGGCCATGGTCGACGGGCGCGTGGCGGCCGAGAACGCCTGCGGCGGCACTCGCGCCGTGGACTACCGATCTGTTCCGCGCGTCATCTTCACGCGACCGGAAGTCGCCAGCGTCGGCCTAACTGAGGCGCAGGCGCGACAGCGGGGAGCAGACGTCAAGGTCGCGCAGTTCCCGTTCTCTGCGAATCCGCGAGCGCAGATCCTCGGCGAGACGGATGGCCTGGTGAAGCTCGTGTGTGACGCAGATGGCGGCGCGGTGCTGGGGGTGCACCTGTTGGGGCCGCACGTCACCGACCTGATCGCCGAGGGGGCCCTGGCCGTCCAGCTCGGGGCGACGGCCGACGACTTGGCCTGGACGACACACGCCCATCCGACGCTACCCGAGGCCATGCTCGAAGCGGCGCTCGGCTTCCGCGACGCCACGATCCACTTCCAAAGGCGGTAGAAGCGATGCCCGACTACCTGGAAACCACGGTCGACAAGTTCATCTTCAAGGTCGCGACCGACCGCCTCTACAGCGCCGAGGGCGTCTGGGCCCTAGCGGATGGCAACCGGATCCGCGTCGGGGTGACGGACTTCCTCCAACAGCTCAACGGCGATGTTGCGTTTGCGGAGGTGAGGCCGGAGGGCACGGCGGTCGCGTCCGGCGACGAGGTGGCGGCGATCGAGACGATCAAGGCCAACGTGAGCGTGACGTCACCCGTGGGTGGCACCGTCGCAGAAGTGAACCCGGCGATGGAGCTGTCGCCCGAGGCCATCAACCAGGATCCGTACGGCCAAGGGTGGCTCGTCGTCATCGACGCCTCCGACTGGCCGACGGATCGCGACGCGCTGCTCGGCCCGCAGGCCTACTTCGAGCTGATGAAGGCCCAGGCCGAAGAGGAAGCGCAGAAGCCATGAACCCCGGGGAACGCAAGGTGATGGTGGTGCCGTGCAGCGGCATCGGCAAGACGTACGGCACGGTCAGCCGCGAGGCCGCCTACGAGGTCACGGAAGACCAGCGACCTCAGTCGACGCAGCTGGTGGCCCTCTCGCTCCTGGTCCTCGGTGACGCGGACGCCCGCGCCGCGGTCAGGGCCCATCCGGCGGTGACGATCGACGGATGCAAGCTCGCCTGTGCCGCCAAGATGGTCCAGGAGAGCGGAGGGCAGGTCGCCCAGGGCATCGCGGTGCTCGACGTCTACCGGCGCAACCGACAGCTGAAGCCGCAGGGCATCGCCGAGTTGAACGAGGGCGGACTCCAGCTGGCCCATGCCGTGGCCGGGGAGATCACCGCCGTCGTCGACGGCCTCGTTGCCCGCGAGGAGGCACCTCATGCCTGAGCTGCCGCAGCGCAAAGTCGGGATCGTCGCCTGCTCGGGCGAGGAGTTGGCCGAGGGGACGGTGACCCGTCTGGCCGCCCTGCGGGTGCTGGAGCACCTGCGCCCGAGCGACACGGTGACCATCTGCCTGCCCCTGTTCCTGGCCGGCGGAGAAGGTGACCGGGCCTTCGCCCGCTTCTATCCGACGATCGCGGTCGACGGGTGCGACAAGCGGTGCGCGGCGCGCGCGACCGAGCAGTACTCAGGCAAACCCGCCGCCAGTGTCGTCGTGAGCGACCTGGTCCGCGAGCACGGACTGGCCCAACCCGAGGGGGCGCGGCGCCTGAATGCGAGCGGCCGGCAGGCGGTCGAGGTCACCGCGGAACGGGTCGCCGGCCTGGTCGACGAGCTTCTCGGCGGGCAGTGGAATCGTCGCAGTGGGTCCTTCGTCGAGCCTGGACCAGCGGCATCGTCAGAGGATCCGACCCAGGCAGCCTGTGCATGCGCGTCCGCCATCCCGATCCAGAAGGTGGACGTTGACGGCCGAACGGTCTCCTTGGCGGCTCTGCCGTTGATCTTCGAGCAGTTCGACGCCGCCGGAAAGGCGCCCGGGGCCGAGGTCACCAAGGAACTGCTGGAGATCGTCAAGATCTACAACGACGTGCCGGCCGGGACCGACGAGGAGTACTCGACAGCGCTGGCGCGTGAGTACGCCGCCTTCTGCGGCCAGAAGCAGGCCCGACCATGAGCCGCACGGCGACGTATCACACGACGGTGGCGTGGACAGGGGAACACTGGGGGCAGATCACCTTGGGCAACGGCCCGGAGATGCGCTTCTCCGCTCCGCCCGATGCCCAGGGACATCCCGGCGTCCTGACGCCCGAGGACGCGTTCGTTGCCGCGGCGAACACCTGCGTCATGATGATGTTCATCTGGGCGACCGAGCGCTTCAGGCTCGATCTCCAGTCGTACGACTGCCGGGCCGAGGGAACCAAGCTGATCGAGCTTGACCGAACGGAGACCTTCACCCACCTGCGGCTGTGGCCGCAGATCCGCATCAGCGCGGGGGTGGAGCAGCCGGCCGTGGTCGAGGCCCGTGCGCGTCGCGCCCTCCAGTCGGCCCAGAAGTACAGCCTGGTGGCCAACTCGGTGAAGTCCGAGATCGTCGTCGAGCCGACGATCGAGATCGTGCCCTGATCCCGTGGAGATGCTCCTCCTCCTGACCCCGCTTCTCTTCGGCCTCTCGTTCCTGTCCGGGATGCTGGGCCTCGGCGTCGCCTTCATCGCGATCCCCGTCCTCGGACTCTTCGGCTACGACCTGATCAACGTTATCCAGCCCTGGGCGCTGCTCCTCAACGGGCTCACGGCGATCAGCGCGGCGATCGCCTTCTGGCGGAAGGGCATGGTCGACAAGCGGGGCGCGCTGATCCTCGTGACGATCACCACGGTCTGCGCACCGATCGGCGTCTGGCTCCTCCAGTTCGCCACCGTCGACCTCGTCTGGTGGCTCTACGTCGGCGTCCTCCTCTTCCTCGCGGTCCGCATGGCGATGCCGAAGGGCGCCTCAACCGAGGTCGTGGCCGAGATCACCGACGCCTCGCGGGCAAAGGCCGCCGGGGCTGCCGTCCCCATCTCCGTCTTCGCTGGCTTCCTGGGCGTGGGCCCGGGCTTCCTCCTCATGCCGACGCTCACCCTCGTCGGCTACAGCGCCCGCCTCGCCGCCGCCACCAACTCCGTTGCGGTGACGCTGCCCTCGTTCTCGGCCTTCGTCACCCACCTCCCGACGGCCACGTTCGACTGGCCGATCGTGATCGTCACCTCGATCGTCTCGGTGATCGGCGCATGGCTGGGCGCCCGCTTCACGGCCGGGCGCGTGAAGAGCGCCACCCTTTCGCGCATCTTCGCGGTCGCGCTCGTAGCGCTCGCCGTCCAGCGCGCTTGGATCCTGCTGACATGACTACGACCCGTGAATCCACGTACGGCACACCAGAGGAGACCCCCGATGCCGATTGAGCTTCCGGTCCTCCAGGACCTGCGGATGAGCCTCCCGGCCCCGGACGTGAGCGATGCAGCGGCAGCCGCCGCTGTCCTCGCTGATCCGATCCGGGCGAGCATCGTGCGGATGCTCCGCGACGGACCCGTCTGCGTGTGCGAGATGGCTGCCGCCCTCGGGTCGCGCGAGAACAACGTCAGCAACCATCTCGCCCGGCTCCGCGACGCCGGGCTCGTGCGCTCGATGCGCTCCGAGGCCGACACGCGGCGGGTCTACTACGAGCGCGACGGGGCGGCCTGCCGGCGCGCGCTCGATGCGCTCGGGGAGATCTTGGGATGACGGGTGTGCGCCGCGGCGGGCATACGACGGCAGATTGATCGACCCACTGAGCGAAAGGAGATCACCGTGAAGACCATCGAGGTCCTCGGACCCGGCTGCGCCAACTGCATCAACCTGGAGAAGAACGCCCGCGAGGCGGTCGCGATGGCCGGCGTCGAGGCCGAGGTGGTGCACGTCACCGACCGGGCCGAGATCATGGCCCGCGGGATCCTGAGCACGCCCGGGCTCGTCATTGACGGCAAGGTCGTCAGCGCAGGGCGGATCCCGTCCGCCGGCGATATCGCGGTCTGGCTCAGCGAGTAGCCGACTTCCCGCAGCGTCGTCGGCAGGGGTGGACGAAGATGAGGGAGTCCGTCGAGCAGGCCATGCAGTGGCTCAATGACGGGGTCGGAGTCAGATCCCCTCCGGGAGCACCGGCAGCCCGGCGGCGGTCCACGCCTCGAACCCACCGATGACATCGGCGACGCTCGCGAACCCGAGCTCGTGTCGAGCCGCCAGAACAGGACCGACAGTGGGACGTGGACCGAGCCCGGGATCGCGCCGGTCGCCCGGCGGTCGTCCCCGCAGCGCGTATCGACGAGGAGCGCGCCGTCGGCCATCGCGCGGAGCGCGGCCTCCGGCGGGAGGCGCTCGATCCGGCGCCGCGCGTCCGCCAACAGGCCGTCGATCGTCTTCCGTTCGCTCATCGTCGCTCCTCGGGGGCCGGTCTCACGATCGCCGCATAATCGCGATGACGTGTCGCGCGGCCCTGCGCGCGGGGCGTGCCAGGCGACGGCATCCCCGCGGCGCGGGAGGCCGTACTCGCCAAGGACGCCTAGACTCGCCCCCGGCCTGAAGGGTTCAACAATCCGAATCAAGGTCGTCAACACACCGTCGGATGCCACCGGGCAGCGTCCGGTCGGTGACGCGCTCCTGGTGCTTCCGCGCCGCAAGGACTGACCTGCGGCTGCCCCACTGAATTGACGACGGCGGCCTTCCCCGCCGCCCTGGTCCAGAGACAAGCGATAGAATCACGGCTCGCGAGCCATCACGTGAGCCGGCACCCGGGAGAACGCGGTGTCTCGTGTCCACGATTGTCGAGCGCCTGGGTCAGCTGGCGGGTCTCAACGGCGGCGCCACCCTCACGGCCCTCGCCCTCGGGGGCGAGCAGTTCGTCGACGGGATCCTCGGCAGGCGGCCACCCCGGGAGGAGGTACGAGCGGCCTGATCAGGTCAACCCGGAAGGGAGCTCCCACGGGATTTGACACGAACTCACGCGAAAGAAGTGAGTAGGGAGAACCGATGGATACAAGAACGATGCGTTCCTCCGTGCTGCGCGGCGCCGTTGCCGTCGCGCTCTCATCCCTCGTCCTGTCCGGTTGCGCCGCTGACTCCAAGCCCGCTGCTGGGGCGACGACGCCCGCTGCTGGGGCGACGACGGGAGCTGGCGCTGCCGCGCAATCGCTGACCATCTACACCGGTCGAGACAAGGACGAGGTCGCCTCGGTCGTCTCACAGTTCGAGGCGAAGTTCCCGCAGTACAAGGGCAAAGTCCAGACCATCATCGCCGGAGCGCAGGACAACCTCGACCGCATGCGCGCAGAGAAGTCCAACCCGCAGGCCGGATTCCTGTGGGGCGGAACCCAGCAGCAGCTTGTGCAAGCAGCCTCAGAAGGGCTCCTGACCTCCTACGTTGCCAAGTACGCGGACAAGATTCCGGCTGCCAGCAAGGACCCGGGCAATCAGTGGTTTGCTGAGATGCAATTGCCGGAAGTCATTATCTATAACAACAAGCTCCTGTCCGCGGCTGCGGCCCCGAAGGACTGGAGTGACCTTATCAAACCGGAATGGAAAGACAAGATCGTCATTCGTGACGTGTCGCCCTCCGGCACCATGCGCACCATCTACTCGGCCATGGTGTACCAGTCATTCGTCAAAGACAACAAGCCCGACGCGGGCTACGCATTCCTCAAGGCCCTCGATGCCAACACGGTAGCGTACGCGGCGACCCCGGAGGACATGTACACGCAGCTCGATCAGGGGACCGGCGTCGTGTCCGTCTGGGACCTGCAGGATGTGCTGATCGGGCAGTTGAAGAACCACCATCCGTGGGGCTTCGTCATGCCAACGTCTGGTGCGCCAGTCCTCCTCGATGGGGTTGCAGTCGTCAAGAACAAGAATCAAGACCAGGCCGCGAAGGACTTCATGGACTTCCTGATGGAACCAACGATGCAGGCGAAGCTTGCAAAGGATTACTACCAGGTGCCCGCGATGGAGATTGACGCGGCGGCCAAGCCCGACTGGCTGACCAAGCTCACGATCAATGAGATGAAGATCGACTGGAAGGTTCTGGGTGCACACCAGACTGAGTGGATGACCTACTGGATCGACAACATCAAGGGCAAGGGCGGGAAATAGTCCGTGGTCTCGGTAACCCTTGATGGACTAACAAAGTCGTTCAGCCGTTCCGGAGTCGTTGTTGACCGGATGAACCTGCGGATCGAGGAGGGCGAGTTCTTCACCCTCCTCGGGCCATCTGGTTGCGGAAAGTCCACGACGCTTCGGATGATCGCGGGTTTCGAGGAACCGGACTCGGGCCACATCCTGTTCAATGACCGTGATGTGACATACATGCCAGCCAATAGGCGGGATGTCGGCCTGGTGTTTCAGAACTATGCGCTCTTCCCGCACATGTCAGTCGCGGGTAACGTTGCTTTCGGCCTGACGGTGCGGAAGATTCGTGGGGCTGTGGCGGAGGAGCGAATCCGTCAAGTCCTCGCGCAGGTGCACCTCACGGAACAGGCGGATGCACGGGTGGACGAGCTCTCTGGGGGACAACAACAGCGCGTTGCTCTTGCCCGGGCGCTGGTATACCGTCCCCAGTTGCTCCTGCTCGACGAACCGATGTCGAATCTCGACGCCAAGCTCCGATTGGAGACGCGAGGTGCGCTTCGCAATCTGCATGCGGAGACCGGTATCACATCGATCTATGTGACACACGACCAGGCGGAGGCTCTGGCCATGTCCACCCGAGTGGCCGTGATGAATACCGCCGAAGTGCACCAGGTCGGCACCCCCGCCGACGTTTACGAGCGGCCAAGCACGAGATTCGTGGCGACCTTCCTCGGTCGGAACAATATCTTTGATGGCGTGGTCACCGAGGTCGCTGGTGATGTGGTCAGCGTGCGCCTCGGCGATGGCAGCACCATCCAGGGCTCGGCATCACGCACGTCGCCCGGTTTGCCTCTCGCGCCCGGGAACGCGGTCGGTGTCACAATTCGTGCGGAGACGATTCGCCTCGCAAGCCAGACGGACACCCAGAACGTCGTCAGCGGTACCGTCACTGACGTCGAATACGTCGGGGCGACGCTCTCCTGCGAACTCGAAACTCCGATCGGAGCAGTGCTGCTCGATCTCATCGGAGCTGGGATTCGTCCAACGCTCGGCGACCGACTCTCCGTGCTCCTATCGGCCGCGAGCATCTACTTCGTCACGGCGGAGCCCGCGCCATGACCACAGCCACGACAAGCCCAGACGTCGGGCTTGAAACGACCAACGCGGTGTACAAGCGCCCCTCGTGGTTTCGCCGACGGTTCAACGTCATCGCGACCCTGACGGTTCTGCTCGTCGTACTCTTCGGGTATGTGATCGGCCCGATGATTGCAACGGTCCGGCGGAGTCTGTCGACCGACCCGATCGACACGATCGGTGTCTCGTTCCACGCTTGGGGTGACTTCTTTCTCTCCAACGCGCAACGCGACGCGATCGCGGGCAGCATTTCACTTGCCATCCTAAGCGTGATTGCGGCCGGTCTCCTGGGCACAGGCGTAGCGGTATTGCTGACGCGGTGGGAGTTCCCCGGCCGGGGTTTCTGCCAGGTGCTAGCTTTGCTGCCGATCGCCCTCCCGCCACTCATGGGAGTGTGGGCGTTCAAACTCTTGTTTGGTGTTGGGGGGCGCATTCCGTTCGCGCTTCATGAGTGGCTTGGCGTCGCTGCCAAGGATCTTTGGCTGCAGGGCCTGGCGGGTGTGCTAATCGTGCACGCGATGACGATGTACCCGTATTTCTTTCTCACCGTCTCGGCTGCGTTGATGAGTGCTGATGTGTCACTCGAAGAAGCGTCCTACAGCATGGGGGCGTCACGAGCGCGCACCTGGCTGAGAGTGATCCTCCCGATGCTCACACCAGCGGTCGTCGCAGGTGCTCTCATCACCTTCATGTCCTCAATGGCCTCGTACACGGCCCCACTGTTGTTCCAATACACAAACGTCATGACGCAGCAGATCGTGATTGCGAAATCCGATGGCGATATGCGATTGGCCTCGATCATCGCGACCACGCTCGCGGTGATCTCGATCGTGTTCCTTGCGGTGATCAGGAGTTATGAGCAGCGCAATATCTACCGAACGCAGTCGAAGGGCGGCGGGCGCGCGCGCTCGACTGTGACCTCGCCGCTCGCGCGCGCGGTGATTACGCTTATTGCCATTCCGCTGACGCTTGTTCTGATTCTGCCGATCATCATGATCCTGGTGCTGTCAGTTACCGCCAAGGGCGGATGGTTGGCCACGATTCTGCCGACGCAGTACACGCTCGAATGGTATGCCCAGATGTTCTCGGGTAGCGAGTTCTGGCGCCCGGTGATGAACTCGCTGCTGATGAGCCTCCTGGCTGTCGGTGGTGCGATTGTGCTCGGTGCGGGCGCAGCCTACATCATGAGCCGGCTGAAGTTCCGCGGCAAGGTGGCCCTGGACATCGCGATCATGCTGCCGTGGGCGCTCCCAGGAACCGTTGTTGCCATCAACCTGATCACTGCCTTCTCCGATCCATCACCCTTCGCCGCGGGCCGCGTGCTCGTCGGGACATTTGCCATCGTTCCGTTGGCGTACTTTGTCCGCTTCAATCCGCTCGTCTTCCGCTCCTCGTTCGCGTCCTGGTCCCAACTGGACCCCAACCTCGAGGACGCAGCTCGAAGTCTCGGCGCTACGTGGTGGTACACGTTCCGCAAGGTCGTGTTGCCGCTCGTGTCCCGAGGAATCATGGCAGGGGCTTTGCTCGCATTTGTCGATGGCGTGGGCGAGTTCGTGGCATCGGTGGTTCTCTACACTCCGCAATGGGTCCCGCTGTCAATCGAGATCAACAACCAGAACTATCAAGGGAATATCGGCACCGGAGCAGTGTACGGCATGATTCAGGTCGCGCTCGTGCTCGGAGTCCTCATCGTCACGCGGCGCATGGGGACTCGGGAACTTGCCGTTGCAGTCCCGGCAACCTGACAACCGTTCCGACAGATGGAGATCCAATGAAGCGCGACGACATCATTGCTAGGGACGGATCGACGTTCCCTGGCAAGAGCTACACGACAGCGGTGCTGCGCCCGGCATACGATGAAGCGAAAGCGGTGCTCCTGCCGTCGATGATTCAGATTCATCGCGCGCACCTGCTCATGTTGCACTCGGTCGGGCTCATCAACGATGCGGATGCCGCAACGATTGCCGGCACAATTGATGGTTTGGACCTCGATGCGATCGCCGCCTCCCAGTACACCGGCGAGTACGAAGACCTCTTCTTTACTGTCGAGTCACAGATGCTCACGCAAGGCGGCGACGCGGTGGGCAATCTGCACATTGCACGTTCGCGTAACGATATGGGCATGTGCCTCTACCGCATGATCATGCGACACCAATTGCTGCGTGTGCTGGCGGCCGCTGGTGAACTGTACGAGACGCTCGTGCGACTTGCTGCGGAGCATTCCGAGACTCTGACACTTGAGCATACGCACACGCAGCCAGCGCAGCCGTCGATCTTGGGGCACCGGTTTCTTGCTATCGCTGACGTGTTGGGCAGGGATATCGAGCGGGTCCAGTCGGCATACGCAAGTCTTGACTTCTCGCCGATGGGCGCGGCGGCGCTGACGGGAACGGGCTTCGGGATCGACCGCGAATTCACGGCGGAGTTGCTCGGCTTTCGTGGCCTAGTTGAGAACTCATACGACGCCGTCGCCAGCACGGACTACATCGCGCAGAGCGCGACGGCTTTGCAGCTGATGGCGATCGACACGGGGCGCAGCTGTGTGGACTTTCTCGCCTGGTGCACCGAGGAATTCGGCCTCTACAAGGTCGCGTCGCCGTACGTTCAAATGTCATCGATCATGCCGCAGAAGCGGAATCCGGTCTCAATCGAACACTCGCGGTCGCTGCTCTCCGCTGCGTCAGCGAGTGCAGCAACAGTGCTGACGATGATGCACAACACGCCATTTGGGGACATCGTTGATACCGAAGACGACCTACAGCCATACATCTGGCGTTCTGCTTCGGTTCTGACCAACGTGTTGCACCTCCTGTCGGGCGTACTTGGCACGATAGAGGTCAACGTCGAGGTGATGCGGGAACGCGCGTTGTCGTCGTTCGCGACTGCGACGGAGTTGGCGGACACCCTGGTGCGCGAGGCCGGTTGCACCTTCAAGGAGGCGCATACGGTGGTCTCCCGGGTTGTGCAGAGTGCTGCCGCGCAAGGAGTTCGAGACGTGCGGGAGGTGCACGCCGCCGACGTCATGGCGACGGCGCATGACGTTTGTGGTGGGCGAGTGGACATCTCTGAAGACAGTGTCCGTCTTGCTCTGAACGCAGACCACTTCGTTCAGATTCGCACGTCGCGAGGGGGAGTCGCGCCGAGCGAGGTGGCACGCATGGCGGTGGACCGAGGGCAGCGTGCGGAGGAATTCGCTGGTTGGTACCGAACCACAGCCGAGCATCTGGACGGCGTCGCCGAACGTCTCGTGCGTGACTGCGAGGCTTTGAGTGGTGGCACTGAACGCACCTAGTTTCATTGAGCTCTCGACCCGGCGAATGCACGTGGCCGGTGTCACCGCGCACCCCGACTCGACGTGGGTCACCCAGCAAGCCCGGAA
>Ga0208080_1001345_pt1 | contig 12036 bp, 13 predicted proteins | sample NGESurdeep092012_3_FD_184476 | JGI IMG/M metagenome (GOLD analysis project Ga0208080, IMG submission 184476) | Arctic peat soil microbial communities from Barrow, Alaska - NGEE Surface sample 210-3 deep-092012 (SPAdes) | ecosystem: Environmental > Terrestrial > Soil > Wetlands > Peat ...
TCGACCGGCTCGGCCGAGCATCGATAGTCGATGCGTCCATCCGGGCGCCTGAAGGCTTCGCGCAAATAGCCGAGGTCGCACAGCCGCTGTCGCGGTGGTTGGTCCTCCCCATCAGTCCCCCACCGGACCACCTTGAACGGGTATCCGGTCGGCGAGGCGCGCGGATCGGTTATGACGATCACCTCACCGCGCGCAGCATGCTCGAGCACCTCACGCTTCAGCTCAGGGGTGAACCCCGATTCCTCACAGTAGGCGAACAGCGTCCCGACCTGAACGCCGGTCGCGCCCGCTGCCAGCGCGTCGCGCAACCGCTGCGGAGTGCCGGCACCGCCCGCGATCCAGAAGGGCAGGCCAAGATCACGCAATTTGGTCAGGTCGACGTTATCGCGCTCCCCGTACACCGGTTCGCCCCGCTCGTTGTACCGCGGTTCGCCGCGCGGTGGCGCGTTATGGCCGCCCGCTGTGGGCCCTTCGACTATGAATCCGTCAACCCGTCCGTTCGCCTTCCGCGCGAGAGTCGTCGCCAGCGAGTTCGCAGAAATTATCGGGAGGAAGCGTGGGCGAGTGAGAGGCGTGAGATCTGTCACGCCGTGCTCCAGCGGCTCAAAAGAGAGCACCTCGGACTCTCCCGCCGCGAGCCCGTCGACGTCGAAACGAATCGTGGCCGCGCGGTGTTCGGCGAGCGCGTCGAGCACACCCGGAAATTCGCGCGGGATACCCGCTCCCATGAGGACGTAGTCCACTCCGGCCAGCATCGCACCGTACAGGGAAGCCATGTTCGGCATCTGGACCTTGGTCAGCAGGTTGATCCCCACCGGCCCGCTGTGACCTTCCTTGGCAAGATAAACCTCGACGAAGTTCGCCAGCATCGTGAGCTGTTGCCGTGCCACACTCACTCGCTGCTTATACATCGGGATCAGCTTGTATGGCTGGTCCGGACGGCGTCCCTCCGGCAGGAAGTACCGCTTCAGGACCTCGTCGGCGACGCCGTCGACGGGAAAATGGCGTATGCCCCGCCGCATGTCGCCGCCGATATCCCCGTCCTGGAGCCGGCGCACGAGGACCGTGTCGAGAACGGTTCCGGAGATGACGCCGAGTTGGCCCACGAGCGACACGGCGCGCGCGAGCTTCCAGTTCGATACGGCCACGCCCATCCCACCCTGAATGATCCGCGGCAGCGCGACGACAGTTGTCATGTTTGAGGAGCAGAGTGTCGAAGTGACGAACCTTTTCAAATCTAACCATGTCCGGGGCGGCGGTGTCGGGGATGTCGACCCTCAATTGTCGTGAGTCCCCTGAGGGGCAACAGCAGCCGGCCCAGGCGAAGTTTGTGGCATTCGCGCCCATTGAAACTTGTTCCGCTACCCGTCGTCCCGTTTTCAAGGAATGGAGCGCCAGGCAGAACCAGCCGTTAACGAGTCCGGTTCCAAGCCAACGAAGTTTTCAAGAGACCATCAATCTTTCCACAGGAATCCAAACGATGCGGTCGACCCATTCCGTTAGAGTCCGAGTACGGTCACGTCGCTCTGCGCGGGTGGCGATGATGTTACGGATGCGGCCGGAACGGCGCCTTGATGCGCAACGGAACGGCAGTCGTTCCCCAGTGGAGACGTAGCACGGCCTCGTCACGGAGCACCATCGGAAAATAGATCGCGAACGACTCCATTTGCGAAGCTTGCTCCGGGGTCGCATCCACACGCAGCGCATCGAATTTTGCGCCCGGATACGGCTTGTGAAACACGTGCGCGGCGCGGCTGAAAATGACGGTCCACGGCCCGGCCTCGTGCGGAATGAGCCAGAGCGAATACTCGCCGGCGTGCAGTGGTCTCCCCTCGATCAAAACATCTCGGCTGAACCTGACGCGCGTCGCTGAATCCGCGCCCGGATGCCAGACGCTGTCCCACGGGACGAGCGCACCGAACAGCGCGCGTCCGCGCGCCACCGGGCGTCCGTATGCGACAGAGATCTCGGTGAACGCAACCATCTGCGTCACGCTACCTCTCTGGCTGAAAGGAAAGCCTTGCGGTTGCGCGGGAGCGGCGCTGATTGCCACGAGCGCACTGGCGGCGGCGGCGCGGACGTAAAGCCATCTGGGCATCATGAGTTCTGTTCCCTCGAAGTATCGGCCGCTCTGTGGAGGGATCCCTGGTTCAATCGACTGTCGGCCGCGCCATAGTTGATTCGCTGAATAACCAGTGCCGCGAGGACAATAACCGCAAATAGGGCAGTGGCAAAGCGGGTTGGCCGGCCGCGACGCCAAACGAGCTGAGGGATTGGCGCTAGTGTCCCGAAGGCACGCTAGTTAGAACTCTGATACACGACCTTGCTTCAGCAAACCGCTCGCACAGGAGTAGCTATGAAGATCGGCATCATCGGCGCAGGCAACATCGGTGGCAACCTCACCCGCCGGTTCCGGACGCTGGGTCACGATGTCTCCGTCGCCAACTCGCGTGGACCGGAGACGCTCGCCGCTCTGGCGAAGGAGACCGGCGCCAAGCCCGTCACAGTCGGCGATGCAGCCCGCGGAAAGGACGTGGTGATTGTGACGATTCCGCTGAAGAATGTCCCCGCATTGCCGAAGGATCTGTTCGCTGGCGCTGCTGATGGCACCGTCGTGGTCGACACCGGCAACTACTATCCGCAACAGCGCGACGGTCGCATCGACGCGATCGAGGCCGGTACGCCGGAGAGCCGATGGGTAGCGCAGCAACTTGGTCGGACCGTGGTCAAAGCGTTCAACAACATCTACGCGAAACACCTTCTTGAGCGCGGACGCCCCAAAGGCGAAGCAGGGCGCATCGCGCTTCCCATCGCCGGTGACGACGCCAGGGCCAAGGCGGTGGTGTTACGCCTGCTCGATGAACTTGGATTCGACGGCGTCGACGCCGGCACCCTCGATGAGTCGTGGCGGCAGCAGCCAGGTACTCCGGTCTACGGAACTGATTTCGACGCCGACGGCGTGCGACGCGCGCTGTCCGAAGCTCGGAAGGAACGACCGCCCGAGTTTCGTGCCGCAGTGAAAAGCTCGGTGTCCAGAGTCGCTCGATGAGCTGCAGCGGGTGTGGCGGAATGATTTCAGTTTTGCTCGATCGAGTCAGCTAGGCCTCATAGGCTTCGCTCGCCCGCGGAAGTGAAAGTGTGAAGTGTGCCCCTTTCCCTTCGACGCTCTCTACTGTGAGATCGCCGTCCATCGCCCGGGCGAGGTCGCGGCTTATCGCCAATCCTAGCCCGACGCCGCTCTCCCGATCGGAGAGCCCCTCCTTCAGCTGAATGAACGGCTCGAATATGGCTTCATGCTTGTTCGCGCCAATGCCAATCCCCGTGTCGCTGATCCGCAGCGTGACAGTGTCAGTCGTGAACGCGCAGTCCGCGCTGATCTCGCCGCCCGCCGGCGTGAACTTGATGGCGTTCGAGAGAAGGTTCACCAGAATCTGAGTCACTCGCTCGGGATCCGCGCGCGCAACGATGCTCGGGTCTCCGCTGATTCCCTTGAACACGAGACCCTTCTGGCCGAAAAGCGGTTCGATCAGCTCGATTGCGTGCTTCATAACATCGGAGGCGTTGATGTCGCCGACCGCGTAAGCCACACTACCGCTTCCGACGCGTACGAAGGTGAGGATTTCAGTGATGAGGAGGGTGAGATGCTGCTGATTGGTTCTCACGCGCGCGAAGTCGGCGTGCTGTTTCTCGGTCACTGGCCCCCGCAGGCCCATGTCGAGCAGATCGATGTAGCCGCCTATCGCATTGAGTGGCGTGCGCAGCTCATGGCTCATTGCGCCGAGGAACGCTGTCTTCGCCCTGTTCGCGGTCTCGGCGCTCCGTTGGAGTACGAGCGCGAGGTCGTATACCTGCGCGTTGTCGAGCGCAAGCGCCCCCCGGGCCGCGATGTCTTCGGCCAGACGCACGTCCTCCGCGCTGTGAGAAAGACCGCGTTGCGCGCTGACGAAGGTGATGGCACCCAGCAGCCTCTTCCGCGCAACGAGGGGCACCGTCAGGAGAGATCCAATCCCGAGCTGACGCAGGATGTGCAGGTTGTGCGGAGTGTGGGCGCTGGCGGCGAGCGTAGCCTCGATGTCGTCGGTGATAGCGAGCGTTCGTGTGTCTCGGAACATCGCGGGCGCGCCGAACGGATCGTCGGGCTCAGCAGCCCAGCTTGCTTCCAGCTCCTGAGCGAGCTTCTGCTTTTCCGGATCAGGGTGATAGATGGCAAGTCGGTGGATGGCGTCACCGTCTTCGAGAATGTCCACGATGCACCATGCGCCGAGAGTAGGAAGCGCGAGCTTCGTAAGGGCGACCAGCGTGGTGGATTGATCCACGGATTCGGCAAGCAGGCGCCCGGCCTCAGCCAGGAAAGCAGCTCGACGCCGCGCGGCCTCCGCATCGTCGGCGAAACCGCGTTCGCGCAGCGCACCGAGGAGCATCTGCTCGGCAACTTGACGCTGAAGCTCGCGCGCAGTATCTCGCGGGCTGGACTCGCGAATCTGGATCCCGAGAGCCTCGACCCGGCGGTCGTCGGCAATCACTGGCCACACGCTGCATTGCCAGGCACTCGCTCTCTCGCTCGATGTCTCCATGCGCTCATCAAGTATCTCGACGCCCTGGCGAAATGCTCGATCGAGAATCGCGGTCAGCGCTCGTCGCTCAGTCGCGAGGAACGGGTTTGCGATTGGCGCACCGATCCCGCCACCATTGGCCACACCGGCGAGGAGGCAGAAGGCGGAATTGGCGTAAACGACCGTGTGCTTCGCGCCGCGTGTAATGGCGAATGGCAGCGGAGCTTGCTGCATACAGTGCCGCAACGCTTCCTGGATGGAAAGCTCAGTCGCGAGCGCGCCAGCCGGCCGCTTTCTGGACTTCATTCCAGCTATTTGCCTCGCTTTGCCTTAGCCGGTTTCGTCCGCAAAGTGGGCACACCGGTGATTATTCCATCGTACTCCGTCAGTGGACCACCAACGACCACTCCCTTAGCCGTGACCTCGTACGTCCTGAATTCATGGCTGTGGTCGCTCCCACGCATCTTGATCACCGCCATCACTCGCCGGAGCCCTCCTTCGATCTCGACGTACCGTTGGATGATGATCTCGTCGGTGATGAACGACACCTTCTCCGTTGTAAAGCGTGCCTCGGAGAATGCCTCGGAGACTTCAGCGGTCATGAATACCGTGACGCCGGTTGCGGTCAATGTCCCAACCAGGCGGTAGAGCGACTCCCGGAAGTCCTCGCGGAAGGTCGGGGCGAGGGCGACCTCGAACCCTGACAGCGAGTCGATGACAACGCGCTTTGCCCCGAGCCGGCCCACGGCTTCGAGAATCGCCTGGAGGGCCTCATCGACGGAGAGGTCGAGGGGGCGGAGATATATCACCTCCAGCTTCCCCGCATCGATCATCTTCCCGACATCGGGGTTTCGCGTGTTGGCGCGGGCAAGATACTCTTCCGGGTACTCTTCGAATACCGCGATTACTCCGGTCTCTCCATTCGCTAATCCCGCCACAATGAATTGCGTAGCGACGGTTGATTTGCCGCTGCCGGCGGGGCCGGTGAGCATCACCGCGTCGCCGGCAATGACCCCTCCGCCGATCATCTCATCGATCCCCGGCACACCCGTAGAAAGTCGCTCGTGCTTCGGCAGTTGTCGTTTCTGCGTCTGCTCCGGGATGCGCGGGTAGATTTGCAGCCCGGCATCCGTGATCCGGAACGTGTGCAGCCCAGGCATGTGGGCCCGGCCGCGGGTCTTTACCACCTGAAGCTTTCGAACGACGGAATTCCGATCCGTCGCCTGCGTGAGCCAGAGTATGCCGTCGGCTACAGTGAAGACGGGATTTCGCTGCTCCTCCTCGGTGTACTCACCGAGGAGGAAGGAGGTTATTTCCCAGGTGGTCAGGTGAAGGGCGAGACGCTGCACGAATTGGTCGAGCTCAGACGTTGCCCCCCGCTCGGAGGTACCATGCTGCCCGCCGATCGATCGAAATGAATCGACGACGACAATTCCCGGTTTGGCGCGCTCGATCTCGCTGACGATCCGCTGCAGGACTTCGCCCAAGTCCTGTTCCATGACCTCTGCGCTCAGATTGATGAATTGGATAGCAGATCCGGCCAGATCAGGATCGAAGAAGCTGAACTGCCGCTGATATCGCAGCATCTTGATCGTCGGCTCGCCGAGCACGGTGAAATACAGTGCGGGTCGCTCGACAGTCGCGTTTGTGAACATTATCTGGTGCGCCAGCGTTGTCTTCCCCGAGCCGGGTCCGCCTGCAATCAGATTAAACGAGTATTCCGGCAACCCGCCGCCAAGCACGGTATCGAGGCCGGGCACTCCACTGGGAAGACTCCTAATTACCGCTCGATCTTCTCCCTTCACGCTTCCTCCCTCCTGTCATCGGAAGGTCGATCACCGCGTTCGGATGAGGTCAGACTTCGCTCGATCAGTCTCATTGCCATGTCATCTCCGATAAGTCGGCCGAGAAGCTCGACCAGGCGTACGAGCATGGACTCGAGGGCCCCGGCGGTCGCCGGGTCTCCGTGCGCCATGATGGTTTCCGCGACGCCGTCGATGTAGGGCTCCGACCGCGCGCGGAGCTGAATCTGCGCCAATGCTGGGTAGTCGGTCCGCGTTTCTGTGAGGGCGCGCGTGAAAAGAGCGTGACAGCCGTCGGGACCAACCCACCGCGAGAGTTCCCGATACAAAGTGTCGCACGCTGCGGCGGTGGCGCGCGCGGCACTGTCGCCGCTCTTTCGCTCAGACCGGCGACTGCTGATCAAGCGCCGCGCGATTTCTCGGGCAGCCGGCTGTTTCCCCGACGGCGTGTCCTTACCCCGGTCGGCTGTATTCATAAAAGCCCGTGCCGGAAGCACGGCGCTCGTGCGGGCGACCGGCGGACCAGCGGTAAACGGACAGCGCGCAGAATCCGGCTTCAGTCATGCTAAACAAATTATCCTGCGGATACACCAGTTTTCAACCGTGCGCCCTGCGTTGGTGGTTCCCCTAGGGCGTGATCGCGACGAGCGCCGAGGCAGAAAGGTGGGAGCCGTTTGCGTCGTGCTGCCTCGCCAAATGGTTGCGAGACAACGGTGATGTAGATAGCTAAGGTTGCATCCAAACTGAGCGCGTTGGTTACCTCAGCCCGCTTCGCTGGATCGCTAATAGAGCGCCGACCGTTTAAATTTAAGAGACAGCTTCATGTGATCATGTGCGGGACTTTTCCACCAGCCCGCACTTCCGATCTGCCTCGATCGCGAGGCAGCATCCCGGCGCTTCTGGCGACGCCTTTCTTCCGCCAAGGCGCTCGATGAATGACTTCCCCATTGCTGCTGCCGGATTGCCAGACCATTTCGTCGCGCCGCACGACGAAGGGTTACCGGCATTCATAAACACGCTTCGTCTCTCCGTGCGAGCGAAAGTTGCGGCGGACCAGAACCGCGGATTGTCACTCTCCGAGATCGTCGTCCAGGTGCGTGAGATGGTACGGCTCGCGGAGGAAGATCCTCATCATCCCAACCGCTTTCCGCCCCGCGCATTCCGGGCGATGTCGAGACAAGCGGTTGCCTGGTGCGTCGAGTCATATCGGCCGCTCGTCTTTGCTGCCGGGACTAATCTTTCAGAGCCGCCCATCCAGCGGGATCCAGAGTCGCTGCCACCTGTTCTCGCTCCCGCCGCAGCCGCCGCGCTTCGCTTCCCAGCTTCGTCACCAACCTATCGAGGATTACCATGAACCATTACAAGGGAATTTCCGCGGACGACAAGCACAAAATCGTCGCCGCTCTGAAAGCTCGCGGCGCGGGAAGTTGCCCGCGATGCCGCGACAGCCAATGGACAGTGAGTGAATACTCGAGGATTGAAGTGCAGGCGACGATGGACCGCAACAGCATGGAAAGAACGACCATCCCCGCGGTCATGATCGTGTGTGAGCACTGTGGGTTCATCTCGCAGCACGCGCTCCAGCCGCTCGGTGTCTGGCCGCACGGCGCGGCCGATGACATCCACACAGCGTCCCCGCTTGCGAGAGAGTCGATGGCTTGACTCTCAATCGGCGGCGTGGCGGGCAGCTTGCACTATAAAGGCAGGCGCAGACTGGGTCGATATGTGGACCAGCTCGCTGGCGGAGCCGGTGCCACAACCGCAGCGATAGGATGGGAAAAGGGACATGTCGCTTTCAGCAACGCAGCGCAAGCATCTCGAACGGCGCCTGTTGGACGAGCGCGCCCGGGCGCTTCGCACGCTCAGCCGGTCTGTCGATGAACGTGCGGATGGAGATGAGCAGGACCGCTCCGGCGACCTGACGTCGATGCCGCTCCACATGGCCGATCTCGGCACCGACACGATGGAGCAGGAGCTGGACGCATCGAACGCGACGCGCGTATCACGCGAGCTCACGGAGATCGACGCCGCGCTCGAGCGACTCTACCAGGCTCCCGAAAAATTCGGCCGCTGCGAGGACACGGGCAAAGACATCCCGTTTGCCCGATTGGACCTGATCCCGTGGGCGCGCACCTGTGAGCATGCAGAAAAATGAAGGCGGCGGTCCGGGAGCGCCTATGAGCGATCCCAGCGAAGCGACTCAAGCCAACCCGCATCCGGTGAGTCAGCACCGGACCCCGCGCGAGATTGCCGCCGACGAAGCTGGGCCAATCGGCAAGCCGGACCTCGATGTAGTCGCGAAAGAGGCGTCCGACGCGAGCGCGGAGCTGAACCCGCCTGCAAAGGGTCCGCCCCGCGCTGTCTCCCAAAAACCGCGAAAGCGCCGGTAACGGCTTTTCGCGGGTAACTGCCGTTCTACATCGCCGGCTTTTTGGCAGTCGGCGGCATCATCCCGTTCAGGCGAAGATAGTTCGCATACTGGCTGTAATGGTCAGCCCAATCCCCGGTGGTCAACGTCATGACCGCGGCGCGCGTCGGTGCCTTCATCCCTCCGATGGTCCCGCAGAGATAATCATTCCCCTTGGCGAGATGAACCGCGATTTCGCCGACGCTCATCTGCGGCGCCGTCGGCTTGTAAGAAAACTTGTCGGCCGGAAATTCTTCTGCAGCCGCCATCAGGTTCTTGGCGGACTGGCTCGCGTAGTCACGAAATGCGTCCGCAACCGGGTTTGACTGCTGTGCGGTGGTCACTCTCGGCAGCACCGCCAGCGCTGCGGCGAGAGCTGCGGAGTAAATGCGGGCCGGCATTTGAGTAGCTCCAGTAAGTTGGAAGCTGAATTCCGCCGACCGCGGCGAATCCTGTCCAGCCATTCCGGGCGAAGCCAGCCCACGCTCCAACTACGCATTGAGCACGCGCGCTCGCGGTCAGGCCGCGCCGGCCTCCCGCATGACGGCTGCCTCCTGGGCGGTGGGCGGAGCCACCATTCTCAGATCAAGCATCCGGCTTTGACCTAGATACGCCACTGGCTGGACATCCTGGATGCTGTGAAGGCGACGCAAGGTGAATGCAATGCGACGAGCCGCCTTGAATATCTGGTAGGCAGACTCACGGATGTCGCCCCTCTTCGACTCCTCCACGATCATCTCTGCATTGAGCATCAGCGGAGTGAGACTGTTACCGATCTCGTGAAACGCAGAACGGGTGGCATCCCCGAATCGTGCGAGCAAGGCGTCATGGGAATCGCCAGCGTCAGCGGAGTTGTGCGGTGCAACGCTCTCGACCTCGGTGATGAAGTATGCGGGTCCCCCAGGATTTCGCCGCGTTGCGGAAACGGAGAGACGCACCCAGATCGTCTCGCCATCCTTGCGGACGTAGCGCTGCAAGAGCTCGTACCGCCCTATATCGGCAGCTGCGAGTCGACGCTTCTGCTCGACTTCTGTCTGGAGGTCGTCCGAATGCGTGATGTCACTGGAGTTCAGCGCATGGAGCTCATTCCTCGTAAAGCCGAGCATCCGACAAAGCGAGCGGTTCGCCCGCATGATGCTTCCATCGACGGCGATAAGCGCCATCGCGTGGGGGGCGTTCTCGAAGGCATCCGCGAAAAGCGGCTCGCTCTGTAGCCGGACGGCGGCGTCTCGGGGTGGTTGCTCTTGGCGAATGGCGGACAGGCTCGCTCCCTTCCCATTGTGACTGCCAACAGAACTGGCTTCCTGAAGATTAGACTCCAGGGATTGTCGAATCCGTCACAATCGGGGACTCCTCGTACATGGGGGCTCCGCGGGCGGTCTTTCGCCGAGGCGGAGCGACGCCGCTCCGAGCAGGTCGTTGGGGAGATCGCGGGCGCGCCCGTGCAAACGCTCCAAATCCGCCGGTGTCGATACAGGCCGAGGCCCTATGAGGTGGGGATTGGACATCAGCGCTGAGGCGCGCCCGCGGTGAGCGCCAGAGTCAGTCGCTCCGCCTGGGTCGCGTTTTCGGTCAGGAAAACGGCGGCGAGATTTCCGGACCGCACAAACGTAGGTGCAAAAAAAGGCCACGGATTCGGCGCGCCGCGCGGTGCCGCTGAAACGGTGTCGATCTTCGCTACATCGGCTGCAAGCGCCGACTCGTTCGGATATATGAAGACCTCGAGTCGCGACCGTCCCAGCATATAAGCGGTCGGTGCGACGCTGAAGCCCGCTCGACTCGGAGCCTCACCGTTGAGGCGCCTGACGACGAAACCCGATTGCTCCAGCCTTTTCTCGACGCTGCAGAGCGCCCATTGGCCCGTGCGAGGACAGCCCACCGCGGTCGGCGCGCCGACGGTCGCGGCTTCGGGCGCGGATAATCTCACACCGCTCGTCATCGTCGCGGTCGAGGATGCCGATCCGGCGCTCTCCGACGAAGGGCGGGTGCACGCGGCCAAGGCCGCCGAGGCCAGCACTATCAGGACCGGGAGCTTTCTCATCGAGCTCAAAGATAGACGCACCGGCCGGGCAATGCGGCCGCCGTGATCCCGGATGCAAGACGGGGGGAGGGCGAATAGCCCTCCCCCCGTCGAAATGTCCGGCTCTGACTGCGAGCCGACCAGCGCTAGAACATGATTCCGAAAGTGACCGGAACGAACTTAACCGTGCTGGTACCCGTCGAGTAGGTATTGTAACGCGCTTCGACGAACGCCTTGAACACCATCAGCGGCAGGTTGATACCGGCGCCTGCGTTCCAACCGAAGTGCCTATCGGTGGTGGCAGCGGCCGTTGAAGGCGTGGTGGTCTCCATGTAGAGTCCAGCGCCGCCGATGAGGTAAGGCGAGATGACGACGCTCGGCAGACGCCACACGAGGTTACCAGTCGCGCTGATGACGTGTTTCGTGTTAGCAACAATCACCTTCTCACCAAACTGGTTGTACGCGCCATCGATGCGCAGACCAACCGGGATAAGGGGCACGTTGATGGCCAGCGCAACGGTACCGTTGTAGCCCATCTTGACTTCGTTGGAAAGGTCGCTCATGGGCTGAGCAGCGCCGCCAGCGATTCCCAGCTGGATCGGCTTCAGTGCGCCGAGCTGCGCGTGTGAAACGCGCGGGGCTGCAACGAGTGCGATCGTGGCGATCGCGAGGAACAGTGAACGCTTCAAAGCTTCTCCTTGTTCAAAGAATGCGCCGAACCGGGCCAGTGAGCCTGGCTTGGTTGAACGCTGATCGGGTTTAGGGGAGGGTTGTTGCGCCGTGCCACGGCCCTTGGACCGTCACAGATGAGCGCTATCAACTCTCACCGTCAAAACGACGAGTCAGCCATTGGCGAGTAACGATTGTGAGGCGGTCAAAACCGGCCCTTGAGACCGTAGCGGATTTGTGATAATCCGGGCGGCCCGATCGTCAGAAACCCGAGATATCGGACGGGATAGAACCGTCCGACCCAATCCAACTTCTCTCATGATGAAAAGACTTTTGGTCCTCTCAATCCGAACACCACGATCGTTGCGCTTCCCACGCAGGTATTCCGTCTCGGCTACTTCCTGAGCGACAACGTCGAGATCGAGCCGCGCGTCAGCATCAATTCGGCGAGTGGTGGCGGAGTTTCGATCACGGCGTACTCGCTCGAAGCCGGCGTTCTATTTCAGCCGGCCGACGATCGCGTTGGCAAGGGTCTCTACTTGCGTCCCTTCCTGGGGGTTTCCGGCATTAACGTGCCAGGCCCGA
>Ga0208080_1001347_pt1 | contig 12025 bp, 11 predicted proteins | sample NGESurdeep092012_3_FD_184476 | JGI IMG/M metagenome (GOLD analysis project Ga0208080, IMG submission 184476) | Arctic peat soil microbial communities from Barrow, Alaska - NGEE Surface sample 210-3 deep-092012 (SPAdes) | ecosystem: Environmental > Terrestrial > Soil > Wetlands > Peat ...
CGCGGCCCACTCGGCGGTGAGCTTCGGGCTCCGGTGAGCCGACATGACGCGGCACTCGTGCGCGACGCCGAAGCGCGTCAGCAGCGTGTCGGCGTGTTTCATCGTCTTCCAGTCGGAGGTCGAGCCCATGACGACGCCCACGAGGACCTTCATCGTCACTTCCCCATGTGTTTGATGATCGCGTCTCCGAAGGCGCTGCACGTCACTTCGGTGGCGCCCTCCATCTGGCGCGCGAAGTCGTACGTGACCGTCCGGGCCGCGATCGCCCCGTCCATGCCCACGAGAACGAGGTCGGCGGCTTCGTTCCAGCCCATGTACCGCAGCATCATCTCGCCCGACAGGACGACGGAGCCCGGATTGACCTTGTCGAGGTTCGTGTACTTCGGCGCCGTGCCGTGTGTCGCTTCGAAGATGGCATGGCCGGTCACGTAGTTGATGTTCCCGCCCGGCGCGATCCCCAGGCCCCCGACCTGCGCGGCGAGGGCGTCCGAAAGATAGTCGCCGTTGAGATTCAGCGTCGCGATGACGTCGAACTCTTCCGGGCGCGTGAGCACCTGCTGGAGCGTGATGTCGGTGATCGCGTCCTTGACGAGGATCTTCCCGCCCGCGAGCGCCGCCTTCTGCTCGGCGTTCGCGGCGGCCTCGCCCTTCTCCTTCTTCGTCCGTTCCCACTGGTCCCAGGTGTACGTCCGGGCGGCGAACTCGCTCTCGGCGAGGGCGTAGCCGTAGTTCCGGAAGGCGCCTTCCGTGAACTTCATGATGTTGCCCTTGTGGACGATCGTGACGCTCTTGCTCTTGTGCGCGATCGCGTACTGGATCGCGGCGCGAACGAGACGCTCGCTGCCTTCCTTCGAGACGGGCTTCACGCCGAAGGCGGTCGTCTCGGGGAAGCGGAGCTTCTTGTACTGCGCCGGGAAGTTCTCTTTCAGGAACGCGGCGAACTTCTTGGCCTCGTCGGTTCCGGCGGCGAACTCGATGCCCGAGTAGATGTCCTCGGTGTTCTCCCGGAAGATGACCATGTTCACCTTCTCGGGGTGCTTGACGGGAGAGGGCACGCCCTGGAACCAGCGCACGGGGCGCAGGCAGACGTAGAGGTCGAGGAGCTGGCGCAGCGCGACGTTCAGCGAGCGGATGCCGCCGCCGATGGGCGTCGTGAGCGGCCCCTTGATGCCGACGAGGTACTCGCGGAACGCGTCGATCGTCTCGTCGGGGAGCCACGTCTTCAGGCGGTCGAAGGATTTCTGGCCCGCGTAGACCTCCATCCATTCGATCTTTCGCTTTCCGGAATAGGCCTTCGCGACGGCGGCGTCGAGGACGCGCACGGAAGCGCGCCAGATGTCCGGGCCCGTCCCGTCACCCTCGATGAAGGGGACGATGGGCCGGTCGGGGACCTGGAGCTTCCCGCCCGAGATCGTGATCTTCGCTCCCGAAGCGGGCACCGTGGGCTTGGCGCTGGACATGGCTGACCTCCTTCGTGGGCGCGAATCATAGGCGAACGGCGGGCGTACGACCGGTCTCTGATGCATCTGCACCGGTCTCCCGCCGGGCCCGCCGGAACCATGCTTTCCTTGGGCCCTGGTCTTTCCCCAGGAGCCATAGAAAGGACGTTCCATGGCGAAGCACAAGACTGAAGTTCTCGACAAGAAGGCCGACCTCGCCGGCCCGGGCATCGGAAGCTACGAGGATCTGGAGAAAGTTCTCCCGACCGACTACACGGCGCTTCTCGACGCGAAACAGACGCAGCGGGCGATCACGGCCGTCAAGCGGTACATCGAAGACGGCCTCTGCCGCGAGCTGAACCTCATGCGGGTGGAGGTCCCCCTCATCGTCGACGCCGAGAGCGGCGTGAACGACTACCTCGACCGCGACGGCTCACGTGGGCCCGTGACGTTCCATATCGCGAACGACAACGGCCAGCACCCGATCGAGGCACAGGTCGTCCAGGCCGCGACGAAATGGAAGAGGATCGCGCTCGCGCAGTTCGGCATGAATCCCGGCGAAGGGCTCGTCACCGACATGCGCGCGATCCGCAAGGACTACTTCCTCGACCACGACCACAGCGCCTACGTCGACCAGTGGGACTGGGAGAAGGTCATCACGCCTGGCGAGCGCAATCTCGACTTCCTCACGAAGACCGTCGAGGGCATCTGGAAGGTGATCAAGGGCGCCGAGGACTTCGCGCTCGACAGCTGCCCGGATCTGAAAAAGAGGAAGCTCCCGCGCCTGCCTGAGAAGCTCGCCTTTTTGCACGCCGAGGACATCCTCGACAAGTTCCCCGACCTGCCGCGCAAGGCGCGCGAGAACGCGATCCTCAAGGAACACCCCGCGGTCTTCATCTACGGCATCGGTTGGACGCTGAAGGACGGGTATCCGCACGAGATGCGCGCGGCGGACTACGACGACTGGGTCACGCAGACGCACACGAAGGACGGCCGGACGATGCACGGCCTGAACGGCGACATCCTCGTGTGGAACCCGGTCACGAAGCGGCGGCACGAGCTCTCGTCCATGGGCATCCGCGTGAACGCCGAGACGCTGAAGAAGCAGCTCGAGCTCACGCACCAGCTCCACTTCCTGAAGTATCCCTATCACCAGGGGATCGTGAACGGCACGCTCCCGCTCTCGATCGGCGGCGGCATCGGCCAGTCGCGCGTCCTGATGCTCCTCCTCAGGAAGGCGCACCTCGGAGAGGTCAGCGTCACGGTGTGGCCGAAGGTCCTGAAGGAGATGTGCGCGAGGCGCAACATCCACGTCATCGAGTAGCCGGAACGAGGGTCTTAGAGTCCGCGCCGGGCCCCCGGATCCGCTTTCCGGCGTCAGGGGCGGTCTGGCCGGAGCCGTCGCTCCCGCGGGTACGGGAAAACGTCCACGATCTCGCCCGCACGCTCGCGGCGCTGGATGTCGAGCCAGAACTGCAGCCCGAGAAGGTCCGCGTGGCGCTCGAGGAAGGCCTCGCGGGCCGGGCCGCGCAGCCCCATGAACGTGAAAAGCTCCTCGGGAAAGACGTCGCCGGGCCCGACCCAGAACGGAGGCTCGGCGTTTGGGCTCTCCTCGTCCACTCCGGGCGGGAGCTCCCGGAAATTCACGTCGGTCAGGAAGCAGATCTCGTCGTAGTCGTAAAAGACGACACGGCCATGGCGTGTCAGTCCGAAATTCTTGGGAAGAAGGTCGCCTGGGAAGATGTTCGCCTTGGCGAGGTCGCGGATGGCCTCCCCGAAGTCGACCGCGGCGGTGCGGGCCGTTTCGGTCGCGGCGTCGCGAAGAAAGATGTCGAGCGGCGTGAGCCGCCTCTCGGTGAAGAGGTGATGGAGAACGACCTCGGAGCCGTGCCTCTCGACGGTTTCCGCGGCTCCGGCGAGGAGCCGCTCGAGGAGCCGTGAGTCGAAGCGCGAGACCGGGAACGACAGATGCTCGAACTCCTGGACATCCGCGAGGCGTCCCGCGCGCGTGTGATGAAAGACGAGCCGGTACTTGTCGAGCACGTCCTGCCGCCCCGTCGTCTTCGGCGGGGCGAACGAGTCGCGAATGACCTTGAAGACGACGTCGTAGGAGGGAAGCGTGAAGACGAGCATGACCATGCCCGCCGCGCCGGGCGCCTCGACGAAACGGTCGTCCGACGAGGCGAGGTGGCGGAGGAGGTCGCGGTAGAGCTCGGTCTTGCCGTGCTTGTTGAACCCGAGCGCGGTGTACAGTTCGCCGACGGGCTTTTTGGGCATGAGGGCCTTGAGGAAGGCGACGAGCGCTGCGGGCCTCGGGCACTCCACGTGGAAGTACGAGCGCGTGAAGCTGAACACGATCGAGGCCTCGTCCTCGTCGGCGAGGACGGCGTCCACCGTGACGCGCCCGTCGCGGTTCAGGAGGGCGACGACGAGCGGACGTGTCCGGTCTTCGCGGCGCACGCGCCCGATGAGGTAGGCCCCCTTGCTCCGGAAGAAAACGGGCCGGAGCATTTCGAGGGAATCGAAGAGAGGCGCCCCCCATGCCTGCGTGAGCGCCGCGTCGAGTTTCGCCGCGCCGAGCGCGGCATCGCGCGCGAGATCCTCCCAGCCCGCGGCGAACGGGACCGCGGAGAGCGCCCTCTCGAGGATGGCCCGTGTTCCGGCGCTCCCGTCGAACGAAACGAGGAACGCGGCCGCCGCATCGAGCGGGAGCGCAGGGGGCTCGGACGAGACAAACTCGGCGCGGGAATCCACGCCCACCGTATGGAAAATCCGGCGGGAAGCCGAGTTGAAGAATGTCTCGGCAAGCTCGATGTCCGGCCGGTCCTCGGCGAGGCGCGCGAAGAGCGCCTTCATCGCCGTCCACAGCGCGACATCCGAGACGCCCTCACCGAAAAGCGACCCGAGATCCCGGATCGCGGGGTCGAGCTTGTGGCGATAGAGCTCGAGGCGCTCGAGGGCATCGGCCCGCGTCCCGTGCCAGTCGCGCTCCGAGAAGCGCGCAGGCGCCCGGCGCGTGATCTCGCCGAACGCGCGCGTGTACTCCTCGTATGCACGAAGCAGCCACCCGGCGCCGGTCCGGGCGCCCTCCTCGCTCATCGGCGGACCACGGCGGCGCCTGGCCTGGGTCTTCTTCATGGCGCGGAATCCTAGCGCGGGCCAGGGACTGGTACTCTCCGCGCCCATGCTCCGAGCCGGAATCGTCGGTCTCCCGAACGTTGGGAAGTCGACGCTCTTCAACGCCCTCACGAGGACCCGCAAAGCCCAGGTCGCGAACTACCCGTTCTGTACGATCGAGCCGAACGTGGGCATCGTGACGGTGCCCGACCCGCGCCTTGCGCCGCTCACGAAGATCGCGACGACCTCCGACGGCATTCCCGCCGCGTTCGAGCTCGTGGACATCGCGGGCCTCGTGAAAGGCGCGAGCAAGGGCGAAGGGCTCGGCAACAAGTTCCTTGCGCACGTCCGCGAGGTGGACGCGATCGTCCAGGTCGTGCGCTGCTTCGAGAACAGGGACATCGTCCATATCTCCGACACGCTCGACCCGGTCGCCGACATCGAGACGATCACGGCGGAGCTCGTCCTCGCGGATCTGGAGTCCCTCACGAAGCAGAGAGACGGGCTCGAGAAGCTCGCGCGGGGCGGAAACAAGGAGGCAATCGCGCGGATGGCGGTCGCCGGGAAGCTCCTCCTCCACCTCGCTTCTGGAAAGCCCGCGCTGAAGCTCGACCTCAACCCCGCCGAGCGCGCGGCGGCGCGAGAGCTCTTCCTCATGACGATGAAGCCCACACTTTTCGCGTGCAACGTCGTCGAGGGCGACCTCGAGCGCGCCGACGAGCTTTTGCTCGTGAAGAAGGTCCGCGACCTCTCTGCGCTCCAGGGCTCGGAGACCGTGGCGATCTCGGCCCGGATCGAGGCCGAGCTCGCCGGGCTACCGGAAGCGGACGCGAAGGAATATCTCGCGTCGCACGGCATCGGAGAGCCGCGAGCCGGAAAGCTCATCCGCGCCGCGTACCACCTCGCGGCAACCGCCTGAGAGCTGGGCGCTCGTGGTCCTCTTCCGGCGCGGAAAGTGGAAGGAGAAGAAGGTCTAAACTCCGCGCCCATGCATCCGGGCTTTCGCGCGGCGTTCAACGCGGCATTCACGCCCGCGCTCGCGTCGGCGTACGCGCGGGATCTCGCGCGACGAGCCGGCTGCGAGCCCGACTTCCGGCTCGCGGAGACGCCGGTTTTCCTGACGAAAGAGCTCGCGGCCGCGCTCGCGGACGGCGCGCGCGCGATCGTCGCGCAGCTTTCGAGGCCGGAAGCGCTCGTTCGGATGAAGCGCGCGATTCCCGAGCGCTGGGCCACGCCCGGGATGGACGCCCTGCCCTCTCTCGCGCAGGTGGACTTCGCGATCGTGAAGGGGAAGGACGGGCGCCTCGTCCCGCGTCTCATCGAGCTGCAGGGCTTCCCGTCGCTGTCGGCGTTCGAGGTGCTGCAGTCGGACGCGTGGAACGAGGCTCTCGGACGCGTGGACGGTCTCCCGAAGGCGACGTGGAGCCCGTACTTCTCCGGCCTTTCGCGGGACGGTTTTCTCGCCCTCTTGAGGCGCACGATCGTCGGCGACGCGGACCCCGAGGAGGTCGTCCTTCTCGACCTCGACCCGGAGGAGCAGAAGACGGCGATCGACTTCTCCGCGACGAGAAGCCTCCTCGGCGTCGACGCCGTGGACCCGCGAAGCCTCGTCAAAGAAGGAGCGCGGCTCTTCCGCGTGAAGAACGGGCGCCGCGTCCCCGTGAAGCGGATCTACAACCGCGTCGTCTTCGACGAGCTCATCAAGAAAGATCTCGAGCTGCCCTTCGACTTTCGCGACGACCTCGAGGTGAAGTGGGTCCCCCATCCAAACTGGTACTGGACGTGGTCGAAATACTCGCTCCCGCTCCTCACGCACGAGACGGTGCCGAAGTCCACGTACCTCTCGGAGCTCGGCGCCATTCCGAAGGACCTCACGGAGCGCTACGTACTGAAGCCCCTCTTCTCCTTCGCGGGGGGCGGCGTGAACGTGGACCCGAGGCCCGAGGATCTCGCGCGCATTCCCGAACGTGAGCGCGGCTCGTGGTGCGTGCAGGAGAAGATCGCGTACGACCCGTGCCTCCTCGCCGTGGATGGCGGCGGCGTGAAGGTCGAGGTGAGGATGATGTTCTTCCGGCCCGACGCCGACGAGACGCCCACACTCGGGCTCAACCTGTGCCGGCTGTCGCGCGGCAAGATGCTGGGCGTGGACTTCAACAAGAACTTCACGTGGGTGGGGTCCTCGGTGGCCCTGCAGCCGGCGTGAGCGCTATTCAAAGGAGACCTTTGATCATGAGACTCAAGACTTACATTTTCGGTGGCGCCTGCCTTCTCGCCAGTCTCGGCTCGCCAATCGGGATGGCGGCGAGCGCGCCGGAGCAAGCGCCGGCCGCGGCGGGAGCGCAACGAACGGACCCGAGCCTCGAAACGCTGCGGGCGAAGGCGCAAGAGCGAATGGCGCTCGACCGGAATCTCCTCTCGAGCGACGAGTTCCGCGAGCTCGAAAGTCTCTACCAGTCGGCGAGCCGTGATCTGCGCTCGCCGGACGCGAAGGCGAAGCTGAAGGAAGTCGTCCGGAGATTTCCGCAGTCGAACCGTGCCGGCTGCGCCATCCTCTATCTCGCGCAGATGTCGGAGGGCACGGAGCGCGAGGAATACCTCAAGAGCGCCATCGCGAAATACGGCAATTCCTGGTACGGGGACGGCGTTCAGGTTGGGGCGCTCGCGCGTGCTCAACTCGCCGCCTCCTACGCGAACGCAGGACGCCGAGACGAGGCGCAGAAGCTGGCAGAAGGGCTGCGGTTGCAATTCCCGGGGGCTGTCGATCATTCGGGCGCCCGGCTGGCCGAGGGGCTGCAGACGCTGAAGCCGACGCGCGTTCCTTAGGCGTCAGCGCTCACGAGGGAAGGCGGTGCACGGACACATGTCCGCCCGCGCTTAGAATCGGGCAAGGAGGGCGGGATGGACTTTGCGATTCCAGTCGGTACGTCCTTCGTGCGGCGCGACGTCGTCACGAAGGAGCAGACGGTGGGGCACTTCGTGCCGGGGATGCCGGAGGTCTACGGCACCCTAATGCTCATCCTCCACATGGAGACGGCGGCCGCCGACGCGATCCAGCCGTATCTGCCGGAGGGCTGGGTCTCGGTGGGCATCGAGGTGAACGTGACGCACCTCGCGGCGACGCCGGTTGGCGCGACGGTGACGTCGAAGGCGGTCGTAACCGCGGTCGGCGAGCGCGACGTGACGTTCGCGGTCGAGGCGCACGACGGCGTGGATCTCATCGGCGCGGGCACGCATCGCCGCGCGCCCGTCGAGGTCGCGCGCTTGATGAAGCGGGTGGCTTCGAAGGTCGGAAGGACCACGTAAGGCGCGAAGCCCGGCGCGAGCTAGAGAGAAGCTCACCGGTAGCCCGGCTGACCTCCTGACACTGGTGCGTCCAGGAGGACTCGATCCGGGGACCTTTTGATCCGTAGTCCGTCCCGGCCGCCGAAGCCTGCCGATCGGTGCGGCTAAAGCGTTGAAGGGCGGTGGTTGCGAGCCCCTACGTTCTTTTCCTCTCGGCGGCTTTCAGCAGGGGTGTTTGACAGATCGTCAGCGGGCCGATCGGCCCGCTGGCTGGCCCTGAAGAATGAGAGCGGGCGATTACGGTTGCTGCGATTCGAGGCTCTTCGCTACTTCGCGTGCCTCGTCTCCCAGGAAGCACGCCAAGACAGGCCGCGCACTGTACGCCACGCGGTAGCACTTGGCCTCCACCCGGTGCGGCTCCTCGTGCTCGGGGCGGACGATCGTAGCGTCTACCTGGAACCACGTCGGCGGTGATCCTTCGGGTGCAAGGTACACGGCGCACCGGTACAGCGTGAATGAAACCCGTTCGGACGCCACGTTGAAACACGGCACGATTGGTGCGCTGAGGAAGCCACCGATGCTCTTGTGCTCGAAAGGCGAGAGGGGTCCGGCGCCCGCGTCACGGTTGCTCAGGAGCGAGACCCCGACGGACCACGACGCGGCACCCTTCAACAGGATCGTCGGCTCCTGCGGCTCGACGTAGGTGAGGACGTAGTCGTTCATCGTCCCACCCTTGAGCGTCCAACCGACGATCCCCACCTGCACCTTCTCAGCCCGGACGAGCGACCGGTTCTCGAGGTTGAACGTCATCACCAGGCGGCGGGCGTTCTGGCCGATCGTCGTCTCTACATCGCGCCATTCCCGGGATCTGATCTTCAGGTCCAGGACGGCGTGCTTGCGCCGACCAAGGACGAGATCGGAGATTAGGTATTCCGGCACCTGAATCGTCGATGTTCCGATCCGCAAGTGGTACCTGATCTTCCGCGACTCGATGACCGGTATGAGCTGTGGCGCCCGCTCCGTCGCGATCAGTAGAACGTCCTCCGCCGGATGCTTCACGGTCCAGAAGCGCGGGGCCGGCGAGAACATGCCGGCCACGTCGAGCAAGTTGTCCTTCGCCCAGTCCGCTACCTCTTGATTCCCGATCTTCTGGCAACCAGTGATCGTGTGCGGAGGCTTGTCCGCCGGCCCGATGATGAGCACGCCCCCCTCGGCATTCGCGAAGCCCGTCACGTACTCGCGGATGGTCTTCTTCCCATCCTCGCGATTTGGCTTGTCGGTCAGTTCCCCACTCTTGTAGTCGTAGAGCTGCCCCTCGCCTTGGTTGGCGGCGATGAACTCGTCCAACTCCACGCGCGTGAGCTTGTGCCCGCGCATGAGCGCGTCCTTCAAGTCCTCGGGTGTCGTGAATGCCATGCCGACCTCGACATGAATTCTCGCACTCGCCGCTTTAGACGACCACCAGTCCCGCCCCCCAATGCAGGCCCGCACCGAGCGCGGTGAAGGCGACGAGGGAGCCGCGCTTCACCCTGCCCGCGAGCTTCGCTTCGTGGAACGCGATCGGGAGCGTTGCGGCCGTCGTGTTGCCGTACTTCTGGATGTTGTTGAACACCTTCTCGTCCGGCAGGCCGAGCACCTTCTGCGCCGCTTCGCTGATGCGCAGGTTCGCCTGGTGCATCAGCAGGAGATCGAGATCGGCGAGCGTTCTCCCGTTGCCGGCAAGGACTTCCTGGACGGCCGCGGGCATGAGGTGCGCCGCGAGGCGGAACACCTGGCGCCCTTCCACGATCGGGATCGTGCCGAGGTTCTCGAACATCTCGGGCGTGAAGTAGGGGCGCGACTTGCACCCGCCGCCGGGCACGTAAAGCTTGTCCCAGTGCTCGCCGTCGGTGTACATCGCGAACCCGAGGAATCCGCGGCCGTCGCCGGCCGTGTTCGCCTCGAGGACCATCGCGCCCGCGCCGTCGCCGAAAAGCACGGCGCGGTCGCGCATCCCGGTCGCTCGCTCGAACCAGAACGGGTCGCACGGCCCGGGGGATTTTCCGAGCATCACGTCCCAGACGGCCTCGGGCCACGGCATGAGGCCGCTGTGCACCTCGGCGCCCACGAGGAGGATGCGGTCGTACATGCCCGAGCGAATGAACGCGTCGGCGGTCTGCAGTCCGGAAAGGAAGCCGCTGCACTGCATCCGGATGTCGAGCGCATGCGTCGTCTTCATGCCGAGCCGCCGCGCGAGGAGCCCTCCGTTGCCGGGAAAGTAGTAGTCGGGCGTCATCGTCGCGAAGATCACGAAGTCGATGTCGGAGGCCTTGAGGCCGGCGTCCGCGAGGGCGGCCTCCGAAGCCTTCGCGCCGAGCTCGGCCGAGCCGATGCCCGGCTCGACGAAGCGCCGCTCCTTGATGCCGGTGCGCGGCACGACCCAGTCGTCGTTCGTCTCCATGATCCGGCCCAGCATTTCGTTCGTGACGACCTGGGGAGGCACGTAGAAGCCGGAGCCTCGAATGACGGTCGTGCACTCTTTTTTCGCCGGGGATGTCAGATTTTTCACCCGGCGGAGTCTAGCGGAAATCGCGTGCAGTAACGCGGCTCAGGGGCGTTCACGCGGCGGGATCGGACAGTCGAGATGCCCTTCGCAGAGCGCGCGCATCGCGTCGTTCGCGGAGTTGAAGGCCGAGATGATCGAGCCGCCGGTCTTTCCCGCGGTGAGATCGCCAAGGAGAAAGAGGCCGGGAATCGACGTTTCGTAGCCCTCTCGCAGAACGGGCGTCCGGCCGTCGAAGTCGATGCCGATCGTCTTGAGGAAGTTCTCGGGCGTGGTGCCACCGAGCGCGAGGACGACGTGGTCGAAGGTCTCGGGCTTCGGCCTGTCTCCGGTGAAGTGGACGCGGGGCCGCCCTCCGATGCTCTCGACGCGGGCGACATTCGTGCCGGCGAGGACGAGCACGCGGCCCTGCTCCTCGAGGGCCGCGAGCGAGGCGCGATTGATGTCGTTCATGCGATGGAACGAGGAGCCACGGTACGACAGGACGATGCGGCAGTCCTCCTGGACGAGGTACTGCGCGTACTCGGAGGCCGAGTCGCCGCCTCCCACGACGAGCGCGTCGATGTTTTTGAGCGGTACGGAAGTGATGTCGTACGTGATCCGCGCCTTGAGGGAAGACGGGATCGGCCAGTCGGGTTTCTGCGGCCGGCCGAGGATGCCGATCGCGACCGCGCACGTCTTCGAGCGATACGTCGCCGCCGCGGTCTCCACGAGGAAGAAGCCGGCGCGGGGGCGGATCGCACCGACCGCTTCGCCGTACCGCACGACGAGGCTGTTATCCTGGATCGCGCGGTCGAGATACGTGAGCGTCTCGCCTTTGCTCGCGTCCGTGAGGCAGAGGACCCCCGTGCAGACCGCCGCGAGGCCCTTGTAGTTCGCCGTGACGAGCTTCGACTCGGGATAGAACTTCCGGATCGAGAACGAGTGGGCCTCGCCCCGCTCGAGGATGAGAACGCGGGCGGGCGGGATCCCGACCGCGACGGCCTCGGCGCCGAGCGCGATGCCAGCCGGGCCAGCGCCCACGATGACGAGGTCGAGGAGGCCGGCGTCTTCCCTCATGAGCCGGAGGGCGCGAGCCGGACCACGGTGGCGCCCCATCCGCCCCGCTCGGGCGTGGCGTCCTCGAACGACGTGACGAGAGAAGATCGTTCGAGCGTCCTTCTCACGATCCCGCGCTGGACGCCGATCCCCCGCCCGTGGATCAGGCGGACTTCGCGGAAGCCCTTCGCGGCCGCCGCCTCGATGTACTCGGCCACGACGGAGGCCATCTCGCCCGGACGGAAAGGGTGGAGGTCGAGGGCGTCGCCGATCGGGATCCGGACCGGATTGGACCCATTTTCCTCCATCGCCCTAGAATAGCGTTTCGAATCAAACGAGGTGAAACGATGAACCGTTCCCTTCCGGCCGTCGCTCTGCTCGCCCTGTTCACGGCTTCTCCCCTTCTCGCGCAGGGCGCCAAGCCGCGCGTGGCGATTCTCGAGTTCAAGAACAAGGCCTCCCACTACACCTGGAGCTGGTACGAGGCCGGGCGCCAGGCTCAGGACATGCTCGTGACCGAGCTTGTCAAGAGCGGCAAGTACCGAGTCATCGAGCGCGAGCAGCTCCAGGCCATCATGCAGGAGAAGCACCTCTCGCTCTCCGGCGA
>Ga0208080_1001352_pt1 | contig 12018 bp, 7 predicted proteins | sample NGESurdeep092012_3_FD_184476 | JGI IMG/M metagenome (GOLD analysis project Ga0208080, IMG submission 184476) | Arctic peat soil microbial communities from Barrow, Alaska - NGEE Surface sample 210-3 deep-092012 (SPAdes) | ecosystem: Environmental > Terrestrial > Soil > Wetlands > Peat ...
AATAGTGCAAAGCTGACTGCGACCTTTTTGCCAGAAGGCCAGTTGGCGGCATGGACGGGCTCGCGCGCGAACCCGGTGACTCGGTCGGTTCCGTCTTGCGCCAAGGCCGCGAAGGGAAGGTGAACAACGAACAACAATACGGTCCCGGCGACGAAGCCGGGCTCCCGGGCCTTCCGTGTCATGACCTCGACTATGGTGTTCAGATTCACGGAAGGTCCGCCAAGCTCTTAGCACCAGGACCGGGCGTGATCAGCGTCGGCCATTGGTGCGAACCGAACGGCACTTGCGGCGGCAGGGTTACGCTGATCTTGCGCTTGGTGTCTTCGTCGATAATCGCTTGACGCGCGTCGCCGCCCATTAGCTCGTAGTCCATCAGGTGGTAATCGCCGAAGAACGCGGCACCGACGGACCGGTCGGCGATTATGCGGGTCAACGAGTCCAGCATGTCGTCGGGCGTCGTGGTGAACGAGATCGTCTCGATCAAGATCAGCCGGTCGTTGATGGCCTGCGGCCCGAAAAACTGCGCGAGCACACTGAACAGGACGTTATTCTGGCGGGCGACGTAGATCGTGTTGCTGGCCGCATAGGTCTTGTCCCAGTCGGCGCCGAGCATCTGTTTCCAACCGCCGATTACATCCATCCAGTGAGCGACTTGGGTTTGCGCCGCCCAGGCGATGTTCTTCTTCAATAGGGGCGACTGTTTCTTGGCAAATTCCTGCAGGCCTTCCGCCGAGATCGCGTTGTTCTTCAAACACTCGTCCATGAACGCGATATTGTTTTGCAGAATGCTGCGGTTGTTCAGCCGCCAGTCGTCCGGCATGGCGGTCGCATCAAGACTGTCGAGCGCGGATTGCATGCGGTTCCTGTACGCCGCCAGCGAGCCACGCCACGTCAAGTCGTTTGGACTGTTCAAATAGGGAACGACCACTTCGGCCAACGCCATGGTGCTGTGGCCGACGGATTTAAGCAATTGGTAGACGATCGGCACCTGCGGCGCGTCGATCGGCGCCATCCCGGGGCGATAGAGGATGAATCGTCCGCCGGCACCAGAAAACAGGCCGAGGATAAGCGGGTGCTGGGCGAGTATGTTCTTCTTGAACACCTGTCCGGCATCGCCGTAAAGCTCAAACATGGTCGTGTTGAGCTGCAGAATATTCTTGGTTCCGATCTCGGCGGGGCTTACAGTTTGGGTACCGACGATCTCCTTGAAGTAGGACGGCAGGTCGGCCGCGCGCGCAGGCGAGCCTGATGATCCAACGCCGGCAAGCGACGGCAGCAGTGCGCAGAGGCCGCCCATCATGATGGCAACGGTTCTCATGAGTGTCTCCCTGATACGACGATCGCCTGCGGGAATTGGTGTAACGTGCCTTCGCCCCGCTCAGCATTCACGCGAAGTAAACGTACAGATGCCGACGGTGACACCCGCATTAAGCGATTCGGAAAAGCGTTCAATACGCTTTGTAGGTCGCAGTCATCGCCAAAGCTGCATGCAGGACTCGGAGCGAACGAGAAGCCGCAGTTTATCTTGATTATCTTGAGCCCACCATTCTCGACGAACGACCGTCTGATCACAGATACCAGAATGTGCGTCGGTTCGTATGTCCATTCCATCATCTAGTCGGACACACTGCTCCAGTTTTCACCCATGCCTCAACGAGCGCGCCTGCTTTCTTCTGGGTACCAGGAGCGGGCCGGCGGCCAAACCCGGGCGCCCAGGCCCAACCAACCAAAGAGTCGGTCCCGATGTGGTGTACGAGTTCTTCCAGCGAACGGCCGCCGTTGCGCTCGCGATCCTTGATCTGAGCGCAGATCTCACCGAGCGTCTTGCCTTCCCACGCCATTTCACGCGGTGCGAGATGCCATTCTGGGTGGCCCGGCACGCGGCCTGGCTCGAAGTTGGCATGCTGATGGCAGATGGCACAGCGCATGGCCGCGAGGCCAAAACCGTCCGTCCCCCGCTCTACCGGCGGCTGATGGAGCCGGCCGAGTTCGCCCTGGTGCGGGCGGTCGCCGGCTGGATGGCAATTGACGCAGCGTGGATTGGTCAGCACTTTCCCGAGCTCGGTAAACAATGCCGCTGACCGCGCCGCTGTGTCGCCGATCGAGGAAAAGCTCTCTGGAGTCGCGAGGCTATCCAACAGGCCGTCGGAGGCGCCGTACGCGGTCAGCATGCTCGTCAGCAGGGCCAGGACCGCAAAGAGGACCTTGACCTGCATCTCGAATTTCATGTTCGGTCGCCTCCTGGCTTGGTCACCCTCACGCCGGCCACGGCGCGGCACATGGTCAATCACGATGCTCGCGATCGACCTTCGCGACGAGATAGCGTTCTGGGTCGGCTAAAATCACGTCACGCACCGCCTCGTGATATTTGATGTAGCCGGTGCACCTGCACAGATGGCCGTCGAGCGCATCGACAATGGTTTTCTCGAGATCGGGACGCGCTACCGGCTTCTTTGCCAGACGCTCAAGCAGAACCTGTCCCTCGTTCAGGAAGCCGGCGGTGCAATAGCCGCACTGGAAAGCAAAATGGTCGATGAAAGCTTTTTGCAGAACCGAAAGTTCGCCGTTCTTCGCATGGCCTTCGACCGTGCGGATAGCTTTGCCGTTGAAGCTCGCCGCCGAAACAACGCAGGTCGGGCTGGTGTAGCTCGTCCCGTCGGAATTATCGATAATCACCGCGCAACTCAGGCACTGCGCAGCGCCGCAGCCGAACTTGGTGCCGGTCAGCCCGAGGTACTCGCGCAGAAAATCATTCATGGTCAGATCGTCGCGCACTTCCATCGGGCCGTATGCGCGACCATTGATCGTGATGCCCAGTGTATTCACGTGAGCACTCCCTTGAGCATGTGTTGGGTCACCGGCAAGGATTGGAACCGGTGACTCGTGGCATCGAAGATGGCATTCAAAAGTGCGGGAACGACGGGAATCATCACGACTTCCGCCATGCCCTTTGGCGGCTCGTTCGCTAGCGGGGGCAACACCTCGATCTCGAGCCCTCGCAACGGCAGGTCCGACCCGCGCGCGATGAGGTATTGACCAAGATTCCATTGCCCGTTGCCGGGACCGTCCTCATAAGGTGGCAGCGACTCGAGCAATGCATAACCCACGCCCATCGCGAAGCCACCCTGCGATTGCCCAAGTACAATCTCTGGCACCAGCGGCTGACCGCATTCGAGGACACTGTATGCCCTGGTGATGCGCAAGGCGCCGGTGGCGCGCTCGATCTCGACGCGGACAAGCGTGCCGCATAGCGACGTGTAGGTGGTTCCGAACCGGTTGAACTCGGTGGGTGGATATTTGACGCTGGTACGATCGAGGCGTACGAATTTTCCGGCGCCCTTGCGCACGGCCAACGCATCGATATCGGCCATCCACGGCTGCCTGTCGACCACGAAGGTCGCTTGCGACCACGCCCAGCGGGAAAAGCTGTGCGCCATCGCCGCGGTCACACCATTGCGCGCATGCGCCTTTGCTGCGACTGCCGGCAATGCCAGTGGTGTTAACCCCGGCATGACCAGGTGCCCGTCTTTCCAGCGCGCCGCCTCCCATTCGCTCGCTCTTGGATCGCTTGGTGCGATGCGCCACAGCTCGAGCGCCGCCGGCCACAATCCGAAGCGGAACACGACGCGGGCGGCCTCGGCCGCAGCATGCGTCCCGACGTGGGCGCCTATTGAGGCACTCGTGGGCGAACTGATCGCGGGCACCCAGCGTGGATTTCGTAGTGCGGCGTTCTGTGTCGCTTGGTCCATCGTGTAAGAGTCGCCCGAGGTCACGAGCGCGAGCGCCCCGAAAGTGTCGACTTGCGCGACCGCCACTTCGTCGGCCATGCCCCCCAAGTGGGCCGCCACCCGGTTGGCAAGCGCCGTCCCGATGCCGTTGCCCATCTCGACGTGATCGCAATGGATGGCAATCCGGCCATTCCGATCAATTTCCACGGTCGCCAGCGAACAGTCCGCTCCGCTGCCGTAATCCTTGGTGGCGCAAGCCACGCCCGTGCCGACGACAATCCCCGCTTGCTGTCCGCGTCCTTTCTCTTCGGCACGCTGCTGCCAAATCGGATGTTTCTCTAGCTTGTCGAGAATCTCCGGTGTGCGGACCACGACGTTATAGGTGTTTCCCGCCATGGTCCGGCCGCCGGTCTTGAGCGCGTTGCGTCGCCGAAACTCGATCGGGTCGAGCGGCAACGCCGAGGCCATTTCATCGATCAACACTTCCAGCGCCGTCATCGTCTGCAGCGTCCCATAGCCTCGCATCGACCCTGCGGTCACGCCGCGCGAATGGAGTGCGACCGTGGTGACATCAACTTTCGGAATATCGTAGATACCGATCGAAGCATTGGCGGAAACAGTCGCCACGCTGGCTGAATAATTGGCAAGACCGCCGCCATCCAATACGTGGTCAGCGGCGAATGCGAGAATCTTGCCTGTCGCTCGATCAACCCCGATCCGCGTATGTATCTTGAATGCGTGCCGCTTTATTCCAGCTTGAAACTGCTGATAGCGATCGTGGGCGAGCCGGACCGGGCGACCGGGAAGGAACATTGCCGCAAGTGCGACGTAGAGCGGGAAGGGTGTATGGTCGCGTCCGCCGAATCCGCCACCGACATAGGCGAAATGAGCGTTGATGTGCGCCGGCTTGAAGTTGGCACGGGCTTTGCCCAGAAGAAACGCGACCGAATCCGCGGCCTCGTACGGCGACTGCACGCCGAGCACGAGCTCGAGGTTTTTTCGATCCGCGTCGTACCAGGCGAGACCGCATTCCGGCTCGAGAAACATTGGGTCGACAGATTGGGTCTCGAATTCGCGGTCCAGCACCAGAAGGGCCGGATTGCTTGCCGCGAGTTCCGCGCGGATCTGCTCGCCGTAAGCTGCGCCTTTAGCATAGGCGCGCCCCGTCGGTATGGGGAGCCGCGCCCATATTGGGCGCTCCGTGTTCTGGAAATGGCCCGGACTGACCCAGCCTTCCTTGACCGGCGAGTAAACATCGGGAGCGTCAGGTGTCGGGCCGGCCACACGCGTAAAACGAAAGGCGCCGTAGTTAGGCATCACGACGGGACCAGTTTCTTCACCGAACTTCACGAAAGGTCCATCGCGCAGCGCGAGCCGCGCCTGATCGAAGGCGTCGAACTGCTCGAAGATCAACAGAGCTACGGGCTGGCCGAGATACAGCGGCGTCTTGCCGACCGGGCAGAACAAGTCGCCGGTGTAGAATTCGGGAACGCGGGTGCCGATTCGTGTGAGATCGGTCGCGGTAACGACCACCGACGGCTTTAACGCGCTGTTCAAGCGCGCGAAGTCGATACCGCCGTAGACGTGCGTGGCGTCTGCGGCGCGGATGAGCATGGCGTGCGAAGTATCCGCCGGCCAGCCCGGGAGATCGGCGGCACGAAAATCGGACGCGTACAACTTGGCCCCTGTGACCTTGGCCACGCCGTCAATGCGACCGACGCCAGCGGCAGCCGGGTTCCAATGTTGTCGTCCCGGTAGCGTCTCGCGCGCTACGAACCCGGGTTCCTCAGCTGATGACAAACGCGACAGGCTAAGCGCAATACCACTTGCCGTGACCCACTTGACGAACTCACGTCGCGAAGGCCGCATGTTGTCACCTACTGGTCAGCGCTGGTATGAGCGCGTGGTACGAGCTTATCTGTTCGCCCTCGACACCCTCCGCTCTGGCGCAAGGACGCAACCGACCTTGTCGAGAACGTAGGCTCTGATCATTCTGTAGGGCTATGAGTTCGAGAATGTTTCAGGTTAGTTTCATTTGCAAGGTTTAAATCAGATCACCGAGGATACGTTCGTTTCAAATGGGCTTTGTGATGACCAACCCGACGACACAAAACTGCTCCCCTTCGCGATCGGACCAGAAAAGGATCGAATTCTTCCCACGTCGCGCCGATCACCTCACAGGTGCGCGCAGCGGTCAAATCGTGAATTCGATCGAGAGAAGTTATCTTGAGGCGCAGACTAAGCGCCTTCGACCCGAAGCGGCGGGTCCTTCGACACTTAATCTAAGCTTGGCTTTCTGGGTGGCTCTGGATCGAAGACTTGTTGTCGGAAAACCGAACAGCTCATGAGCGTCATAGAAATGCGCCAACTGACAGAACAACAGCCGTAGGGCCTGTGATCGTGCACTGCAGAATTTCTGTGAAAAGGTGAGAAGTTGTTACCGTATGGTATGCGGCGGCTGGCACTCCTTCAGGGTGCCACCTTTGCACCTTCACACGGGTCAAGGTGGCAAGGTAGGACTCGAATGGCGCGCGAGCGCGTGTGAGCTTTTTACCTTGATAGCGAACTGCCTGCGGGCGCACGTTCTCGATTAGGTACGTTGGAACGGTGCCCAAGAGCCCGCCTGGGTCAAATACACCAAGGCACTTCAGGACGCGGCAACCACGATGAAGACCGCTCGTGAGGGCATCGATCCTGATGCGGTCAGCAAGATGAGCCCGCAGGACCGCTTTGCGTTCGTGAGCAAGATGCGCGAGCAGGGGCAGAAGCAGTTCGAGACCGTGCAGACGGCAGCGAAGGAACTTCTTGCCACGCTCAACGACACGCAGAAGGACAAAGCGCAGGAGACCCTCCCGGGTCTCGCGTTCGGCGGTCCCGGCCCGATGCGCGGGGCGTTCATGGGCGGCCCATGGCAGCGGCACTAGTGCCCGGAGCGTTTCACGGCGTCCGGTGATCGCAAGCGCCACTTTCACGCCCTCTGGACGCTTCCAGCGTCCAGAGGGCGATCTCGTGTCCAATAGCGCGTTAGCGGCTCAAATTGCTCGCAGCCTTGCCTCAATTTGAGAGCAGAAGTGGAACCCGGTAAGCGTAGGCAAACCTGTGTGAATCCGATTGGCGCCGCGGAGGACGGTCACTTTGCAGTCGGCCACACCGAATTCTGGAGTAAACCTCCCACGCGCGACGCCAGCAGCTACCGCCAAGGCGTCTGACATCGCATCCGCATCGATTCCCAATACGCTCGCGGCGCTGCATGTAGACCCCGAGACAGGGCTCACGCGCGCGGAGGCGGACACCCGTCGAAAGGAGCACGGCTACAATGAAGTGGCCGTGCAAAAGGGGCACCCGGTCCTCATATTTCTCGTGAAATTCTGGGGCCTGTCGGCGTGGATGCTCGAACTAATCATGGTCTTGTCGCTAGTTCTCCGAAAATATTCTGACTTCGCAGTGGTAAGTGCGCTCTTGGTCGTCAATGCCGTGTTGCGTTTTGCGCAGGAGCGCCGCGCCGCCGGCGTCGTAGAGACGTTGCGGCGACGATTGCAGGTCAGCGCGCGCGTGCGACGCGATTCGAGCTGGCAGGTCGTTCCCGCTCGGGAACTGGTGCCCGGCGATATCGTCCGCGTGCGCCCAGGCGACATCATCCCGGCGGACGTGAAACTCCTCACCGGAGCGTTGGGCGTTGACCAATCGGCTCTCACCGGGGAGTCCAAGGACGCGGAAAAAGCGCCGGGCGACGTGCTCTCGTCGGGGTCCATCGTCCGCCGGGGCGAAGGCAATAGCGTGGTCATGCTGACCGGGGCGAAGACCTATTTCGGCCGCACCACGGAACTCGTGCAGCAGGCGCGGCCAAAACTTCATATCGAAGCGGTGGTGGCCAAGGTGGTCCGCTGGCTGTTCGTTATCGTCGGCGCACTGCTGGGCGTGGTGGTCGTGATGTCGTTGATCCGCGGCGCGCCGCTCATCGAGATGGTCCCGCTTATGCTTGTCCTGTTGATGAGCGCGGTGCCGGTCGCCCTCCCGGTCATGTTCACGGTCAGCATGGCCGTCGGGTCGAAGGAGCTGGCGAAGCGCGGCGTGCTGGTCACGCGCCTCAGCGCGGCCGAGGATGCCGCGACGATGGACGTGCTCTGCGTGGACAAGACCGGCACGATCACAATGAACCAGTTGGCCGTCACCGGCGTGATCCCGCTGGAACGCGCGACGGAATCCGATGTGCTGTTTGCCGGCGCACTCGCGTCACAAGAGGCCAACCAGGATCCGATTGATCTGGCATTCCTTGCCGCCGCAAAAGACCGGCACGTCTTCGATCGCGTGCCTGCGCTCATGCCGGTTTCGTTCGCGCCGTTTGATGCGAAAGGCAGGCGGACGGAAGCCGTGGTCGAACAGAATGGGCAGCGGCTGCGCGTGATGAAAGGTGCTGTGCGGACCATCGCTCAGGCCTGTGGCCTCCAGTCTCCTGCGATCAAGGCGCTTGAGGACCGGGTCGCCGAGGCTGCGCTCAAAGGATACCGGACGCTGGCCGTGGCCCGCGGCCCCGAGAACGGCGCTCCCGCACTGGTTGGACTGGTGATGCTGTACGATCCGCCGCGACCGGATGCCAAGCAACTTATCGCGTCACTCCGCGGCCTCGGCGTTGCAGTGAAGATGCTTACCGGCGACGCGCTGGCGGTTGCGAGCGAAATTGCGCGCGGAGTCGGATTGCCCACCATCCGGCGCGTGGCGGACCTGAAGGCTGCAGGCGCTCAGGCCGGCAATGAAGCGATCGACCTGCTGGCGGGGGCCGATGGCTTCGCCGAAGTGTACCCGGAGGACAAATACATCGTGGTGCAGCACCTGCAGGCTGCGGGGCACGTGACCGGCATGACAGGCGACGGCCTCAACGATGCGCCCGCGCTGCGCCAGGCCGAAGTGGGCATCGCGGTCAGCACCGCGACCGACGTTGCCAAAGGCGCCGCAAGCGTCGTCCTGACCGACCCGGGGCTCACGAATATCGTGGCGCTGGTCGAGCAAGGCCGAACCATTTATCAGCGCATTCTGACCTGGATCATCAACAAGATCAGTCGCACGATCCTGAAGGCTAGCTTCGTGGCAATCGCCTTCGTTGTCACCGGCAAGTTCGTCGTCTCCGCCTTCGCGATGCTGCTTCTCGTCTTCATGACCGACTTCGCGAAGATCGCCATTGCCACCGACTACGTCCAACCGTCCAAGAGACCGGAGACGTGGAACATCGGGGGCTTCATCATGGTATCGGCGGTGCTGGGCGTCGCGATGGTCGCCGAAGCGCTTCTCCTCCTATACATCGCCTGGTCACGTTTCGGGTTGGCGACGAACGATAATGCCCTCTACACCTTCAGCTTCCAGACACTGCTCTACTTCGCGGTATTCTCCATCGTGTCCGCGCGAGAGCGGCGGTGGTTCTGGACGACGATGCCGAGCAAGACCCTGATGGCGGCTCTCACGCTGGACGCGCTCGTGGGCACCATCCTGACATTCGTAGCTCTCCCCGGCCTCATGCCATTGCTGTGGTGGCAGACTCTCATAATCTTAGGCTATGCGATGGTCGCATGCCTTGTCGTGAACGACGCCATAAAGGTCGCCATGATCAAGTGGCGCGTTCCTTTGGCGGTAGCTTAGAAAGCGCCTATTCCCAGGTGCAACGCGAAAGGATGAAGATGAAAATCAATTCAAAAAAAGTTTTGCGTGCGGGAAGGAGAAACGGTCTTTCGTCATTTTGAACCTGTCCCTACTCAAAACTCCGAAAGCCAAAGAAATCCTGGAGTTTCTCCGGCATTCACGGGACAGGCCTCGCAGTTCAATCTGTAGGCTTCGAATAAGGAAAAGATGAACCAAAGGTTCACATCTACCGCTGCACGGTGCGCCCGTGCATTTATTCGAGCGGCTTGTGTTCATGGCGCGGCGCGAGGGGCATTAGCTCGCAGCGCATCGAAGCTCCGCCATTAGCGGGACGCCTACCACAAGGCGTGCATGTCGAACGAGTAGGTCACGCCGATGCCTGCTTGCAACTGATCACGCGAGCCGCGCAGGGCCACGATCGGCGAATTGGCGCCGTCGCCCGTCAGCCGCTCATATTCGAGGAAGGCGTGGGTCGCCCATTGCGGCGACCATTCGTAGCGCGCCTGCACGCCGGCACCGAACGAGTGGAAACCGCCGCTGGCGTCATAGACCGGCAGGCCGGAAGCCGCCGACTGCTCCGGCGAGATGCTGAAATACGGCGCAGTGGCCGCCGTACTGGCGAGCGTCACGCGCGGACCGCCCGACAAAGTGAGCTGCGGCGTCACCGGCACCACCGCATCGGCCATCAGATCCGAGACCACACCGTGATGCCCGCCGAAGCCCTGCCGCAGCTCCACGCGCGTGCGCAGCCACGACACGGGCCAAAATTCGGCGAAGACCCCGGCCTCCAGCGCCCAGTTCACATCGCCGAGGCCCTGCAGGTCGTTGTCGTCGCTTTCGCGGCGGGGAAGCCGCAGCTTGAAGGTCGGCCCGAGCCGGAAGTTGCCGGTATCAATAACGCCGAAGCCGAAGCCGTCGCGCGGGCCGCTGAAGTGCCGCGGCGTGCCGGCGCGGCGGATGTCAAACAGTGGAAACGGCACCAGCAGATAGCTGTTGGAGCCCTCATAGGACGGCAGCACGCGACCTTCGGCACCAATAGTGATGGTCCAATCCGAGGACGAGCCCGGGGCCCATGCCGGCCCAGCCGCGGGCTCCGCCGCCTTCGCCGCGCCGAGTGCTGATACCGCCAATATTGCCGCTAGGCTGGCGGCCAGGAAGCGTGGCATTGAACTCCCCTCGCTCTTTCCGGCCCAATGGCCGAAATTGCCCGTTCAGAACTATCTTAATCGGGGTTCCCCGGATGAACTTCGAACTGGGATTAACTGGTAGCCATTTTCTGAGCTGATTGGAACCCCTGTGTGTACCGAAAATTAGATTCGGCGTAGACGCAGGGAACGGACGAGATAAGCTCGCAGCCTGATGACTGATCTGCTCAAGCTGGTTTTTGGCATCCTCGCTTCGCTCTTCAGGTCGAGAGCAAGGCTGGAGGCGGAAAATCTGATCCTGCGGCAACAGATCAACGTGCTTCGCCGGCGGATGCCGAAGCGATTAGATCTTAACAATACCGATCGTTTTCTGTTCGTTTGGCTCTATCGCTGGTTTCCCTCCGTCCTTGGGGCGGTGGACGTTTCTCAGCAACCAAACCGATGGCATCGCAGCGGTCGACCTTTTTGTCCTGCCAACGATCGCGTTCAATCTCCTATACTGTCTTGTCATTTTACGGCACGGACGACGACATTGGGTGTCCTTTGGTGTGACGGAAAACCCGACCGCGGAGTGGATCTCGCGCCAGATCACCGAGGCTTTCCCGTGGGACCATGCGCCTCGATACCTCATTAGGGATCGGGACGCCTCGTACGGGCCAGTCTTCGTGCAGCGTCTGCGCGCCATGGGTATTCGGGATCGACCGGTCGCATTCCGATCACCCTGGCAAAACGCCTACGTGGAGCGACTGATCGGCTCAATCCGCCGGGAGTGCCTCGACCACATGATCGTGTTCGGCGAAGCACACTTACGCTGGATCCTTGACGCCTATGCTGCCTACTATAATGAGGCGAGGACCCATCGATCTCTGAACAAGGACGCCCCATTCCATCGCGCGATTCAGCGTCTCGGCGCCATCACATCACAACCGATTCTCGGCGGTCTTCACCACCAATATTGCAGAATTTAATTTTTGGTACATACAGGTCCTACTCGGACCGCTCCTCTCGTAGGATCATCCTAAGCTTGAGGCCGCCTCAATTGGCGGCCTCTTCGTTTTTAGGTATTGGCCCCTTTTGATCGTTCGCGTGTTTGTGATCGTTCGATGCTCGACTCTTGCTAGCGACGGCGTACGCTTAAATATCACCGGCCAAGGCCCTGTCCTCAGGTGTCGTCGGCTGAGAGACCAGTCGCGCTTCCGCCTGCAAGCATAAGGGAGGTGAGTATGCCTCAATCCCATTCTTCTGTTGATGTGCAGTCGCTGAATATTGCATGGCCAAACTGCCCCACCTGCGAAACGCCACGTATCCTCATCGTCGAAGACGAAATGCTTATCGCCGACCTAATCGACGACATCGTTCGCGGAATTGGCTATGCAGTCTCGGGGAAAGCCCACGACCTTCTTTCGGCTCGCCAAGAACTTGGTAAGCGCAACTTCAATGCCGTGCTGCTCGACATTGGCCTAGATGGGCAACACAACCCGGAGCTCGCCGACTGGCTGTTGGAGATGGACATT
>Ga0208080_1001358_pt1 | contig 12003 bp, 8 predicted proteins | sample NGESurdeep092012_3_FD_184476 | JGI IMG/M metagenome (GOLD analysis project Ga0208080, IMG submission 184476) | Arctic peat soil microbial communities from Barrow, Alaska - NGEE Surface sample 210-3 deep-092012 (SPAdes) | ecosystem: Environmental > Terrestrial > Soil > Wetlands > Peat ...
CCATTGCGCCGCGCGCAGAATCGCATCATTCAGGGACACCGTCTCCTCGAGTCCGAGTTCACTGCGCGCGCGAGAGGTGTCTGGCACGTGCCAGCGAACGCGTGAACCCAGCTCGGGCGTCCCCGCGATCTCGACCGCGCCGCCGAGCAACGCGGCGACACGGTGCGCCAGTTCTGCGACCGTGACTGCATATTTCGATCCGACATTGTATGCCCGGTCCGCGGCACCCCTCAACAAGAGCGTCCAAAGCCACACCACCAGGTCCGACGAGTACAGATAGCTGCGTACAGGCGTGCCGTCGCCGCTCACGATGACCGGCCCGCCCCGCATCGCCGCTCCAAGGAAATTCCCGAACGCGAACGCCGAATCGAGCGGAAGCCACGGTCCGCAGAGCGCGAATCCCCGCGCGAACACGATCGTGGGAGCGTCCGGTCGCCGGGCGGCGAGCAGCAGCGCCTGCTCCGCCTCACGCTTGGCGCGCGCGAGCCGGTCGGCCGGACCGTCGCCCTGCGGCTCGCCCGGATCGTCCTCGGCGATCGGCTTCGACGGCGTGAAGTGCGCGCCGCACACCGAGCCGGAGCTGAGTTGCAGCACGCGGCGGGCGCCGCCAGCCGCGGCGAGCGCAAACGCGCGCGTGGATCCCTCGACGACCATTCGCGCGATGCCCTTGGGATCGTCCGCGATCTCGCCCGGTGACGCGGTGTTCGCGGCGTGGATCGCGAGGTCGATGGCACCGGGGGGCATCGCGAAGTGGTGGATGTCGCCGGGAATCACCTCGAGCCACGGTGCATCCTTCGTCCACGGAAGCCGCGCGCGCAGGCGGTCCGGGTCCCGCGCGGGCGCGACGACGCGCACGTCTGCACCGGCGCGCGACCGCGCGTGCCTCACGGACTCGAGCATATGCGTGCCGACGAACCCCGTCGCGCCGGTAAGCAGCAGTCGCGCGCCGTTCAGCTCCGTCCAGATCGATCGCGTGCGATCGAGGACGGCGTCGAGGTCCTCATCGAGTATGCCCGTCAGCAGAAGTCTCTGTACCAGGCGATCGTGCGCTCGAGTCCTTCGTCGAGCGTGAACTGCGGCGCCCAGCCGAGCATGCGGCGCGCCTTCGCGGCGCTGAGCCACTGGTGCTGGATCTCGTTGCGAGCCTCGGCGCGCACGTCGGGCTCGAGCGGCGACTTCATGCGCTCGAGAATCTTCTTCGTGAGCGTGAGCACGTCGACCTGCAGTTCGTTGGAGAAGTTGAATGCCTCGCCGCGCAACTCGGGCCGCGCGTGCAGCGCCTGCGCAAGCTGCATGTACGCGGCGGCGCCGTCCTCCACGTAGAAGTAGTCGCGAATCAGCGTGCCGTCGGAGCGGATCACCGGGCGCTCGTTCTTCAGCGCCGACCGGATCGTGCCGGGAATGAGCCGGTTCCAGTTGAGGTCGCCGCCGCCGTAGAAGTTTCCGCAGCGCGTGACCGCCACCGGCACGCCGAAAGTCACGGCGTACATCTTCGCGATGAGATCGGCGCACGACTTGCTCACGTCGTACGGATGCTCGCCCTGCAGCGCGGCGTCCTCGTCGTACGGGAGTTCCTCGTGATCGCCGTACGCCTTGTCGCTCGACGCGATGATCACCGCCTTCGTGAGCGGGCTTCGCCGCGCCGCCTCGAGGAGCGCCCACGTGCCGCGGACGTTGGTGTCGAGCGTCGAGACCGGATTCCGGTTCGCCACTCCGACGATCGTCTGCGCGGCGAGATGGAAGACGGTGTCGATCTCGTATTCGCCGAGCGAGCGCTCGAGCACGACCTGGTCGCGCACGTCTCCGCGCACGATGGTCACCTTCTTCAGCCAGTCGGCGGTGAGCAGCGTGCTCTGCGGCACCCAGTCGCGCACGAGCGCGGTCACGCTCGCGCCTTCCTCGACGAGACGGCGCACCAGCCAGCCGCCGAGCAGTCCAGTCGCGCCGGTGACGAACACCGGCCGGTCGTGCCAGTGCGAGTTCTTCTTTTTCGCGCTCATTTCCAGGTCTTCCAGGGCGGTGAACCGCTTGCCCACAGCGATTCGAGATTGCGGAGGTCGCGCAGTGTGTCCATCGGCTGCCAGAACCCTTCGTGGCGGAATGCGCGCAGCTGACCCTCGGCCGCGAGCCGTTCGAGCGGCTCCTTCTCCCAGAGCACGTCGTCGCCCGCGATGTAGTCGAGGACCTTCGGGTCGAGCACGAAGAAGCCGCCGTTGATCCAGCCTTCGCTCGCCTGGTTCTTCTCGGTGAACGCGCGCACTTCATCGCCTTTCAGCTCGAGACCGCCGAAGCGTGCGGGGGGACGCACGGCCGTTACCGTCGCGAGCTTCCCGTGCGTCTGGTGAAACTTGATGAGCTTGCCGATGTCCACGTCGCTCACACCGTCGCCGTACGTGAGACAGAACGGCTCCTTGCCGATCCACTCGCGCAGCTTTCGGAGACGGCCGCCGGTCTGCGTTTCGAGACCGGTGTCGATGAGGTGGATGGTCCAGTCCTCGCGGCCCTCGCCGTCATGCGTGGTCGCCTTTCCATTGGCGAGGTGCACGGTGAGGTCGCGCGCCACCGCGTGGTACGAGAGGAAGTACGAGCGCACCATCTCGGCCTTGTAGCCGAGGGCGAGCACGAACTCGTTGAGCCCATGCGCGGCGTAGAGGTGCATGATGTGCCACAGCATCGGCCGGCCGCCGACTTCGACCATCGGCTTGGGGCGCGTGGAGGTCTCCTCCGACAATCTCGTGCCGAGCCCGCCGGCCAGGATCACAACCTTCATCGCGCCTCCTGAATCAACATGCTGGGCGTGTCGTCGGTGCACTCGTCATCGATGCTCCCCTGAAGCTAGCACCGGCACGTCACGTCGTACCAGATGACGGGCGGTGACGGTGAGGCCGCGTGCCGTATACCGCGCCGAGTCCGCGTCGGCGTAATCGCGATGGAGCTTCTGCACCGCGAGCGTGTCGCCGTCGTTGGGCTGTTCCACCAGCCACAGCTCGTGCGGCCGCCGTTCGCGCAAGCCGGCGATCATGGCCTCGTCCGCATAGTCCGGCGTCATGCTACCGGCCCGAGCCGAAACGCGCTCGAACGTGCGCGCGTCGAGCGGCGCCCAGAGGCCCCATCGGTTGAACCGCGGGAAGACGATCGTCGTTTGCGCTGTGGGCTTGATCGCGGCGTACATGGCATTCAGCGCCCAGTGGAAGCCGGTGAACTGCAGGTTGTAGCAGAGATGGTCGGCGTCGGTCACGCGAAAATCGTGCGCGATGCTCGACACGTCGTACGCGGAGGACTCGCCGAGCGAGAGCGTTCCGAACAGCCGGCGCGACACGGGATCCCACGACGCGTGGTTCGCCGAGAGGAGCACAGCGCCCGTCGCGGCAAGAGCAAAGCGGCGAACGCGCGGCCCCGTGCCCAGGCGTACGAGTGACACGAAACCTGCCAGCAGGAGAAGAGGCGCAAGCACCACGAAGTACCGCGGGAAAGTGAAGGTCCGGTACACGGTGAGCAGGTAGACGAGCGTCGCCGTCAGCGCGGCAAGGTATCCGGCGAGCTTCGCGTCCACTCCCGGCAACTCGCGATCGCGCATCTCGCCCATGGCGCGAGCCGCGCCGACGGCAACGTCGGCGAGGATCACCGTCGTCGGGATCCACGCGAATCCGAGCACGAAGATGATCGCCGCGTAGCTGCGCAGGATCCCGTCGTCGAAGTCGAACCAGTGCATCCCCTCGACCGGACGTTCGTGAATGCCCTGGTTCCAGACCGCGTACGACGGCTGCGTCGCCGACCACCAGGCGAGGAACGCGGCGAATGCCACGAGCGGCAGCAGGGCGGGCACCGCCTCACGGGCAAGAGCTTTGGCACGATCGACGTTGCGTCCCTTCTCGTCCGTCGCGCGAAAGAGCAGGTGCAGCCCGAGCGCCACGAAATAGATGAGCGCCCCCGTTTCCTTCGAGAAACAAAGCATCAGCCCCGCGGCCGCGGCGAGCCAATACCGGCGGTACACGAGACAAGCGAGCGACATCGCGAAGAACACGTGTACGCCGAAATCGCTGTTGAGCTGAATCAGCGTTGCCGACAGCAGCGGATGAACCGCGAGGATCGTCACGATCAGCGCGCGCTCCACCCAGAAGTTCTCGCCGGGAATCAGCCGCCGGAGGATCGCCGCGAACGCCGCGAGCGCCGCCATCGCGAGCGCGAGGTTCATCGCGACGATCGCCGTCAAGTTGCCCGGCCGCGGAAGCTGCGTGAGCGCGAGCAGTCCCATGTAGAGCTGCGATTGATGGCCGCCGCAGCGGAGCGAGTGCACGCCGAGGCCGCTCGTCGCCGCGTCCACCACGCACTGCATGTAGACGTTCCCGTCCCAGATGGGAACGAAGGCCCGCTCCGGCCACACGAGCATCACGAGCAGCGCCGCCGGAATCACGCCCCACCAGCGCCGCAGGAGCGTCACGGAGCGATGAGCTCGAGATGGTGGGCGACGAGCAGGTGGCCACGCGCGGTGCTTCGCGTCACGCCGACCTCCCGGTACAGCGGCTTGAGCGACGCGAGCGACGAGTCGCGACTTGGGAAGTTCGTGAACACGAGGAACCACACGTCGTGCGGCCGTTGCGGCGACGCGAGCAGGTCCACGTCGTCCCAGTACCGCGGCACGATCACGCCCTGTTGGCTCATCGTGCGCTCGCGCGTGAACGCGTCGAGCTGGCTCCAGAGGTACCACCGCGCCACCCGCGACGTCGCGAACGCCGTGGAGTCCGTCGGCTGCAGGGCGTGGAACAGCGCGTTCTGCACGTGGTGGTAGCCGGTGAACTGCAGGTTGTACACGAGCTGGTCGCGGCCGGGCCCCGCGTGCTCCTCCGCGATCGACGACATCCGGTACATGTCGCGCTGGCCAATGGAGAACGTGCCGTACACCGCGCGCGACACCGGATCCGACGAGCGATACGCGGCGAACAGGAACAAGGCGCCGATCGCGGCCAACGCCGCATAGCGCACTCGCTTGCCCGCGCCGAGCCGCAGCATTGCGGCGAACGCGAGGATCACGAGCAACGGGTAGATCAGCGCGAAATAGCGCAGGTTGCTCCACGTCCTGAACGACGTCAGCAGGTACGTGAGCAGAGCGGTGACAACGCCCAGATACGCGAGCCGCGCGGGATCCGCGCCCGGCACCACGCGATTCGGCAGGCGGCGCGCCATGCGCATGCCTCCCCACAGCAAGTCCGCGCCGATGATGCCCGAGACCACCCACATGAACCCGAGCAGGAAGATCCCCGCCGCATAGCTCAGGAAAACCGGATCGCTCAGGTCGAAGAACCGGAATCCGTCCATCGTCCCCTGCTGCCAGGTGTGTTTCCACACGGCCGCCTTCACGTGGGTCGCATTCCACCAGAGCACGTGCACGCCGAACAGCACCACGGGGATCGCGGTCACCCACATCGGCAGCACGCGCTTCACACGCTCGGCCACCGTTCCCGATGGCGGCAATACCCTGAAGAGCCCGTCGAGCCCCACCATGAGGACGTACGCAAGTACGCCGGTCTCTTTCGAAAAACAGAGAAACACGCCGGCGAGGGCCGTCCACCCGAATCGTCCGCTCAGCAACGCCGCCAGCGCGACGAAAAAGAACACGTACACGCCGAAGTCCACGTTCACCTGCAGGAGCGTCGAGACCACCACGGGATGCACGGCGCACAGGAACGTGACGAGGTCGAGCTGCCGCGCGATCAGCGGATCCGGAAACACCCTCGCGAGCACCACGCGGATCGACGCGAGCGCGAGCAGGCCGAGGAGCACGTTGGTGAGGTGCAGCGCCGCGATGTCGCCGAACCGCAGCAGCTGCGACGCGGCGAGGAACACGATGTACCCCTGCGACGGATGTCCGCCGCAGCGCAGCGCCTCCATCGACATGCCCGCGATGCCGTTCGCCGCCGCCTCGATCGCGCAGTTCGCATACACCCGACCGTCCCAGATCGGCACGTAGTTCAGCTCCGGCTGCAGCATCGCGATGAACACCAGCGCGATCACGGCGAACGCCGCGACACGCTCGCGCCGTTCAGGCATCACGGCCTCGCCTCGTAGAATCGTCCCGTCACCTCGTCAAACAGGTAGGCGGTGCGGCCGGCCGCAGCCGCGTACAGCCGCAGGTTGTCGGCCCCGCGATCGTGCACGATCCAGCTCTCCGCCCCTTGCAGCATGCCGCGGTTCTCCACGAGCGCGATGTTCATGTAGCGCCCCGGTGCGTAGCGCACGAACACGACGTTGGGCTTCTTCGGCAGCTGCGCGACTTCTTCACGAAACAGCCTGATTCCGGCGGACATCCGGCTCATCCTGCCGCGCGCCACGGCCACGTCGGTCACGAGCAAGCCCATCAGCCCGAGGCCCGCCGCGAGTCCCACCCAGCTCGGCACGGCGCTCGATCGCACACCTCCCAGGAGGCGTGCCATGCCGACCGCCGCCGTGAAGGCGAAAACCGGCGTCACCTCCAGATAATAGACGAGCCAGTCGGAGCTATGCGCCTGCGAGAGATACGCCACGATGAGCAGCCCGCTTGTGCCGAGGGCGAACCAGCCCGAGGCACCGACTCTCCGGAACCCGAACACGAGCGCGAAAATAAACGGCAGCCGCCAGGCACCGAATACGTCGCGCAGCAGGTGCAGTGCGCGGATGAACGCGGTCACCCCCACCGGCGTGACGACCTGATCCCTCTTGACGTCGTGCAGGAACGACCTGACGCGCTCCATCTCCCGCGGCAGCTCGCGCTGCGGCGGCGTGTCATCCACGGTGTAGCCGGGAACGTCGAACGGCAGGTACTGCCGCGTGTAGATCGCGAGGGGCGTCGTGCGCCAGCTGCCCGTGGTCCCCGCGCTCCAGAGCGGGAGGATGCCCAGCACGAGCGTGCCCGCGGCCACACCTATCACGAGTTGGCGCCACCGTTTCGTCGCCACCACGTCTCGCAGGACCACCACGCCGACGGGAATAGCGAAGACAAACATCGTCGCCGGGCGCGTGATGGCTCCCCATCCGATGGACAGGGCGAGCACGACCATCCATCGCGTGCGCCGCGTCGACCTCCATTCCAGCAGGGCCCACCACGCCGCGAGCCAGCAGAGCGAAGTCGTCGTCTCGGAAAAGTACGCGGCACGAAAACGAAGATTCCCGAACGTCCCGAGCCAGAGCACCCAGGTGAGCGCGCCGGCCAGGTTTCCCGCCACGCGCCGCGCGAGAGCGAACACGAGCGCGCCCGTCGCACCGGCGATCAGCAGCGGCATCAGCGCGGGCATCCCGAGCGCGAATCCCGGCGCGACCATCAGCGCGTAGCCGGGCGGATACTTCGCCGCGAACACCGGCGTCACCAGCACGTAGAGCTGCTCGAAGAACTCCGGCGCAGGCGGAGACGCGACCTTCCAGTGCAGGTGTGCGTACTGGTCCGCCTGCAGCCAGTACGCCCACTCGTCGTGCATCACCGGCACCGGGCTCAGCGAGCCCCAGACCACGAGCACCGCGAGCGCGGCGAGCACTCCGGCCGCGAGCACCGGCCGCCATCCATCGAGCGCACGCCGCTCCGCCGCCGGCGGCGGGATCATTTCTCGCCCTCGTGATAGACCATCTCGAGATTCACGTCCCACATCGCCGAGTCGTCGGCGTTGCCCGCGATGATGTTGTCCACCGCCATCATCGCGGTGAGCATCGAGTGGTCCTGGTTGTTGTAACGATGCATGCCGTTCCGCCCGACGCAGAAGAGGTTCGGGATCGCCGTGACGAACCGCCGGACCTCGTCGAGCCGCTCGTACGTCCCGAAATACGCCGGATATGCCTTGGGCATGCGCAGCACGCAGCCGTCGAGCACGTCGGACTGCAGCGCGAACCCGATCGTCTCCAGCTCGCGGGCCGCCAGTTTCACGAGTTCATCATCGCGCGACTTCCAGAGCGCGTCGCCCTCGTCCACGAAGTATTCGAGCCCGATCCAGACCGTGCGGGCGCGATCGGCCACGAGGTACGGACTCCAGTTGTTGAACAGCTGAATGCGTCCCACCTGCACTCCGGCGTCCTGCACGTAGATCCAGTTGTCCTCCACCATCGACTTCGCCTTCCCGCCGCGCACGCTCACGTGGAGTTTCTCGAGCAGCAACCCCACGGTGAGGAAATCGCGGTAGCGCAGGCCGCGCGCGACGTCGAGCACCGGCGGCGGCGGCAACGGCGTCAGCTGCTCCATCAGCTCGCGCACGGGCATCGTCGAGACGAAATAGTCGCAGGCCATTTCCTCACTCGTACCTCTCACTTCGTCCGTGACCGTCACGCTCGTCACGCGCCCGTCCGTCATGTGCACTCCATCCACCCGGGTGCCGTAGCGGATCTCGCCGCCGGCCGCGGTGACCTGCTCGGCAACCGTCTCCCACATCTGTCCGGGCCCGAACTTGGGGTAGAAGAACCGGGTGATGAGCGAGGTCTCGCGCTCCTCCTGCTTCTTCTTGAAATCGCTCGACAGCAGGTCCTTCAGCGCGTGCGTCAGCGCCCGCGTGAGCGACAGGCCTTTCACGCGCTGCGCGCCCCAGTCCGCGCGGATCTCGCTGCACGGCACGCCCCACACCTTCTCGGTGTAGCCGCGAAAGAACGTCTCGTACAGCCGCTCGCCGAACCGGTTGATGAAGAACGCGTCGAGATACGTCTCGTCGCGTCGCGGGAAGAGCTGCGCCTTGATGTAACTCAGCCCGATCATCGCGGTGTTCACGAGCCCCAGGCGCCACGCCACCGACAGCGTTATGCCGATCGGATAGGGAAAGAAGTTGCGGCCGAAGTAGATGCGCGAGAGGCGCGGACGCTGAAGCATCACGCGATCCTCGCGCTCGGGATCCGGCGCCGGCCGTCGCGTCTCGCGCACCTTCGGCCCCGGCGCCCCCTTCGGCGCGAGCGACTGCAGCGAAACCTCGCCGGCGTACTCCACCTCGAGTTGTCGCTCGAGCTCGTCCGCCGCCGGCTTCCCCTGCAGCGGAAGCTTCGAGAACCACCATTGCATCACGCGGTCGCTTTTCGAGAAAAAGCGATGGCCGCCGATGTCGATCCGGTTTCCCTTGTACGCGAACGTTTGCGCGATGCCGCCGGTCGCGTGCGTGCGCTCGAACACCAGCGGAACGATGTCGGTGCGCGCGAGCAGTTCCCAGGCCGCGGTCAGGCCCGCCGGGCCGGCGCCGGCGATCACCGCCACCTTGCTGCCGGGGTCGCCGAGCGCACCGGAAACTCCGTTCCGGTCGAACCGTACGTTTCCTGCGTGCGCGGGCATTGTCGTATATTCGGAGCGCGCAGCACGCCATACAAGGGAGCATATGACCGAAACCGCCCTCGACATCCGGGGGATCACCAAGCGCTATGGCGATTTCACCGCCGTGCGCAGCCTCTCGCTGGCCGTCCCGAAAGGTGCCGTGTACGGGCTCCTCGGCCCGAACGGCGCCGGCAAGACGACGTCCATCCGGATGATCCTCAACATCATCGCGCCCGACGAAGGGACGATCACGCTGCTCGGCCTGCCCAACACCGATCAGTCGGTGCTCGACCGCATCGGATACCTCCCGGAGGAGCGCGGCCTCTACAAGAAGATGCAGGTGCGCCGGGTGCTGCGCTTTCTCGCCCAGCTCAAAGGGCTGGGCGCAAAGGAAGCCGACCGCCGAATCGATGAATGGATGGAGCGCTTCTCGCTCAAGACGGCCGACAAGGACTGGGGTCTCGCGAAGATCGACGAGCTCTCACGCGGCATGCAGCAGAAGGTGCAGTTCATCGGCACGCTGCTGCACGATCCCGAACTCGTGATCCTCGACGAGCCGTTCAGCGGCCTCGACCCGATCAACGCGCAGGCGCTGAAGGACACGGTCGTCGACCTCAAGAAACGCGGCAAGACCGTGATCTTCTCGACGCATCTCATGGACAACGCCGAGCGCCTTTGCGATTCCGTGTGCATCATCGCGCGCGGCGAGAAAGTGCTCGACGGCACCGTCGCCGGCGTGAAGCAGGAGCACGGCGGCAACAACGTCGCGCTCGCGCTCGCGGAGGGCGGCGCCGACCTCGTGCACCGCGTGCTCAGCGACCACAAGATGGTCGAGCGCGTCGACGATTCGAACCGGTTCTTCGAGATCTCGCTCCAGAAGGACGCCGACCCGCAGGCCCTGCTCCGCCGGCTCATCGAGGCGGGCGCGAAAGTGCAGCGGTTCGAACTCGTGCAGCCGTCGCTGCACCAGATCTTCCTCGAGAAAGTCGGCGCCACCGGCGTCGAAGTGGGGATGTCAGGCCATGGATAAGCTCTGGGTGGTCATCAAGCGCGAGTATCTCGAGCGCGTGCGGTCGAAGTGGTTCATCTTCACGACCATCTTCGGGCCCGTGTTCTTCGCCGCCATCACGATCCTGCCGGGATACATGACGGTGAAGGGGATGAAGAACTCACGGGTCTCGAGCATCCGCATTCTCGACGCGACCGGCACGGGGCTCGGGCACCGCGTGGCGGCGCGTCTCGCGAGCCGGAAGGACACCGCCGCGGTCTCTCCGCTTCAGGGGCGCGGCGCACAGGCCACGACCGAGGCGATTCCGAGCGAAGTGGAGGACATCAACCCGCCCAGGCTCGCCATGGCGGAGTCGGTCGCGACCAAGGCCGTGATCGACAAGATCAATCCGGGATATCTCGTGCTGGACTCCGCGACGCTCACGAAGGGCACCGCCCGCTACGCCGGACGGAACGCGTCGGCGGTCGGGCAGATGGAGCTGATGCAGGAAGCGATTCGCCAATCGATGATTGCCTCGCGTCTCGAGGGCGCTGGCATCAAGTCCGAACGCATCGACTCGCTCATCCGCATGAAGGTGGACCTCTCAACCGTCCGGCTCGACGAGCGCGGGCGCGGCGAGAGCGGGATCGTGAACTTCATCTTCGGGTTCATCGTCGCGTTCATGCTGTACATGATGATCATGCTCTACGGCCAGAACGTCATGCGGGGCGTGCTCGAGGAAAAGATGACGCGCGTGGCCGAGGTCGTGATGGCGAGCGTGAAGCCCGACATCCTGCTCGCCGGGAAGATCCTCGGCGTCGGCGCGGTCGGCCTCACCCAGCAGATCGTCTGGTTCGGCAGCGCCGCCGCGTTCATCACGTACGGAGCGGTGATGGCCAAGGCGATGGGGATTCCCGAGATGAAGAACTTCACGTTCCCGACGGTCTCGCCGCTGCTCTTCGTGTCGCTGTTCCTGTTTTTCGTCCTCGGCTATATCCTCTATTCGTCGATGTTCGCCGCGGTCGGGGCGATGGTGGGGAGCCAGGAGGAAGTGCAGCAGGCGGCCCAGCCCGTCGTGCTCCTGCTCATCGCGAGCATCATCTTCATTCAGCCCATCCTGCTCAACCCGTCGAGCACGCTCGCGGTCGCGATGAGCGTCATCCCGTTCACGGCACCCGTGATCATGCCGCTGCGGATGACGGCGATCCAGGTTCCGCCGCTCGAGCTGATCGGCTCGCTGGTGGGACTGGGGCTCACCTGCTGGCTCGCAATCTGGGCGGCGGCGCGCATCTACCGCATCGGCCTGCTGATGACGGGCAAGCGGCCGAACCTCAAGGAGCTGGTGCGCTGGATCAGATACGCGTAGACAAGCGACGGGCGAGGGGCTCACGAACGGCAACGGGCGACGTTCGTCCCGTCGCTCGTCGCCGTTACTTCCCCCGAGTGGCCAGAATCAGCGCTTCCATGTGCGAGAGGTATCGCTCGAGCGCCTTCCTCCCCGCGACCGTGAGCTTGTAGTCGGTCTTCGGCACGCGCCCGTCGAACGACTTGGTGCACGCGAGATAGCCGGCGTCCTCGAGCTTTCGCGCGTGCACGCTCACGTTGCCATCCGACGTGTGCAGCAGCTGCTTGAGCTCGTTGAACGTGAGCCGCTCGTTCACGGCCAGCGCGCTCACGATGCCGAGGCGGATGCGCTCGTGAATGATCTTGTCGAGCGCCGGTGCCATCGACTCGTCGCCCTTGTGCGCGCGCAGGCCGGATGGAGTGGCCC
>Ga0208080_1001360_pt1 | contig 11991 bp, 13 predicted proteins | sample NGESurdeep092012_3_FD_184476 | JGI IMG/M metagenome (GOLD analysis project Ga0208080, IMG submission 184476) | Arctic peat soil microbial communities from Barrow, Alaska - NGEE Surface sample 210-3 deep-092012 (SPAdes) | ecosystem: Environmental > Terrestrial > Soil > Wetlands > Peat ...
TCGGCCAGCAGCCATTGCAGGAACTGGATCGCTTCCGCGATCTCGTCCACCGGCAGCGGCGGCGGATTGGTTTTCAGCTCGGCGACGATGCCATTGACGCGCTCGCGCATGGCGCGCCAGTCCTGCACCGCCAGCTGCACGTCCGCGAGCACGCCCTCGAGCGCGCGCACGAGTTTGGCGCGCGCGGCTTCGTCCTCGACCGGCTCGAGATGAATGTGGATGAAGCTCTCGCGCGCGCTGGCGGCCACATCGGGTGCGGCGAGCGCGACGAGCTTGGCACCGTCGCGCCGCACGCCGAACACCGGATGCGCCACCAGCCACACATCGAGCCGGCAATCGGCCAATTCGCCCATCACCGAGTCGACCAGAAACGGCATGTCGTCGTTGACGATCTCGATCACCGAGACCGACTTGCGCTCGCCCGAGGCCGCAAGCTGCACTGTCTCGCAGCGGATTTTCGGCGCGCCCGACGGCCGCTCAACGATAAAATCGTAAGCCCGCCCGGCGAGGTCGGCGAGATCGGCAGCGCCGTAGCGCACGACGTCCTCCTGCACCGCGCGGGCATAGAGCTGCGCGACGAAGCCGGCCGGGATGTCGTTGCGGCGGCCGGCGAGCGCTGCGCCGGCCTGCTCTATGCCAGCGCGCGCGGCGGCTTCTTCCTCGCTGGTGGGAAGCTCAACGGCCACGTTACCGCGCACTGGAACCTCGCGCTATTTCACGGGAATCAGTCGAACCGGGATCGGAGTTTTCACCTTCCGCGACCGGCCGTCGAGAGCACCACGCCAGTTGGTGACGCGGCCGTGACGCGTGCGCGCATGGCCATTGGTGCCACCCCTTAAGATGCTGAAATAAAAGGCGAAAGCAGGGTGGCGTGGTCGTATCGCGAGGCTGCAGAACCATGTAGTCTTGGGCCCGGGCGAGGACAGTAAGGGGCGAGGGAAATGGCCAAGGCCGACAAATCAGTCAAAACCGCCGTCAAGGCCGCCATCGTGAAGCCCGGCAAGAATCCAACTAAGGGCGCGCCGGTGCTGCACGCGATCAAGGGCGGCAAGACGGCGCCCGCGAAAGCGCCGCCGTCCAAACCTGGCGCGCCGAAGGCCCCCGCTACGCCGGCTGCGACAAAGCCGTCCCCGCTCAAGCCCGCGCCGGCCAAATCTGCCCCGACAATGCCCGACGACGCGCCGGTGATCGCGCTCAATCTGGGGCCGGCGAAGCTGTCGCCCGCGATGGCCGCCTATTTCAAGAAATGCCAGGACAAGCTCGGCTTCGTACCGAACGTGCTGCTCGCTTACGCGTTTGACATGGCAAAGCTGGAGACCTTTGTCGCCATGTACAACGACCTGATGCTGGGCAACTCCGGCCTCAGCAAACTCGAGCGCGAGATGATCGCGGTGGCGGTGTCATCGCAGAACCGCTGCTACTATTGCCTCACCGCCCACGGTGCCGCCGTGCGGCAATATTCCGGCAATCCGCTGCTCAGCGAGCATCTGGTGATGAACTATCGCGCGGCGCGCTTGAGCAAGCGCCAGCGCGCCATGCTCGACTTCGCGGTCAAGCTCACTGCGCAGCCCTGGAGCGTGGAGGAAGCCGACCGCGAGCGGCTGCGTCGCGCTGGCTTCACCGACCGCGACATCTGGGACATCTCGACGGTCGCCGGTTTCTTCAACATGTCGAACCGGGTGGCCAGCGCCACCGACATGCGGCCGAATAAGGTCTATCACGGGCAGGGGAGGTAGCGGCTGTCGTCCCCGCTCAGGGTTTATCCGCTGTCATGATCGGCATTGCGCGTTCGTTGTCCTTTGCGGTCGCATTGGTGCTTGCGAGCGCCTTCGCTCACGCCCAGGTCGCGCCGGTTTCGCGCGCGCCGGCAATTCCGCCAGCGACCGCAATCCACGCCCACAACGGCATAGTGGTGGCGCAGGAGAGCCGCGCCGCCCGCATCGGGGTGGAAATCCTCGACCGCGGCGGCAATGCGGTGGACGCGGCGGTAGCGGTCGGTTTCGCGCTCGCGGTCACCTATCCGCGCGCCGGCAATATCGGCGGCGGCGGCTTCATGGTAATCCATCTCGCCAAAAACGATCGCAATTTGGACAACCGCGACATCTCAATCGACTATCGCGAGACTGCGCCGGCGGCGGCGACCGAGAACATGTTCCTCGACGCCAAGGGCGAACCCGATCCGGCGAAGTCGCGCGACTCAGGCCTCGCCATCGGCGTGCCCGGCACCGTGGCAGGGTTGGCACTCGCGCAGCAGAAATACGGCTCCGGCAAGCTCTCGCTCGCCGACCTGATCGCGCCGGCGATCGATCTCGCGCGCAAGGGCTTTCCGGTCGAAGATGACACCGCCGATTCACTGCCCAACGCACGCGAGCGGCTGGCGCGCTGGCCGTCGGCGGCGCGGATTTTCCTAAAAGATGGCGGCCAGCCGCTGCAAGAGCGCGACCGGCTGATCCAGTTCGATCTCGCCGACACGCTGCAAGCGATCGCAAAGGAAGGCCCGCGCGCGTTTTACCAAGGCCGCACTGCCACCCAGATCGCCGCCGCTGTGCTCAAGGCCGGCGGCATCATGACCAAGGACGATCTGGCCGCCTATCGCGCGGTGGAGCGCGCGGTCGTGCGCGGCAGCTATCGCGGCTACAATATTGTCTCCATGCCGCCGCCCTCCTCCGGCGGCGTGCATCTGATTGAGATGCTCAACATCCTGGAAGGCTATGATCTGGCCAAGCTCGGGCGCGGCGAGAAGTCGCTGCATTTGCTGATCGAGACAATGAAGCGCGCCTATGCCGACCGCGCCGTGTTCATGGGCGATCCCGACGCGATAAAAATGCCGATCGCCGGCCTGATCTCGAAGCAATATGCCGCCGGCTTACGCGCCAGCATCGGCGAACGCGCGACGTCCGCGGCCGACATCCGCGCCGGCAAGCCCGCTGATTTTGAGGGCCGCAACACCACGCATTTCTCGGTGATCGACCGCGACGGCAACGCGGTGTCGAACACCTATACGCTTAACTTCTCCTACGGCCTCGGCCTGGTCGCCGACGGCACCGGCGTGCTGCTCAACAATGAGCTCGACGATTTCACCGCCAAGCCGGGCGCGGCCAATGCTTACGGGCTGGTCGGCTTTTCCGCCAACCTGCCGGGGCCCGGCAAGCGCCCGCTGTCGTCGATGACGCCGGCCATCGTGCTGAAAGACGGCAAGCCGTACCTCATCACCGGCTCGCCCGGCGGCAGCCGCATCATCAGCACGGTGCTGCAGGTAATCACCAACGTGATCGACTTTCATCTGCCGATTGCCGAGGCGGTCAGCACGCCGCGGCTGCATCATCAGTGGCAGCCGGATGAAGTGTTCGCCGAGCCGGATTTTTCGTTCGATTTGCTCGATGCGCTCAAAGCGCGCGGCCACACGATCGTGACGACGCAGCCGCACACATCGGCGAATTCGATCGAAGTCACGCCGAACGGCTATGTCGGCGCCGCCGACACCCGCACCCGCGGCGCGCTAGCGGCGGGGTATTGAGGACCTTCTAGGAAGGAAAAAATTGGAGCGGGCGAAGGGATTCGAACCCTCGACCCCGACCTTGGCAAGGTCGTGCTCTACCCCTGAGCTACACCCGCATCCGTTAGATAGTTGACCGATCTAGCGATCTCGGCCGCCAAGCCGTTCGTATAGCCGCAAGGGCGGCCCCTTTGCAACCACGGCCAATGGGGCCGTTAATGCCGCCGGGCGTGGCGCCGGCCGTGGGGCCTGGGCCCTTGCGCCGGGGCATACCAGCCGTCCCAGCGCGGATTTTGGTTGCAAAACCCCCGATTGCCGGCAATCACGTTCGGCCGGCATTCCTCGATCGAGCGATAGTGGCAATCCTCCTGCACCGCGCCGTGTCCGATCGACACCACCGCGCACCAGGGGGCCTCATGGGCAGGCGCCGGGCGCAGGTCGAACGACATGATGGCGATGAACACGGCCGCAGCCAGCAATAGGCGCATCATTTTCGACCCCATGGTTGCGGGCGCATGATCCCGAAATGTGGGGACCGGTTTTCGGAAAAGATCATGCGCACCTAAGGAGATGATACTAACGCCGATCCAGCCCGGAATGTTTTCCCGATGCCCAAGACCCCCGAGCAGCTGTTCGCCGCGCTCGATGCCCTCGGCATCGCGCATCGATCCGTAAAACATCCGCCGCTGTTCACGGTCGAGCAAAGCCGGAGCTTGCGCGGGCAGATTCCGGGCGGGCATACCAAGAACCTGTTCCTGCGCGACAAAAAGCACGCGCTTTATCTGGTGGTAGCGCTGGAAGACGCCGAGATCGACCTGAAAAGCCTGCACCGGCTGCTTGGCGCCAGCGGGCGCTTTTCATTCGGCTCGGCCGATCTGCTGCGCGAAGTGTGGGGTGTGGAACCCGGCGCGGTGACGCCGTTCGGCGCCATCAACGACCCGCAGGGCCGCGTCACCGTGGTCCTCGACGCCGCCATGATGGAACACGCAACGCTCAACTATCATCCGCTGATCAACACCATGACCACCGCGATTGCGCGCGACGATCTGGTGAAATTCCTCGAATCCACCGGCCATATGCCCCGGATCGAACGCGTTTCCGGGCAGGCCACCGATGCCTGCTGACACGATTGCATTCGCTAGGCCGATGCCCATTTAATCGGGAACGGAACCGAAATTAGCTGCATTAACAGCCCGAAAAGGCGAGGAAATATGCTGGGATTTGGCGGGGGACTGACGGCGGCGGCCGAGAGCGCGGTCAAGGACACGACCACGGAAGGCTTCGTCAAGGACGTGATCGAGGAATCCAAGCAGCAGCCGGTGCTGGTGGATTTCTGGGCGCCGTGGTGCGGGCCGTGCAAGCAGCTCACGCCGATCCTGGAAAAAGCGGTGAAAGCGGCCAAGGGCAAGGTCAAGCTCGTCAAAATGAACATCGACGAGCATCCGGCGATTCCCGGTCAGATGGGCATCCAGTCGATCCCGGCCGTAATCGCTTTCGTCAACGGCCAGCCGGCCGACGGCTTCATGGGTGCGCTGCCGGAAAGCCAGGTCGTCGCGTTCCTGGAACGGCTGACCAAGGGCAAAATTGCCGCCGAGGAAAAAGATTTCCTGAAAGAGGCAGACGTGGCGCTGGTCGAAGGCAACCCGGCCGCCGCCGCCGAGATCTATGCGCAGCTCCTCGCCGAGGACTCCGGCAACGTGCACGCGCTTGCCGGCCTCGCGCGCTGCTACGTCGAGACTGGCGCGCTCGAGCAGGCCAAGCAGACCCTCGCTTTGGTGCCGGAAGCCAAGCGCAACGAGGCGCCGGTGGCGGCCGCGCGCGCCGCACTCGAGATCGCCGAGCAGGCGAAAACGCTCGGGCCTTATGCGGAGCTGGAACAAAAGGTTCGCACCAATCCACTCGATCATCAGGCGAGATTCGACCTTGCCGTGGCGCTCAACGCCAAGGGCAAGCGCGCCGAGGCGGTCAATCACCTGATCGAGATCGTCAAGCGCGACCGCAAATGGAACGAGGACGGCGCGCGCAAACAGCTGGTGCAGTTGTTCGAGGCCTGGGGCCCGACCGACGAGGCCACGCTGGACGGCCGCAAGCAGCTGTCGTCGATTTTGTTTTCGTGATGGTCTTGCGCCGGAAACGGCCCCGGCTTGCGGAGTAAAGTGCAATGCCGATGAACGCCGAATATCGCGGGCCGATCGACCTGCCTGGAGTGATTCCGGTGTTCCCGCTGCCAGGCGCGTTGCTGCTGCCGCGCGGCCAGATGCCGCTCAACATTTTCGAGCCGCGCTATCTCGCCATGATCGACGACGCGCTGCGCGACGGCCACCGCCTGATCGGCATGATCCAACCCGACCCCGCGCATACCGGTCCCACCGACAAGCCGCCGCTCTACAAGATCGGCTGCGTCGGCCGCATCACGCAATTGGCCGAGAGCGGCGACGGCCGCTATCTGCTCGAGCTCACCGGCGTGGCGCGTTTCCGGATCGATGAGGAATTGACGGTACTCACCGCCTATCGCCAGTGCCGCGTCACCTATGCGCCGTTCGCCGACGACTTCGTCGCGCGCAAGGGCGAGAACGCGGTCGACCGCAAGGCGTTGCTGCGCGCGTTCAACGATTTCATGAAAGCGAACGACCTGAAGGCCGACTGGGAAGACATCGACAAGGCGCCGAACGAGGCGCTGGTCAATGCGCTGTCGATGATGTCGCCCTATGGCCCGGCGGAAAAGCAGGCGCTTCTGGAAGCGCCTGACCTAAAAACCCGCGCGGAGATTTTGGTGGCCATCACCGAGATCGAGCTCGCCAAGAAGAACACCGAAGGTGAACCGCAGCTGCAATAGTCCGTCGCGCCGTGGTATAAAGCCGGCCAATTCGCCGGGAGCAAACCGATGTCCACCGTCCCGCCCACCGACCGCCCCACCGGCGGCGTCGATCCGAAGCTGCTGGAAATCCTGGTCTGCCCGCTGACCAAGGGGCCGCTGGAATATGACGCCGGCAAGCAGGAATTGATCTCGCGCAAGGCCAAGCTCGCCTATCCGATCCGCGACGGCATTCCGATTATGCTGCCGGAGGAAGCGCGCAGGCTAGAATAACCCATTTTCCGCCATGCGCGGGCTTGACCCGCGCATCCAACATTTTCGCAAGATGGATGGATTGCCGGGTCAAGCCCGGCAATGGCAAATTACGGGCAAGTGTAAATCAATTGGGAAGGAAACCGCCATGATCAAAATCTGGGGCCGCAACACTTCATCCAACGTGCAGAAGGCGATGTGGGCGGTGGGCGAGCTGGGGCTCAAGCACCAGCGCATCGACATCGGCGGCGCGTTCGGCAAGAACAAGGAGCCGGCCTACCTGGCGATGAACCCGAACGGCCTAGTGCCGACGCTGGAGGAAGCAGACGGCTTCCTGCTGTGGGAATCCAATTCGGTCGTGCGCTATCTCGCGGGCAAGCACGACAAGACTGGCGCGCTCGAGCCGAAGGATGCCAAGCAGCGCGCGCTCGCCAGCCAGTGGATGGACTGGCAGTTGTCGGTGGTGGGCCCGGCGATCCATGCCACGTTCTGGGGCCTGATCCGCACGCCGGCGGAAAAGCGCGACCTGGCCGCGATCAAGACTTCGCAGGACAAGACTACCGATGCGATGAAGATCCTCGATGCGCAACTGGCCAAGACGCCATACGTCGCCGGCCCCGCGTTCTCCTACGGCGACATTCCGGTCGGCGTGATGTGCTACCGCTACCGCCAACTAGTGCCCGGCCGCCCGTCGACGCCCCATCTCGATCGCTGGTACGACGCGATCTCCAAGCGCAAAGCGTTCCACGATCACGTCGGCAGCATTCCGTTGTCGTGAATTTAGAGCCGTTCCCTTTGCAGCCTGTGATGCCCCGCACTCGGGTCCGGCTTTGCCGGCGCGAGCACAGGCTCCGGCGGGGCGTCCAGTATCCGCTAGCTTATCGATCAATATTTTTTGTCTGTGTTTACTGGATCGCCCGCGTTCGCGGGCGATCCAGCCTTAATGGGCTCGCGCGCGCGTGGCATCGCTGAATTTTAAAGCGCTTCGCCCCGCAGCAGCTTCGGTACATCGCCGGTAAAGCCCGCCGCCTCGCGGATGAACACGCGCTTGAGCGCCGGGATACGCTCGACCAGCCCAAGGCCGACATCGCGCATCAGGCGCAGCGCATCGGAGCGGTTGGAGAACAATCGATTCAATGCATCGGTGGCGACGCCCATAGTCATGGTGTCGAAACGCCGCCAGCGCTGATAGCGCTCAAGCACGTCCGGCGCGCCGATATCGAGCCCGAGCCGCGCGGCGTCGGCGATGGCTTCCGCCAAAGCGGCCACATCGCGCAGGCCCATATTGAGCCCCTGCCCCGCGATCGGATGAATCACATGCGCGGCGTCGCCAACGAGCGCGAGCCGCTCGGCGATGAACGCGCGCGCGGTGAACAGCCCGAGCGGAAAGGCGCGCCGCGGTCCGATCACCTTGAGGTCGCCGAGATGCAGGCCGAAGCGTTTCTCCAGTTCGGCATGGAATTCGTCGTCCGGCAGCGCGATGATGCGCTCCGCCTCGCGCGCGCTTTCGGTCCACACGATCGACACGCGTTTTTTCGTGAGCGGCAGGATCGCGAACGGTCCGGCGGGCAGGAAATGTTCCTCGGCGCGGCCGTTGTGCTCTCGCTCATGCGCCACCGTGGTGACGACCGCCGACTGATCGTAATTCCATCCATGGGTGGCGATGCCGGCCTGCTCGCGGATCGACGAGCGCGCCCCGTCAGCGCCGACCAGCAGGCGCGCGGAAATTTTCTCGCCATCGGCCAGCGTGACGTCGATCATATTGCCCGCGTGTTCAAAGCCGGCGACCGCAGTTGCGCGCAGATCGACGCCAAGCTGCTTCGCCTTCGCCACCAGCGCATCGATCAGATGCCGGTTCTCGATCATGTGCGCGAACGGTTCGCCCTCTTCGACTTCGCCGCCGAACGTGAGGAAGGTCGGCCGCACCGCGTCGTCGAGCTTGCTGTCCGTCACCACCATATCGAGGATCGGCTGGGCGTCGGCGTCGACCGCATCCCAGACCTCGATCGCCTCGAACAGCCGGCGGGCGGCGGCCGCGATCGCCGAGGCGCGCGGGTCCTTCGATTTTATGTGCCCGAGCGCGGGGTCGGCGACCGTCACCGAGAACGCTTCGCCCAGCCCCTGGCGCAGCGCGATGGCCAGCGCCAAGCCGGCAAAGCCCGCCCCGCCGATCACCACGTCCCGTCGCTCGTTTGCAGGCTTGTGCATTCGATATCCTCAACCGCGTGGCTGCACCGGAGGCGCTTTGGCCGTTGTCTGGTATCCTAAGGTATTCAGGCACTTGCAGGGCGCTTGTCGTGAAATTTGATCTAGATCATGGCCGCTAAAAAATACTAGACGAAAGTATTAGCTGTTTCGGGACTCAATAGGGTCCGGGAATGCCGGCTCCTAGGTCCCCGTTGGTGCGATGGGGGAGCGATTGCATGGCAACCGAAACGGAAACCCAAGACAGCATGAGCCATACCATGATCTGGTTGGGCATCATGATCGCGATCGTCGTCGGTTTGGCGTATGTCGCGATATAGCAATCACCTGCGCGATGACTTGCGTAACGGGCGGCAGGTAATCTGCCGCCCGAAAATTTTTCAGCGACGGTGCGTGACGCCGGATTGAGCGCGCGCCTTGACTTCGCGCCATTCCGCGGCGTCATTGGCGGCGGTCCGCAACGAAAGCCCGCGTCTTATGACCACCGCCGTCGACGATCTGCTCAACATTCTCGATCTCGAGCCGCTGGATGTGAACCTGTTCCGCGGGCGCAGCCCGCAAGTCGGCTGGCAGCGCGTGTTCGGCGGCCAGGTGATCGGGCAGGCGCTGGTTGCCGCCGTGCGCACCGTCGACGCCAGCCGCCCGCCGCATTCGATGCACGCCTATTTTCTGCTGCCGGGCGACCCCAAGGTTCCGATCATCTACGACGTCGATCGCATGCGCGACGGCAAGAGCTTCACCACCCGGCGCGTCACTGCGCGCCAGCACGGCCAGCCGATCTTCTCCATGCTGGCGTCGTTCCACGCCGACGAACCGGGGCTCGAACATCAGGCCAAAATGCCGGATGTGCCGCCGCCGGAAAGCCTGCCGAGCGAAGCCGAGGTGCGCGAAAAAATCCTGCCCATGATGCCCGATCCGGTGCGGCGCTATTACGAACGCGAGCGGCCGATCGAGCTGCGCCCAGTCGAGTTCGAACGCTATCTCGGCAAGAAATATCCCGACGGCCGGTTCCACGTGTGGATCAAAACCACCGGCCGGCTGCCCGACGATCCGGCGATCCATCAATGCGTGCTGGCCTACACTTCCGACATGGGGCTGCTCGACACCGCGCTGGTGCCGCACGGGCGCACGCTGTTCGAAAAGGAATTCATGGCCGCGAGCCTCGATCATGCGCTGTGGCTGCACCGGCCGTTCCGCGCCGACGACTGGCTGCTCTATGCGCAGGAAACGCCTAATCTGCACGGCTCGCGCGGCTTCGGCCGCGGACTTATATTCACCCGCGACGGCACCCTGGTCGCCTCGGTGGCGCAGGAAGGCCTGGTGCGCCAGCGGCGCGGATCGTGAATGTCGTGATGAAGCGACCGTTCGCTACACTTGTCGTTCTGATCTCGATGTTGACGGCTGCGCTGGCCGCATCGAGCAAGCAGCCGGCGCCGTCCGGCGCGTTCGCAGGCGCGCCGGACGAATACACCCGCTTCTCGCCCGCCGAGCTGCAACGCGGATTTCTCGCACTCGCGTTCGGCTCCGATCTGCGCATCGGCGCGCGCCCGCGCGGCATCCGCCGCTTCGATCATCCGATCCGCGTAGCTGTGATCGCCGGCGGCAGCGTCGATCGCAACGAGGCGATGCGGCGCGTCGTCGAGGAATATGCGCGCAATGTTCCTAACCTGCATTTAAGCATCGCGTCCGGCTCGACGCCGGCCGACGTGGAAGTTCGGCTGATCGACGAGAAGAATTTCAAGTCCGCGCTGCGGGCCGCGTTCGGCGTCGCGATCACCAAGACCTTCGTCGCCCGCACCGATCCGCAATGCATGACCAGCGTGAAATCGAGGACCGAAGGCGAGATCATGCGCTCGGTCTCCTTCATCATCGTCGACAAGGGCGACAACGTCTTCCTGGACTGCGCCTACCACGAGTTGCTGCACGCCTTTGGCCTGTCGAACCACGACCAGCGCAACCCGTGGACCACGCTCAACCAGAAACGCATGGTCGGCTACTTGTCGGTCTATGACCGCGCGCTGCTCACCTTGCTGTACGACCCGCACATCACGCCCGGAATGACCACCGCCCGGGCGCGCGCCGCGCTCCTCCGCGTCATCCAGGACCTCGGCCTCGGGGCCCCCGCCCAGGGCAAACAGGCAAGATGAAGCAGCTTTACTGACCTAACCTGCCCGCGCGTGCGCGACTGCCTGTGGGCGCGGCAATAATGCCGCTTAATTTTTAGCTCGTCAGTCGATACGCTAAGCAGATGAGCCCGTGCCGGCACCCGCCGGGGCGGGTTTTCGTTGCCACCGGCGTATGATCCCCGAAAAAGCCTGTCCCCGACTTGATCGGGAGTGGGAACCGGTGTTCGGAAAAGATCTGCGCCAACCAAAGAAGCTGCCGGGGAGGGAAGCCATGAAGCTGGTCATTGCCGTCATCAAACCGTTCAAGCTCGACGAGGTGCGCGACGCCCTCACCGCCATCGGCATTCACGGCATGACCGTGACCGAGGTCAAAGGCTATGGCCGCCAGAAGGGTCACATGGAGATCTATCGCGGCGCCGAATACGCAGTGAATTTCCTGCCGAAGCTGCGCCTCGAAGTCGCGGTCGCTAGCGAGCAACTCGATCAGGTGATGGATGCGCTCGCCGCCGCCGCCAAGACCGGGCAGATCGGCGACGGTAAAATCTTCGTCATGCCGATCGAGCAAGCCGTGCGCATCCGCACCGGCGAGACCGACGTCGACGCGCTCTAGAAGACAATTGGGGGAAATGAAATGACACCGGCGCCATTCCGCCTTGCCGTAGCCGCGTGTGCGGTGGCGGCGACACTGACCGCATCGCTTGCATTCGCGCAAGGCTCCAACACTGCCGCCAAGATCGACGCCGCCGACACCGCCTGGATGATCGCCGCCACGGGCCTGGTGCTGATGATGACGATACCGGGGCTGGCATTGTTCTATGCCGGCATGGTGCGCAAAAAGAACGTGCTCGCCACCATGGCGCAGAGCATGGCGGCCACGTTCCTGGTTTCCATCCTGTGGGCGTTCATCGGCTACAGCCTCGCCTTCACCGGCGACGGCGCCTACATCGGCACGCTACAACGCATTTTCCTCAACGGCATGACGCTCGATGCGATTTCGCCGCTGGCCAAGACCATCCCCGAAAGCCTGTTCATGCTCTACCAGATGACCTTCGCCATCATTACGGTGGCGCTGGTCGCGGGTTCGGTGGCGGATCGTC